>Ga0134128_10001486_pt1 | contig 30094 bp, 23 predicted proteins | sample KB31754_FD_96462 | JGI IMG/M metagenome (GOLD analysis project Ga0134128, IMG submission 96462) | Terrestrial soil microbial communities with excess Nitrogen fertilizer from Kellogg Biological Station, Michigan, USA - KB3-175-4 | ecosystem: Environmental > Terrestrial > Soil > Unclassified ... | reverse complement strand
CACAGCCAGCCTCACAGGGCAGGGCAGCGAGGCCCACGTCAGCATCGGCCGCCCCATCGCCAACACCCGGACCTACATCCTCGACCACGCCCAACAACCGGTACCCATCGGCGTCGCAGGCGAATTGCACATCGCCGGAGAGGGCCTGGCGCGCGGCTACCTCAAGCGCGCAGGCCTCACCGCCGAGAAATTCGTCCCCAACCCGTTTGCCAAGGAACCGGGCGAGCGGATGTACAAGACCGGCGACCTGGCGCGCTACCTGCCAGACGGCAACATCGACTACCTGGGACGGATCGACAACCAGGTCAAGGTGCGCGGCTTCCGCATCGAACTGGGCGAAATCGAAACGCAACTGCACCGCCATCCGCTGGTCGATGAAGCGGTCGTCATTGCCCGCGAAGACGAACCGGGCGACAAGCGCCTGGTCGCCTACTTCACCCGCAAAGGTGAAGCCGAAGGCGGCGCGGAAGAACTGCGCGCCTTGCTGCGCGCGAGCCTGCCCGAGTACATGATCCCCAGCGCCTTCGTCGCGATGGACAGCTTGCCGCTGACCCCCAACGGCAAGCTCGACCGCAAAGCCCTGCCGGCGCCGGAGCACGGGACTTACCTCTTGCAGGAATACGAAGCGCCGCAAGGCGAGATCGAGGAAATTCTCGCCGGCATCTGGAAGGAGCTGTTACGTGTGGAGCGCGTCGGCCGGCACGACAACTTCTTCGACCTGGGCGGACATTCCCTGCTGGCCGTCGTGGTGCTCAATCGCCTGCGCAACAAGGGAATGCACGTTTCCCTGGCTTCACTATTCAGACATTCCACGATCGCGTCGCTGGTCGAATCGATTCTTCTTGGCGGGGACCGGCAATCGTCGGGTCGCGGCGTCGTGACCATGCGCGAGCACGGCAGCGAGATCCCGCTATTCCTCGTCCATGAATTTACCGGCGACGTTTTCCCGCTTTTCCCGCTCTCGCGGCATCTGCGGAACGGCGTGCCGGTATATGGCTTGCAGATGGGTGAAGACTCCCGTCTGGAATCACTTGAGGCATTGGCGGGGCAGCATATCGAAGACATCCGGAAAATCCAGCCAGCAGGGCCGTATCGCCTCGCAGGCCATTCTCTCGGCGGCGTCCTGGCCTACGAAATCGCCAGGCAACTGGCCGGCGACGGCGAGGGCGTCGAATTTCTGGGCCTGATCGATTCTTACTGCCCGACCGCCGATCTCGGCTTGCCTCGAACGGTAAGCATTCACCAGGCGCTGCTGATGTATGTCGAATTGACGGTCCCCGATCTGGAGCCCGAACGCTGGGCAGTGCTGCGTGCCGCGAAGGACGTTGACCAGGCATTGGCGCAATGCAAGCTGATGAAACTTCTGCCGGATGAACTTGGCCTGGACGAACTGGATCGCTGGGCAAAAAATTCCAGTGCGATGATGGCGATGGTTGCCAATTACCGCCCCCGGCCGTTGTCGGTCCCGACGTGCCTGATCAACGCCGAAGGTCACATGGGTGATCGAGGGTGGAGGACCCTGCTTGGCGACAACCTCCATATCGAAGCAACCTCCGGCACGCACTACGGCATGATCCAGGCGCCCCAGGTGGCGGGTCTTGCCCAGGCGATATCGCTGGCGCTGGTGCCGGCCTGACCGGTTGACGATAACCGGAAAACCTTTATATCAACCAGAAAATCAGAAGAGAGACATCATGAAAAACGACATTACCCCAACCAAAGACCTGGCAAAAGCGAAAAGCGACCTGGACACTCTCGGGTTTTGCATGATCGACGGCGCCCTCTCCGCACACGAAGTGGAAGCCGCAAAAACGCGGTTGACCGAACAGGCGTTGGCCGAACAGGAGCGCGGCCTGGCATTTCGGGACGGCGGCTATAACCAGGACGTTCTCGATAGCAAGGGGCTCTTCAAATCGAATGCGTTTGGAGAAAAAGACGGTGGGGTGAATCAGCGCGTATTCATGCTCGTCAACAAAGGAAAGGCCTTCCGCGACCTCATCATCCATCCGATCATCGACACACTGGTCGGCCACGTATTGGGCGACGACTTTCTCCTATCCTCGTTTTCCGCGAACATCGTCCGGACCGGGTCCATCCGCATGGGCCTGCACACCGACCAGTGGTGGATGCCGCAGCCTTCGCGGGCCGATGCGCAGCACAGGCGCGTATCCAATATTACGCGTCATCCCGCACCGGAGTTTCTTTCTCCCGACAAAGGCATCGGCATCGCCCCGCCCGTGACCGTCACAGCCGTCTGGATGTTGACCGACTTTACCCGCCAAAACGGTGCAACGGAGCTGGTTCCCGGGACGCATTTGTCGGGCGCCTATCCGAACGTCAAAGCGCAAGAGGATTACGAAATCATTCAACCGGAGGCCCGCGCAGGGACACTGATGCTATTTGACGGCAGGCTCTGGCACGGCAATGGCGCAAACATCGGCGCGCCCGACCGGATCGGCATATTGTCCACCTTCTGCGCGCCGCAATTTCGCCAGCAGGAAAACATCATCCTCGGCCTCGACAAGGCATTGTGGCAAGAAATTCCGGAAAAATTGAAAGCCCGCCTGGGCTACAAGGTGTGGAACGGCTACGGTCGCGTCGAATCGGAATTCGGCGGTTTCGTCACGCCAGACACCCGCTCTATCGGAGCACTCGCGCCGGAAATGCAGCAAGACCGTGAGATTTTGCGCGCATAGTTTTCGTGCCGCAAAAGCGAATCCGCAGCACCACCGAAACGTCATACTCCCGCCATGGAATCATCATAGTTCCTTGAAATCTCTCTGCTATATTGCGTCGGGTAATGTAGCGGGTCGGATCGAATGCGCCGACTGCAGCGGCGGGTATCTCTCGATGAATACGCACCGTTGCAGGATGCGGCGATTGCGCGAATCGGCTGGAGGCGCAAAGGGCTGCCCGTCATCGACAAAGGAAGCATGTCCGATGAGGCGAGGGCAAGGGCAAGGGCATTCTGGCGCACCAGCGCGGGCATGGCAAAGCGGTCGAAGTCCGACGGGCGCGGCAGAGAGGGAAAATCGGCCCGGCAGGCAATGACGGCCGGGGCGGCCTGCCAGGTTTGAGAGTCGTGAGCGTCGGGCGAATGAATGCACACTTCATCGTTCCGAAAGTCGGAAAGATCCTTAGTCCGGAAGCCGTTGATTCAATATGGGTATCGCAAAACCGTGATGAACGCCAAGAAAAATCGAATTGTGATTCGCCTGACTGTTGGCTTGGTCTTTTCGATTTTGTCGATGTTGGCGTTCGCCGACGCCGGTGAAGGAAGCAAGGCCGAAGCGTCTGGGGGCGGCGGCGCCCAAGTGTTTGAGAAACACTGCTCCTTCTGCCACACCGGATTCCTGGGCAGCCGCGCGCCGTCCAAGGAAGTGCTCGCAAAATTCCCTCCGCGTACAATCGTCCATGCCCTGACAGTGGGCGTGATGCGCGTGCAAGGTTCTTCCCTGAACGGCGATCAGCGCCGCTCGGTTGCGGAATACCTCACCGGCAAAAAATTCGAGACGGATCTGCTTTCGGAGAGCCGGGGAAAATGCGAAGGCAATCCGGAAATGCCCGACCCGCTGGAGTCGCCGCAATGGAACGGCTGGGGTAATAGCGTTACCAACTCAAGCTTTCAATCGGCCAATGCCGCCGGGCTGAATGTGCAGAGCGTGCCGGAGCTCAAATTGAAATGGGCTTTCGGTTTCCCCGATTCGTTTTCCGCGTGGTCGCAGCCGGTCGTCGCGTCGAGCCGCCTGTTTGTAGGCAGCCAGGCCGGCATTTTCTACTCCTTGTCGGCGGCCACGGGTTGCACCTATTGGCAGTTCAAGGCCGACGGGGGGATCCGAGGTGCAGCCAGCGTCATCACGTTCGACAGCCAGGCACAGAAAAGGCTGGGCACGAAATTCGGCGTATTGTTCGGTGATATGTCGGGCAAGGTCTATGCGCTCGATGCAGGCAAGGGAAAACTCCTCTGGAAGGTCAGCGCGGATTCGCATCCCAAAGCCCGCATCACGGGCTCGCCGGTGCTGTATGAGGGAAAATATTACGTCCCGATGTCTTCCTGGAGCACCGTCGGCGCGCCCGAAGAGGGCTGCTGCACCTTCCGCGGCAGCCTGACCGCACTGGATGCCGCGACGGGGAAGCGCTTGTGGAAAGCCTACACGATTCCCGGCGAAGCAAAATTGCTTAAAGCCGCAACGCCGTCAGGCAAGGCCATCTGGGGCCCTTCCGGTAGCGCGGTCTGGTCGCCGCCGCTGATCGATGCGAAGCGGGGGCTGGTTTATGTCGGAACGGGAAACAGCTATACCGCGCCCGCCATCAACTCCGATTCCATCGTTGCCTTCGACTTGCGTGACGGTAAATTGCGCTGGGCCCGGCAACTGACGCCCGACGACATATGGGTTGCAGGCTGCAATCGGGAAGACAAGTCGCAATGCCATACGCAAACCGGGCCGGATTTCGACATCGGCAGTCCTCCGATGATGGTCAAGGACCAGTCCTCGGGCGTGCCGAGGGACTTGATTGTCGTGGGCCAGAAGTCGGGGGTCGCCTACGCACTGGATCCGGATCGCAAGGGGGCCGTGGTCTGGCAGTATCGCGCCGGCGAGGGTGGAATGGGCGGCGGGATCGTGTGGGGCTCGGCGGCGATGGAATCGACAGTCTACTTCCCCCTGTCCGACATCACGGCACCGCAACCGGGCGGAATTCACGCGGTGGCCGCCGCGACCGGCGAGCGCCGCTGGGCGAAGTTGCCTGAACCGCCGATCTGCGGCACGGTGCGTTATGGCTGCAACGGCGCACAGCCGGTCGGTATCAGCGTCATCCCGGGCGTTCTCTTCGCCGGCAGCCTCGATGGCGGATTTCGCGCGTATTCGACCGAAGACGGTTCAATCTTGTGGCAATACGACACCAACAAGGAATTCACGACGGCAAACGAAGTCGCTGCCAACGGCGGGTCTCTGATCGGGTCGGGACCGACCATCGCCGGGGGCATGGTATTCGTCAACTCCGGTTATGGCACAAACGGCGGCCGCTCAGGAAACGTGCTGTTGGCATTTTCCATTCACTAATTTCAAATTTGGAATCCAAATGCTGGAAATCCGGTCAGTCAGGAAAACCTTCGCACTGAAGCGAGGCAAGAAAGGACGCGCGGTCAGCACAGATCCTCGCGAGGAAGGGAAATTCTTCCACGCGTTGCAGAAAGTGGATTTCAGCCTGTCCAGAGGGTCGATATTGGGCCTCTTGGGGGCGAACGGCGCCGGCAAGACGACGCTGATGAGAATTCTCGGAACGTCCCTCCAACCCACGGCAGGAACCGTCACCCTGTCGGGGTTCGACAGCGTCAAGGATGCCAACGAAGTGAGGCGGCGGGTCGGATTCCTGTCCGGCACGACCGGCTTGTACAGCCACTTGAGCGCCGACGAGCTGCTGCATTTCTTCGGCCGTCTTTACGGCATCTCGGAAGGCGAATTGAAAGTCAGGATCGAGGCCTTGTTTGAAGAACTCGAGATCAAGGAATTCGCCCACCGCCGCATCGAAACCCTCTCGGCGGGAATGAAGCAGCGCATTTCCATCGCGCGAAGCCTGATCCACTCGCCGGAGTTCATCATTTTCGATGAACCCACGACTGGGCTGGACGTACCGACCTCGCAAATCGTCCTGAACTACATCGAAAAATGCAAGGACTCCAGCAAATCCGTCATCTTTTCGACGCATCACATGCATGAAGTCGAAAAATTATGCGATCAGGTCGTGTTGATCCACCAGGGGATGGTTCGATTTTTCGGAACGGTCGAGCAGATGAAAAGGAAGACCAATTGCGCGCATCTCGATGACGCCTACCTGACCATCACGGGCGAACGGGAAGGGAAAATCAAGCAGCCGTTCGAACAATTCAAGCAGATTGCAGCGGAATGCGAGGGCAGCGGATCATGACCAGAATTATTTCCACGATATTCTGGAAGGACCTGTTCGAAGCCTTGCGCGACCGGCGCAACGTCATGCGCATGATCTTCATGCCTTGCCTTCTGATTCCCATGCTGGGTCACTTCTTCATGGCGTTTTCGGAAAATCATAGCGAAAAGCTCGACAAGACCGTCCTCGACTATGCCATCGTCGGAGAGAATAACCTTCCAGAAATCGCCAAGCTATACGCAGCCGATTCCGGATTCCACCGCGTCGATGTTCCCGAAGACAAGCTCAACGAATCGATCAGAAACAAGACCATCCGGTTCGCCATCGTCATTCCGCCCGACGCGAAGCAGAATCTCGGTAAAGGCGAAGGCATCAGCATCAAATTTCTCTACTACCAATCGGCGCCGAGCCATGGCATCGTCAAGGACCGGGGAACGGCTCCGATACTGCAATACAGCGAAAAGCAGCGCGATTGGCGCCTCGCCTTCCTGGGCGTGGAGGGAGACAGCGCCCGCTCCAACGTCCTCAGCCCCGTCACTTCCGACGTCGACAACATCGCAAGCGAGCGTGAGCAGATCGGTCATGGGCTGGGAACCATCCTGGCCTTCCCGCTGTTCATCATCTGCTTCGTGGGATGCGCCTTCTCGGCGGTCGAACTTGCTACCGGTGAAAAGGAAAAAGGCACGCTGGAAATCATGGTCATGCTGCCGATCCCGCGCACGCTGATCGTCATCGCCAAATATCTGGTGGTATTCACGCTGGGCATGATGTATTCGACCCTATGCATGCTCAGTTCGGCCGTGTGGCTGTTTCTGGAATCGAGGAATGCGTCGGACGCATTCAGGGACGTGGTCGGCCAGATCGGCATATCCGACCTCTCGCTGGTCTGGCTCATGCTGATTCCCGTAAACGCGCTTTTCTCCGCGGTGTTGCTGGCGGTCTCCGTCTATGCCAGGAGCTATCGCGAAGCGACCGGGCTGAGCAACGTGGCCAATTTTCTGGTCGTCATTGCCGCGACGGCGATATTCGTTCCCGGCGTCAACCTGACCTGGTTTTGGTCGCTGATCCCGGTCGCCAACGTCGGCTTGGTGATCCGCGAGCTTATCAAAGGAACGTTGAACAACTATTTGATGATCGGATCCATCTTGGCAACCACCGTCGCCATTGGGACCGCGGCGCTGCTCTTTTCGATTGCCTGGTTTCGCAAGGAGCGCGTCATATTCCGGGCGTGATTCCTCGGCTTTGCCGAAGGAATCGCCCCATACCGGGTCTGTTGCAAACTGTCCCCTTCAATTTACCAAGGAGAATTCACGATGTCGAGCGCTCACGAAGAAGATACGACGATCTACAAGGTTGTGTTCAATCACGAAAAACAATACTCCATTTGGCCCAAGGATCGCGAAAACGCACTGGGCTGGTTCGACGACGGCAAATTCGGCAGCAAGAAAGAATGCCTGGATCACATTGACATCGTATGGACCGACATGCGCCCCTTGAGCCTGCAAAAGGCGATGCAGCAGCAGTCGAGCTAGCAGGAGAATTCCATGACGCCTCTCATTGAAAAGCTGTCGGCCGCGCGGCAGCCGGTATCGCTGATCCGCTACAAGGACATCGACGATGTCAGGGAAGCCGTAGAGCGCGGCCTGGTCCTCCTCAAATTCACGGCGACGCAGGGGGGTACCGAGATCGGGATGCAATTGAACCAAAGCGGGGAAGGTTTCAAAATGACGGCGGAAGAAATGGAACTCAGCGGCACGCTCACCCTGGACTATCACTCGCTGATTTGCACCGTCAACATCGACCCCGCCACGCTCACCGGCCATGGTTCCTTGAAAGCCCTGCCTGCCTGATCGGCATCTTGCCATCGGCCGGACAAATCGCCCCTGTTTATCAATTGAAATCGATGGAGCAACAGTTTATGCGTCGCTTAATCCAAAGTTGGGCAATGTACGCCGCAATGGCGGGCGCCTTGATGGCCGGGGCCTTCGGCACGCCGGCATGGGGCGGCGAGACCGGCAACGAGAGCCTGCTCGGCACCTGGCAGGGCAAACTGGTCATCAATCCATCCACGCAATTGACGCTGCAATTCATTGTCGCCCGCGACGCGCAAAACAAGTATACGGCCGTATTGAATGCTCCCGAAGAGGCGAACCTGCAAAACGTGGCAGTGAACAGCTTCGCCCTCACCGACGGGAAAGTCGTGTTTTCCGTCGACGAGGTGAATGGCAAATACGATGGAACATTGAAAGACAAGAAAATCACGGGAAAATGGAAGCAGAACGGAAGCGCGTTCGACCTGGTCCTGGTCCCGGTCGTGAAAGCGAAGATCCCGGCGGAAACCGTCGCGCAGCTCGACGGCCCGTGGAACGGCGTCCTCAGCCTTCCGCAAATGAACAAGAAGCTGAACATAGTGCTGCGTTTTAAGGCCGACAATGCCAACGAAAACGGCGTGAGTGCGACGATAGACTGCCCGGACCAGGCGCTGTCCGGCATCCCCGCGGATTCGGTCACCTTGCAAAACGGCACGCTCCACGTCAAGGTGCTGCGGCCCAAAATGGGCTACACGGGGAAACTGGTCGGCAGCCAATTGGTCGGCAACTGGAACCAGGACGGCGATACGCCGCTGACTTTAAACAAAGGCAATTTCCACTTCGCCGGACTGGCCGTCGAGAAATCGATTCGCGAGAAAATCAATGGCGATTGGTACGGACGATTCAGCAACGGCCTCGGCATGTCCCTGAAATTCAAGGATGACAAGAACGGCAGCTTCGACGCGTTTCTGGACAGTCCCTATGAAGGCCGCATCAACGTACCCATCAACGCGATCAGCATGAACGGCAGCAACATCACGATACGCATCGACGGGGTCGATGCCACCTTCAACGGTTCGTTGACGCAAAACGCCATCGACGGGAAATTCGTCGTGGCGGGGGGGCAGGCACGCAACATCACGTTCGCAAGAGGCGAATACGTCCCCGAAGCGGTGCATATGCCGTCGGAGCTTGCCAATAAATTGGTCGGAACCTGGGTCGGCAAGACGGCGAATACCTACATGATCTTGCGCTTCCAATTGAATGCACAGGGCGACCTGGTTGCATTGCAGGATATACCGAATCGCCGCCTCATGAGTTTGCCCATCTCCGACGTGACGCTCAAAGGCGAGGACTTGAGCCTCATCGTGAAAGGCATTTCGGCGGAATTCAAGGGGAAAGTATCGAAAAACGAAATTACCGGCAATTGGACGATGCCCAGCCTGCAGTTTCCCCTCACCTTGGGCCGCTCCGTAAATTAGCAGGGGCGCGGGCCCCGGCGGACGCCGTTGCCTCGCGCGGATTTGTTGTACGTAATGTCTACCCGGTCATCAACAAGGCAAGAATGGATACGATGAAAACCGAATTTCTGACAACCGCGGATGGCGTCCGGTTGAAATACGCCTATACCGTCAGCGACCTCGGCGACCCGTGGATCATGCTCGTCTTTCCTTTCGGGCTGGACGTGGAAATCGTGTCGCCGTTCTTCGAATTCTTTGGCTCCCACTACAACATCTGCGCATGGGAAAGCCGCTCGATCCTGGAGCAATCCGACCGCGAATGCCGGGTTTCGGAATTTTCGATCGATCATCACGTGGCGGATTTGCTCGCCGTTCTCGATGCGTTGCGCGTCGAGGAGGCGATATTGGTCGGGTATTGTTCCGGCGCCGGCATCGCCCTGGCGGCCATCAACCTGCAACCCAACCGATTCACGCAACTGATTCTGGTGCATGGCGAATACACCATGCTCGGCGACCGGAGCGCGGTCACCCAATTTGCGGGCGACATGGACGTCTTGCTCGGCCTGGCGGCAAGCAGCCCGGAGCGGGCGCAGCTCGTGTTCGAAAAAATCCAGAACGAGCGGTTCGACGCGGATCTACCCCGGCCGGCCGGCCTGGACCTGCCATTTAGAGACATCCGATTCCTGAAACGGTACGCAAACAACTATCTGGCATACAAATCGGTCGACTATGCACAGCTCGCTTCCGAAGTCTCTCATCCCACCCTTGTCATGGCGGGAAACAAAGATGTGCAGGTCAATGTGGAGAGTGCGAAAAAAATCAGTTCCCTGATTCGAAATTCTTCCCTCTTCGTCGATCCGGACGCCGACCACTACGGCATCCTGACCAAGGATTCCAACACCCTGATTGCGATATGGAACAACATTTGCGAGAACATGCATGAACGGCACCTTGGAACATAGCATTACCGGCCTCTTTCGACAAAGAGCCCTGGAAAATCCGGCGGGCGCCGCGCTTGTTTGCGGCACGCAAACCCTCAGCTATCGCGAACTCGACGAAAAATCCGACGCATTGGCCATAGAGCTTCATGAGCGGGGCGTCAGGCCGAACGACATCGTCGCCCTCTACATGCGCCGCTCGGTCGAGATGATCGTCTCCATGCTCGGCATCCTCAAATGCGGTGCGGCCTATATGCCGCTTGATCAAAACAACCCCGCTGTCCGGCTCAACTACTGCCTCGGCGTTGCCGGAGTGAAGCTGATCATCGGTGACGAGGATTGCGGCCATCTCCTCGACGCCAAACGGAAGAGCTATCGCTTCGACGCCAGCGAACTGGTCACCGGCCAACTAGCCTGGCCGGACAAAGTGCATTCGCCCGATGTGCCGGCATATGTCATGTTTACCTCCGGCACGACGGCCGACCCGAAAGGGGTGGTTGTACCCCATCGTGCCGTGACCCGACTGGTCATCGAAACGAACTACATCAAGATTTCCCCGAACGACGCCATCCTCCAGTTTTCCACGCCGAGTTTCGATGCCTCGACATTCGAAATCTGGGGTGCGCTCTTGAACGGCGCCACCCTCGTATTGTATACCGGCGCGGTGCTCGATCCCAAACTGTTCAAACGCCACGTCATTGATCACAACGTTACCATCCTGTGGTTGACGGCTGCGCTGTTCCACCTGTTTGCCGACAAATGGATCGATGCATTGCGGCCGCTGAAGGTTCTTCTTGCCGGAGGCGACGTCCTTCGCCCGGACATGGTGCGAAAGGTCATTGACCACATCGACGGCATCACGCTGATCAACGGCTACGGACCCACTGAAAACACGACCTTTACCTGCTGTCACGTGATGACGAAGGAAAACAAGCCCGACGACACCGTGCCGATCGGCCTGCCGATTACGGGAACGGGGGTCTTGATACTCGACGAAAAGCGCAGGAAGACGGGACCGGGCGAAATAGGGGAGTTGTACGCCACCGGACGAGGTGTCGCGCTCGGATATTTGAACGCCAATTCCGACGACAACCCGTTTTTCCACGATGCCGCGCTGGATCAAGGCTTGATATACAAGACGGGAGATCTTGTCAGGATCGACGGACAGGGTTTGATCCAATTTGTCGGCCGCAAGGACAGCCAGGTCAAGCTGCGGGGATATCGGATATCGCTTGAGGAGGTCAGGAAGCGGCTTATCCAGATTTCGGCCGTCAAAGAAGCTGCGGTCACCTGTCAGAAGGTGGTCGGCGGCGACCAGCTTCTGGTTGCCTACCTGCAGACCGAAGAGAATCAGACGCTGGAAATCAAGGACGTAAAGAACTACTTAAAGGATCATGTCCCGCCTTACATGATCCCCGACAAAATATTGATCGGAACGACGCTGCCCATCAACAGCAACGGAAAGATCGATAGCAAGAAGCTTTTTGCAGGCCCTTAATCATTTGGAGGTGAACGTGAATCAAGCAGAAATAAAAGACGTGATAGGGACGTTATTCAAGGAAAACGACAGCTTTGAAAATATCGGCTTCGACGAGGATTACTTCGATAAGGGCATTTCCTCCCTGACGATCATCGGTTTTCAAGTCAAAGTGGAAGAGAAACTTGGTTTCACCGTCGAAACACGCGACCTGATGAGTTTTGCCACCGTCAATCAGTGGATCGACGCCTACACGAAAAAATCGGAAGAGATCGGCGGTAAAACCAGGGTAGACGGCGTGGCGCTCCAGGCGTAACGACAGTCGGCATCTTTGAACAACGCATTTAACTATTCAAACCGGAGCAATGAATGAAGAAGCAATTTAGTCTTTCGGAAGCCGAACTGAAGGCCTTTCGCGAAAATGGTTATGCCGGCCCCTTCGACGTATACGACCCCCAGGAAATGACGGAAGCGTACAAGAAGCTGAGATCGGAAATGTTCGACCGAAGCCATGCCATCTACGACCTTGAGCATACGAGCCTGCTTGCCGGCTACGACAGGCATCTCGACATCGACTTCTTCAGCAAGCACGTCATGAAGCGTCAGATAGTCGACAGGGTGGAATCGATCCTCGGCCCGAACCTCATCTGCTGGCGCTCGGAAATGTTTCCGAAATACCCAGGCGATGAAGGAACCGACTGGCATCAGGCGGACACGTTCGGCCACGCTTCCGGCCGCCCCCAGGTAGTATGGCCCCAGGCGGACTTTGGCGGCGCCATTACCGTCTGGACTGCCGTTACCGAGGCCGCCAAGGAAAATGGATGCCTGCGCTTCATCCCCGGCACGCATGAGGAAATGTTCTACGATGAGACCAAGGAGATGAAATACACCCCCGAACAGGTCAACCAGCTTGAAAAGAACGGCATAAAATCGGGGTTCTTCGGCTACGACTACCGCAACCTGCAAAAGGACCCGGACTGGATTCCCGACGAATCGAAGGCGGTTTCCATGGAAATGAAACCCGGCCAATGCGTGATCTTCTGGTCGACCTTGATGCACGCCTCTTTCCCGAACACGACAAAGGACAAAACGCGCCTCGGATTCACAGCCCGCTATGTCCCCACCAGCGTGAAAATCTACCCCGAAACCGACAATATCATCGAGTACGGCAGCACGCTGTCGCTGGACAAATACGGCGTCGTGCTCGTTTCCGGAAACGATGAATACGGGCACAATCGCACGTTGACGAAAAATACGCGCGGAACGGCATTTGCCTGAGGCACGGCCGGCACGGAAGCGCTTGCGATCCGCTCGCGGCAACAGCGTCCGTCAAGTGAAAGACCGGCTTGACGGCCCTGTTGTCCTAACCGATGAATTGTTCAAAGATGGAACTTTACCCACTCAATTGTGCGCAGCTTCGTCTTTGGAAAATCGAGCAGGCCACGGGCGCCAAGTCGAAGCCGAACGAAGTATTGTGCCTCAAGGTGCCGGACGATGTCGCCCTCGATTGCATCGTCGCGGTCGTGAAAGACATCGTCAGGGAGCGATACCACTACCATTCGACGTTGGTCATCGTGGACGGTTCGCCTTTCTGGTGCCCCGGCAAATCCAGGGAGATGCCGCTCAATATGCTTGAGGTCGGTTTGAACGGTGTGGCGGCCGATGACGATCATGGCCGGTTGCCGGCTTGCGTCCATGGCATATATCGTTCGGAGCGCACCTATGCATTCAACCTGGAATCCGAATTTCCAGTCAGGATGAGCGTCGCCCGCCATGGCGCGCAAGGTTCCGCTTACCTGTACATCGGTTTTCATCCGCTTGTGATGACGAGAGCGAAGCTCGACGTCGTGTTCCGCTTGATCGAATCGAGATTGGCTGGCGACGACGATGCGCAGCCGGACGCAATGTCGTCGTTCGGCGGGAATGATGCCGACTTTTCGGCGCCTCGGGAAGGTGATCTACGGGCTTTTCGGCGCAAGGCGGCAGCCGCACACGCGCTTCAGGACATTCCGACCGACCGGATGCGCGATGCCGTGACGCGATACGCAAGCACGCGCCATGAATTCTCCGTCGCGCGGGAGAAAAACGAAGCGTTCCGCCATTTCCTGAGGGTCAACGCGCTTCCCGAAGATCTGGGATGGTTCGCGGTTTTTGCCGTCGTGGCCGGCCGTTGCGCGCAGCAGGGGACAATCCACGCAGGTTTTGCCGGTTCGCAGACATCCGGACAGGGTTCCTCGCTCGACGTACCGACCTTATTCGATCATGCCATGATCGAAGCGGCGCCATGCGAAGGCGCGACCTTTGCCGACTTCGTCAATGCGCTCAAGATTGAAGCACAACTCGGTGCGGCATGCTACGCCATTTCCCTGGAATCTTTCCTCGAAGAGAAGGGGGCGGCGAATCCGGCGAGCTATTCGCCGTTTTGCCAAATCGCGTTCGAATACCGCGATCAAGTTCGGCAAGCCTTTCCGTGCGGAAGCGCGACGATCGCCCGCATTCATCCCTTGGAGCCGCAACGATCATTTTCGCACAGCGAGATCGAATTCCGGATACGGAAGTTGGAAACGGGGGAGTTGCGCCATGCGATCGAATATTCTCCCGCGCTCTTCGACGTATCGACGATCCACGACCTGGTCCGGTACTGCAACAATCTTGTCGATGCCATTCTGGCGCGGCCCGGCGCTGCCGTCGCCGAGCTGGATTTGATGGACGACATGGAGCGGCAGCGATTGTCGGCATCCCGCGGCGATACGGTCGTTCTGCCGGCGCAGACGCTGGACTCGCTATTCTGTGCGCAGGCAGCGCGAACGCCGGATGCCATCGCCCTGGTCGAAGCGAACCGGCATATCAGCTTTTCCCAGCTTGACGAGATGTCGGCTCGCCTGGCGCGGCAACTTGCAGCGGATGGAATCGTCATGGGCGACAGGGTAGGCGTCTACCTTCCGCGCTCCGTGGAATTCGTCGCCTGTGTTCTCGGCATCTTGCGCTGCGGAGCCGTCTATGTTCCGCTCGATACCCTGCAGCCGATGGAACACGCCCGCTTCATCGAAACGGACGGCAAGCTCAAATGCGTGCTCCATTGCGAAGACGACGTCACGTTTCCGGGCTGGCGCAATATCCGGCTGTTTCCCCATCGTCGGAACGCAACGGCGCCGAGCCTGCCGCAGCCACGCCATATTTCGGATCCTGCGTACCTGATGTATACATCGGGATCCACAGGGAAACACAAAGGCGTGATCGGTACGCACAAGAGCGTCGTCAACCGGGTCATTTGGGGGCAGAGCACACTGGAACTGGGCGGCGACGACATTTTCTGCATGAAAGCCGGAGCTTCCTTTGTCGACCACGTGGCGGAAATGTTCCAGGCCCTGCTGATCGGCAGGCCGTTGTTCATTGTCGGCGACAATATCCTGCGAGACACAACGGCCTTCATCGTGCAACTGAGCGAGCGGCAAGTAACGAGACTGACGGTAACGCCCGTGCTGTTGAGCAGACTGATGGAAAATCCCAAGGCCGCCCGGCTTCAGGCGCTGAAAAGCATCATCTGCAGCGGCGAACGGCTGACCTCCAGCCTCGCCCGCCGCGTCTTCAAGCATCTTCGCGGCGTCCGGCTGTTCAATGTCTACGGACTGACGGAGGCCGGCGCGGACTGCAGTTTTTATGAAATCCCCTACGAGCCGAAATACGATCTCCCCGGCTTCTTCCAGGCATCGCAGGCGACACCGCCCGATGATGCCGTCGCGCGCCCGATCGCACCGGCTGCCGAGCGGCAAATAACGTATCCCGGCATGACCCTGAACGACATCAAGAAAGGGTTCGTCGAATCGCTGTTTCCGAAAAATCCGCTCTCTGTCGAAGAATATCGTTCATGGTTCAAGGAAAACGTCCTCCCATTCAGCGTCAATGTTTCGTCAAGCAAATTCGTCGGCCACATGACCTCCGCTTTGCCGGATTTCATGTCCGAGATGAGCGCCTTGATTTCCTCGCTCAACCAGAACATGGTGAAGATCGAGACATCCAAGGCCCTGACTTTCCTGGAACGTCAATTGCTGGCGACGTTGCACAGGGAATTCTATGCCGATGGCGACTATGACGAACGGATCCAGAATCCGGACGACGTCTTCGGCCTGGTTGTCAGCGGCGGCAGCAGCGCGAACATCACGGCGATGTGGAACGCAAGAAATCGCGCACTGCTCGCGCTCGGCTTCAGCAAGGCTGAAATCAGCCACTACGGCGCCACCGAATTGTTGCGGCAAAAGGGATACCAGGGCTTCGCCATCATCGCTTCCGGCCTGGCCCACTATTCAATGCGAAAGGCAGTCTCCTTGCTGGACATCGGCGAGCGCAACTTGCTTGCCATCAGGCGGGACGCCAGGCAGAAAGCCGATTTGGCCGATCTGGAGTCGAAGCTGAAACAGTGCCATGAGAAGCGGCTTTGCGTCATCGCCATCATCGGCATTGCCGGCGCGACGGAGACCGGCACGATCGATCCACTCGCCGACATGGCCGCCATCGCGGCGAAAAACAAGGTTCATTTCCACGTGGACGCGGCGTGGGGCGGGGCAATCGCATTTTCGGAAAAATACAAGCCGCTCCTCAACGGCATCGAACGGGCGGACTCCATCACGCTTTGCCCGCACAAGCAGTTCTATGTGCCGCAAGGCATGAGCCTGTGTCTTTTCAAGGACTCGCGCTCCATCCACGCCAGCTCGGTGCAAGCAGTCTATCAAGGCAAGGCGGGCAGCTTCGACATGGGGCAATACACCATCGAAGGCTCGCGCCCGGCGATATTCCTGTCATTGCATGCCATGTTCAACATCGTGTCGAGGCGAGGCGTCGGCGCGCTGGTCGAACTGGGCATCGAGAAAACGCATTATTTCGCGGACGTGATCGTCAGGAATCGCGCTTTTGAAATCATCGGTTTTCCGGAAATCAATATTTTAAATTATCGCTATATCCCCCGTGATCTTCGTCACAAGAACCATTTCTCGCTCGAAGAAAACCGGCGAATCAGCGAGGCGACCGCGGCGATACAAGAGCGGCAATTCCTTGAAGGGAAAACCTTCGTCTCCAAAACGGACATTTTGAATGAAAATTATTGTCTGGAGAAAATCACCGTATTTCGCGTCGTCATCGCCAATCCTCTGACGACCCACCGGGACTTGATCGACAACCTTGAAAACCAGCTAGCTATCGCCGATGCCTTCATCGAAGATGGCTTGCCACCATCCACGAGCCAAACACTCGCGTTCGACACTTCGCTGAATAAACAGACGAAAATTGTCGATCGCTACGACGTGCCTATCGGGCGCGCCATCGCGAATACCGAAATTCTCATACTGGACAAGGAACGGCGGCTTCTGCCAGCCGGCGCCATCGGCGAGATATTCGTCGGCGGAGAGGGCGTCGCCATCGGCTACCTCTGTCCAGACGAGACGCGGGAAACGTTCGTTCCGCACCCGTTCAAACCGGGTGCCAGCCTTGTCAGAACCGGCGACTACGGCCGCCGCCTGGCAGACGGCAACCTCCACTATTGCGGGCGCAAGGACCAAAAAATCAAGGTCCGCGGAACCAGGATAGAACTGGGAGAAGTCGAAGCCAGCCTATATGAACTGGAAGAAATTGCCCAGTGCGTTGTCTTGGCCGAAGCAGGCGAAGCCGATACCACCCTGATCGCATTTGTCGTGTTGCTTCACGAGTCCCGATCCAGCGGCCTGTGCGAAGACGCCATTCGCCGGAAGCTTGCCGCCTCCATGCCATCGTATCTGGTGCCCGAGTTTCTGCACGTCGTCGACGCGCTTCCATTGACACCCAGAGGGAAGATCGATCGTCAGGAACTCCATCGACATCATTGGAACCGAATACTTCCTGCCTCAAAGGGTGCGGCAAATTCGGCGGAAGCCGATCTTCCCGGCGAGACGGCCTCACATGCCGGATGAGCGGGTAAGTGGAGAGGCGGGCTGGATTGCCTTCGACAAGCATTTGGGGCTTGTCCGGAGTTCGTGCCGCAACAACAATGAGAATGAAAAATCATGCTGAAAGTCGAATCGCCAAAAGAGATTGCGCAATCCCTCACTGAACTCTGGTCCCCACGCGTCATCGGCGAAATCGACGACGCTTATGTCAAGGTGGCCAAAATTCATGGGTCGCTGACTTGGCACAAGCACGACGAGGAAGATGAACTCTTCTTCATTCTCCATGGCCGGCTCAGCATCGAAATGGAGAACGGCACGGCCGAACTGGATCAAGGCGACATGTTCATCGTGCCTAAAGGTGTCCTCCACAATCCGATAGCGTTGGAGCCGTGCCTGATCATGTTGATCGAGCGCAAGTCGGCGAAGCACACCGGAGACGTGACGGTTGACGGTACCCGATCCGTTGAAGATCAATTGCGGCCGCTGTCGAAGGTGTGACGCGGAGAATGGCGAAACGCGACCGCCTTGCATTACTTCAAGCTCCACGAAAACGCCATATTCATGCCATGGAATCATCATATCCGCGTGAAGTTTGTTTGCTATATTGCGATACGCACTGACAAGCACCGGCACCATCGTCCTTGCCGGATCAATTCGCAAAGATTCGAGCGGAGCGCCATCGACGCCAAAGCAACGAGGCCATGCCCGTGCCGGATTGGCGCGCGCTGCGGCGCGTTGCAGGCGCGCAGAGGTTCGGCAATTACCGGGACCAATTCAGTAGCACGTAAAAATTGGAGATGAAGGCAAGCTTATGCGTGACAATCCGGTTCTCATGCAAGTCATCGTGATACTGTGTGCGGCGAGCTTGGTTGGGTTCGGCCTGCGCAGGCTACGCCAGCCGGCGGTCGTGTGCGAAATGATCGCCGGATTCATGCTCGGGCCCGCAATATTCGGCGCCATCGCCCCCGAGATCCACGCACAGATTTTTACCGCCTCCAGCCTGCAGGGACTGCAAAGCCTGGTTCAACTCGGCATCATCCTCTTCATGTTCATCGTCGGACTCGAATTCAGGGTTCCTGTCGGCGACCGGAAAATGCTGTTTTCGGCGGCTTCCATCGGCATCTCTTCCGTCTTGTTTCCGCTCGGCCTGGGCCTGGCTGCCGCCACGGTTCTGTACAAATCCTATGCGCCGGAGAACGTGTCCTTCTGGCCTTTCGCCTTCTTCATCTCCGTCGCGTTTTCGATCAGCGCGTTTCCCGTCCTGGCACGCATCCTCGTCGACCGCGCGATTGCCCATACGATGCTGGGGCGGCTCGCCATCCTGTCCGCGGCGTTTGCCGACCTGCTTGCCTGGGTGCTGGTCGGGATGGTCGTCATTTTTGCGAGCCTGCATTCGGATTGGACCCCCACCGTGCTGCTCGTCGGCGGGGCGGCCGCCATGATCCTCGTGCTGTTCTTCGTCGTGCGGCCCATGGTATCGCGGTATTTGCCGGCGACCGGCCAACCCGACCGCGCACTTTTCACATTGATCCTCATCGGGCTGTTGCTTACCGCCTTCGTCGCGAACTTCATCCACATGCATGAAGTCCTGGGCGCATTCCTGTTCGGCCTTTGCCTGCCGCGCGACGACCGCTTGCTGAACTGGTTCCGCGAGCGGATCGAACCCCTGGCAACGATATTGATGCCGCTGTTCTTCGCCCTGGCCGGCCTCAAGAACGCGTCCGGCATGTTTAACGCCGACGCCCTGGATATCCTTGCGCTGGTGCTGGTGACCGCCGTGGTCGGCAAAATGGCCGGCGCATACGTTGGCGCGAAATTTGCGGGGTATCCGTCCCGCGTGGCGCTATCCCTCGGCGCATTGATGAATGCCCGCGGCTTGATGGAGCTTGTCGTGATCAAGATCGGCCTCGACGCCGGTCTGATTGAGTCCAGGCTCTTCACCATTTTCCTCGTGATGACCATCGTCACCACGATGATGGCTGGGCCGCTGTTGACTCTCTTCGGACGCAAATCCGCGGATGAGGTGCAGGGGAGTGAAGAACCGGTGAGCAGCCTCTGACGTCCCGAATCGTGAAGTCGTGTTTTGCCAAGACGGTGTAAAGACAATCAAATGGATCGACCAGTCGAGAAGAAAAAGTGGACGCGCGCCAGGATCGTCGTCTCCGCGGTCATCGGCGCCACGGCGCTGGCGACGATCGCCGCTGTTTTCGCAACGCCGCGCCAGACGAGGCTGGCAATCGACGGAAACCGCCTGAGCATCGCGCAGGTCCATCAGGCGGAATTCCAGGAGTACGCGGCAGTCACCGGGCACGCGCAGCCGAACAAGACCACATTTCTGGATCTGCAAGAGGGCGGTATCGTCGAAAAGATCTATGTGCACAGCGGCGAACTGGTGAAGAAGGGCGACCTCATCCTGCTCTTTTCCAACAACACGGCGCAAAAGGAAAACATCGAAGCCGAGACGCGTTTGCTGGACAACCTCAACCAATTGCGCAACTCAAGAATCAGCCTGACCCAATCCAACCTGATCCTGAAGGACCAGCTATTGGACGTGGAAAAGAAAATACTGGACGCGCAGGCGAAATTTACGCGTTACCAGCAACTGATGAGCAATCCGACGCCGTTTCTGTCGAATGAGGCGTTTTCGACGGCGCGCGACGAACTGGCCTACTACAAGAACAAGCGCGAATTGCTGCAGGAGCGCATCCGTGCTGAGACCGTTCTGGAGGAGCAGCAAAGCAAGCAGATCGACTCGTCCATCGCCAGCGTCAATCGCGACATGGAAGTGCTCTCGGAGATCATCGACAGCCTGAAAGTCCGGGCACCCACCGACGGCCAGCTTTCGACCTTGAACGTCGAGGTCGGCCAAAGCATCCAGCGCTGGGCGCGTGTCGGCCAGATCGACGAATTGGGCAGCTTCATGGTTCGCGCGGATATCGACCAGTACTACATTTCGAAAGTCGCGATCGGTCAGAAGGGAAAATTCGAGTTCGACGGACACCCCTACGAACTCAAGGTGTCCAAGATCTACCCGGAAGTGAAGAATAGCGTATTTCAGGCAGACCTCGCTTTCGTCGGTGCCACGCCCGAAGGCTTGAAGCGCGGCCAGGATCTGCAAATCGATTTAAGTCTGAGCGAAGCAAAGACGACCAGCGTGGTGGACAAAGGCGGATTTTATCGCCACACCAACGGGCGCTGGGCCTATTTGCTCTCCTCGGACGGACGCTACGCCCGCCGCACCAATCTCGTCCTGGGCCGCCAGAATCCGCAATCGGTCGAGGTACTGGACGGACTCAAGGTCGGCGACCGGATCATCACGTCGGACTACGACAATTTTGGGGACGTTGACGAACTTTCATTCAAGGAACCGTTGAAGCAGTGACGGCAAGATGTCGCTGCGGCGGTTTGCGAACATAGTCAAGCGAGTTGAAGAATGAGCGCTGGGAATTGGTACCTCAAGGAAGATGTCTATTTCGAACCCCTGTTCAATCATTGGTATGCCTGGCCCTATCTGATCCAGCCCGCAACTGCGGCGAGACATACCGTCCACACGCACCGCCGCATCATGAAGTCGTTCGTGAACAACGCGCAGATGCACATTCTCGCGAACAGGGAAAGCGACCTGGCGGGCAGCGAATACCTGAACTGCCAGGAAGACCAGGTTTCCAGCATCAAGGACCTGGTGGCGGAATTGGAGGAAACCTGTGCCCCGCTGGTGCAATTTTCCGCCGCAATCGATGAGCTGGAAGAGCTGCTGAGGAGCCACACCAGCGGCGAATCGATCGAGCCGCTGTACAGGAAAATCCCCGAAAAGCTGCGGGGATTCGTGGAATTGTTCATGGATTCCGAGCATCACCCTTCGTACCGTTTCATCGAACCCTTGCTCTATCGCAGCGAGTTCTACAAACGGGAACTGCAAAGCCTCGGTTTTGGCCGGCTCTCGCGCGTCAAGGAACGGCCATTCGTGTTCAGCACGCCGCGGCTTCCGGACGAAAACCACCTGCAATTGAGCCTGGACTACAACCACGAGAAGGTGGACATGCTGTTCCGGGCGCGCGAATTGCCGTTGAGCCATGCGGAATTGGACTGGCTGATCACCAATACCGGCTCCAAGGGCGGCTTGGCAATGGCGGACCTGTTTACCGAGCAGGCGCCCAAGTATCGCCATGAGCCGATTCATGCCGGCGTCCGCGTCAATTACATCGGGCATGCGGGTTTCATGATCGAGAGTCCCGATGTCACGATCCTGATCGACCCGCTTATCCCCAGCCGAGGGGATCGGGATGCCGACAGCTTGATCAGCTATAGCGAGCTGCCCAAGACAATCGACTACATCTGCCTGACCCATAGCCACCAGGACCATGTCAACATCGAGACCTTGCTGCAGCTTCGCTACAAGACCAGGAAAGTCATCGTGCCGAAGAACAATGGCGGCGGCTTGTTCGATCCCTCGATCAAGCTGATTTTGAAGAACTTGAATTTCGACGTCGTGGAGGCGGAGGATCTCGACGAATTCGCGATTCCGGGAGGCAAAATTGTGGCCATGCCTTTTCTGGGCGAACACGGCGACCTGCACATCCGTTCGAAATCGGCCTGGTATATCGAGATTCAAGACAAGAAACTTTTTTTCGCCGCGGATTCGTGCAACCTGGAAAACAGGCTGTACGAAAAATTGAGCGGTTTCGCCAAGGACTTCGACATCCTGGCCATCGGCATGGAATGCGTCGGTGCGCCCTATACCTGGCTATACGGCGCGCTCACCACCAAGATGATAGGCAAGAACATCAAGAATTCGCGGCGCCTCAACGGCAGCGACTTCGACAGAGGCTTTCCCATGGTGCAGGCATTCAATCCCAAAAGGGTGTTTGTCTATGCGCTGGGCCAGGAACCCTGTTACCGATATATCACGGGAATCCAGTATCACGATGATTCGAAGCAAATTGTCGAATCCGGCAAGATGATAGACGGCTGCCGGGAAATCGGGATCAGTGCCGAACGTATGTATGGAAAGAGAGCGATCGTGCTCGACGGCAACGAAGAGGGGCACGCCTTGCCAGTGCCCGGGTTCGCTGTAAAATCGGCATAGCCGTTATCGACGCCTGAGGTTCCTGCCATCGGTTTGGCCAGGATTCACTTGCACCGTAAGGAGGGTAAATTCATGATTTCAAAGAGACTGATTGCCGTCATTCCCAGCACCATTCTTGCCATCGCAACGGCCGCATCGACTGCATTCGCGGTGTCGGCCCTGCCGTTCGGCTGGCTGTTGGGCCTGATCGTGCTTGCGCTTGCCGCATTGCTTGCCGACGTACTGAAGTCCTATTGGGAGACAGGAAAGATCGTTTCCTCGCCGGCCGCATGGATCATTGCCATCGCCTTTCTGGCAGCCGGATGGGTACTGAAAATTCGAGGGCTCGGCCTCTTGCCGACGCTCCTTCCTCAATTCGGTGTCATCGCCTGGTTCGTTTTGGTTTTTCGCCTCAAGAATGACCGGCAAGCTTGCATCGGCGTCAAAGAGATCAACAACAAGGGAGAGTGACCATGTTTGCACTACTCATGGGGGTCAGCAGTGTTTCCCCTGCCGCGCTTCAAGAATGGATCCTTGCCAAAAGCGTCACCGTTTTCGATGTCAATTCGCGTCAAAGCTGGTTGCAAGCGCATGTTCCTGGAGCAATCAATCTTGACCCAACGGCTTATGAGGCCAGCGATCTGCCGAGCGACAAGGAATCCAGGGTCGTCTTCTACTGCTCCAATCCAATGTGCCGAAAGGCACCTAATGCGGCGCGCCGGGCCAAGAAACTGGGATATATCAACGCGGCCGTCATGTCCGCCGGCATCACCGGTTGGATCAATGCCAAGCTGCCGACCGAGAGCGCTCAATAGCGCGCTGGGCCGCGGCAGGCCGGCTCCAAATATGTGAAGGCGAACACAGTATCGCCATAATCTCTTCATATTTGCCTGCTATATTTTGTCCCATGAATTGGGGTAAATGCGTCGCCCGCCCTTGGACGATGTGGATTTGGCCCAACCGCGCTGGTGTCGCGCTTCCAATCGCCTTTTTCTGAAATTCTTGCCTCGCGGTCGCACAAATCGCGGCCAAAGCATGCGCAGATAGGTGCCTTCGGGTACAGGGAAGTGACGATGGCCAGTGGCCAACGTGGGTACCGACATGCAGAAATCAAAATGGTTTTTGATCAGAAAACCCAAGCCGGATGCCGCATTCAGGCTGTTTTGCTTCCCTTATGCCGGCGGCAGCGCCGCATCTTATGCGGCGTGGGACGACTTGCTTCCCGATAGCATCGAACTCGTGGCCATCCAGCCGCCCGGCCGTGCCAATCGCATGGACGAAGACCTGCTCACGTCGGTCGGCCAAATGGCGCAGCACGTTGCAGAGGCGATCCCGCCGCTGCTGGATCGTCCCTACATGATCTATGGCCATAGCCTGGGATCGGCGGTGAGCTTCGAACTATTGCACGCGTTGAAGGAACGGGAACTCCCGCTGCCGTTCAAGCATATCTGCGGGGCAAGACGTGCCCCTCAAAATGCGCCGCGCATCCCGCCGATCCACGACTACCCGCTCGAAAAGTTCAAGACCGAGCTGAGGGAGTCGTATGGCACGCCGGAAATCGTATTGAACAGCGCCGAACTGATGGAAATCTTCGCGCCGATACTGCGGACCGACTTCAAGGCCGCCTACACCTACTTGCGCAAGCCCGCCTTCAAGTTCGACGTCGACGTCGCCGTCTTCGGCGGGGCGCGGGACGACAAAGTCCTGATGGAAGACATGGCCGGTTGGCAGGAGCACTTCGTCAAACCGGTCGATTTCAAGGTCTTCGAGGGCGGCCACATGTTTTTGGACACGAACAGGGAATTGGTGGTCGGCGCAATCCGCGCAAGCTTCGAAGCGGAACATCCGGAAAAAACGCCATGCAGTATCGATCAATTCCCTGCCTCTTGAACGGACGGAACATTCAATGATCATCAAAACCAGCCAGTTGTCGAAAGTATTTCGCACCAACGAAGTGGAGACCACGGCAGTCAACAAAGTCAACCTGGAAGTGGACAATGGAGAATTCGTCGCGCTGATGGGGCCTTCCGGCTGCGGAAAATCGACCCTGATGCACATCATCGGCCTGTTGGACAACCCTTCGAGCGGGGACTACCTCTTCCTGGACGAGAAAGTCTCCCATCTATCGGAACGGCAACGCGCCAGCTTCCGGAAGAAAAACATCGGCTTCATCTTTCAAAGCTTCAATTTGATCGACGGGCTCACAGTGTTCGAAAACGTGGAGCTTCCCTTGATATATTCCGGCGATACCCCGGGCGAACGCCGGAAAAAGGTCGAAACCGTGCTCGCCAAGCTCGACATCAGCCACCGGGCGAAGCATTATCCTTCGCAACTCTCCGGCGGCCAGCAGCAACGCGTTGCCGTTGCCAGGGCGATCGTCAATTCTCCCAAGCTGATACTGGCCGACGAACCGACCGGCAACCTCGATTCGCATCATGGCGATGAAGTGATGGGCATCCTGAAAAGCCTCAATGAGGAAGGCAGCACCATCGTCATGGTGACCCACTCCGCGCACGACGCCAGGCATTGCGGGCGGGTATTGGCGTTGCGGGATGGCGAATTCGTCGCCCAGCCCCATTAGGCTGCGCGAAACCATCGGCCCCGCCCAGGAGAAAATGCGTGTTCAAACATTATCTCAAGATTGCCATCCGCAATCTGATTCAAGACAGAGTGTATTCTGCGATCAACATGCTGAGCCTTTCCCTGGCCATCGCTTGTTCTATCGCTTTGCTGCTGTACGTCAACAACCAACTTTCCTACGACAAGTATCAAAAGAATAAAGATTCGATTTACCGGGTCGTCAATGAAATCTCCACCAACGGACAGTCGAATCGCTATGCATTGACTTCGCGCGCGCTCGGCCCCTTGCTCGTCAAGCAGTATCCGGAAGTCGGCGATTATGTGCGCGTACGGAACTTGGCGATCAAGCGGGCAGTGTTCCGCTACAAGGATGTCGCCAAATATTGGGACGACGTGAAAATTGCGGACGAGAACATTTTCAGCGTGTTTTCGCACGAAGCGGTGTACGGCGACCTGAAGAACGCGCTTTCAGACCCATCCTGGATCGCGGTGAGCGAAAGCTTTGCCAAAAGCTACTTTGGCGACCGCAATCCCGTCGGGGAAACGATCAGCACCGATACGTTCGGGTATCGCATTTCCGCGGTCTACAAAGACCTCCCGAAAAACAGCCACCTGCACTACGACGCGGTGATCTCGATGAAGCGCCTGCGCGACTTCGGCCTCGACGACAAGATTTCCTCCCCCGGGCAATTGTTCGGCATTGAAAACTATACCTATTTCCAGCTCAAGCCCGGAATGGACAGGAAATCTTTCGACCGCACCCTGGCGACGTTCTCCAACGACTCCACGGCCGAAGCCGGAAGCAAAATCAACTCCCGGATCGGCTACATCAGCCAGGCCCTGACGGATATTCACTTCGACAACGGCTATCGTTACGACCTGCCGGTCGGAAACATATTGTATGTCTATGCATTCATTGCCGTCGCTTCCTTCCTCATCATCGTCGCCTGTATCAACTACACCAATCTGGCGATAGCGCGCGCGATAGGCCGATCCAAGGAAATCGGCATTCGCCGGGTGGTCGGCGCCACCAAGGAACAATTGATCGTCCAGTTTCTCGGGGAATCGGTCTGCCTGACATTGATCGCCGCGGTGATCGGCATCGGGGCGCTCTTCGCCGTCGATGCGGCCATCGGTCTCGACAAGTTATTTGGCGCGAATGTCGAAATCAACGTATTCCGGCATCCGGAAATGGCGCTATGGATATTCGTCGGCGTGGTGGGAATCGGCATCGCCGCGGGGCTGTATCCCGCGTTCTTCCTCTCGTCGCTCAGCACCAAGGCCGCCATCAACAATCAACGCGACATGCGCAGGTCTTCATTCAGCTTGAGGGAAATCCTGGTTTTCGTCCAGATCTTCGTTTCGATCTGCATCGTCGCCAGCACCATGATCATGAGCAGCCAGCTCCATTATATTGCCAGCAAGCCCTTGGGTTTCGAGCGGAAAAACAAAGTGGCGATCGTGCTTCGGGGTATCGATGCGATCGGCAAGATTCCCGTGATGAAATCGGAACTGGAGGCACGGCCTAACATCCTCGGCGTCACCGAGTCGTCGTTCGTGCCGGGCGACGAGGTTGCGGCAAACCTGCTCAAGGTCGAGACCAACGACGGGGCCATGCAGGACGTGACGGTCAATCAGATCGCAGTCGGCCGGGACTTCGTCAACAACATGGGAATCGAGCTGGTGACCGGCCGCGAATTCTCCAAGCGCATGCTCACCGACGTCGGCTCGTCCGTATTGGTCAATGAGTCGTTCGTGCGCTTCATGGGCTGGACCGATCCCATCGGCAAGCGCGTCCAACCCGACAGCCGCGTCATCGGCGTGGTCAAGGACTTTCACTTCAGCTCCCTGCATACCCGCGTCGGGCCGATGGTGCTGCGGCAGTTCCAAAAGACCGACCTCGAAAACATTCCGCCGAACCAGCAGAACCTGATCACTCGTTCGATCATCATCGGGATCAAGGGCGACAATGTGTCTTCGACGCTCGCTTCCATCAAGGACGTCGTCTCCAACCTCGATCCGAAGCACCCGTTCGAATTCGCCTTCTTCGAGGACTTGCTCGACCACCAGTACGCCGACGAATCCAATACCATGCGTTTGACGGGATGCTTTGCCATCGTCTGCATCTTCATCTCCTGCCTGGGGCTGTTCGGACTCGCCGCATTTACCACGCAGCAGCGCACGAAGGAGATCGGCGTCAGAAAGGTGCTGGGCGCAACGCCTGTCAATATCGTGCTGATGCTGTCGAAGGACGTGATGATATTGGTCTGTGCCGCGGCGGCAGTGGCATCGCTGACGACGTATTTCATCATGAATAACTGGCTGCAGACCTTTGCCTACCGGGGCGACATCCAGTGGGGAATATTCATCGCCGCGACGGCAATGATCGCCGTGCTGGCCTTCCTGTCCATCGCCATCCAGGCCGGCAGGACGGCCATGGAGAACCCGGTCAATGCGCTTCGATACGAGTAGCACGCCAGGCCCGAGAAACGCCGCAAAGGCGGCACCGTTGAAGGAGTAGCCATGCAAACGTGGGCTATCGAAGCGATAGGATTGCAAAAGCGTTTCGGCAAGGTGCATGCCGTGCGGGGCCTGGATCTCCGGATCCGGCGGGGCGAGGTATTCGGGTTGCTGGGCCCCAACGGCGCAGGCAAGACCACCAGCCTGGAAATGATAGAAGGACTGGTGCGTCCGGATGATGGCGAAATACGCATTCTCGGCCTCGATTGGCGCAAGGACGGCAACGAGATCCGCAATCGCATCGGCGTACAGTTCCAGAGCACCCAGTTGGACGACAAAATCAAGGTGCGCGAGGCCTTGCATCTCTTCGGCTGCTATTACCGCAACCCGCGCAGCCCGGAAGAGCTGCTGAAACTGCTGCAGCTCGAAGAAAAGGCCGATGCCTTCCAAAGCACCCTGAGCGGCGGCCAGCGGCAGCGCCTGGCGCTCGGCCTGGCGCTGGTCAACAAGCCCGAAGTCGTCTTTCTCGACGAGCCGACCACCGGGCTCGACCCGCAGGCGCGGCAGGTGTTGTGGGGCCTGGTGCGCCATTTGCGGGAGGAGGGCAGCACGGTGCTACTGACTTCGCATTACATGGAAGAAGTCGAGGCGCTATGCGACCGCGTCGGGATCATGGATCACGGACAGATCCTGCAACTGGGCACGCCGCGGGAACTCATTGGCGAATTGAACCAGCCGAGTTTCGTGGAAATCGAGTTCCGCGACGCGGCGCCGGATGTGCAAGCCTTTGCCGCCCATCTGGGCATGCCGGTTGAAGCCAAGGCACAGCATTGGTCGATTGCGCTTGGCGATCCCAAGCGCGATTTGCATAGATTGATGAGCTCGATCGAGGCGCTTGATTTGCCGATGCAGCAATTGCATGTGCGCCGCGCCAGCCTGGAAGACGTGTTCCTGCATCGGACCGGCCGCAGCTTGCGCGAATGAAACTCACGAACGGTATCTTATGAATGCACGAATCTATTTCAATCAATTGCGCATGGGGCTCAAAATCTTTTTGCGCGCCCCCTCGGCGGTATTTTGGCTCGTGGGCTTCCCGATTGCGATTCTGCTCGTGCTCGGCACGGTATTGAACGACAAGGTCGACGACAGCATCAAGCTGACCTGGTCGTACGGCGCGACCGGCGCCGCGGTCAATGCGGAAGATACGGCCCTGAAACTGGCAATGGCCGAGCGAGGCCTGGTGGTCGAAACGATGGCGCCCGCCGCCGCCGAAGCGCGCTGGCAGCTCGGCAAGACCCCCGCGCTGCTGGAAGGGCAGGACGGCAAGTACACCCTGCGCATCAATACCTACTATGCTCCGCAAGGCAGGCAGATTCACGCACTGGTGCAGCAAAGCTTCCTGATCGCCCAGGCGCGCGCGCGCGGTGTCGGCGAACTCCTGCCAATGCCGACCACGATGACGAGCCCGGGGGGGCATCGCGGCGGCCCATATGCGGCTTACCTGTTGCCCGGCCTGCTTGGGCTCAATCTCCTGATGATGGGCTTGATATCGGTCGGCATGGTTGACGCCGCGCAGCGCGAAAGGGGCGGCTACAAGCGCCTGGCGACGACGCCGTTGCCGCATCACGTCTATATTGCCGCCCAGGTCAGCATACGGCTCATCATCGCCTTCTCCGCCGCCGTCATGTTGTTGCTGGCCGGGGCCGCGGTGTTCGGCGTCTATAACCAGGGGAGTTACCTGAGTTTCGCCGCGCTCGTGTTGCTGGGCGCCTCCTGCTTCATCTGCCTCGGCTATGCGCTCTCCAGTTTCATGGGCGGGGTCGACACCTACGCCGGCGTCTCCAATCTGCTGTTGCTGCCGCTGATGATGCTCTCTGGCGTCTATTTTGCCATCGACTCCGCGCCGCTCTGGCTGCAACACGCCGTCGAAATACTGCCGCTGGCGCCGCTGGTCACGGCGCTGCGCGCCGTCTTCAACGACGGCGCCAGCCTGGGCAGCATCGGCCCGTCGCTGGCCATCCTTGCGGCGTGGACCCTGGCGGCATTTGCCGTCGCCACGAAACGCTTCCGATGGGTGTGATTCGGGCAATCGGCGACACGGCTATCGCTGCCTTGATAAGACAATGAAGGTACACACCACCCGTTTATTGTCTTCCATCAGGATTGGGAGCTTGGCGTCGTGTTGCATCCCTGCTCCGTCATTCGATGGTTTCTTTGCCGGGAACCCGCTATAGCCGCGACACCGTTTGCTTGCAATTCGTTTAAGAACCCGATTCAAAATGAACATGGCGTTGTTGTCGCGCCTTGCCGTACAGTTGTACTGTCTGCGGCGCTCCGCCTAGGGCGTGTTGACATTTACCGTAACCAAAGCAAGGACGCTGTCAGCGCAACGAAGGAGCCGAACCGCGACGCTAATTTGTCGTAGCGGGTGGCCACACGCCTGAATTGCTTGAGTTTGGCAAAGAAACGTTCGATGACATT
>Ga0134128_10001485_pt1 | contig 30095 bp, 22 predicted proteins | sample KB31754_FD_96462 | JGI IMG/M metagenome (GOLD analysis project Ga0134128, IMG submission 96462) | Terrestrial soil microbial communities with excess Nitrogen fertilizer from Kellogg Biological Station, Michigan, USA - KB3-175-4 | ecosystem: Environmental > Terrestrial > Soil > Unclassified ... | reverse complement strand
TCGTGGGCCGCTCGCCGTGTCCGCATGGCTCGTCGCTACGCTCCTCGCCCCGCGGACACGGCGAGCGGTAGTAGAACGTCTGTTGGTGTTTTTGAACATACAAGGCACGGAGTCACGGAGGTCTGGTTTTGCTGAATTGAGTGCGAACGCGAGCGGCAGTTTCTCAGAGATGAATTAGCCACAGATGGACACATATTCAAGACAAGCAATTCGATTTGTTGTGCGCAAATCCACTATTAAATCAGCAAGCTCCCAAACCTCTGCGTTCCTCTGCGTCCTCTGCGGTGAAATTTGATGCGTTCGCTCGACGGCGCAATATCGCATCGCGCAGGAAAAGCAGCACGAAATGGGAATTGGTGACGAGGTAGCGCTTCCAGAGTCGGCCGGGCTCCTGGGTCAGGCGGAAGACCCATTCGAGGCCGCGGCGTTGCATCCAGGCGGGGGCCATTTTTTTGACGCCGGCGTGGAAATCAAAAGCCGCTCCGACGCAAAGCTGCACCGCCTTGATGCAATGGCGATGCTCGTGGGCGAAGATTTCCTGCTTCGGAGCGCCCAGGCCAATCAGCACGATGCCCGCGCCGCTCTCATTGATGCGATCGACGACGGCTTGGTCTTCAACGTCCGTCAAGGGGCGGAACGGAGGAGATTCAGCGCCGGCAATTCGCAAGGTTGGAAAGAGCTCCCGAAGCTTCTCGCAGAGCTTTTGAAGGACGTCGGGATGGCCGCCGTAGAGGTAAATACCAACGCCCTGCTTCTCGGCGGCGGCGCAGATGCGCTGGGTTAATTCGGGGCCGTAGACTCGGTCGGTCAGATTCAACCGATGGAAGTAATTAAGCGCCCATCGGACCGGCTGGCCATCGGGCGCCACGACATCAAATTCATTCAGTCGGCGTGTGTGGGCCTTATCGCTGGCGGCACAGATCAGGCTGTGAACTGCCATGAAATCGAGGATGGCCGGTTGACCGATTTGCGCAGCCTCGATCACGTTTTCGACAACCTGGTCGTAACAGGTGGGACTGATACCGATGCCAAAGACGCTGCGCTTGGCGGGCCAGCGGACTTTGGAAACGGTGCGCGCTGAATCTTTCACAACTGGCGCAGATGCCGACGTTGGGCAGTCGACCATTTTCATTTGCAATCCCCTTCGCCCTATCGTGCGCCCCTGCGAAACAGCACGGCCGGCACGGTGCGCACCAGGATGACAAAATCGTGGAAGAGCGTGCGCCGGCGGATGTAGCGCACGTCCATCCGGACCCATTCGGCAAACGTGACGCGCGAGCGCCCCTCGACCTGCCAGATGCAGGTCAGGCCCGGCGTGACATGCAGCCGGCGGCGCTGCCAGGGTTCGCAGGCGTCGCTTTCGTCAATCGGAAGCGGGCGCGGGCCGACCAGCGACATGTCGCCTTTGATCACGTTCCACAGTTGCGGCAGCTCGTCGATGCTGGATTTGCGCAGCCAGCGGCCAAAGGTGGTGACCCGCGGGTCGTTGGTCAGCTTAAAAGCTGGGCCATCCTGCTCGTTTTTGCTGCGGAGCTTCTGCTGCTGTCTTTCGGCATCGGCCACCATCGTTCGGAATTTGTAGATCGTGAAGGGCTTGCCACCCAGTCCCGCGCGACGTTGGGCGAAGATCACCGATCCACGCGAGTTGAGCTTGACCAACACCGCCACGACCAGCAGGAGCGGAGCCGTGATGATCAGCAATGCGGTAGCTCCGATGATGTCGCATAGCCGCTTCCATCGCGGCATGGGCATGATCAGAAGATCGTCCAGAGCCTCAGCCGAGAGCCCAGGCTGGACTTTCAGGCTGGGTAATGTGCCCTCTACTTCCGGCTTTGCCTCGAGCAACCGAGTTTGAGCGACGGCCACTCCATTTGAATGGCCGTTGCCGTTCCCATTGGGCTGGGCATGGCCATTCCCATTTCCATTTGAATGGCCATTGGATTTCCCATGGGATTGAGGGTGAGGGAGCGAAGTCCCTTCATAGACAAGCCGGCCACTATCGGACAGCAGCCGGCCATTGGTTCCCGAACCTTTGGGATGGCCATTTGAATGACGATTCAAGTCAAGATTCACCGCTTGGAGAACGGCGGTGACATCCAGCGTTTCCGCGGAATTGAGTTCGCCAAACCGACCCGCCGGCAGTGGGCCGGCCATCCAGGCTTTGGGATAGGTGAAGATCAGCGTCAGCGGGCGCGGAACGCGATGGGCCAGTCGATGGGCAATGCCATCGGCAAAGGCCTTCGCGCCAACCGAAGAAGTGTCGGGAAGCAGCGCGGCAATAAAATGCTCGCCAAACCATCCCACTTCGTCGGTTTCGCGGGCACGAAGGAGGATGGTGCGCGCCAGGCGACAGGCCGCCAGGTCTTTGCGCCGATCTCCGGTGGAGATGCGGAACAGGACCAGCGACAGCTCACCGCCGTGGCGATCGATGCGGGCGCATTCCCGCCGGACGATGCGCTGTGTCAGTTCAGGACTGAGAATTTTCCCCAGCAACCGCGCCGCATGCGGGGACCTGGTCCCGGCAGCGCGCGTAGACAACCGATACATGGAAACCCTTCCCTCGTCGCGCGCGGCTGAAATTATGACTGCTCATCGTCTGCCCCACGGTCGAACCGGATGAATACTGAGAGGTGCCTGGCAGATGCCTTGCGCGACTGAAAGTAGCTCGACCGATCTCTCCTTCGGCCGAGCTTCATACAAATCTAATGCCGGGGAAAAACTCCAAAGTTTGGACCTTGGAAGCGAGCCACAATTGATCCGCGGCATCTTCCAAATGGAATAGAGCTTTTACGGGATTTTGACAAGAGATAAAAATTTGCACGCGCGGTTGGATCGAGCGCCATCTCTTCCCAAGCTCCCTATTTCTAACCATACGAGTGGGACTGGCGTCCCTCTTCGCCTTGCAATCGTTTTCAAAGAGCGCCGCGAGCATATCGAATGTGGAAGATAGGGAACAATGAAACGATGGCGGTTTGCCGGCCAATCAATCCGCAGCGATCATACTTTGCGCAGGTGGTAGCGATCGCGCCGGGGCGGGAGTTCGAGAACCAACGGCTTATCGACATCCATCGATACGACTGACTGTCAGATCGGTACTCAAAACTCAGCCAATTTCGGTCAGATCGTTGATGATCCAGTTCGGGCGCGATTCAACTGGCAGCCTATCCGCATCCTCGCGCCCGCTGACCCCTGTCAGGACCAGGACCGTTTTCATACCCACCTTTTTGGCGCCGGCGATATCGCTTTCGAGATTGTCGCCGAACAGTACACACTTCTCCGGCGCGACGTCCATGCGATGGCACAACTCATGGAAAAAGAGCCGCTCCGGCTTGCCGCAGTAAATCGGGGTAACATTTGCGGCGTAGGCAAACATTGCCGCAAATGCACCCACGCCAAACTCCAAGCCGCGCGGGCTGGGGTAGACTCGGTCGGCACAGATCGCGACCAAGGCCGCCCCCTTGCGGAGAAGATGCATGGCGGGGAATCGGCGTTCTTCGGTGGCATAGACGCTCAAGGGAACGCCGCAAATTACGGCATCACACATTTCCTCTTCGCCCTGCACCCAATGGACTTTGCCGTCGAGGATGTCGTGCACGCCTTCCGTGGCCAGGTTGAAAACGCGGGGCTTGCCCGCCTTTGCATAGGTTTCCAGAACGTAATCGCAGGAGGCGGCGGCCGCGGTATAGATGTGGGCTGGATCCAGATCGACCCCCATGCGCTGCAGGCGGGCCGACAGGCGCTCGGCACTGCTGGTGCTATTAGTCAGGCAGGCATACTTGCGGTTCTCCCGCTGCAAGCGGTGAATCAGCTCCACCGCCCCGGCCAGCGGGTGCTCTTCGTGGTAGATCGTCCCGTCCAGGTCCAGCAGGACGGCTTCAAATTCGTCCAGATTCAGCATGACGGTCGGAGTGTAGGTGACCACGTCCCGATGTCCAGCAAAGCATCCCACGACGATCAACATGGGAAGCCCAGTTTAGCCGCGACGCGACAGCGGAGCGCTTCCCCGAGCGCTATGGGAAAGCGCTCCGCTTCGCGTCGCGGCTAACCGGAGCATGGGAAGGAGCATCTGTGCAGGAGGGACCCTCGCGATCCTTGCGTCCGCAAAACCACCCGGCAGAATGGCAGCCCTATGGCTTATCTGCTCGGCATTGACATCGGAACCAGCGGCACCAAAACTCTCATCTGCGACGAAAAAGGCAAAGTCCTCGCGACGGCGATGAGCGAACATCCCATCTCCTCCCCTAAGCCCGGCTGGTCGGAGCAGAACCCAAAGGACTGGTGGTCGGCCTCCTGCAAGGCAACCAAAGCCGTCTTGAAGAAGGCGAAGGTAAGGGGCGACCAGGTGAAGGCTGTCGGTCTATCCGGCCAGATGCACGGCAGCGTGTTTCTGGGCGATGGGCCAGAGCCGCTTCGACCCGCGCTGCTTTGGAATGACCAGCGCACCGCCAGCCAATGTGAAGAAATCGAATCCAAAGCCGGCGGGCGCGAGGCGCTGATCGATCTCGTCGCTAATCCAGCACTCACCGGCTTTACCGCGCCAAAGATCGTCTGGGTGCGCGAAAACGAGCCGAAGGTTTATGCGAAGACTCGCCATATCCTGCTGCCCAAGGATTACATCCGCTATTGCATGACCGGCGACTATGCCACGGAAGTCAGCGATGCCAGCGGGACGTTGCTGCTGGATGTAGTCAATCGAAGCTGGTCGCAGAAGCTGCTTGGGTTGCTGGAGATCGATTCGGCTCTGCTCCCGCGTCTACATGAATCCCCCGAGGTAACGGGCACACTGCATAAGCAAGGGGCGGCGGCCCTGGGCCTGAAAGAAGGCACGCCCGTCGTCGGCGGCGCAGGAGACCAGGCTGCCGGCGCAGTGGGCAACGGCATCGTCACCTCCGGCATCGTCAGCGCGACCTTGGGCACCAGCGGCGTAGTCTTCGCGCACAGCGACTCACCCACCCGCGATCCGCGTGGACGCGTTCATACGATGTGTCATGCCGTGCCGGGCAAATGGTGTGTCTTCGGTTGCATGCTTTCGGCCGGCGGCAGCTTCCAATGGCTGCGGAACCAGCTTGGGGCCGAGGAAATGCTGGCCGCGAAACGCAAAGGCGTCGATCCGTATGAGTTGCTGGTGAGCCATGCGAAGCAGGCCCCTGCCGGCGCGGAAGGGTTATTTTTCCTTCCTTATCTTACTGGCGAGCGTTGCCCGCATCCCGATCCTTGCGCCCGCGGCGGATGGATTGGCATCACGAGCCGAACCACACGCGACATGCTCATCCGATCGCTCATGGAAGGCATCACCTTCGGCATGCGCGATGCCCTGGAAATCATCCAGCAGATGGGCATCCCGATCACCCAGATCCGCGCCAGCGGCGGCGGAGCCCGCAGCGAATTCTGGCGGCAACTTCAGGCGGACATCTACCGTCTGCCGGTCGTCCTGACCAACGCCTCAGAAGGGCCGGCGTATGGCGTGGCTCTTCTAGCCGGCGTCGGAACCGGAACCTGGAGCAGCGTCGAACAAGCCTGCAGCGCCTGCATTAAGCAGACCAAAAAGATCAATCCCAACAAAAAACAATCCGGCTTTTACGACCGGTATTTCACGGTCTACGACAAGCTCTACACCGATTTGAAAGATCGATTCAGAGAGATAGCAGCGTTGTGATAACATTGAGACTTCAGGGCTCGCGACCACTGGAGTGACGATGGGTCGGCAAATCACCAAGTATGGGCGACTTTGGCGCGTGGATGCGCGATCGGCGCTGCGCTACGGCACGCCGCGAAAAGTGCTCAATGCCTTTCGCACCGAATGGGCTTATCGCCGACACGTCAGCGACGTGAGTGTGCGCCCCTACATCATGGTGGTTGAGCCGCTCTATTACTGCAATTTGCGTTGTCCTCTCTGCGTGCGCGAAACGGCACCGCATGCGCGAAAGGGAAAAGAGCAGGCGGGCAAGTTGCCGCTGGACCTGTACGATCAGGTGCTCGATGAGTTGGGGAAGTATCTGTTTCAGGTGCAGATCTTTGGCAATGGCGAACCGACGCTCGATTGGCCGCGCACACGCGAAATTATCACCCGCGCTCACAAGCGGCGGATCTTCACGCTCATGAGCAGCAACTGCACGCTCATCACGCCACAGATTGCCGAAGAAATCGTGGCGTCGGACCTGGATTACATCATCTGCGGGATTGATGGCCTGACCCAGGAAACCTACGAAGCCTATCGCGTCGGTGGCAAAGCCGAGGCGGCCATGAATGGGCTCAAGCTGCTGGTGGAAGAACGCCGCAAACAAAAACGCAAGCTCTTCATCGAGTGGCAGTTTCTGATCAACCGCTTCAACAGCCATGAAGTCGATGAAGTGCGGCGGCTGTCGACCGAGCTTGGCGTCTACCTTCGCCAGACGCCCATCGGCGGCGTCGAAGCCGACCCGGAGCTTCGCAAGCATTGGTCAGCCGAAATCTCCCGGCAGGCAATGGGCGATCAAACCGCCTGTTCCGGTACCGATTGCTCCTACCTCTGGCGGATCATCACGCTCAACTCCAATGGCCAGATCGCGCGGTGCAATTACTTCGCGAATATCGCGCAGCTAGGCACGGCGCGCGATCAATCGGTCGTTGAGATTTTCAACGGCCCATCAACGCGTCGCGCAAGACAACTCTTTTCGCGCGGCTCCGTTCCCGAAGGGGATTTTCCCTGGCCATGCACGAATTGCGCCGTCTTCCAGCGCCACCACGGTGGACCCGCGCTCGATGTCGCGCGCGTCGAAGCGGCCAAGCACAAGACGGTACCATTGAATTTGCTGAATGCTTCGACACCCGCCTGATCCAGCCAAAAACGCAACGAAGCCCGAGACGCCTCTGTGTGTCTCGAGCTTCGCTGGCGCTTTCAAACTGACGTTGGAGTTATCTAGTGCCTCCGCGTGGGGTGGACGGAGTATTGTGTTCTGTTTGTCCTTGAATCCTCGAGCTGGCTGGCTGGGCGTTTTCGTTCATGTTGCCGCTCTGGCATTCTGAGATGGCCATCAGCACGTGCTGGGTCACCAGGCGCTGCGCCTTTTGCTGATCGGACGGCCATTGCGCCTTCTGTTCGACCACTTCCTTCAGATGCTTCTCCAAGGCGCTGCTCAGGTGCATGTGCTGCATTTGCTGCCCTTGCTGGCCTTGCTGGCCTTGCTGGCCTTGCTGGCCTTGCTGGCCTTGCTGGCCTTGCTGCATCTGCATTCCATTTTTGGATGCAAACTTGAAATTCGACGGCCCTTCGCGGACCAGGTTGATCTTCACCGCCTGCGACCCCGAAACCGGAGGCACATCGACCGTCAATTGCTCGTTCATCGAGCCGGTCGAACTGCCATTTCGATTTCCAAGACGCCCCTGTTCGCTGTTACCGGCGGTGCCACCGGTGGCGCCACCCGTGTTGGCGTGGATGCCGCCGGTTGGACTGGTGCCGGAGCCGGTCGTGCGTTCGTTCGCATTACCATTGGTGGAAGATGAGCCACCGATTCGTTCCCCAGCGGTCTGAGCTTGGCCGGGCATGATGTCAGTGGCCGAGATATCGGCAAAGACCATCGCCGGGTTCTGGATGGTAAAGTCTGAGCCGTACTTCTGCTTCCAATCCTGCTGGAACTGCTGAATCGTTTGATTCAGAGCCTGCTGATCGGCCATGTGATTCGAGCCGGACGCTTCGTTTGTGTTCCTGCCGGAGGTCGCATTGGCGCTGCCGGGCGAAGTCCGTTCATTGGCATTGCCGCTGGAGCCGTTGTTGGAATTCGATGCAGCTCGCGCGGATAAGCCGGACGTTCCGCCTGAGGTTGCTCCGGTGCCGCCGGTGGTATTGCTGTTGGCGGCATGCTCGCGTTCTCGATTCTCGGCGTGGTTCAAGCCCGTATCGCTGTACTGGGCAAAGAGCGCTTTCAATTCCTGCTCACCATTGGGCTTGACTGCCGCTTCGGTCGCCTTGGCAAACAAGTCTTGGACGCCCTTTACTTCATTTTGGCTGTCGGCCTGGTTGCCGGTGGTTGAACGGTTCGCCGTGCCGTTGGTCCCGCTTGTATTGGTATGGCGCGGTGTCTGACTGCCTGCAGCTTGTGCAAACGAAATCGATGAGGTCATGCCAAAAGCGCCAGCGGCAAGGACTGCGCTGGCAAGAATTGCGGTACGCCTGCTAATCATAACGACTCCTTATGTAGATCGAAGCTCCGTACCCGCCCGCCGGCGAGATGATGCGAGCGTGCAGCAAAGGTGAGGCCCTTACTTGGTGATCCATATAAATGGGTTGGGACCAGGGGAATTTCTCGCTGATTTTGGCCACCGCTCTTCCATGCTCAAAGCGAGGGCAGCGCAATCTTGTCCGGAAAGCGATGAATCCATGTCGCGTGCGACAGCTGATCGCTAGAAGGTGAAGGTCACCGACGCATACGCGAAATCCTCATCCGCGTGCGGTCCGGTCTGCTGAATGAACGACCCGGCGAAGAAGTGGGCATACCCGGCATAGGCCGAGATATGCCGCTGAATCTGCCAGTAGAGAGAAATATCAAACTCGTTGCCGATCACGCGGGCGCGGGATACGCTCGGACGGACGACTTCGCTGGAGAGGTTGTACACCGCATCGGACGTGTTTTGTCGCCAGAAGAAGTGCTGGGCGAGATCAAGCTGTAGATCGTCGGTCAGATGAATCGTCAGCTCCGGGTGCAGGTCGATGAGGTTCTCGCGACCGAAGAGATACATGTGGCCCAGATACATATAGGTGGGCGGAAAGAGCTGATTGAACCGATGGCCGGGATCGGGCGAACCGGAAGCGAGGTCGAATCCGGCACCCGCACGGACCGCAGTCGGAAGGGTGTGAAACGTGTAGCCGCCATCGAGCGCGACCGAATAGGCGCAGATCGCCCGGCTGCCGACGTGTCCGAACTGCCAGTCAGGCTCCAGATCAAAATCCCAATTCCCGGGATTGGCATGCGGGCGAACGCCCAGTGTGAAGGTGTCGGAATCGGCTGTCACGCCTGTCGTGGAGGAACGGGACCGATCCAACAAAAGCAAATACGTATCGAGCTTCGCATGCGCGCCGGGCAATTGGTCGGGAAAGGCAGCGACGTTATAGATCCCGGCAAAGGTCGTGTGATCGTCGCCGCTGTTGAAGCGAGTCTTGTCGATCAGAACCGGGCGGACGAGAAACAAATCCAGCGTGTCGTTTGGGACTGAGATGGACGTTTTGATTCCTTCGAAGGTCCGCTGGACGTTGACCCAATCGTTGGGGCCGATCAATCGCTGGGAGCCGTAGAGCAGGTCCTGCCGACCGACGCGGAAGGTGACCGAATCGTCCGTGTGAAAAGGGATCGTCCAGTCGGCAAAGGCCTGCTGAATGTCAAAGTCATCGGCATCGCCTGGGCGTGGGCCGCCATACCGGTCTACTACAAGGCCGCTGTTGAGCTGAAAGAAGAGCCGGAAATTCTGGCCGAAATGCACGTCGGCATCCGCGAGCAGGCGAAACAGATGGAAGCCGCCTTCGGACTGGTCGCCGGCTCCAAACTCACTGTTGTTGAAGTAATCCATCCGCCAACGGGCTTGCCCGCCGAGCGTCAGGTACCAATCGCGATCGGGATTCAGCGGGATGTACTTGAGGCGATCGAGCGGGTCATTGGAGGGAGGCTGGTCTTTCAGGTAGGACCAATCTTCCGCCCATGGCTCGATTGAATAGGTGGCGCCTGCGGCTCCATACTGTGCATGAGCGCGGACGCACAGGCACAGCATCAGCACAAGTGCGGGGAGCAGGCTTTGCTTCACTCGCATTGGATGGTACGCATGCTAACGCTGGACGATCAGCCAATGCAAATTTCGGCCGATGGATCATCTGGCGCCGCTGACCTTGGGCAGGGAATTCACGCTCACATCGATAGACGTATCGGTCACATGGCCTGGCGTAAGCGTCACGGTTTCCCGTGACCCCGGCAGGCGCGGGTGCCAGGAGACCAGCCGATATTGCCCGGGCGGCAGGTTGTCGAACTGAAAGGTCTCGCCCGACCGGGTCAGGCGCACCCAGGGCGACGGCGCGACATAAATTTGTACGGGTGTGGCGCTCGGGGAATTCGTGAGGATCTCGACGAGGCCGGCCGAACGCGCGGTGTAGTTGACCTGTCCGCCTGCCGGCACCGACTCAAAATCGAAATCGTTTCCATCGGAGACGCTGTAGATGGTCTGCGGAGATGCGCTGGCGTTGCGCAGAACGATTGGCTCGCCGACGCTGGCGACATGGCGAACTCCGCTAACGGTTTTTGATGGATTGATATCGACCGTGACGGGATTTCGATTCTTCAGCTCTGTCGCACTATTTTCTGGCTCAAGCCACACCACGATCTGGCCCAGATCCGAGTAATCGACCTTCGCGAAATCACCATAGTCCTGTGGCGCCGGCGTATCGAACACCGCAACCTTCTGTGGCGGAGGCTGCGCGCCGGTCTTGGGCTGCGCCAAAACATGGACGACGAGGTCCGCTCGGCCGGGTGCTAAGGGCGGAGTCGTCTGGCATCCAGCCGCGGCGAAGATTGCGAAAATAAGCAGTCGCAGTTTCATTTTCTCCGCAGCTCCAGGTTCACCGTGGCCGACTGTCCGCTCTCCACCTTCACCGGCTCGCTGGCTTCCTTGAATCGCCTCCGTCGCTGCCAGGTGGTGACGATCCACTTCCCCTGCGGCACATTCTCAATGCGATACGTTCCATCGCTATTTACCCGGCTGAAGAATGGCGTGGGAGAGACGTAAACGACGCCGTCCATGTACCGGTGAATCGAGCAATAGAGAAACACGGGGCCGGGCTTGTCGAAGGTGACCGATCGCGATTGACCGGCAGGATACATCCCCAGATCAAAACGCTTCGCAGGAGTATTGGAGAAGACGTTGTGCTCGATCATCTTGTCTTCGTCGTTGAGAAAATTGACGGTTTGTCCGACCGAGATGATCGTCAATGCCGGCGCGAACTTGGCGCCTTTTTGCGAGACCTGCACCGGCTCTGCGGGAGCGGGAAACTTCATCGACGGATCAGGTGATTCGAGATACACCACCATCTCCGACAGCGGCACATCGCCGGCGGCGGTGACTTTGCCGGTGATAGTGCCTGATGGCTGCGTTGTCGGAGGCGAGGCAAGCGCGGAGCTGACCGACAACAACGCGACCGCGATGAACAGTAAAAAACTGCGACCCATCCGCTCTTCTCCAACGCCTTCGCAGGACAAAGAAGACCAGCACAATTTACGGTTTCAAGCTCTTAAGGCAAAGGTTGAGGTAATACCGTTCGCGGTCATCGCGCGCGCTGCCGAGCTCCGCTCGGAACTCCCGCGCTGCGTCCGCGACGCGTCCATCCTTCCAGTAACAGCGCGCCAACAGAAGCGGCGAGACCTCCGCCCCATTCGCTTGGGCAGCGCTCAAAACGTCGGCCGCCCAGCCGTTCATTCCGCGGAAGGCGTACCACTTGCCAAGTTCCACGCTGGCAGCCGGGTCATGTGGATCCTGCTGCAAGGTGGTCTGCGCTCTGACGACCAGCGGCGCGAAGCGAAGGTACTGCTCTGCGCGTCCAAAATCCCAGAGGTCCAGCGCGTGTTCCTCATTGTTGGAAGTGAGAACGGTATAGCCATCGGGCGCGAGGGCCAATGCTGACACTGCGCCGGGTCGGTCACTGAAGCTTCGAAGCAGCCGGCCGCTGGGCACGTCCCAGATCTTAAGCGAGTGATCTTCTCCGCCAGAAAGGATCGTCGTTCCATCCGGAGAGAATGTCACCGCAAGCACAGGCGCTGCATGGCCAGTAAACGTGCGGACCAAAGTCTGGTTGTGCAAATCCCAAAGCTTAATCGTGCCGTCTTCACCGGCAGATATTGCTCGGCTTCCGTCGGGTGCGAACGCGACGCTGAGCACGCGACCATGGTGGCCGCTCAAGGAATGCAGAAGCGTGCCGGTGCGAACATCCCAGAGGCGAACGAGTTGGTCTTCACCACCCGAGAGAGCCGTGCGCCCATCGGGGCTGATGGCGATGCTGGTGACGACGCCATTGGTGCCATCCAAAGCGCGGATCTCGTTTCCGCTTCGCAGGTCCCAGAGCTTGATGGTCTGGTCGGCACTGGCTGAGAGAAGTGTTTGACCATCGGGAGAGAAAGTAAGGCTCTGTACAGCGCCGGAATGGCCGGTGAGTGGGCGAATCTCACTGCCGGTGGCGATGTCCCACAGCTCGATGGTCTGATCGGCGGAGCCGGACGCAGCGATGTGACCATCCGGTGAGAAGGCCACGCTCAGGACCGCGCCGGTGTGGCCGGTGAAGGTTGCGAGGTTGGTGCCGGTCGCGACATCCCAGAGACGAACGGTGTTGTCGTAGCTGCCCGACAGCGCGAGTCGTCCATCAGGAGAGAAGGCCAGGCACGAGCCGTACATGGTGTGGCCGACCAGCGGGCGAAGTTCGTTGGAATCGTTCAGGTTCCACAGGCAAAGCGTTTTGTCATCGCCGCCGGAGAGGGCGATATGCCCGTCCGGCAGCAGCGCCCCGGCCAGCACGCGACCACCATGGCCTCGCAGGGTGCGGATCTCGGAGGCGGACTTCAGGTCCCACCATTTGATGGTGCCGTCGTCGCTGGTGGAGAGGATTCGAGTTCCATCGGGTGAGAAACCGACGCTCGACACACGGCGGGTGTGGCCCCGCAACGTCGCCAGTTCCCTACCGGTCTCCACGTTCCAAAGCCGGATCGTCTGATCGTCGCTGCCGGAAACGGCTTGCGTTCCATCACGCGAGAAAGCAACGCTTGAGATCCAGCTCGTGTGGCCTGTGAAGTCGCGGATCTGATTGCCACTCTTCACGTCCCAGAGCCGAATGATCTTGTCCGCGCCTCCGGAGAGAGCGCGCGATCCATCAGGCGAGAACGTGACGCTCAGCACATTCTGCTTTGGCCCGCTGAAGGTGCGAAGCACCTGACCCGAGTGCAGGTCCCAGAGGGTGAGCGTTCCGTCTTCTCCGCCGCTCAGGGCGGCCAGTTGATCGGGTGAGAAAGCCACGCAGTTGACCATCCCGCTGGGCGAATCAAACTTGCGGAGCACCTCGCCGGTCTGGAGGTCCCAGAGGCGAAGGGATTTATCGTCGCCGCCGGACAGGGCAGTCTTCGCATCGTCGGAGATGGCGACGCAGGCGACAGCGCCGCCATGCCCGCTGAAGTTCTTGATCTCGGTGCCGCTGCGAACGTCCCAGAGCCGAACCAGATGATCTTCGCCACCGCTGATCGCGACGCGACCGTCACGCGAAACTGCGACCGCGCGCACCGCCCCGCCGCTTCCAGCAAACGTCAGCAGCGGCGGGGGCGAGTTGCGATAATGGTCCCACAACCCTAGTTCAGCCGGCAGGGTCGATCTCTGAAGCGTCTGCAGGGCACTATATGCATCCACATACTTCTGGCCCGCATCGACCCAGTGGCCCGCCATGTCCAGTGCATCAGCCTGCGAAAGCGTCGCACCCGCCAGCGCGAGCTGCGCGTTGGCGCGCTGCCGGTCAGCTTCCGCTTTCTCTTTCTGTGCGGTATTGCGTTGTCGCTGTGCATCGTCGCGCGCCTGATGGGCTTCGATGATCATGCTGCGCAATTGAGCATTGGCAGCTCCCGCGCGCATCAATCCAATGACCGCGACGAGGAATCCAACCACCAGCGCCGTGCTCACCGCCGTTACCGCAACAAACCAGCCGCGATTTCGCCGGGCAAACTTCACGAATCGATAAAGTGTGCTTGGAGCGCCGGCCAGCACCGGCTCGTGATTCAAATACCGCTCAACATCTCCCGCCAGGGCGCTGGGCGTTTCATATCGGCGCGTGCGGTCTTTCTCGATCGCCTTGATGACGATCCAGTCAAGCTCTCCCCGCAATTCGCGCTGGAGCGTGCGGAAATCGCACCGCCGAAGACGCGCGAGCTTGTCGGTCGATTCGGAATTCGCTTCGGGCGTCGGCGTCTTGCGAAGTGAGGCCAGCTTCGTGCTAGGCTTCTCCGGCTCCTCTTCGCGGATCATCCGCGCCATGCCATCGGGGCCCGCGCGATAGAGCGACTCATGATCGAACGGCACCGCCCCCGTCAGCAGCTCATACAGGATCACGCCCAGCGAATAGACATCCGTTCGCGTATCGACATCCAGCCCGCTGGTCTGCGCCTGCTCGGGGCTCATGTACTCCGGCGTCCCGATCAACGCGCCGGTTTGCGTGTAGAGCGTGTGCTCCGCCAACTTCTGATTGGTCGCCTTGGCGATGCCGAAGTCGATCACCTTCGGAACCGGCTTCCCGTCGAACAGCGTCACCAGAATGTTGTTAGGCTTCAGATCGCGATGGATGATCCCCTTCTGGTGCGCATGCTGAACCGCGTTGCAGACGGAGATGAACAGCTCCAGCCGCTGATGAATGGAGAGCTTGTTGGTATCGCAGTATTCGGTGAGCCCGACGCCCGGCACATGCTCCATCGCAAAGTATGGCCGGCCGGTGTCGGTCACCCCGGCATCAAACACCTTCGCGACGTTGGGATGGTTCATCAGCGCCAGCGCCTGGCGCTCGGCTTCAAACCGCGCGACGACCTCGCGGGTATCCATCCCGAGCTTGATGACCTTGAGCGCGACCACCCGCCTGACCGGCTCGCGCTGCTCGGCTTTATAGACAATCCCCATGCCCCCTTCGCCGATCACTTCGACGACGCGGAAATCGCCGATGAACTCCGGGTGATCGCGCCGGGCGCGGCGCGGCAAAGGCGCAGTCTCGGCGGTCTCCTTGCCCAGGAGGCCGCCTTGCGCGGCGGACGTGGCATGGTCGCTATCGGCCATCGCGAAGCTTCTGGTTGATACACCGGAGCACGGCCATTATCCGGCCAAGCGGGAGTTTGTCCAATGAAACCGGGACCGACGACGGCACCCCCGTCACGAGCGTTAGAAGCGGGGCCGATGCCCGCGCGCGGCGCGCGACACTTGCGCGCCGCGCGCTCTACTCAGGAGGCTAAGCAATCGCAAAATCTTGGCGGAAAATGGCTTATGATTCGTCGCTGCGCGCGGCGCGCAACCGTAGCGCGACACCAGCGCCGCGCAACGATTGTCAAGCTAATTTTCGAATTCAACCCAGGATCTCCTGACCAAATGAGACGCCACTCACCTATCCATTGATTGTCTGTCTGTTTTTCTGGAACGCCCACGTGGACGTCGGCGTTCCGTGGCTCAATTGGACCGAATTGCCGATGGCCGGTAGAATGGTTCGGCTGATGCCGTCCTAGCTCAATTGGCAGAGCAGTGCTTTTGTAAAGCACAGGTTGTCGGTTCGATTCCGACGGACGGCTTTTGCATGTCGATGGCCGATTCTTCCCAACAATTCGTACCTGTTGTCGTTACACCGACTTACAACAATGATCGAACGCTCGGCGATGTCCTGGAGCGGATAGCCGCGCTGGGATTGCCCATCATCGTTGTAAACGACGGCTGCACCGACTCGACCACATCGGTCCTGGAAACCTGGAAGGCAAAGCATCCGGGTTATCGCTTGGAGATATGCGTTCATCCCCAGAACCGCGGGAAGGCGGCTGCACTTAAAACCGGATTTGCCAAAGCCTTGGCGCTGAAGTTCACGCACGCCCTCACCATCGATACCGATGGCCAACATGATCCGGAGGAAATCCCGGCCCTGCTGGAGGCGGCTAAGCGATCTCCGTCCGCTTATGTCTTGGGCTTCCGCGACGACACCCGGCCCGATTATCCCGCCAAGAGCCGAATCGGCAGGCGCATTTCCAACTTCTTCATCCGCGTCGAAAGCGGCCTGCGAGTGCGCGACAGCCAGTGCGGCATGCGCATTTATCCGCTGAAGCTGATTGCCACCGTCCCCTGCCGGGCCGGGTTTTTCGGATATGAAGCGGAGATCATCACCCGCGCGGCTTGGGGCAAGTTCCCGATTGTCGAAGTGCCGATCGTCACACGATACCTGCCTCCCGGACAGCGCGTTTCGCATTTCCGGCCCTGGCTCGACACGTTCCGTGGCATTGCGGTCCACCTTCGGCTGCTGGGCCGGGCGCTGATTCCGTGGCCGCATCCGAAATGTCGATCCGACGAACCGCGCGGCGTTCGCGAGCCGATGCTGCGATCGATCTGGCGATGGATTAATCCCGTTCGCGCATGGCGCGAATTGCGTGGCGGGCAGATGGAGCCGATGGAAGTCTCGGCGGCCATCGCCGTCGGTGTCTTTATCGGAAATCTACCCGCGTATGGCGTGCAGACCGTTTTGGCGCTGTATGCCGCGCGAAGGCTGCACCTGGAGCCGGTGGCTGTCGTAGCGGGGTCGCATGTTTCGATTCCGCCTGTCGCACCGTTCTTAATTGCAGGGGCGATTGGCGTCGGCCATCTGGTATTGCATGGAGCCTGGCCGAGCACAGCAATGTTCCACATTCACTGGTCCACGCTGGCGGCTTCCGTGTTGCTCGATTGGCTCGTGGGTGGCGTTATTCTGGGTTTCGCCTTGGCTGTTTTTACTTTTATCGCTTCACAAGCCGCCTTCAAACTCGCGGGCTTGCCCAAATCTGCTGGACAGCGCTCCACTCCCTCTCCCGGTACTCCGGGGGAGGGCTGGAGTGGGGGCGAACTTTCCATGAGCCAATCCATGCAGCCCCCACCCTAACCCTCCCCCGGAGTACCGGGAGAGGGAAAATAAGGGAGCCCAAGCTAATTGGGCGTCACAGAATCAGCTTTCATTTCGACTGCGGACTCCGACGAATCCCGATATGCCTGCAGCCCCGTCAGCTCATCCAGCCGAACGGGCGTCAGGCCGCGCTGCCGCAGGCCGATCACCAGCGGCTTGATCGCTTCAAGCGTCGGCGTCGGATCGCGCGGGGCGTTGGGCTCAATTCCATCATGAAGGCTGACGATGTCGCCTGCCGAGCATCTGGGGAGAACGCGATTGACAATGCGCTGCGATGTTGTGGCGACGCCATCGAATCCGCGTACGCTCCAGGCGACGACCTGCTGCCCGCGCCGGCGCGCCGCGCCAATCGTATACCAGGTCTTGATCCCCACCGGCGGCCGGAACATCGCCGGCTTCTTGCCGATGATTTCTTCGATCGCCTCGTCGGTTTTGTCCACCTGCTCCTGCCAGTAATCCCGCCCGCGCCACATCGCCCAATGGGAGTGATCGAAACTGTGATTGCCAATTAAATGCCCCTCGGCATCCATTCGTTCGAGCAGTCGCGGCGCACGCACCACGTTCTGCCCGATCACGAAGAACGACGCTTTGACGCCCAATTCGCCAAGCAGATCCAACACCCGATCGCTCGCGCCAGGCGTGGGACCGTCGTCAAAACTCAGGGCAATGCGATCATCTTTGACTCCAGCCGCGCGCGACGTCACGGTTCCCCAGAGGCTGCTGTCGGGGACAAAGGTGCCGTAGGCCGCCAGGGCAAAGCCCAGGCCGATGAGACTGCATGTATCAGCAATGGGATGAGAGGCAATGAACATTATGTTGAGACTAGTTGCTGAAGTGTTCCACACTCCGGACATCGGTCGCCGCTCGCACGAAGATCATAACCGCATTTCACGCAAATTCGATTTGAAAGCGACTTGCGCTGGCGAGCGTCGCGCCGCCAGCGATTCGCAGCGAGGAAAAGCCCCGGCAAAAAAAGCATCGCAAAGATCACAATGTAGGAGACGCCAAAATCGCCACGGGCTGGAAGGGGAAATTCGCCGACACTGCTGTTTCCCCAATGCTTCTGCTTTCCAGGGGTAATGAAGACAAAATCACTGCTTGCCGCCGTCCTCCATCGAAATCCGCCCGGATACGGATCACCAGAATCCCAGTTGAAGTGAAGAACGCCGCCGCCGGAAGCAATGCGCAAATACCAACCGTTATGCCGGCTGAACACAAAATGATCCGTGATTTTCATGCTGCGCTGACGGGGAATCCACATCAGCAGCCCAAGCAGAATCAGGACGGATGCAAGGAGATAACCCCGCTTCATTTGACAAATGATAACACAGCGATCGTCAATTCCGCACCCAGCCTTGTTCACGTAATCGGGTGGGTTCCTTTTGCCACGTGCTCGCACGCGCAGAGAAATTGGACGGCATCGCCGACCGTTTGGATCTTCTCCCACGAACACGCCAGCTTTGCTCGCTTGCCGGCCCAGGTCAGCGTGAATTCCAGTTCGGTGAGTTCAGATTCACCAAATGGGACTCTGAAAGACTCGAAGTCGGTAGCAAAGCGATCGCTGGGGCGCAGCAGGGCCGGGTCAATCTCGAGCGCGCCCGCGACCTTCTTCCACGCGTCGGCCACCTCGTCGGGGCTGAACGAGTTGCTAAGGGAAAACTCTTCGTACAGTTGCGCAGAGAGGAGCCGATCGCGCGATTGAAATGGAGCGAGCCGGCGCCTATTGCGGCCCATTTGATGGGCTATGAAGAGGCCGAAGACAACAATGAGGCAGACAACGCACACGACCAGCAGGGATTCCATGCCCCAAATGAGCAGTTGGTGGCGCCATTGCTGACCATGGCTGGCTGAATAAACCATCGCCCCTAAAAAAGGGGATGAGTACATTTATTCACCTTCGACCTTCGGTCGACACAGCCGCGGCGGCTGTGCTACATGAAATCTTATCGCCGTCAATTCCGCACCCTCGGCTCATATCCCGGCTCCAGGGCGTCCAGCACATGTTTGCTTCGTAGCGGCCCATGAATGCGATGTGTCATCGTCATCACAAACGTCGCGCTATTGATCTGATTCAGGCCGCCATGGGTGGAGGCCATGTGGATGAAATGCTCGTATTCGGGCAGGCCGGCGCAGTAGCCGTCTTTCATGGTGAGCATCACTTCGGGGACGTTGACGACCGTGCCGTGAAAGGCATCCCAGATGCGTCGGGGAGCGTCGGGATATTCATGATCGAGCGCGGCGGAAAACCAGTCGTCATCCGATGCGTAGCCCTCCGCATCCAGCTTGCCTGCGGCGCGCATGGATTTCAAAACTGGCTCGTAATTCAGCACATCCGCATCGATCGGCACATAGCGCACCCGCCGATGGCGGCAATCGATTTCGGCTGAGCCGCGACTGTCGCGGACGATCACACGATCCTGATCCTGATACATCGTCAACTCAACTTGCGGCACATTTGCCAGTACCTTCGCCACGGCGGCGGGACGCATCGTGCGAACGGCGGCGTAGGTCACCAAGCCGTTAATCTCCATCACAATGTCATTTGGCTTTTGCAGCCGATCGGTTGGATGGAAGCCGGCCTTCTGCAGATCTTTGGCCAGATCGATGTTCTTCGACTCCATCAGATTATGCCCGTGGTCGGCCAGCAGCGAAATTTTCACGGCCCCCTGCCGCTCATAGAGAATCCGCAGGCAGAGCCGCTCGACGCCGTCGATGATTTCGTCGAAGCCCTGTGAGCCGTATTTGCTCATCATGGCCGAGGCGCTCATGAAATAAACGAGGGTCACGCGATCGGGGCTTTGGTCGAAAGCCTGTTTTGACAGCTCAAGTTCGGCCGCCAGCCACGGACGCGGATCCACGTAGGCCAGACCTGATTGAAAGACACTGGCAGTGTAATGCAGGCGGCGCTCCCAGGGCTCGCGCTCGCCAGTCAGCGCGCGCCGTAGCACATCGTTGTGCAATCGCCCGGTATCGCGCTCGTAATATTGATCGATCATGCCCGGCAGCGGCGGCGCATCGAGCAATCGCGTGTAGATCAATTCCGTCATGGTGGGAAAAGGCGGAATGACTTTGGCCGGCGGATCGAACCATGCGAACCGGCCCGCGCGGTAGGCCTGCTCGATCTTAGAGTAAGGCAATGAATCCAAGAGGATGATCAGGTGGGGAACATCTTTGTTCGCGTAATCGCTGAGGCGATAGAGACGATCGAACTTGCCGTCGCCGTCGTCATCGTAGCCGAGCAGATCGAGCTTGCCTTGAGAATCGGGGAGCAGTGCGAAGTCGGCTTTGCCGGTGCCGTGCATGTCATAGAACCAGCCGCGCGAGGATTTTTCCACCGCATGGAGCGGGAAGTTCAAGCGAGCGGATGGCGCGGCGCAGCCGACGAGGAGCGCGCACACTTGAAACAGCAGCACGATGCGTAACACTTTTTGAAAACCTGGCGAAATGGAGCCAATCATCGCGATGAGGAGTCCTCTCCCGCAAGCATAAAGAAAATGGGGACCAACAGAAACATCGCCGAGAATAAGCATGCCCCGATGCCCACCGCGACCGCAATGCCCAGCGAGCGGATAGCCGGCACGCTCGTCCAGGCGAGCGAGCCGAAGCCGATGAGCGTAGCCAGGGCGCAGATCATCACCGCATGACAGACTGGTGACAAATTATTCGCCAGTTGCACCAACGATCTTTTCTCCCTCTCCCGGTACTCCGGGGGAGGGCTGGGGAGGGGGTCGAGCGGTTGACCGCGACCCAACGAAGAACCCCCACCCTGACCCTCCCCCGGAGTACCGGGAGAGGGAATGAGTCGCCCGTCTACGTGGATTTCTTTTGGGCGCGCCAGGCTGACCAGGAATATGCCGTAATCGACGTCGATTCCAATCAGCAGCGGCACCGCCACGAGATTGATCATGTTGAGCTTCTGGCCAGCGAGGTGCATGACCGCCAGGAGAACGAGGAAGCTGAATAAGGTCGGTGCCAGAGCCAAGGCCGCGTTGGTGACGCTGCGAAAATGGAACGCCAGATAGATTGCTACTGCAACCAACGCGATGCACGCGAGAATCGGCAAATCGCGCCGCACCGCGGCTTCGGTATCAAACGCAATGATGCTTAAGCCTGTGGGTGTCGCGCCGGAAAGGCCGTTCAATGCTGTGCGAACGCCATTCACCCCTCGATCCCGAAAGGCGCGATCGCTGAATGTATGACTCATGAAGACAACCGTAATGGCATCGGATGAGTGCTCGCTGCCCGAGGAAAAGGCCGTGCGGGGAAGCATCGTGCGAGCCAGCGCTTGATAGGGAAGCAGATCATGAATGGTCGGCGGCGAGTGCTGCGTCAGGAGCACCCGCAGAAACGTCGAATAGTTTTTGATGGGCTGCGCATCGAGATTGAATCCCGCATCACGCATCACGGCTTGGAAATCGTTCACCACGCGCTCGGCGACGGCCGGTCCCGTTGCCGCAATTCTCGCCGGCGCGACGCGCGGGTCCGGCAGCAGCGTCGCAAGGCCATACGTGCGCGCGACGCCTGCATCTTTCACGCTGCTTGTGGAAAGTCGCTGCGAAACGTCGTGCGATAGTTCCAACAGCTTTTGATCCGAATCGGCATGCAGATAAACCACAATTGAATCCGGCGCGATGCCAAATCGCTTTGAAATCTCATCCTGTGCGGCGAGCGCGGGGTGAGGCCGTGGATGCATGACGGTCAAATCCGATTCAAACGAGAGCAGATCCCCCCGCCACGCCACGAGCGCCACCGCCGATAGCAATGCAATCAAAATTGAAGCGCCCGCACAAAGTTTGCGATGGTTTCCAATCCACCCAAGCGATGGAGCGAGTGAAAATCGAAAATACGATCGCGCGATGCGATCTGGCCGGTGATCCAGTCGCGACAGCAGCATCGGCTCCAGCATCACGACGCTGACAAACGCCCCGGCAAGCCCGATCGAGCCAAGGATCGAAAAATCCCGGAGCATGCGCACGCTCGAAGCGGCGATGGCCAGGAATCCAACCACAGAAGTAGCCCACGCAGCGGTGGCCGCGGGCGTCACGCCTGGTGTAGCGCGTAAATAGGGTGGGACGGCATTTGCATTTCCCCTCTCCCGGTACTCCGGGGGAGGGCCAGGGTGGGGGCCGAGCGCCGACACCCGACCCCCTCCCCAGCCCTCCCCCGGCGTACCGGGGGCGGGAGAAGGAGTAAAACCGACCGTTGCTTCTTTAGCGGCAAGAAGCGCCGCCGCGCCATTTTCGCGTCGGCTTTCATACATCGAGAGATATTGCACGGAATAATCAATCGCCATCCCCGCGAGGATTCCTCCAAGCACCCCTGCGAGTGGCGTCAGCCCTGTGTGGAAAATCGCGTAGACGCCGAAGCCCAACAGGATTCCCAGAGCGATCGGCGCGAGGGCGACGATGAAGAGCCGAAAGGCTCCGCGGTAGGCCAACAGAAACAGAATCTGGAGGCAGATGATCGAGCCGGTGACACCGGAAATCATGTCGGATCGAATCGCGCGGCCACTGTCAGCCGCGATGGCATAAGAGCCGGCCAGTTGAACGGCCAGATGATCCGAATTGGCGCGATTGGCGCACCCATTAATCTCCCGAACCAGCGCCTGGCAATAATCCAGATCATCCGGCGGCTTGCGCCCGCGCACGCGAATCAGCAGATTCCGTCCATCGGGCGACAGGAAGGCATCGCTTCCCTGGTAGGTATGGAACGGCGCCTGCTCCTTGAGCCGATCAAGGAGGAATTCCCGCAGGCGAAGCGGATCCTGCATAAAGGTCTTGGCCAATGCGCCGGCGGCGGGTCCGGGCGTGGCCATCATTACCTGGTCCTGCTCGATCTGCTTTTGCATCTGCTCGCGCGTCAGGCGATGCATGGCAGCCGCGAAAGTCGCGTCGTCGAGATAAAAAATTGCGCAGGGAACCAGGACTTTCTCGAAGTATTCGATCGTCTGCGAATCGGCACGGTAGATCACCGAATCAACCAGATCTGTCGAACTTTTCGAACCCTTGACCTGATCTTCGAATCGCTGCGCGAAGCCAAGCAATTGATCTGGACTCGGCTGCGCCTTTTGATCGGGAAGCGAAACGAGCACGAGCAGCTCATCGACGGCATCGAAATCATGCATCACATGCGAAAGAGCTGCGCCCGCGGCGCTGTGACCCGTGAACATCGCGTCGAGCGAGGCATCAGGATGAATCCGGCTCACGGAAATGATCGCGGCCAGCGCCATTGCCAGCGCGATCGACAGGATTGCGACGGGATGCTGGATGGGAAAGAGAAGCAGCCGCGATGCGCGATTCAAATTGCGCTCCTCATTCCGCAAGCCGCTGCGCCCGAGCCGGCGGCCGAAATGCGCCCGGCGGAAGATCGGTGTTGAGTTCAGTATCGCTCATCTCGACGACCACCGTCCCCTGATCGCTATGAGCCGTCATGCGCGTTGGCCAGGCGATGCCGCCGATTTGCTGGTAATGGTCTTCGATCAATTCCAGTCGGCGCCGGCCGGAGGGATCGATCATCGAATAAACGCGTGGCGTGAGCGTTGCGCGCTCCACCGCGCATTCCACCCGGCTTCCCTCAATCATGCGCCAAAGCGTGAAGCGCGGCCCGCCATGATCGATGACATGCAGATCTTCGCCGGTGAAAAACGCGCCGGACAAGAGCGCCCAGGCCCGGGCCATCTTCCCGGCACTCGCACTGGCCGGCAAAACTCGATCGCGCGCATCGCGATCAGATGGCGTCTCCACCCACGCCTGACCATTATTTAATGTCAGATCAAAAACCGCCTGCCCCATCTTCCAGGCGCGAAGCCGAACTGAATCAGGAGGCTTCATCGCCATCGCGCCATCGAGCCGGACGCTCTGGCCGTTGGCCCGGGTCAAAGTGAGCTGGCATTGGGCGGAAACAGTCTTGACCGATTGTGCGCGCTGCGAGAGCACGGCAATTGCATCGGAAGGGCCATTCCATGGATAAGTCGGAAGATTCTCATGTGCAGCGCATCCGGCAAGGATGACCGCGAGCAGGATGCCTGACACAATCGCGAGGATGTTTCTTCTCCCTCTCCCGGTGGCTGGGGTGGGGGCCGACGAATTATTGTGAGCTGGAAGAAGACCCTCACCCTGACCCTCCCCCGGAGGTCCGGGAAAGGGGATTAGATTGTGAGCAAATCGTTTGTTTGCAATATTCAAGGAATCGGAGTGTATTCAAACTGCTGGGACCGCAAAACAAGCGGCACTATTTTTTTGCAGTTCGAAATGCTCGGGGGTGAGCTAGAATCGGTCCAGGCATTGTGAATCGATGGTTGATTCAAAAATGGAAAGGCAGGATTTCATGCGTCGTTGGTTTACAGCGTGTGCGGTGATGCTGGGCGTGGCGATCTCGGCGGCCATGCTTTCGGCAGCCAGTGCGGACTCAAATCGGTATCCGGAAATCAGCATCAAGCAATTGAAGACGGCGATGGCCAATAAGAGTGTCACGCTGATCGACGCCAATGGGACCGATTCCTATAAGGATGGCCATATCCCCGGCGCGATCGATTTTGACGCCCATCCCAACGACCTGGCCAAACTTCTGCCCAAAGACAAGCATGCGTTGATCGTCGCCTACTGCGGCGGACCACAATGCATGGCCTATCGCGCCGCGGCGAAGAAAGCGGTCGAGCTGGGCTACACCAACGTGCAACATTTGGTAGCCGGTATCAGCGGCTGGGAAAAAGCGGGTGAAAAAATGGAAAAGGGCGAGAAGAGTAATAAAGCTGCGTGATCTGGAGCATTCAGAATTAACAAGCGGGATCGTCAGCCCAGGATAGCCGCGACGCGACAGCGGAGCGTTTTGCTCAATTCGTGGAAAGCGCTCCGCTAGCGCGTCGCGGCTAACCTGGGCTATCAACACCAATCCCCCCTCGCGTAACAAATTCTGATCCGCCCCATTAACTGCACCAGGACAACTTTCGGTTGACGCTTGAGCGCGCCATCACTACGCTGATTTCCCGTTAACTCCGTTCCTTTCCTGATTGAAGGAGCGCCTCATGCCCGACAAACCGCAAGACCCTTCTGCTCCTCCGTCTTCCCGCTGGAGTCGGCGGACTTTTCTTAAAGGCGTTGGCGTCGCCGCGGTATCGGCCGAGACGATGCTGGCTGAATCGACCAAGGCGGTCGAGCCGCCGCCGCCCGGAGCCGATGCCCTCAACACGCCGATCGAAGGGCCGGTCAAAATTACGTTGAATGTAAACGAGCAAGCCCGCGCGGTGACTGTTGAGCCGCGGACGACCTTGCTCAGCGCGCTCCGCGATCGGCTGGAGCCGCCGATCACCGGACCCAAGCTTGTCTGCAACGAAGCGACCTGCGGCGGCTGCACGGTGCTGCTCGATGGCAAGCCCGTTTTTGGCTGCAGCGTGCTGGCCTGCGATGCGGTGGGCAAAAAGGTGACGACCGTCGAAGGGCTGGGGACGCCGGACAAGATGAATGCGGTTCAGAAGGCATTCGTCGAAAAAGACGCGATGATGTGCGGATTTTGCACGCCGGGCTTCGTCACAACGATCAGCGCGCTACTGGCCAAGAACCCCAATCCGACTGAGGAACAGGTGCGCGAAGCCTGCCGGGGAAATTTCTGCCGGTGCGGCACCTACCCGCACATTTTTGCCGCGGCCCAGGCGGCCGCGCAGGCGAATCGGAAATAACTGCTTTTGATTCTCGCGCGCTGCCGCATTCAAAGAAGCTGCGGCCAACCGAGGGCCACCCATGGCAAAGAAAACCGTCAAAGTCCCGAAGATCGTCGATGGCGTGCCGGTCGGCGAAGTCGAAATCCAGGTGGACGACAACGGCGGCCCCTCCTGGGGCGCCAACGACAAGCACCGCCTGCTCAACAAGCCGATGATCCGCGTGGACGGAGCGGCCAAGGCGACGGGCACCGCTATTTATACGCAGGACGTTCGCCCGAAAGGCATGTTGTTCGGCCGATTTCTCGCATCACCCCGCGCGCATGCGAAGGTGACCAAGCTCGATCTGGAGCCGGCAAAGAAACTGCCGGGCGTCAAAGCAGTCCTCGCGGTGGTCAACGTCGGCGGCGAAGTGCGCTTCGAAGGCGAGCCGGTCGTCGCGGTGGCGGCAACGACTCCCGAAGTTGCGGAAGACGCGACCCGCGCGGTTGTCGTCGAATTCCAGGACTTGCCGCACGTGGTGAAGGGAGCCGAGGCGTTGCAGCCCAATGCGCCACAGGTCGTCGCACGCCCACCGAGGATCCAGAAACAGGGTGATGCCGAGCAGACCGCGAAGGCTTTGGAATCGTGCGATGCGGTGATCGAGGCGCAATACACCTCGCCAATGCTGCATCACTGTTGTCTGGAGACACACAGCATTACCGCCGATTTCAATGGCAAAGACACTGCAACGGTTTATGCCTCCACCCAGGGAACCTTCACGATTCCCGGTGACTCGGCGCGTGAGCTGGGGTTGCCGCAGAATAAGGTGACGTCGATCGTCCAGAACATGGGCGGCGGATTTGGCTCCAAATTCGGCATCGGCATCGCTGGGCAATGGGCTTGCAGGCTCGCCAAGGAAGTGGGCGCGCCGGTGAAGATGGCCCTGACGCGGCGCGAAGAATTTTTGGCCGCAGGCAATGGGCCGGGAGCGATCCAAAAATTCAAAGCCGGCGCGAATAAGGACGGCAAACTCGTTGCCGTGATGGCCACGCAATATGCGCTGCCGGGCATTGGCAATTCCAATCTTGCCGGCCAACCCTACCAATACAAAGCCGAGCACACTTATCGCGAGGCGCAGGCAGTTCACACCAACGAAGACGCCTCAGTTGCGATGCGGGCCCCCGGCCATCCCCAGGCTTCATTCGCCATGGAATCGCTCATGGACGAGCTGGCCTATAAGATCGGGATGGACCCGGTTGAATTCCGAAAGAAAAACGCGCAGGACCAGTCCTGGCATCGGCAGCTTGATGCCGGCGCAAAAGCAATCGGCTGGGAAAATCGCAATAAGACGCCCGGAGAAGGAAAAGGCAATCTCCGTCGCGGCATGGGCTGCGGCATCGGCGCCTGGGGCGGCGGTGGAAATGCCCAGTGCCAGGTGGATGTCACCATTGGGAAAGACGGATCGGTGATCGCGGCCGTCGGGTCGCAGGATCTGGGGACCGGCACACGAACTTACATCCGCGCGATTGTCGCTGAAGAGCTTGGGCTGGAGATGAACGATGTGGTCGAGCATATCGGCAGCTCGAAGCTGGGCAATGCCAACGCATCAGGCGGATCGACGACCGCCGCTTCGCTTTCGCCCGCCGTCAAAGACGCGGCTTACAACGCTCGCGTCGAGATGGCCAAACGCGTTGCCCCCCTGCTGGGTGCGCAACCGGACGGCGTAGTGTTCGATCAGGGTCGCGTCATGGGCAATGGAAAATCGCTGCCCTGGAAGCAAGCCTGTGCGGCGTTGCCCGAAGCGGGTCTAACCGCACACGGAAAATGGCAGCCGACCCTTTCATCCAGCGGCGTTCACGGCGCTTCGTTTGCCGAAGTCGAAGTGGATGTTGAGACCGGCCACGTTCGCGTCGTGAAAATGTGCCACGTGCAGGATTGCGGGCTGCCTTTGAATCGCACTGCGCTTCACAGCCAGATTAACGGCGGCATGATCCAGTCGATCGGCATGGCGCTGTATGAAGGGCGCGTGATGGACAGCGATCTGGGCGTGATGGTCAATCCCGGTTTGGGTGATTACAAGCTGCCGGGCACGCTGGAAATTCCCGAGCTGATTCCGATCATCGATGATGGAGACAATCGGCAGGCAGTCATCGGCATGGCCGAAGGCGCGAATGTGCCGGGCGTGGGTGCCGTCGCCAATGCCGTCTATAACGCGTGCGGCGTGCGCGTGCGCGATCTTCCGATTACTCCCGACAAGATCCTCAGCGGCATCATCGCGATGCAGAAAAGGATGACATGAACTCATTTCAATGGGCGAATGCCGCCACCGTCGAGGATGCCGTCAAGCTGCTGAAACCCACCGATCCCAAAGCGGACGTGGATCAGCAGCCGATGCCCATGGGCGGCGGGCAGGATCTGCTGACGTCACTGAAGGCGTTCATTGTCAAGCCACCGCGGGTTGTTAATCTCAAGACGATCCAGGGCATGGACAAGATTGAGGCCGATGACAAGGGCGGGCTGAAGCTGGGCGCGCTGGTGGTGCTTTCCACTTTGGAAGAGCATCCGGAAGTGCGGGCGAAATATCCTGGCCTCGCAGAGGCAGCGTTCTCCATCGCCACTCCGCAGATTCGCAACCTCGGCACGGTCGGCGGAAATATTTGCCAGCGCCCGCGATGCTGGTATTTCCGGCTGGAGAATTACACCTGCCGCAAAAAAGGCGGCGACGAGTGCTTCGCCAAGGGCGGCGAGAATAAATACAACGCCATCTTCGGCGGCGGGAAATCCAATTACGTCCATCCATCCGATCTGGCGCCGATGCTGATAGCGCTCGATGCGACGGTGACGATTGCCGGGCCGGATGGAAAGCGGACGATGCCGCTGGGCGAATTTTTCATCCTGCCGGCGACGAATGTCCGACGGGAAAATGTGCTGAAGGAAGGCGAGATCGTCACCGAGATTCAGATCCCGCCGGCGGCATCGGCGCGATCGACTTATCTGAAATTCAAAGAGCGCGATTCGCTGGATTTTGCCATGTCGGCGGTGGCCGCGGCCATCGACTTAGCGCCCGATAAAACCGTTCGGCAGGCTCGACTGGTTCTGGGCGGCGTGGGAACGATTCCCTGGCGCGTCCCGGCGGCCGAGACTTTCCTGGTCGGCAAGAAACTGACCGATGAGGTCAATTCGCAGGCGGCAAAGATCGCCCTGGATGGCGCTAAGCCCATGGAGCAAAACGAGTATAAGATTCCACTGACCCAGGCGCTGGTTCGCCGGGCTCTGGCGAAGCTGAATGCGTAAGTGCCGATCGCAAATCGCTTGGGCAACGGAAACTGGAGGGCGTCGCTCCCGCGACGCCGAGAACTCGCGGCGGCGGAGGACCGCCGCCCTCCAAACGCAAGCGATATAGGTCATTTATCGCGACTGGAGAGGCGTCATGAAAGATTTACACGTACTTCAGACCCCGTTCTGCGGCGACCTGAGGTCCAAGAAGTATTTCATGCTGGATGGGATTCCCAGCGAAGAAGCCGATTTTCTTGACCCCAGCGGCCATTGCTGGTGCTATCATACCCAGCAGCCCATTGGTCCCGACGGCGACCATTCCAAGCCCGAATTATGCCGCCCCGGCCGCCAATGTTATCGATCCGGCTTGTCTCCATTGACGTAGGAGTTACCTATGAAAGCCCTTTTATCTTGTGCATTGCTCGTACTAGCGGCCGCCGCCCCGGCGGTTGTTCCTAATTCCTCGACCAAGGCCCCGATCACCGGCGATTACGTCGAGGCCCGAACGGCCAGCGTCTTTGCCGGGGCCTGCCATTACAATGGCGAGCTGGTCACCACCGGCCGCGATGCGATTGCCGCCTGGAGCTTTACCAGCGGCTCATGGAACGGCACCGACCTGGCCGGCGTGAAAGCCGCCGCCGCGATCACCGCCAACGACAACCTCGGCCAGGCCGACGCGGTCCGCAAGGTTGAGCTGGTCGTCGATACCCATGCCACCGAAGCCCAAGTCTCGGCCGTCCGCAGCCTGCTTTCGGCCAAGGCCCATCTCGGGCAGATCGTTACTGTCCGCCGAGCCCCGGTTTCCTTCGCCCACGTCGGCAAGAAGTATGAAGTGAAAGCCAATGGCTTTGCCAACATGGCGGTTGAGCCGATGCCGAACAACGAATGCTGCGCCCAGCCGAATCTGGTCTGGTACACGCCGCTGAGCCCCGTCGAGCATCGCAAAGTCGGCTTCACCGAACACGCCGCCTACACCGCCGGCACCCTCGCCGACCGCTGGCAGCGCGAAGGAGAAAACAGCGCATTTTATGGCGCGTTTGCGTTCTGAACGCACAAGCGGATTGGCGGATTAAGTTAAGCTTTGATGCAGGCAGGCCTTCCAAGGGCCTGTCTGCTTCTTTTAATTCAAAGGGATGTCCATGGGACGAAATGGAACAGTGGAACACTTTTCGCGCGCCCCCATTCATCCCACCGGCGGTGCGTTTCCACCGTAACTGACTCCCCACTCGCCATTTACAATTACATATTTATGGCTGAACCCGGTGGAACATGTGTTCCAAATGTATCATGTACATATGTCAATGTGACGTTTGCACGACGAGCCATTGCGGGCAAGCACAGGAAAGGCACCTTTAGCATTGGCGACTATTTGATCGGGGTAGGGAAGGCCGATTGGTTCGGCCTTCCCTACCGCCAAACCGGACTGGCGGATTTCCCGCATCCGGCTTTCCAGTCAGTGGGCTGCCTGCACAGATCGGCACTCTCGCGCGTGGGCTTGCTTCAGCGAGTACAAGCCCAGCGTGTCAAAGAGTT
>Ga0134128_10001482_pt1 | contig 30125 bp, 21 predicted proteins | sample KB31754_FD_96462 | JGI IMG/M metagenome (GOLD analysis project Ga0134128, IMG submission 96462) | Terrestrial soil microbial communities with excess Nitrogen fertilizer from Kellogg Biological Station, Michigan, USA - KB3-175-4 | ecosystem: Environmental > Terrestrial > Soil > Unclassified ... | reverse complement strand
GCGGCCGATCTACGCCGGCAATGCAATCGTGGATGTCGAAACGCAGAACGACGCAATGGTGGTCGGCACTGTGCGCACTGCTTCATGGCCGGCGGCCTCCGAGTCCACGAATGCCGCGCCGATCGAGGCACTTGCACTGGATGTCGAATTGCCGACGCACTCGCGATTTGTGGCGTTGCAGCAGGCGAGCAGCGATCGTCCCGACTTGCAAAGCGCGCAACGCGTGGTTTCCGGGGGACGCGGGGTCGGCTCAAAGGAAAACTTCGCGATCATCTATTCACTCGCGGACAAATTGCGCGCTGGTGTGGGCGCCTCGCGCGCAGCAGTGGACGCGGGCTACGTCCCGAATGACCTGCAGGTCGGCCAGACCGGCAAGATCATTGCGCCGGAGCTGTACATGGCGATCGGCATCTCCGGTGCCATCCAGCACCTCACCGGCATCAAAGATGCGGGCACCATCGTCGCGATCAACAAGGACGCCGACGCACCGATCTTCGAGATCGCCGACTATGGTCTGGTCGGTGACCTGTTCAAGATCGTGCCGGAACTGGAAGCGGCGGTTTGACGAATCTCAGGAATTGTAAAACCGCGCCACGTTACAAGGTGCGTGCGACGCCACCCATCAACCAGTGGGAAACCTGTTCTGTGTTCGTGTTTCCATGACTGATCCGCACGCATCACCACCTCCGGCGAGCACCCAGTCTGTCGGCAATAATCTCGCTCTATCTCCCAGCGACATTGCAAATGTGGTGCACACAATTCACATGCAGTGGGCCGCGGCAGCGTTCGGCGACCACCATGCCACCTTGAAGATGGCACCGGACGCTTGGGACTCATCCACTGTAACCGGAGCACTGCGCAGATTTTACGGCGCGGATGGAGCTTGCTCCGAGGCATCCCAGCCGGGAATTGCCGATCACCGCAGCCGACGAAACGATCAAGATCATCCCGGAATCAGCGGTGGTTTTGGAAACGATTGGCTCAATGGATGATCGACAGGCCCGAGGGATATTTGTCCACATAATGATAGGAGAACGTGCTTCCACTGAAGAGCCACATATAGAGGTCACCTGTGGAGGTTTCCCAAAGCACATCCGCGGTTTTATCTCCGTTGAAGTCCCCCACGGCCAGCGGAGTCAATCCCTTGCTTGTCGTGAACTGTTTCCATTGGGCGAGAGTGGATCCGTTCATGAGCCAGTAGGTCATTTTTCCGGTAACCGTGTTGTACCAAAGCAGGTCTGCCTTGCCATCACTGTTGACGTCGCCGGTGCCGACCACTGTCCATCCGGCCGGATACGGATTGATCTTGTGCCAATTGAACGAGCCTGAGGCGAATAACCACATGTACATGCCGCCGCTGGGCGTTTTCCAGAGAATGTCCGCATTTTTGTTGCCGTCGAAATCTCCGATTGCCAGGGGCGTAAGGCCCGGACTGGTGGTGAACTCCCGCCACTGCGTCATCGTGGCTCCGGCCATGAGCCAATAGGTGACTTTTCCGGTCGTCGGGTTGTACCAGAAAAGGTCCGTTTTGCCGTCGCCATCAACATCACCGGTGCCCGCGAGTGTCCAACCGGTTGGATAATTGGCCACCCGCACCGAAGTAAACTGGACTCCATCACCCAACCACATATACACGTCACCCGACGCCGTTTTCCAGAGCACATCGGCATATCCATTCCCATCAAAATCTCCGGAACCGATTGGCGTGTACCCCGCGTCAACCGGCAGAGCCTGGGCAGTAGTTCTCGCTGCACCATCCATCAGCCAGTAAATAAGATGCGAGTCACTCGAGTTGAACCAGAGGAGATCGGATTTTCCATCGCCATTCACATCGTTGGATGGCCGGTACACACTGGGAGACGCCACGACTGTCGCCTCAAACTGCGCGATCAGCGCCGCGGTATTGTTGAGGCTGTGCACATTGTCGGCGGAGGTCGACGAGGTGTCGGCTACGCCGCACGGAGTGTTCTGGCATTTGGAAATATCGGGATTGGAGAATAGATCCAGCGGCGTCTGGGTTGCACTGCCATAAGCCATGATTGTGGAGAAGCCATCGGTGCCGTTGCCCACATAACCGTAGGAATACGGATAAGCGCCGGGCTGGGTCGCGTTGGCGCGATCGTGCGCGGAACCCATGTTGTGGCCCATCTCGTGGGCGAAGGTGGAATCCAGGCAGAAATAGCCGGCATCGCTGCCATCCTGCACCACCGAGTAGCCGAACGCGTTGTCCTGGGTCGGATCTATCTGCTGCTCGCCTCCGCCAATCAACCAGGCAATACCGCAGCCGTTGTTGCTCGCGTTGTTGAAGTGCCGCAGCAACACCACGAGGTCGGCGCCGTACTGCGTGCGCGCGGAGGCGACCGCTTGCAGCCCGGATGGAATCGGCACGCTATTGCCGTTGCCATCGTTGCCGGTGATGTCATCCAGTGCCGTGGCGTTGTCGTTGGCATCGGTGTAATCCACCTGCATAGTGTGCACCAGGCGCACGCTTTGATTGACACCACTATCGACGTAAGCCTGATTGGTGATGTCCACCAGATTATTGATGCGCGTCAGCGCGGCGGATGTGCTGCCGTATTCGGTGACGAGGCCCTGGGTGTAGGCGACCATCACGTCGATGACCGGGCCGCCGCTGGTCGCGGCGCTGGCTTGCGACGGCGCGCTTGCAGCAGGCGCAGTTGCGGTTGCAGTGCGCGGCTGCGAGCTCGCGGCCTTGTGCTTTGGCGGAATCTTGAAATCCTGCCGCGCGTGCAGCTGCAGCGTGATTGGCGAATCGGCCATCTTGCTGCCATCGGTCTGCACCAGCAGCTTCTGTCCGCCGGCGGTCACCAGTCGCAACGGATGACCGCTCGGTTGCGGGATGCGCCCGAATACCGCGTCCTTGCCGAAGGTGATCACTACCGATTGCAGGCCGTGCGTGGTCTGCACTTTGCCGACCCAGGTCCAATCTCCATTGTCATGGATCAGATGATGGTCGTATTTTGCGTACACGCGTCCGCCCGAAGCATTGGGCAACCACATGCCACCCTTGAAAATGGCACTGAACGCCTGATCCTCGCTGATCGAAACCGGCACCGCCTTCTGCGCGCCCCGCGCCAGCATGTGCGTTGTGCCGCCGTGGATGCTGAACAGAGTCGGCGCGCTGGACGGAGCCGTGGCGGCCGCGGCGGGCTGCGATGCGGATGCACTTGCGCCGGCGCTTGCACCCACGCTGGAAAGGGAAGTTGCGGCCGAAGCGGACAACGCGACGGCGGCCAGCAGCAACGTAGCGGCGAGAAGACGATTGAACATGATGAAGAACACGTGCAGGCAAAAAGGCGAAGAGCGAGTCTAGAAGCCCAATCGCGAGAATCGTGTTAAAGGCCCCTTCGCAGCGTGCGAGCGCGGTCACAGATGCAGGCATCCGCTACAATTCGCGGCATTCCAGCAACTTACCTCTCAATGATAGTCGATCTTCCGCTGTGGCAACCCGGACCTGAACGCATCGAGCGCGCCAATCTGAGCCGCTTCCTGCGCTTTGCGCAGGAGCGCCATGCAGATGAATCCATCGACGACTATCCGGCGCTGTATGCATTCTCGACGCGACACCCGGAAAAATTCTGGCCCTGCGTGTGGGAATTCTGCGGCGTGCGCGCTTCGGGCGAGTTCGAGCCTGCGCTGATGGATGGCGACAAGATGCCGGGCGCGCACTGGTTTCCCAATGTGCGTTTGAATTTCGCGCAGAACCTGCTGCGCTTCAAGGATGACAAACCCGCGCTGATCTTCCGCAATGAATGTAATCAAGCGCGCGAACTTTCCTACGCGCAATTGCACAGCCGCGTCGGGCGCGTCGCGCAGGCCTTGCGGCGCGCCGGCGTAACGAAAGGCGATCGCGTCGCCGGCTTTCTGCCCAATATCCCGGAAACGGTGATCGCGATGCTGGCGACGGCGTCGCTCGGCGCCGTCTGGTCTTCGTGCTCGCCGGATTTCGGCGTCAACGGCGTGGTGGACCGCTTCGGCCAGATCGAACCAAAGGTGTTGTTCTGCGCGGATGCTTACCCGTACGGTGGCAAGCGCCACGATTGCCTGGCCAAGGTGCGCGAGGTGCTCGCCGCGATTCCGACCCTCGAACGTTGCGTGGTGATCCCTTACTCCGGCGAGCCGCTGGATCTGGATGATCTGCGCGACGCGACGAGCTGGGATGATTTCGCCGGCGGCGAAGATCACGCGCTCGAATTCGCGCCGACCGAATTCGAGCATCCGCTCTACATCATGTATTCCTCCGGAACCACCGGTGCGCCCAAGTGCATCGTGCACGGCGCCGGCGGCACGCTGCTGCAACACCTCAAGGAACTGGTGCTGCACACCGACCTGAAACGCGAAGACCGCATCTTCTATTACACGACCTGCGGCTGGATGATGTGGAACTGGCTGGTGTCCTCGCTTGCCATGGGCTCGGCGGTGGTGCTCTATGACGGCTCGCCCACGCATCCGGACGGCAACGTGCTGTGGAATCTTGCCGACGAAATCGGCATCAGCATCTTCGGCACCAGCGCCAAGTGGATCGACGCGACCGCCAAGATGGGGGTGAAGCCGCGCGAAACGCACAAGCTGCTTGCACTCAAGACGATTCTCTCCACCGGCTCGCCACTTTCGCCCGAGAGTTTTGAATACGTGTATCGCAACGTGAAAGAGCGCGTGCTGTTGTCGTCCATCTCCGGCGGCACCGACATCATTTCCTGCTTCGCACTCGGTAACCCGCTGCTTCCGGTTTATCGCGGCGAACTGCAATGCCGCGGTCTGGGCATGAAGGTGGAAATCCTCGACGAGCGCGGCGAATCCGTACGCGGGCAACCGGGCGAACTTGCCTGCACGGCACCGTTTCCCTCGATGCCAGTATCGTTCTGGAACGACGCTGGCGGCGAGAAATACCGCGCCGCATACTTTTCGAAAGTGCCGGGCGTGTGGTGCCACGGCGATCGCGCCGAACTGACGCAACATGACGGCATCATCATTTACGGCCGCTCGGACGCAACGCTCAATCCCGGCGGCGTGCGCATCGGCACCGCGGAAATCTATCGCCAGGTCGAGCAGTTGCCGGAAGTGCTGGAATCCGTCGCCGTCGGTCAACGCTGGAACGGCGACGAACGCGTAATCCTGTTCGTGCGCCTGCGCGAAGGCACGACGCTCGACGATGCGTTGCAAGACAAGATCAAGCAGCAGATCCGCATCAACACCACGCCACGCCACGTGCCGGCAAGAATTCTCGCCGTGCCAGACATCCCGCGCACGCGTTCCGGCAAGATCAGCGAACTCGCGGTACGCGCCGCCATCCATAATGAGCCGGTGAAGAACACCGAGGCGCTGGCGAATCCGGAAGCGCTGGAGTGGTTCCACCCAACGCGCCAGAAGCTGGAACTGCCATGATCAAGCGGCCGGACTTTTCGATCGTCTCACCTGTATATGGCTGTGAGGGTTGCCTGGAGGAACTGTGCGAACGCATACAGAGGACCATTGCAGGGCTCGGGAAGACCTTGGAGATCATTCTGGTTTGCGATGGCAGCCCTGATCATTCGTGGGAACGCATTCGCGAATTGAGCTTGCGCGATCCACGCATCATCGGCATTCGCCTGACACGCAATTACGGACAGCACTACGCAATCAGTGCAGGCCTTGAACATGCCAGGGGAGAATGGATCGTGGTAATGGATTGCGACCTACAGGATCTACCAGAAGAAATCGAAGCGCTCTACACCAAGGCAAGCGACGGTTATGACCTGGTATTCGCCCAACGCGTGGACCGTCAGGACTCTTGGGGAAAGCGTTTCCTGTCGAAGGCCTTTTATCGCGTGTTGAGCTATTTGACTGGCGCCCGATACGATGCAAGTACTGCCAATTTCGGCATCTTCAGCGCTCGCGCGATCGCCGAAGTCAATGCGATGCCGGAACGCAGCCGATTCTTTCCGCTGATGGTGCGCTGGGCCGGATACCGTGTCGCGCTGTTGCCAACGGAACATGCTGCCCGCAAGAGTGGCGAGAGCGCGTATCGCTTCGGCAAACTTGTGCGTTTGGCAGTCGAAATCATTCTCTCTTATTCGGACAAGCCGCTGCGGCTGCTTGCCAAGCTCGGACTCTGGTTTTCAGCCGCAGCATTTCTGCTGGTGATTCTGAGCGTCTACCGCTATGTGTATGGAGCGGTCGCAGTGGCCGGCTATACCAGCATCATTGCATCCGTATGGTTGCTAGGAGGCTTGATCATTTCCAGCGTGGGTATGGTTGGCCTGTACGTGGGTCGGGTATTCAATGACATCAAGGGACGTCCCTATTACGTTGTTGCGGAGTATCTGAACCGAGGCAACCCAGCGCGGCCAGAAGAAGGCGGGAACGTATGTTGAGCCCGGCGCCGCTGGAATCCGCTCGCTTTGATTTGCGCATTTTTCGCGCCGACATGCAGTCGCTGGACGTCGAGACTCTGGTATCCGAACTCATCAAGGACCGTGTCGACGTCGCCATTCTGCGCTTGCCGGCCCGCGCCGCGAGCGAGATTGGCAAGATCGCGGCATATGGGTTGCGCCCGATCCACGCCGATACGTTGGCAATTTACGAATGCTGCCTGCAAGATCGCGAGCCGAAGACGCTGAAAAATCCGCCTACGCTGATCCAGCCCGCCGAGCCGAGCGACGGCCCGGCGATCATCGATCTCATCAAAGCGGTGTTCGCGAATTATCCAAATCATTACCACGCGAATCCTCTACTGGATCCCAAAGGCGCACTCGACGGGTATTGCGAATGGGCAATGAGCCATCTCCATGGTAGCGACCGGATTGCCTGGGTCACCCGGATCGGAGACCGCATTGCTGCTATTGCGTGTAGCTCGTTCGATCATCGTCAGAAGATTTGTCAAGGCGTGTTGCATGGTGTGCATCCGGACTTTTCTGGCAACGGGTATTACACGGATTTGATTCGGTACACACAACATCATTTTCGCAATCTCGGCTATCGGATACTGAAGATCGCCACGCAAATAGGTAATCTTCCCGTACAGCAGGTATGGGGCCGGGAGAATTTCTCGGTTTCGGAAGTTTTCGACACCTTTCATGTCAATTCCCTGCTGGACAGACAACATCCAGATTCGTCGCGATCGGATTTGATGTTTCCAGAATCTGGACGTATGGATCGGGGCGCCGCGCTGCCATGGTTCCTGAATGCAGCAAATGAAATGATTGGCGAATTTTGGGATGCAGCGGCGACGGAATGTGCCGGGATGATGCTCGAGGCGCCGGCTCGCGGCAGGACATACGAAGTGGGCGTGGCGCGATATCGTTGCTCAAATCCGGTGGGAAGCACGATTTTTTCGGCAACGATCCACGACCACAATCACCGCCTCTGCGGAATCGGCCAGTTCCGAGCAAAGACCAACCCGAAAGAGGGCTCGGCATGTTGAGTTACTTCCTGGTTGTGCTGACTATCGCCTTCACCGTCTATGGCCAGATCGTGATCAAGTGGCAGGTGCTGCAGGCTGGAGCGCTGCCACTTAATTCCGGCAAGTTGTGGTTTGTCCTAAAACTGCTGCTCAATCCATGGGTCATCAGCGCGTTGCTCGCGGCCTTCGCGGCAGCAGTATGCTGGATCGGCGCAATGACCAAACTGGAATTGAGCAAGGCTTATCCATTCATGGCCTTGAATTTCATCCTGGTGACACTTTTTGCCAATCTCCTGTTCAATGAACCGGTGACTTGGCCAAGAGTTGCGGGTTTGGTCCTGGTGGTATTGGGTTTGGTCGTGGGGGGCGCGGCGTGAGGCTCTGCCCCAATTGCGATCTGCCCTCCCCCGCGAAACGATGTGCCTCTTGCGGCCACTTGGTAGAAACGTCGGCGGGGTTCGAATTGTACGCGCCGCACCAGGCGCTCCAAGGCCATGGCTACGATCCGGCAATCTATGCAGAACTCGCATCTCTGGAAGACCGCCACTTCTGGTTCCGCGCGCGCAATCGCCTGATCGTGCATTGCGCGCGCAAATATTTTCCGCGCGCCCAATCGCTTCTCGAGGTCGGCTGCGGCACAGGTCAAGTGTTGCGAGCGCTCGCCGCTGCCTTCCCGGGAGCCCGGTTGCACGGCTCGGAACTTTTTCTCGAAGGTCTTGCTTTTGCGCGCGACCGAGCACCGGGCGCGCAGCTGATGCAAATGGATGCAACCAATATTCCGTTCGAAGATGAATTTGACGTCATTGGGGCATTCGATGTCGTTGAACACATCGAAGACGACGAGCGCGTGCTGTCACGGATGCATCGGGCGCTGAAGCGCGGCGGCGGAGCCATTTTCACCGTCCCGCAACATCCTTGGCTGTGGAGCGAACAGGACGTATTGGCCTGTCACGTGCGGCGTTACGAGCGCGGGGAGCTGGAAGCAAAACTGCGCAAGTGCGGCTTCCGGGTGGTGCATAGCACCTCCTTTGTAACGATACTGCTGCCCGCATTGGCTGTTTCGCGCAGGGCAGTGCGACAGCGCGACGCCGATCCATTGCGCGAAATGCGCATAGGGAACATCACTAATACCCTCCTCGATATTGTGTTGCGCGGAGAATGCGCGTTGCTGCGCACAGGTGTTCGTCTACCAGTTGGCGGATCCAGGTTGGTTGTAGCGAGCAAGGATTCCTGAATGTCATTGCCACCCATTCCCTTCAACAAGCCGTTCATGACGGGTCGCGAACTCGATTACATCGCGGAGGCGCACGCTAATGGACACCTGTCCGGAGACGGGCCGTTTACCAAGCGCTGTCACAGCTGGCTGGAACTCCGAATAGGCTGCAAGAAAGCCTTGTTGACTCACTCCTGCACCGCCGCACTGGAGATGGCTGCGATCCTGTTGGATCTCCAGCCAGGTGATGAGGTGATCATGCCTTCATTCACCTTTGTGTCCACGGCGAATGCCTTCGTTCTGCGCGGCGCCACTCCAGTATTCGTGGACATTCGCGCCGACACGCTAAACATTGACGAAACGCTGATCGAGGCGGCGATTACATCGCGCACCAAAGCAATCTGCGTCGTTCATTACGCAGGCGTTGGTTGCGAGATGGACGCAATCTTGGCGATTGCGAACAAGCATGATCTGTATGTGATCGAGGATGCCGCCCAAGGCGTCCTGTCAACGTACAGAGGAACACCGCTGGGTGGCATTGGTCACCTCGCGGCATTGAGTTTTCATGAAACGAAGAATGTGATCTCCGGCGAAGGCGGCGCCCTGCTGATCAACGACGAACGTCTTGCCGAGCGCGCGGAAATCATCCGCGAGAAGGGCACCAACCGAAGCAAGTTTTTCCGAGGGCAGGTAGACAAGTACACATGGGTGGATATCGGATCATCTTATCTACCTGGGGAAATCACCGCTGCGTTTTTGGCGGCGCAATTGGAACATGCCGACGAGATAACTGCGCGCCGCATGGAAATCTGGATGCAGTATTTCGATTGGGCGACCCCATTTGAAGCCACTGCGCGCGTACGCCGTCCTGTGGTTCCGGAGCATTGTACCCACAATGCCCATATGTTCTATTTGCTGCTGCCCGATCTTGAAAAGCGCACCGCGTTCATCGAACACCTGAGAGCAAACGACATCGGCGCTGTGTTCCACTATATCCCGCTGCATTCGTCCCCTGCTGGCAGACGCTTTGCGCGTGCGGCGGGCGCACTGTCGATCACCGATGACGTCAGCAATCGACTGGTTCGATTGCCCTTGTGGCTTCCCGATCTCGATATACAACGCGTCTTAAATGCCGCGAAAGCTTCACTCGCGTGAGCGAACCCGACCCGCCACGAAGGTTCGATTTTGGCATTATCCTTGCGGTACTCATCGTAAGCTCCGCCGCGGCTACGTTCTTTCTTGTGCATGGCATAGCCACCGCTTGGAACGTGGTGGCAGAGAAATGGGACGGCATTTACTATTACTATATTGCCCTCAACGGGTATGTAAGCCAGGGATATGGCGGCGAAGCAAAATTCAGCTTCCTGCCGGGATATTCAATCCTGCTGATTCCCGCCACCAGGCTTCTGCCCTCCGCCCCCTTTCTGGCGTCGTTTCTTACCTCGTCCGCACTCACGGCAACTGGGGGCGCGCTGCTCTACCGGCTATTGCGCAGCTCTCTGCGGCAATGGCCATCATTGGCCGCGATCGCGTTGTTGGCCTTTTCGCCATTTGCGATCTATTTATACGATGGCTATGCGGAAGCTGCACTGTTTGCCTGCGTGGCGGGAGCGCTGTTATGCCTTCATTCGCGCCGGATTCTCGGCGCGGCTGCCCTGGCCGGTTTCGCTTTGATCTGTCGTCCGCACGCCATCGCACTATTGCCGCTATTCGCGGTACCCGGTTGGCGTCTGCTGCGGACTCGACAAATATTCAAACTAGGCTTGACGATAACCTTGATTTCGACGCCTTTCATCCTTTACGCGATCTACATGCTGCACCTGACCGGCGATTCCCTGATAATCGCCAAGAGGCTGACAATGTGGACACGATATGGAGTTATCGCGCAGGCTTGGCCCATCGGCACGAAGATACTGTATTCCTTTTACTACTCTTTTCGCGAAGGCGGCCCGAACGTCTGGGCATTGTCGCTGGGCATGTTTTTTCTGTCTTGGGCAGCAACGCTGAAAACCGTTGACAAGATTCCTGCCGAATTGCTTGCATACGGACTGTTGACCCTTGCGTTCGTGTTTGTCACTGACGCGCTTGTGCCACTTAATCTCGGCCGTCACAGCATGGCCGCTTTTACTATCGGCCCGGCGCTTGCGGCATGCATTTATCCGCGCACGCGCCAGCACATGGGAGCGCGCGTCGCAAACCACCTTTGCTTTATTTCAGTATTGCTCGTTTTCGTTGCCATGTTTGTCATGATGGCCCAGCGCTTCAGCCTAGGTCAGTGGGTTTCGTGAAAGCCTCCGACGCGGTGGGTTGGGCCATGATCGCAACCGTGGCTGGGATCATCCTGTGGCTGGCCATCTCCTCGCCGTCGTATGAGAGCTATCTGCTCGTGCAAGCTCGATCGTTGCACCCGTCGCTGCAATGCGAGTGGATTGCGCCTTGGAACGATACTTCTTATTTACTGACAGGTTGGTCTACCCCACAAAACGGAAGCCTTTGGTCCAATGCGCGCAAGGTGCACATTGTGTTCCGGCTGCCGGGCGTACCCGCAAACCAAAAAACACTACTGGGGATACGCTACGCGGCTCTTACCGCCAACGTCGAAGTCCGCGTCAACGGCGCACGCGCGGGCAGCTTGAGTAAAACCGCGCACGAATTCGATTACCAATTGGATGCGGCGCCCTCGCATGGCGCGGTGGACGTCCAACTATCCATCAGCAACGTTCCCTGGCGCTGGTACGACGGACGCTATGCCGGGGTCTTGCTGACGTCCATACGCGCGTGCCCTGGGCATGACTGAGATTTCATCGTCTGTGGATCATCACGCCCCGAAAATCCACTTCCGATAGACCATCGACCCCCACCCGGAATTCCAGCAGTTGCTGAGTGCTGGCGACGCTGAATGGCAATTCGAAATACGGCCCCGCGCTCGCTGGCGAAAGTTTGGCCAGAAGATGGGAAGCTTTGCCATCGTGCCAATCCACCTGCAAATCGCGAGGCCGCGTCCCTTCCGCGAATTCGAATCGCGCGATGTAATTACCCGGTTTCACCGACACGTAGGGGCCGATCGTCAGCCACCCGGATTTCCCCGGCTCGGATTGTCGAACCGCATCGCCACACAAGGTACTCTCGACTGCTCCAGTGGTCCCGGCGAATTGTCCGGCGCCGATCCATGCCCTGTCCGGGTTATCGGTATCGAGCAGTCGCGTACGCAGTTGTGCCACGCAGCGCGCGGCCTGCCTCAATCGTGAGCCACAGGCGCCTCGGATATCGAAATAAGTGAGGCCCCTTCCCGATTTCATGGGCGACATTTTCCGCGACATGAACTCGACAAAAGATTGCTGCGTGGGGGCGAGTGCGTCGTTGTGCACCACGACGCCTTCAAAACCAACTCCGCACAATTGGTCGAGCAACCGCTGCGGAGGCAGCTTCGCGATTTGCGCCAACCAGCGACCCTGCTTGCTGCTCGGATCCGCGCCGAAGCTCAAGTGCATGCTTTGGGAATTGAGCAGCGGGCGGTACGCATCCGTGTAATACACATCTCCGTAGGAACCCCCCCACGGAACCATTACCGGCCACTGGAAGACCTGATACGCACCCGGATAAAGGGCATCGATCTTGCCGAAAAATGCGTGATCGGAATCGTAGATCGCGTCATCGTTGCTGAACATATTGGAAGGGATGCGTTCGACCTGATCCCACGCGCCGATCGCAAAAGCGGCGAACGCCAAAGCGAACGCAATCGCCACCACCGGAACCCGAGTGGGGTGCAAACGCCTTGCGGTCCACCCAATCAGTTTGTCCAGCCCCCAGCCACTTGCGAGCAGCGCGAAAAAACCGAGAAAAATGATGATCCGGTTCCAGCCGCGGGCTTGGGACAAGGGAAAAGCCGGGCCGGCCAGCGACCAGGATAATTCGCTCAGGATTGTTCCGAGCCCTCCCATCACACCCAACAGGAACCCGAACAGCGCAAGCCTGGCAACAAAGCGAGACGTCGGCTTTTGCTGACGGCTTGCAATCAGGAACATCCACATCAAGCCCAGAAACCCCAGCGCCGCAATCAAGCCCAGCGAGCTCGAGCTGGTTTCGGTATTGACCAGCGGGTGTCCGGCATCGTAAATCCCGCGTAATGTCGCGAACAGGGCAACCCGGTGTCCGGGGATGAAGAGCAACATCTGGATCAGCTTCAGCGGATACATTTCATCTTCGCCATAACGCGTCAGCTGCGTCACGGTGTGTACCCAATGATGGGGATCGCCCCATGAAGCTTCATCAAGGCCGGTCTGGATAATCAAACCGGCGCACGCCACCGCGGCAAATGAAAGTCCAAGCGCGAACGGGCGCCAGTGCCGCCGATCTAGGGAGCCGAGGATGCCGGCGAAGCCTGCCAAGATCGCAAAAAAGAATTGGTGATATGGTTGCAACGAGGCGGGGAAGAACACGAATAGGTATGCGATGATCAAAAACCACGCCCGACCCACGACGTGATCGCCCGGCACGGAATATCGATCCCCCTCCACCGTTCTCCGGTCTGCCCCCCGGTAGATCAGATACAGGATGACCACATAGATCGGGACAATGAAATAGGTGGATTCGTACAGGTGATTCACCCCCTGCATTTGATGGTAGGGAAGCAGCGCGTAGAGCAGCGCCATGGCCATCGAGACCGGCCAACTCACCCCGAAAAACCTGAGTCCGTATAACGCGGCCAGATAGCATAGAAAGTAAGTCAGGAAAAAATAAACATTTACGCCGGTGATGATGGAGCCGCTGAGTTTTCCGATGCCCCACATGATGGTGCAATCCGGCGCAAACAGAATGCATCGCACGCGATCGAGCATGGGACGCCCCTGCACGCCGAAGGGAGCGCCAATTCTTTCTTTGTAATTGTTGTTGACATACTCGACCCCATTCCAACCATAAACGGCAGGTGTGTCGGCGCCATACCCCATCGGCTCGGTAAGAAAACGCTTTTGCGCGAATCCGGTGACTGCCAGTACCGCGTAAAGCAATGCCAGCCCGATCACTATCCTGCACAGGTGCCGTGCAGCTCTCCGAAAAAACATGGGGTCCGCCTTGATGCTGGTGAGATCAGAATTCACACGTGGATCGGAATGCAACGCACTCATTTGACCGCAATGGTTTTGCCAAGATCGCAGTTTCGCTCGCCACCACCGAACTGCTCGACGAGTGCAACCCTGTATTCGCCTTGCGGCACGTCACGCAAATTTGCGTTCACCGCATAACCGGACTTCAGAAAAGCTGGGTTCTTGCGCGCGGACGCGACGTCCGGGCGCAGTTGGCCCGTCGCCCCCGCGGCAGCAAACGTTCGCCCTTCCCTGATCAGGAGAATCGTTACTTTTGACGGCACCCCGAAGGTATCGTCTGCAGCCCATCCCTGAAATTCAACGGTTGCATGATGATCGATCACCATGGCCGCCAGAGCAGGTTGCCAGGAAATGGCGTCCAGAGAGCAGTTCGTTCCCGCTGCCTGTCCGGGGCTGGACAACTCTTCTGTCGCAGGAACAAACAGCCCCGCGCTTTGCGTCGATGGAACCGTTGCCGTGACGGGTTGATTCACGATGAGCCCGGAAGGCTCGCCTGTGGATGTCTGGTTTGTCGAATTGCCACAACCCGCCTGGAGGAAGATCAGCAACGCGACACAGAACAATCCCACCATTTCCTTTTTTCGTTTACTCATTTCCCGCGATCCCCGGTCGTAATCGGTTGCTCCAGCGCATTTCACTTGTTCTCGTCTTCGACTCGCATGCCGAATAACGCAATTTGCAGGTCACGCTGATCCTCGCCGGGAGGGTAAGGACGCGGCGCAGCCCCGGGACGATCGAACTTCAACTCCACCCTCGCATTGCAAACGCCTTTCTGCAAAGAAAGCGGCGCTGCCACTTCCTGCCTCGCCCTGCCCGCGATGCCGGGGAAATGCCACACCGCAGTTTGTCGTCCATTGACGAGGACGCGCACGTCCAACCTGGGACGCGACGCGAAAAGAATCGGTCGCAGGTTCAGCCTTATGCTGGCGTTCTCGCAATGACCACGTGGAAGGCTGAACCCCAGCAGGGCCCGACCACCTTGGATCATCGAGCCATATGGCGTCGCCGGGAACCAGCCAATCTCCAGCTTGTAGGGCCGTGAATCCGTGCTGGTGAAATCCACCTTGGCGGGAAGCCATTTCAAGGAAGGATAGACGGGCGCGGTGCGCACCTCGAAATACCGGTGCAGATCCAGCGTGTCTCCCCGACTGGCGGCGCTGGCCTGCTTGATGAGACGCCCGCAATGCGAAGAGGTGATCGTGAGCCCTTGCAAGCGTGGCGCATCGGCAAGGTGCGTCTTGGCACCGCTGCGGCCGATCCAATCAACCGAAAACAAGTTCGACTCACCATCCGCCGGACTCAATGGGCTGATGGTCATCACATTTGCGCTTCCATGCGAGCGAAGCAAGGATGCGGCCCCTTTGTCATTGGTGAGGAGCATGCTGGCATTGGATGCATCGATGAAGAAGATCAATTTCTGCGTGTCCATCAGTGCAACCTCCTTGTCACCCATGAACTGCATGGATAATTCCCTGCCACCCAGATCGAAGCTTCCGTCCGGATTCCAGCCGAGCAGCTTCTCTTTTCTGCAAAGATGGAGTCTGTCATCCAGCGACCACAGCACCTTGCGCAAAACCGAAGCGGTCACCTCATCGTTGAGCAATGGGTTGCTGGCGGATCCTGGGCCGGCATGATCGGAACCCGCGACGAAATTCGCGTTGGTGCGCACATCGAGCGCATCCAGCAAAGTCGGAGCGATATCCATGTGGTACATCCGTCCAGGCCGCACACCCGACCCCGCATTGACCAGGAAAAACAAGACACGTCTCGGATAATCCGACCGATATTGTCCCTCGTTCACCATGCGCAAATGATCACTCATGATCATGACAACGGTGTTCTTCCATGCCGGATCCTTCGATAGGTCGGCGATGAATTTGCCGACCAGATAATCGGTGCAGTGGACCGCCTGGAGTACCGCATTGTCATTGGCCGCATAGCGCGGGCAGTCTGGGGAGGGCCTCCCGTGCGGTGGATGGGTATCGAGCGTGAGCAGGCTCAAATTGAAAGGTTTGCCGGTCCCGGCCAACTCGCGGAAGCGCTTCTCCGCCAGTCCGAACAAATCCGAGTCGTAGAGTCCCCAGCCCGGAGCGGAAAATTTGTGGCCGTTTGCCGTCTGCAACTCGGCCAGCCCAAGCGCCTCGTCATAGCCATGCAGCTTGAAGAACAGCCCCTTGTTCGAGAAATCGATCGGGGCCCCGCCCATATACACCTGGCGATAGCCTGCCGCGTGCAGCACATCTCCGAGACAAACCAGTTTGGGATGAAAACTTGCCGAGTCGTTGTTGTTGCCGGCCGCCGGGTCGAAGACCGCGAAAGGGCTCGTAAACAGGGGCAGCCCGCATTGCGAGGCGAACAACCCCGCCATGGTGTATCCCGCTCCGGTAAACGTAGGGAAATCGGGAAAGTCCATCCCCTGCGAGCGCAGGCGATCGAGATTCGGCGTCAGTCCCGGGAAGACGTGTTCATCCGTATAGACCCGCTCCAGCGACTCCATGTAAATCATCACCAGATTCTTGCCGGGTGACGCCAGCAGGCGGCTGCGCGAGATAGGGTTCGAGTTGAGCTTTTGCAAAACCGCGCGGCCCGCCGGCGAATCAGCGAAGCTCATCGAGTTCTCATAATGCACAAAATACTCGACCAGGCGGTGCGGAGCCGAGTCCATTTTGGCGCTCAGCACCAAAAGGATGATTGCGGCGAGCGCCCTGGGCCAACCCGATCGAACTATCACATTTCCCGGATTTCGAGAAAGGTAACGAAGAGCCCAGGCTGCCGCCAGGAAAGTCATCCCAAGCAAAAGCAATCCGCCGCCGATCATTATTGGAAAGCCATGGATACCGGCCGACAGATTGCGAGGATTCAGGTGAGCAAAGAAGCGATCATTGAAAGTGTCTTCCTGTAAGGCGTAAGACACACCCTCACTCATCACCAAAATAAGCCATGCCAAATAAAGCACCGTCGCCACGGGCCAAGAGAAAAGTCCCAATAATCTCCAGCGACAAGTCAGGACCAAGAGTAAGCAGAACGCGATTGCGAACAATACATCCTGGAACAAATGCAGGCCCAGGTAAGAACTGAATCTACTTGCAAGCCAGACATGTACCGCGAGTCCGGGCAACGAGAGGAGCAGAACCATCAGCGGCACACGGCCTGCGGGCTGCCAGTCAGAGGATTCGGCCATCATCGGATACACCTATTGAGTGTCGATTGGACTATGCACGGACTCCAGCCGCAGTCCACAGCAGTGTGCGGCGAGGCCAATCCATTGCCCGCGGGTGTTATCGGTTCCAAGCGCAAATGCCGGCGCGCATGTTCGGAGGTTCAGGCACCCGACTAAAAAAGTCGAGCACGCGCGCCGTTTGGCTGTGCAAATACTTTGGCGACATTTTGTCCAATGCCGTCGCCCGAAGCGCCAGTAATGGCGCTTAGCCGCTCAGTTAACGCTGCGACACATCGAGCTCTGGAAAGATGCTCGCGAATGTCCGCCGCCGCGCGCTGCCCAAGCGCATGCGCCCACTCGCGATTCTCGAACGCGCGACGCATCAGCATCGCGGCTTGCTCCACATCCGCTTCGGCCCAGTGTTGTCCCTGCCAGAACGGATAATCGCCCTCTGCCACCGGCACCAGCTTGTAGTCGACCAGGCAACTGTTTTTTGTCGTCATGAATTCCATATTGCCCGAATAAGCCGTCGCGATCACGGGTTTCCCCAGGTACATGCACTCGGCCAAGCCCAGCCCGAAGCCTTCGGCACGATGCAGTGAAACATAGCAGTCGACGCAATTTTGCAGGGCGTGCATTTCCTCGCGAGTGAGAAAGCCATCCCGCATCTGGATACGCGGATCATCCTCGACGCTTTTTGCGAGCGCCGCCAGCCGCTGCGGAAAATGATGACCATTGACCGACTTGATCAAGAGATGCACATGGCGGCCTGCGCCCGCAAACGCGCGGCGGAATGCGGCGATCACCGCTTCCGGGTTCTTGCGCGCGGCATAGCCGTTGAAGTCGTAGCTGAAAAGAAAAATGAAAGCCTCACGGTCGAGCCCAAAATGCGCCCGCTCCATGCCGATGGGCGGCTCGAATTCGATCGCCTTCGGCATTTTCAACACCGGTTTCCGGGTATTGGCGGCAATCGCCTGGCGCACAAACTCGGTCGGCGCCCAGACTTCGTCCACCAGATCGAAAGCGCCGTCCCATGCGCGCGGAAAATGCTCCAGCTCCCACAGCCAGTAACCGATGTTGCAATGGCCCTCGAAGGCAGCGGACCCAAGCGTGTCCCGCGCAATCTGCATCTGGTCGGCATTGATGAAGAACACGTTTGCGCGATAGCGCAGCGTCTCCGAGAAGTACCGCTCCATCGAATGATCCTGTTGCCGGCTTGCCACGCCGACATCGTAGTTGCGGATCAGAAATGGGTAATTGGCGTGTTCCAGCGCTCGTGCATAGGCACGCACGTTCTCCGCGATCCCGAATTCGCCTCGGGCGTAGCCGATCAGATTGACTCCAGGCTCGAGTGCCGTGGGTTTTGATTCGCTCACGCTTTCGGCGAAAGTGGGCACGTGCTCGCGCCGTGTGCGCGGTGTGCGCGGCAGCGCATCCGGAGACAGCGGGACACCGGAATACACGTAAGCGCGCCGTCGCAACGCCATGCGCCAGCGTTGCGGCAACCGCGTATACCATCGCGCCAATATCGGCCTGCTCTTCCCCCAGGCCAGCAGGCGCAGCGCGAGCTGCCCGGCATGGTAACGCAGTCCCCCCGGAAGCGGCGCGGGGCTCACGGCTTCCGGCGATGCTTTGGAGCTTGCGCCAACCGAAGCCTCAAATGCCTCCCGGATGGGCAAGATATAGCGCTCGTCAATTCCCATCTCGGTCCTCGCCGCCGCCAGATACCAGCGGATGAAGCCGTCGCGTCCCGCTCGGGTATTGATGTTGAAGGCATCCTGCAAATCCACGCGCATCACCCATAGTTCGTACATAAGACGACTGATCGGCAATGCCTCATCATTCTTCAACTCGGCACAAGGCTGGTTGAACAGATCGCGATCCATCTGCAGGGGATGCGGCAAGGGGTGCGTGCGATCCACATCGAACAAGCGACGAAACACGCGGCGCATGGCCGGATTGATCTTCTCTCCATCGGCGAAGCGTCCGTACGCGTAGGGCTTGGCGGCGTGCTGCGCATGACCATTGTTGGACAGCAGATGCAGGTAAAGATCGTATAACGGGCGCAGGCCGCCGATCGTCTCGGCGCTGAAGCGATTTTGATGTTTGGAAAAGCCCTCCGGATCGGCGAGCACCACTCCGGAAAAATGCGCGAACACCAGCGGAGCGCCACCGGCGAGATAACCACCTTCCGCGGCTTGCGTCACCGGACGCTGTGCAAGATTCCAGTAAGCCACGTTGTAGCCGTTGTCGCGCAGGATGTTCACGTCCGGAAACATCCCGGGAGCCAGATCCATCCATTTCTGGTCGGTGAACAGGCCACCCTCGACATCAACGAAGCAGCCAAACTCCAACTTGCTCGACCACCATGCAATGAGTTCGGCCGAACGTGGGTGCACTGCATTTATCGCGGCGAAACCGCAGTTGTAGACACCGCTGCGCATGATCGCCAGTTCGTCCGGGAACTTGTCGTCAGCCACCGGCGCATTGAGGTGCGGCGTCAGTACCAGCAGCGCACCCCGCTCGAAAGCCTGTTCTACCTTTTCGAGCTGTCGCAGAACCAGGATGTCGGGATCGAGATAAACGATTCCCGCCTGCGGATGCCGCGCGCGCAGCCACGCGAACATGTACGGCTTGACCGCCGTGTTCAATTCCATGATGTCGTAGCGAAACACGAACGACTCGAAGGCCGGAAGCGCGAGCTGCTCGATCGGAACGACCTCGAACAAATCGGTAACGAGTGCCGGATCATCCGCCGGATCGTCTGCCAGGCAGAGATACCGCCTGGATTGCGGATACTGCTGCGCAAGCGAGCGCATCAGGGTCAGCGCATAGGCCAGGTAATTGCGTGAAACGATGGTGAAGAAGACCGGCGATGTCATGACTGATCCTTGTCTTCGCGCGGCCACAATGGCCTGAGAAGATGGAAACGTTGGCGCATGCGCTCGAGTTTCTCCCGCAATCGTGTTCGATCCATCTCAAGAGACTTAGCATGACGCGCCGCATCCGCCAATGCGGCCTGCGCCGCGGCGCGTTCCGCAGTCGCATCCGCTGTTTGCCGTTCGAGCTGCACCTTCAGCGAAGCCGCATAGGTACTCGCCTCCGACAACACCTTACTGGAGGCCGCTCTTTCGGCATCCGCTTCGGCGGAGACTCGATGCAGATCACGCTCCAAATCAGCGGCATGGGAGTGTGCGCGCCGGAACGAACGCTCCATCTCGGACGAATGCTCCTGCAATCGCTGAAATCCTTCGATCTGTGCCTGGACGGCTGCGGCGAGAACCTCCGAGGAGAAGTTCGACCCGGAGGCGCGCCTGACGGAACCATCCACCACACCTGCACGATCGAGCAACGCCAGAGCTTCGCCATAACGAAAGTTCCGCTGCTCACAACCCAGCAAATGGCGAATCAGCGCATGCCACGCCGCGGGATAAGCCTCCATGGGGTGCAACGCCGTGTACCAGGGCTGCGCGTGCGACAACTCGCCGCGCGCGATCTCCGCAAGCACCGCCGCCAATGCCACCCGGTGCAGGGGAGACGCCTGTCGGGTCATGGAGCCGAAATCGATCAAGCGCAGTGTGCCTTCGTGCCACAGCATATTCCAGGCGCGAAGATCCCCGTGGTGATAGCCGCGCTCCTGCAGGTGCGCGAGTTCACCGAGCAAGGCACGCAACAATGCGTCGCGATCAAAATCGACGCCTTCATCGATCAACTCCGAGACGGGTTTGCCTCGCAACAGCCCGCGCGCCAGCCAGACGGTGTCGCCTTCATCTGCCTGTGCCAGCAGCTGCGGATAGCGCTCAGGTTCATCGCACAGGCCGGTCAATGCCTCTGCCTCCGCCAGCAGCTCCGCGCGATTGAATGTGCCGAAATCGCCATCGCCACGAAATGCCTTCACGATTGCATCTCGCCCGATGAAAAAGCGCCGCTGTCCGGAAAAATGATCCGGCACCCCGGGGTGCGCGCGATCGAGCACGCGATCGAACCCGAACCAGCGCGCGCTCAGATACGCGAAACGATTGCTGCATGCATATAGCGGGCGACGCACCTGCGTCAGGTGCGTTGCGAATGTGCCCAATCGACGGCGGAATGCGTAGCCATGCAGCAGCGCCTCGTCCGAAGCATGCCAGTCAGCCACCCAATCCAGAGCCTCGTCGGCTTGCGCCAATTCGCACAGTAATGCCGAGGAATGGCTACGGATGGTTTCGAGCGCCGCTTCGGCGCCGTCCGCTCCCTCCGACTCGCGGATGTGGTGCAGCACGTTCAATGCAAGCACGATATCGAAATCGGCCAGCGCGTGCCGACCGAAAAAGCCTGGGTCGAAACGATCGTGGAAAAAGCGCGCGCCCAACCCGTGATGGGCCGCAAGTTTCGTGCAGAAATCCACGTTCTCCGCGAGTGAGTCCACACCGACCACTTGGACGGCACGCCCGCGCTGGCGAAGTTCGGACTCAAGGCCCAGGCTGAAGTAACCTTGCGCGCACCCGATGTCCAGAATTCGCAATGGCCGATCGGAGGGAAATGCCGCGATCGCCGCGAGTGCCACCGCGAAGCGGTCCTCGCACGGGCGCCGCGCCTGCGGCTGGCTTTCCGACAGACCCCACGCCGGCTGATAGGCCTCGGGCAGGGCAGCATGCGCGTGCAGCAGTTGTTCGCGGGATTGCGTCATCTCACGTCAAATCGAGTTGTGGACCAGCTCGCAGCTCGCGCCGATGCCGACCAGCCCGTAATAGGGTTGGTCACTCTCGACCTTGAGCAAAATGGAATCGTAACGGCGGTCGAGCGGGCGCAATTCTCCGCCGTTGTCCGCCGCGATTCCCAGCGAGAGCAGATAATTGCCGGATTCGAAACAAGGCCGGAAGCGGAATTTGCACACGACGGTTTCCCCCGCGGCAACCGGTCTGTAGCGCGCGCCCCATCCAATCCCGAAATCGCGCGAGTTGCAGCCGGTCAGGATCAATCCTTCTATGGTTTTGAGGTGGAAGCCAAACACCGGCGTTTGCACCGGTTCAAGAAAGCGCAGACGTACATACAATTCCGCTTCCTCGTCAGCCATCACGTTACCCGGGTCGATCCTGTCGCCGGCGATGAGCAGGTAGTCGAGGATTTCCGCGCTGCCGTCTCCCCAGCGATATTCGCCGGCGTGGTAACTGGCGCGGATCGCGAAATCACGACCGGCGGTATTCTTCGTAAACGCTTCCACCGCACGGGTTGCGTCGTCATGCGCTTGCGGCGTTTGCACCTGCTGTTCAGCGCGGAGCATCTGCTGCGCGGAAGCCGCGCCAACCGCACCGGCGCGTTCGCGTTCGACCGTACTGCGTCCGAACAAAAGATCCAGATAACGGTTGCTGACTTCCCGTGGATGGCCGTCATCGATCAACCGGCCGCCGTCCAGCAGCAACGCGCGCGAGCAGTGCATCGCGACCTGTTCGGTGGCATGCGTGACAAACAGGATGGTGACACCCTGCTCCTTCATTTCGTTGATGCGGCGGAAGCATTTGGCTTGAAATCGGGCATCCCCCACCGCCAGCGCCTCATCCACCACCAGAATATCGGGGCTGACATGAATTGCCGCGGAGAAGGCGAGCCGCACATACATGCCGCTCGAGTAGGTCTTGACGGGCCGGTCGATCACCTCGCCCAGTTCGGAAAATTCGATCACCTGGTGCATGCGCGCACGCGCCTCGGATTCTGGAATACCCAAGATCGCGCTGTTGATCAGCACATTCTCGCGGCCGGTGAATTCCGGCTTGAACCCCGCACCCAATTCCAGCAACGCCGCTACGCGGCCTTGCACCCGGCATTCGCCTTCGCTGTGTGGCAAGGTGCCGCACAGCACCTGCAGCAGCGTGGTTTTGCCCGAACCGTTGCGGCCGAGAATTCCGACCGTCTCGCCACGCGCAATGGTGAAGTCAACACCACGCAGTGCCCAGAATTCCTTGAAACGCGGATTCGCGCTACGCCCTAGCACCCGCGCCGCGCGCGGGTACAGCATCTGCTTCAGGCGCTCGGCCGGAGTTTCGTAGATCTGATAGCACTTGCCGAGCCCGTTGGCGGTGATGATGGAATCAGACGACATCGGCGAAACCCCGCCGTGTGCGCTCGAAAAACCACAGCCCCACCGCCGCCACCGCCAAGCCAATCACATAGGCATAGACGATCGTGTGCAGGTGCGGCACGCCTCCATCGATCGCCACCTGGCGCACCTGAACCACCGGCAGAGTCAGCGGATTCAGAAACAATAATGGTCGCCAGCGTTGCGGAAATGCGGACAGCGGATAGAAGATGGGACTGAGGAACATCAGAAGCGAAGTGACGAATCCGACAATCTGGCTTGCATCACGCAAAAAAACGCCGAGCGAGGCAAGTATCCAGCCGATGCCGGCGCTGGTCAGCAGGATTGGGCCAATTACTACCGGCAACAGCAGCATCGTCCAGTGCAAGCCGGTGCCGACCAGTGCATTGGCGAGGATCAGTATCCCGAGGCTGATCGCGGCATGAAATACCGCACTGCCGAGCACCACCAGCGGCAGCATTTCCAGCGGGAACACCACCTTCTTGACGTAGTTGGCGTTCTCCGTAATCACCGTGGTGCAACGCACCGCGGTTTCCGCAAACAAACCGTTGACGATAAGCCCCGCGAACAAGATGACCGCGAACTGCAGCTTGTTGTCGCCCTGACCCGGCCAGCGCGATTTCATCATGAAGCCGAAAACAAACGTGTAAATGGAGAGCATCAACAACGGGTTGATCACGGCCCAGACCAGACCCAGCACGGATTCTCGATAGCGCGAGGAAATCTCGCGCCAGGTCATCCTCCGCAGCAATACGCGCTGGCGCCACAGCAAGGCCAAGGGGCGCAGCAGCATGCGCATCGGCGGAACGCGCCGCGCCAGGGTGATAGCGCTGTTCATGCGCGCGCGTAGACGTCTTCGAAACGCACGATGTCATCCTCGCCAAGGTATCCGCCGCACTGCACCTCGATGATTTCCAGCGGATCCCCGGTCATGTTCTGGAGACGGTGCTTGCTACCGAGTGGAATGAAGGTGGACTCATTCTCGTGCAAGTCGAATACCTCTTCGCCACACGTCACGCGCGCGGTGCCGCGCACCACAACCCAGTGTTCAGCGCGGCGGTGATGCATCTGCAACGACAGACTGGCGCCGGGGTTGACTCCGATGCGCTTGACCTGAAAGTTTGTACCCTTGTCCACTGAGTCATACCAGCCCCAAGGCCGGAACACCTTGCGATGCAAGGCAACCTCCTCGCGACCCTGCTTCTTCAGTTCAGCCACGACCTCGCGCAATTTCAAGGTATGGCGCTTATCGGCCACCAGCAGCGCATCGGGCGTATCCACGATTACCATGTCCTCGCAGCCCAACGCGACCAGCACGCGCGCGCCGCCGAGCACCAGTGAATCGCGGGTGTCGTGCAACAACACATCGCCACGCGCCACGTTGCCTTGCGCGTCTTTGTTGGCAGCATCCCATAACGCATCCCAAGCGCCCACATCAGACCAGCGCACGCGCAGGGGCACCAGTACGGCAGCGCCGAGTTCAGGATGCGCCCGCAGCTTTTCCATCACTGCGTAGTCGATTGAATCGGCTGGACAGTCGCCAAAGGCGCCCCTGTCGACACGCATAAAATCGCCATCATTTTTCCCGACGCCCAGCGCGCGCGCGCAGCAGTCGAGTATGGCCGGCTGCAGGGTCGCCATTGCACCGAGCCAGGCCGACGCCCGCAACATGAAGATGCCACTGTTCCAGAGATACTGGCCACTCTCCAAATAATTTTGCGCGGTATCCCCGTCCGGCTTTTCGACAAACTCATCGAGAGTGAAAATGCGATTGTCATCGCCGATTGGCGTGCCACGCCGCAGATAGCCGTAGCCGGTTTCGGCCCGCGTAGGCACAATGCCAAAGGTGACGAACGTGCCTGCCCGCGCGGCCGGCAGCGCGGTTGTCACGGCCTCGCAAAAAATCTCGGGTTCGGCAATCACGTGATCAGCCGGCATCGCCAGCAGTATGGGGTCTTGCCCATCGGTCTGCGCCAGCAACGCGGCGAGCGTCAGGGCGGGCGCGGTGTTGCGGCCCACCGGCTCCAGCAACAGACGCGGATGCTCAATGCCGACCTGGCGCATCTGCTCGGCCACGATGAATCGGTATTCCTCGTTGCTCACCACGATCGGCGCGGCCAAGGTTCCGGCAGAGAATCCATCAATGCGCCGCAGAGTGGATTGCAACAGCGACTCGTCGCCAAGCAGCGCCAACAATTGCTTGGGATAACTTTCGCGCGAAGCCGGCCAGAGCCGGATCCCCGAACCGCCGCAAAGAATGACCGGCTGCAGGATGTCGCTGTCGTTTTTCATCGCCACACTCACGCCAATGCGCGCTGCAATTCCGCGCGCAAATCCGCCACGTCCTCCACGCCCACCGATAGCCGAACCAGGCCGTCGCTGATGCCCAGCCGCTTGCGGTTGGCGCTCGGTACCGAAGCGTGCGTCATGATCGCGGGATGTTCGATCAGGCTTTCCACGCCGCCCAGCGATTCGGCCAGCGCAAACAATTCGCAGCGCTCCAGCATGCGCCGCGCCTTCTTCAATCCGCCTTTGACGACGATGCTGACGATGCCGCCGAACCCGTCCATCTGGCGCTTCGCCAGCGCGTGCTGCGGATGCGATTTCAAGCCCGGATAGATCACGCGCTCCACAGCCGGATGTTGCTCAAGCCACTGCGCCAGTTCCAGCGCATTCGCGCAATGCGCGCGCATGCGCAGGGCGAGCGTCTTGACGCCGCGCAGCGCAAGAAAGGAATCGAAGGGGCCGGCCACCGCGCCGACCGAGTTCTGCAGGAATGCCATGCGCTCGGCGAGCTCCCGATCGGCGGCGACGGCGACGCCGCCGACCATGTCGGAATGGCCGTTCAAGTATTTGGTCGCCGAGTGCACGACCAGATGGGCGCCGTACTCGAGTGGCCGCTGCACCATCGGCGAGCAGAAGGTGTTGTCCACCACCAGGATCAAACCGTGTTTGTCGGCGAACCCGGCGATCTTCTTCAGGTCCACCAGCTTCAGCATCGGATTGGTCGGGGTTTCCGCCCAGATCATGCGTGTGTTGGGCTTCAACGCAGCCTTCAGCGCGCTCGCGTCATTCAGATCGATGAAGCTGAAATCCAGCCCCGCGCTGCGCCGGCGCACACGCTCGAACAGCCTGTAGCTGCCGCCATACAGATCGTCCATCGCGATCACGTGACTGCCTGAATCGAGCAGGTCCAGCACGGTCGCGGTCGCGGCCATGCCCGATGCGAACGCGAATGCGGCAACTCCACCTTCCAGATCGGCCACGCAGCGTTCCCATGCCATGCGCGTCGGATTCTGCGTGCGCGAATACTCGTAGCCCTGATGCACGCCGGGGCTTTTCTGCACGTAAGTGGAAGTCGCGTAGATCGGCACCATGATCGCCCCGGTGGAAGGGTCGGGCGACTGGCCGGCATGGATGGCGCGGGTGGCGAGGGCGTGGGCTGCTGATGCTGCTCTTTGTACTTTGAGCGCGGATTGTCTAGCTGCCATGGGAAGCTCTCTCTTGGACGTCAAGGTTTCAAGGATCCGAGCCGCCTGCGCACGCGCGACAGGAAGGTACGCGGGTTATTGAAGTCTGCAGGAATCGTTGCTCGCGAACGCGCACCATCTACGCCTGAAACCAGACCTGCTGTGATCTTGCGGAAGACGAAGGTGTTGGACCGTTGAGTCGCCCGGCTCCCGGACATCTCGTCTTCGAATACCTCCAGCGGGACACACCCGTTTCGTGCAAAGATGTCAAACACATACGCCTGCGGTAACACATGCATTTCTATCTCCTGCGTATCGGCACGCAGTTTGAAATATTTGTCTGATTGAAAAAAATAATCCCGGTGGTAGGTTGGGACTTGAAAAAAGGCGATGCCGTTCGGCTTGAGCTTTGCCGCAATCTTTTCCAGCAGCAGGGCGATTACCGGGGGGGGGTTGTGCTGTAGAACGATCACGCTGAAGAACAGATCGAACGGCTCGACATTATCGATATCCTCGATTTCCCTCAGTTGTCGCCACACTACGTGTTCGATTCCCGGCGCCCCGGAGTTGATTTGCCGTGCAAGCGCGAGATGTGCCGGGGAAATATCCCACGCCTCAACTCTGCGATAATCGCGCGCCAACCAACGCGTTATTCGGCCAAGCCCGCAGCCCAGCTCGAACACCTCCCATCGGGGATCAGGATCGATGCCGCATCTGCGTAACGTGGCCTGCAGTCGGTCTATCTGCTCCTTACCCGATTGCAGAAATCCCTCAAGGGATTCGCCAATCCGTTCCATCACGTATTCGGGTTCGGACAAAACGGACCAATATGGTTCTGTTTCTCCCAATCGAGTCCAACTGCGAGCTATATGCTCCAGTAAGCGGGCACGTGTGTCGTCGGTAACGGCCACCTGCACTTGGCAAGGCGGCTCCATGCCGCTCTTTCGCTCACGCGGCGCATTGTTGAATTGTTCAATGAACTCCGAGGACTGCAGAAAACGTTGGCGCAGTTCCGAAAGCGAATGCACCTGCTGTATGTGATCCTGCACAACTTCGGCATTTTCAGGATCCCGGCCCAGAATCAATCGATAGGCCCAGGCTACCGCCTCTTCGCTTACGTTACGCATCTCTTGACCTTGTGGTTGATGCATCACGCCACTCTCCGCCGCAAATAGTTCAACAGATCAATGCGGGTGATCAGGCCCAGGAATTTCTCGCCGTCCACCACGATCGCCACATGACCGCGCTCGAATACCGGCAGCAGCGATTCGATCGACGAGTTGACCGGCAGCAGATCGAGACGGCTGACCATCGCGGTCGAGACCGGATCGCGGAATCTGGTTTCGTCCCCATAGACGTGCATCAGCAGATCCGATTCGTCGAGAATGCCCACGATCTTTTCGCCGTCCATCACCGGAAGCTGTGAGACGTCGTACAACTTCATCCGATTGTAGGCGGTCACCAGCAACTCGTTCGGCCCGACCACCACGGTGTCGCGCCGCAGATAGGGGCGCAAGATCAGGTCGCTCAGATCGCCGGTCGGCTGGCGATCGAGAAACCCGTTGTCCAGCATCCAGTAATCGTTGTAGAGCTTGGACAGATATTTATTGCCGGTGTCGCATACCAGCGTGACCACGCGTTTGCGCTCGCGCTGTTCGCGGCAATAACGCAATGCCGCGGCAAGCAGCGTACCGGTTGACGACCCGCCGAGGATGCCTTCCTTCTTCAGCAATTCGCGCGCGGTGAGGAAACTTTCCTTGTCAGTGATCGCGTAGGCCTTCCTGACCCGCGAAAAATCGCTGATGCTGGGCAGGAAATCCTCGCCGATTCCTTCCACCATCCAGCTCGCGGATTTGGTGCTGAGCGTGCCTTCGTTGATGTACTGCGCCAGGATGGAACCAACCGGATCGGCGAGAATGAATTCGGTGCGCGGCGAGACTTTTTCGAAATAGCGTGACAACCCGGTCATGGTTCCCGAGGAGCCGCAACCGAACACGATCGCGTCCACCCGGCCTTCCATCTGCTCGAATATTTCCGGACCGGTGGTCGCCTCGTGCGCGGCCGGGTTGTCGGCATTGCCGAACTGGTTGATGAAGCAGGCGCCGGGCGTCTTCTCGGCGATCGCCGCGGCGAGATCCTGGTAGTACTCCGGATGGCCCTTGGCCACGTCGGACCGCGTGAGCACCACCTCCGCACCCATCGCCTTGAGATTGAAAATTTTCTCGCGGCTCATCTTGTCCGGCACCACCAGGATCAGCCGGTAGCCTTTCTGCTGCGCAACCAGCGCCAGCCCGATACCTGTGTTGCCGGCCGTCCCTTCGACCAGAGTCGCGCCCGGTTTGATTTTCCCCGCGCGCTCGGCGCCCTCGATCATCGAAAGGCCGATGCGATCCTTGATCGAGCCACCGGGGTTGGCACTCTCGAGCTTCAGGAACAATTCGCACTGGCCGGCATCGAGATGCCGCGCGCGCACCATCGGGGTGCGGCCGATCAGTTCGAGAACGCTGTTGACGACCATACCCGCATTCACTTCGATGGCAGCCCGCAATGATAGCGGGTGAGATGGCGCGTTTGCGATCGGCTCAAGGGTAGTTCGCGCGCTATCGAACGCCAGCATGGAGAAATGCCCGCCAAGCATGGACGGTGGCTTGCCTGTCGCGGGAAACAAGCCGGCCCGCATGCGCGGGCCGGCGGAAACCAGGAACGAGAATCGCGTCAGTGCGCCATTGCGGCGCCGGCGCGTCGATCCCACATACGGGTCAGACGATCCTTGGCATGCAGCTTTTCGCGCTTCATGCCGGTCAGCGTGGTGTCATCCACCGGCAACACCCCGAGTTCCGCGTCACGAACCTTGCTGTCCAGTTCCTGATGATGCTGATAAAGGCGGCGGAACTCGGGATCGGCCTTCATCAGCGCTTCGACATCATCTTGTCGCGAAGTTTCGAACATTGCAGAACCTCCGTTGGTACAGGCACGAGCGTTCGCCGGCAGCGGACGCTCAAGGGCGGGACACGCACGAACAACCGCGCCGCGCGCCGCCTGGGCGGTGCGCGGATGATTGGAAAGTGCGAAATTCATGGATCAGACGGCTCTCGAAAAAGAGTGCGGCGGCAGACCGCTTTTCGCGCGGGGTGGCATTGCGCGGAACCCTTGTCCAGTTGCGACGCTACTCCTGCGGCGTGCGCTTGGCAACCCATCAGGAAACCGCAACGCATCGGCAACCAGAAGAAAAACTCGTTTAGAATCGTGGTGTTGTATGGCTTGCCAAGCCGAAACGCTCGCCAGGTCGAACTTGCGCAGCAATCGAGGTCGGCGTTCGGGCGCGAACGCAGGTACTCACCCGCCCGCCTCCACTTCCACGCTCGCGCCCTTGCCGCCGCCGGAGACCGGTCGGATATGGATGCGCGACGCATCCGCGCCGCCCGCAACCAGTGCGTCGCGTACCGCAACGGCACGCCGGCCGGCCAGAACGCGCTGACCCGCCGCCGCATGCGGCACGATCCGGATCGATTGTCCGGCGTGGTTTTTCGCGAAGGCCGCCAATCTGCTGGCGCGCGCAGCCGACAAGCTATCGCCGCCGGCGCTGAAGGCGCCATCGGACAGATGCATGTGGGCGCTGCCAGCCGAACTCGGAGTTTCCTCCGAACCCCCTCCGCGCAGGGCGCGAGTCGCGGCTTCCGCCAAATCGGCCTCCTTGCG
>Ga0134128_10001481_pt1 | contig 30141 bp, 24 predicted proteins | sample KB31754_FD_96462 | JGI IMG/M metagenome (GOLD analysis project Ga0134128, IMG submission 96462) | Terrestrial soil microbial communities with excess Nitrogen fertilizer from Kellogg Biological Station, Michigan, USA - KB3-175-4 | ecosystem: Environmental > Terrestrial > Soil > Unclassified ... | reverse complement strand
GGCAACGAGTGGGAGGCGCTGACTAAAGGCCTACCGCAGAAAGACTGCTACGTGAACATTCTGCGCGATGCCATGGCGGTCGATTCGCTGGACTCCTGCGGTGTCTACTTTGGCACCACCGGCGGCCAGGTCTACGCGTCGGCGGATGCAGGCGACAGTTGGGAGCCGATCGTTCGCGACCTTCCTGCAGTGCTGTCGGTGGAGGTCCAGACGCTGGAAGCAGCTCCATGAACTGGAAGCGTTCAACTGGAAAGCTGTATGGGACCCGCCATCGAAGCGGGTCCCAAGTTCTCCGCGAAGCAGGAATGATATGCATGGGGCAGCTTCTCGCATGATTCGTGTTGAACTCCCGGCGCATCTGCGAACGCTGGCGCAGGTGCATGGCGAAGTGCATCTCGAAGTGGAGGGCGCGGCGACGCTGCGTTCCGTGCTCGACGCGCTGGAGGCACGCTATCCCATGCTATGCGGAACCATCCGCGACCATGAAACACAGGTGCGGCGGCCCTTTCTGCGATTTTTTGCCTGCGAAGAAGATTTGTCGCATGAATCTCCGGATGCTCCTCTGCCGGATGCAGTCGCTAAGGGGAGAGAACCTCTGATTATTCTGGGCGCCATTGCGGGTGGGTAATTGGCTTGGCCGCGTGTCTCCCCGCTGGCGGCGTCGATTTTGAATTTGTATGATTCGATTCGAAAAATAACAGGGAGAAATTTCATGCACGTGGAAACACAAACCGCAGGCATCTCAAGCGGCCGCCTCTGGACTGGGCGCATTCTCAGCATTCTGGTCGTGTTGTTTCTGCTGTTCGATGCGGGCATCAAGTTTACTCATTCAACGCAGATGCTCCAGATATGCGCGCGGCTCGGTTTGGCCCCGAATCTTTTGCCCATCATCGGGATCATCCTGCTGATCTGCACGGCGTTTTATGCCATCCCGCAGACCGCCCCTTTGGGCGCGCTTTTCCTGACCGGCTATCTCGGCGGCGCGGTCGTCATCCAGATGCGCGTGGGCAGCCCAGCATTTGAGACCGTCTTCCCCATCATTTTTGCGTTGGTGCTCTGGGCGGCCCTCTTGTTGCGGGATGATCGATTGCGTGTGCTGCTTCCCGGGCAAAAATAGCGTACGCGGGCGAGGGAGAATACGGTCCAAACCCGGCGATTTACTGAATCCCGTTCATCCAGTAACGAATCTATTCGGCAGCTTGTACGGAGGATGAATCAATGAAAATTGCGGTAGTCATCGTGCGGATACTTCTCGGGCTGGTGTTTTTGGTTCTCGGCCTGAACGGCTTTTTCAACTTTTTGCACGCCCCCATGCCCGGCGGAGTGGCCGGAGCCTTTCTCGGCGCGATGTTCCAGTCGCACTACCTTCTGCTCGTGGCCGGCACGCAGGTCATCGCGGGCGCTCTGTTGCTGGCGGGTCAATACGTGCCGCTCGCGCTGGCTCTGCTTGCTCCGGTTCTGGCCAACATTCTCACGTTTCACTTGACCATGGCCCGCAGCGGCGTGGGAATGGCCATCGTCGTCATCCTGTTGTGGCTTTTCGTTGTTTGGAGATATCGCGCCAGCTTTGCTCCCTTGTGGGTGCGCAAGCCGACGCTTCAATAACTGTCTGCAGTGGAAAAAGGAGAAGGTATGCAACTGAATCCGTATGTACACTTCAACGGCAACTGCGAGGCGGCGTTCAAATTCTACGAACGGGCGCTGGGCGGGAAAATCGAAGCGATGATGACTTATGCCGGTACTCCGGCGGAGAAAGATCTTCCCGCGGAATGGCGCAACAAAATCATCCACGCTCGCATAACGGTAAATGGCCAGTTGTTGATGGGCTCCGATGCGCCGCCGGAGCGCTATAGCAAGCCGCAAGGATTTTCTGTGACGATCTCCCTCAAGGACCCGACAAAGGCGGAACACATCTTCCATGCGTTGGCGGAAAAAGGGCAGGAGACAATGCCGATCCAGGAAACCTTCTGGGCCGCGCGGCCCGGAATGTTGACGGACCAGTTCGGCATTCCCTGGATGATCAACTGCGAAAAAGTGAATTGACGTCGGCCTCAAGAGATATCGCGTAGCGCAGGATAGATCTTTCGATACGCCCGATAGCGGTCGCGCATGACCGCAACTGTTGTTTCGTGCGGTTCGACACGCTCGGCGATGCGCACCACCGCGCTCGCAGCTTCTTCAACGGAGGCCCAGACACGCGCGCCTACACCGGCCAGCAATGCCGCTCCATACGTGGCGCCTTCTTCCGCCTGCACGGTTTCTACCGCCTGCCCGTACACATCGGCTTGAATCTGTCGCCACAGTGGAGAACGCGCGCCTCCTCCTCCCAGCCGAATCTCGCGAACAGGGATCGCAAGCTCACGAAAGATGGTCAGCGTGTCTTTCAGGCTGAAGGCGACGCCTTCGAGAATGGCGCGAACGATGTGTCCGCGCCCGTGTCCCGCCGCCAGTCCCACCAGCGCGGCCCGCGCTCGCGGATCGAGATGCGGTGTGCGCTCGCCCATCAAATACGGCGTCCACAGAACGCCATCCGAGCCGGGCGGAATCGGCGACGCTTCCTCGCAGAGAATTTCATAGGGATCGCGGCTCTTCTGTTGCGCGATTGCAGCGATGCCGAACGTATCGCGGAACCAGCGCAGAGAAAGTCCGGCGGCCTGCGTTACGCCCATCACATGCCAGCGATGTGGGATGGCATGACAGAAAGTATGCAGCCGCCCGTTCGGATCGGTCACAGGATTCTCCGTCGCCGCGAAGACCACGCCGGAGGTGCCAATGGTGGCGCTGACATCGCCCGATCGGACGATGCCCATGCCGACCGCGCCCGCCGCCTGATCGCCCGCTCCCGCAACTACCGGAGTGTCAGCCTTGAGTCCCGTCAACGCCGCTGCAGACTCCGTAATATGTCCCACGACCTCCTGCGACTCATAAAGCTCCGGCAGGCAGGAGGCGTCCAGCCCCAGTGCGTCCAGCATCTCCCGCGACCAGAGCCGCCGTCGAACATCGAGCAGCAATGTGCCCGAGGCATCGGCCACATCCGTAGCCCGTGCGCCCGTCAGGCACAGGCGCACATAATCCTTGGGCAGCAGAAAGCTGCGGAAGCGCTTCCATATCGCCGGCTCGTTCGCCCGCACCCACAGTAGTTTGGTCAGAGTGAAATTCGTGAGAGCCGGGTTGGAGGTGAACTCCACCAGCCGCTCCGTGCCAACCATCCGGTTCAGGAAGTCGCATTGCTCCGCCGTGCGTTGATCGCACCAGATCAACGCCGGTCGCAAGGGACGGTCCTCCGCATCGAGCAGGACAGCACCGTGCATCTGGCCAGTCAGACCGATGCAGGCAATCTCAGACGGCGAGATGGACGATTGCCGCAGTACGGCCTGAATCGCCGACTGGCACGCGCGCCACCAATCCGCCGGGTCCTGCTCCGCCCATCCGGTCTGCGGCGAGCGAAACGGTACGTGCTCGTGAACCGCCGACGCAACTACCGTGCCGCTCTGGTCAATCAGAAGTGCGCGTGTTCCCCCCGTGCCAATGTCAATTCCTAAAAGCGCGGCTTTCGCCTCTTTCCCCATGCTTGATTTATATGTCATTCCTGGCCGTTGAAAGCTGCGGAATGCTGAAAGTCGCTGCGGAAATGTTTCGCGTCTATCCATTTATCCTAAAATAGAGAAGGATTGCCGGGTCCGCACGGGAGTGAAGCCATCGAACAAAAAACGCGGAATAACCAAACCACGCGCGGCCAGCGATCGCGCAGCAAGAAATCGTGCCTCCGAGATTTCGCCGAACACTGTATCCGTTCCATCGCAGGCCGCGCCAGTTTCCCTTGAACAGGATAATTTCGACCCGCTCGCGTTGTTTCATCCAGTCACAGCTTCGTGGCTGCGCGCGGTCTTCGACCGGCCGACGCTACCGCAACGTCTCGGCTGGCCCGCCATCGCCCGCGGCGAATCGACGCTGATTCTCGCGCCCACCGGCAGCGGAAAAACCCTGACCGCGTTTCTCTGGTGCATCGACAAGTTGATGCTGCAACCCAAACCGCCCGGCGCAGAGGGCTGCCGCGTCATTTACATCAGCCCGTTAAAGGCGCTCGCGGTCGATATCGAGCGCAACCTGCGTTCCCCGCTGGCCGGGATTAAGCAGATCGCGGATCAGCGCGGTATCGTCGTTCGCGAGCCCGAGATCAGTGTGCGCACCGGCGACACGCCGCAGCGGGAACGCGCCCGCTTCCGCCGCAATCCGACGGAAATTCTCATCACCACACCGGAGTCGTTGTATCTGCTTCTGACCAGCGATGCCGCGGCTTCTCTGCGCAATGTGGAGACGGTCATCATCGATGAAATCCATGCGTTGGTGCCGACGAAACGCGGCGCGCATCTGGCGCTGTCGCTCGAACGCCTGCAGGCGCTGCTTGGCCGCCCCATCCAGCGCATCGGACTTTCCGCAACTCAGCGTCCGCTCGAAGAAGTCGCGCAGTTCCTTGGCGGCGTCGATGTTCCTGTCGCGGCAGCCGCCGATCATGCGGCACACAATCTGATCGAAGAGAATGCGCTCGCTGCCGAGGAGCTCGAGCCCGAGTGGCTGGCCAATGCTCCGATTGCGGCCGCTTCCAAAGCACTATGCTTCCGCCCGGTGACCATCATCAACGCGAGTGAACCCAAAAAGCTCGACTTGCGGATTGAAGTTCCCGTGGAAGATATGGCGCGTCTCGGCCAACAGGAAGAGATATCGAGCGGCTCGGCGTCGCAGGGATCGAAGCGCACCTCCATCTGGGAGGCAATCTATCCTCGGCTGCTGGAATTGGTCCGCGAGCGGCAATCCACGTTGATCTTCGTCAACAATCGCCGCGTGGCGGAGCGGCTGGCTGGCGCGCTAAACGAATTGGCGGAAGCGCCAATTGCCCGCGCGCATCACGGTTCGCTGGCGGCGCCGCAACGGTCGGAAATTGAAGAGCTGCTCAAGGCCGGCCGCATCCGCGCGCTGGTTGCAACCTCATCGCTGGAGCTCGGCATCGATATGGGCGCGGTCGATCTCGTGGTCCAGGTGGAAGCGCCGCCTTCGGTCGCCAGCGGAATGCAGCGCATTGGCCGCGCCGGGCATCATGTCGGCGCGGTCAGCGACGGCATCATCTTCCCCAAGTTTCGCGCCGACCTGATCGCGTGCGCAGCCGCGACGCGAGCCATGCACGAAGGCCTGGTCGAGTCCACACGCTATCTTCGTAACCCGCTCGATGTGCTGGCGCAGCAGATCGTTGCCACCGTCGCCGAGCCGCCGCAGAAACCTCGCTCTGCAAAGCCCGGAGCAAAGAAAGCTGCGAAAGGCGAACCGGGCGCAGCCGATGAAATAATCGCCACCAATTGCGATGCGCTCTACCGGCTAGTCCTCAGCTCTGCTCCCTTTGCCACGCTCAGCCGCGCGGCTTTCGACGGCGTGCTCGATATGCTTTCGGGCCGTTATCCGTCGGATGAGTTTGCCGAGCTGCGCCCGCGCATCACCTGGGATCGGGTCGGCAATTCGCTCACTCCGCGTGCCGGGGCGAAGAGTCTTGCCATCCTGAACGGCGGCGCCATTCCCGACCGGGGCCTCTATGGCGTGTTCCTCTCCGGCTCGGAAAAACCGGTGCGTGTCGGTGAGCTCGATGAGGAGATGGTCTTCGAAAGCAGCAACGGCGATACCTTCGTCCTGGGCGCGACCACCTGGCGCATCGACGAAATTACGCACGATCGCGTTCTCGTTTCTCCCGCGCCCGGGCAGCCGGGGAAGACTCCATTCTGGCACGGCGATGGTCCAGGTAGGCCTATCGAATTTGGCCGCCGCATCGGCGCAATGGTTCGCGAGTTGCGAGCGATGGAACGCAACGCCGCGCTGAGCCGGTTGACGCGCGAACACGATCTCGATCCCGGCGCCGCCGACAATCTGCTGCGGTTTCTCGTCGATCAGGAGTTGGCGACGGACGCTGTACCCGACGACCGCACGATTGTGATCGAGCGCTGCCGCGATGAACTGGGCGACTGGCGCGTCTGTGTGATGACTCCCCTCGGCAGCCGCATCCATGCACCCTGGTCGATGGCTGTCAGCGCACGGCTGCAGGCGCTTGGACATGTGGATGTCGAATCCTTGTGGACCGACGATGGTTTCGTGCTGCGTTTTCCGGATACCGTCGAGCCGCCGGACTCCGACTTGCTGATGCTGGATGCAACCGAGGCGACCGATCTTGTTCTGCGCCAGCTGGGATCTACCGCATTGTTCGCGGCAAAGTTTCGCGAGAGCGCCGCCCGCGCATTGCTGTTGCCGCGTCGTCGCGCGCAGGGCCGTGCTCCGCTGTGGCAACAACGCAAGCGTGCCTACGATCTTTTATCGGTCGCTTCGCGCTATGCGTCGTTTCCCATGCTGCTGGAGGCCTACCGCGAGACGCTGCGGGATGTTTTCGATATGCCGGCATTTCTTGAGGTGCTGCGCGGCATCGCCAGTCGTAATATCCGTGTTCATGTGGTAGACACGCGCACGCCATCACCTTTTGCCGCGTCGCTGCTTTTCACCTACGCGGCCAATTTTCTCTATGACGGCGATACGCCTCTGGCGGAACGCCGCGCGCAGGCGCTCACCCTCGATCAGGACCAGTTGCGCGACCTGATGGGAGACGCCGATCTCCGCGAGCTGCTGGATGCCGCTGCGATCGAAGAGGGGGAAGAGCAACTGCAGGCGCTGGCCGAAAATTATCGTGCAAAAAATATGGACGGCATCCACGATCTGCTGCTTCGCCTCGGCGATCTGTCGCGCACGGAAGTTGCTGCCCGCAGCGTCGGCATGGATACAGATGCCATGATCGATCGGCTGATTCGCACCCGCCGCCTGTTGGAACTTCCATTGCTGGGTACCAAGCGTCTCATCGCAATTGAAGACGCGGCGAAATATCGCGATGCCTTCGGTCTTCCCATGCCGCCGGGCATTCCAAAGGCGTTTCTCGAAAGCGTGGACAATCCACATCTGGAATTATTGAAGCGCTATGCGCGCACCCACGGACCTTTCACGCTGGAAGATGCCATGTCGCGGTTCGGTTGGAATTCGCAGTCCATCCAGAATGGATTGCGGGCTCTGGTTCACGCCGGCCGCATGGTGGAAGGCGATTTCCGCCCCGGCGGCATGCACCGGGAATGGTGTGATGCGGAGGTCCTGCGAACCATTCGCCGCAAATCCCTGGCGCGTTTGCGCAAGCAGGTGGAGCCGGTCGAGCAGCATACGTTGGGCCGGATGGCGACCCACTGGCATGGATGCCTGCATCCCCACAAGGGACTCGATGCAATTCTCGATGCGGTCGATCATCTGCAGGGCGCTCCGCTGCCCGGCTCGTTAATTGAGCGTGAGATTCTGCCTGCGCGGGTGCAGGGCTATCAACCCGGCGATCTGGATACGCTGATCGCGGCGGGAGAAATCGTGTGGTGCGGCGTCGAGCCGATCGGCGAGAGCGACGGGCGTATTGCGCTGTACCTTGCCGACAAGCTGGCGGAACTGCATGTGCCCGCGCTGGCGCAGGCAACGCCGTTGCAAGTGCCAAATCCATTGGAAGACAAGCAGAAAGCGATTCTGGAAAATCTGGCCACGCGCGGAGCCATGTTCTTTCCGGCATTGCATGACGCGCTGGGAGGCGGCTATCCCGGCGAAACCCTCGATGCGCTCTGGGGCCTGGTCTGGCAGGGAAAGGTGACGAACGATACCTTCCACGCTCTGCGCGCTTACATGACGCGAAAGGCGAGCATGCGCACCTCGCATCGGGAACATGCGCAGGCCCGGTTTCGTTCTCGCCGCACCTTTCCCCCGAGTGCGCAGGGACGCTGGACGCTGGTCGATGTTTCGGGCGCAACACAGCCATCCGCGACAACCCGCAGCCATGCGCTCGCATTGCAATTGCTGAAGCGGCATGGCATCGTGACCCGCGAGTCGATGGCGCTTGAAAATATCGCTGGCGGATTCAGCGCCGTGTACCCGGTGTTGAAAGCGTTGGAGGAATCGGGCCGGGTGCGCCGGGGATATTTCGTCTCCGGAATGGGCGGAGCGCAGTTCGCTCTGCCGTCCGCTGTCGATTTGCTGCGTTCGCTGCGTGCCGACCGTGAGCCGGAAAAGACGGAGATGCTGGCGCTGGCGGCCACCGATCCGGCAAATCTGTATGGGTCGGTGTTGCGCTGGCCTTTGCTTGTCAAACTATCCGCAAAGAGCGATGGACAGGAAAGAGCCGAGGCGGTGCAGGAATTCGGCAGGGAGCCAGGAACCCGCATGCTGGCCCGCGCCGTCAATGCCCGCGTGATTCTGCGCAATGGGGAGCTGGTCGCCTATCTTCGCCGCAACAATCCAAACCTGATTGCATTTTTGCCTGCGGATGAACCTGCGCGCACCCACGCTGCACGCGATCTCGCAAATTTTCTGGCGGAGCTGGGGCAGCAGGATTTGCGCTCCGACGGCGCCGGGCGTCCGGCAGGCATGTTGATCGCAACCGTCAACGATGTGCCGATGGACGAACATTTCTTGTCGCGCTTTCTGCTCGACGCCGGTTTTCATCCCTCGCCCGTGGGATTCAATCTGCGCCGCATTCTGATGCCTCCCATGCAGAAGCCGGCCGACCGCATACTTCCGCAAGAGGTGCAATAGCGCATGCCCGAGGGAGACACAATTTTTCGCTCCGCGCGAGCATTGCATCGTGCGCTGGCAGGCCGCGCAATTACACGGTTTGAAGCCGGCTATGCGCGGCTGGCGCGTGCCGACGACGACTACACCATCGCAGGCCGCACCGTGGAGCATGTGGAGGCTCGCGGAAAGTGGCTGCTGATTTTTCTTTCCGATGATCTGATTTTGCTGACGCACATGCTGATGAATGGAAGCTGGCATCTTTACCGGCCCGGTGAGCGCTGGCGTCGGCAAAAGCGCGACATGCGCCTGGTGATTGAGACCGCAGAGTGGGTCGCCGTTGGCTTCACCGTCCCGGTCGCGGAATTCCACACTTCCGCATCGTTGATTCGAAAAACGGGAGTGATGACGCTGGGACCGGACCTGCTGAAACAGGAGTTCGATCGGGATCAGGCCATCGCGAAAATCCGCGAACGACGGAAGGAAGAGATCGCGGTGGTATTGCTGAACCAGCATGTTCTCGCGGGAATCGGCAATGTCTTCAAGTCGGAGATCTGTTTCGTTTGCAGAGTCCATCCGTTTTGCCGGGTCGAAACGTTGACGGAAGCGCAAATCGAAAACATTGTCGATGTCTCACGCCGGTTTCTAAAGGCCAACGTCTCTGAAGAGAACGATACCGGAGCGCGGCGTACCATGAGTTCGCTGAACCGCAATGTGCGGTTGTGGGTCTATGGGCGGCGCGGAGAACCCTGCCGTCGCTGCGGCGCTGCCATCCTAATGCGCAAACAGGGAAGCGAAGCGCGAACCACCTTCTGGTGCCCGAATTGCCAGATCATGGAAACGAGTTGGGATCAGGCCCGCGTTGCCGCTCCGCGCGTACTCGATGGCGCGTCTCACGGCCGTCGCGGAACCCGGTTTCGCTAATTCCGCGCTCCTCGCTCACTTTGGCGTCGAGACCATTTATCGTACATATAACGACTATGAGCCAGATCAAGGCTGTGCGTGGCACCCGCGACCTGCTGCCGCCGGAAACAAAACTGTGGAACCACATCGAAGCGACCGCTCGCCGCGTTTTCGCGCGCTATGCGTTCGGCGAAATCCGCACGCCGATTTTTGAAGATACGCAGTTGTTTTCCCGCAGCGTCGGAGAAGAAACCGACATCGTTTCGAAGGAAATGTACACGTGGGAGGATCGGCCGCGGGCGCAGTCGGAAAAAGCGCAGTCATTAACTTTGCGTCCTGAAAATACCGCGGGCGTGGTCCGCGCCTACATTGAGCACAATCTGGGCGATGCCGGGTTGTTGCAGAAGCTCTACTACATTGGCCCGCAGTTTCGCCGGGAGCGTCCCCAGAAAGGCCGCTACCGCCAGTTCTTCCAGATCGGCGCGGAAGTCATCGGGCCGCCCAGCGCGGGCAGCGAATCTCCCCTGCGCGATGCCGAAGTGCTGGAGATGCTGGCAACATTGCTAGGTGAACTGGGGATTGCCGACTGGACGTTGGAGTTGAACTCGGTTGGCTCGGCGCAAGATCGGCCAAAATATGTGCAAGCATTACGCGAGGCTTTAGTCGGTATCGCGCCCACGCTCTGCGTCGATTGCCAGCGGCGTGCGGTCACGAACCCATTGCGCGTGCTCGACTGCAAAGTTCCTGAGGACCAGGAAAAGATCCACGCGCTGCCGAAGATCGCCGATTTTCTCGATGACGATTCCCGTGCCCATTTCGCCGCCGTCCGCGCCGCGCTCGATGCCTGCGGCGTTTCGTACCATGTGAATCCGCGATTGGTTCGCGGACTCGATTACTACACACGCACTACATTTGAGTTCACGCACGGCGGACTGGGCGCGCAGAACGCCTTGCTCGGCGGCGGACGTTATGACGGATTGAGCGAGGCCATTGGCGGCCCGAAAGCGCCTGGCATTGGATTTGCGATTGGAGCAGACAGGCTGGTTCTAACCTTGCAGACTGCAGCTTCCGGTGATCGGAGCGCTTCCGCGTTAGCAGACGTCTATGTCGCTCCACTGGGAGAGGCGCAGCAGGCGCAAGCGCTGGTGCTGGCAAGAGAACTGCGCCGCGCCGGTCTGCGTGTGGAGCTGGGCGACGGAACATTTCGCCTGAAGAAATCCTTTGAATTTGGAAACAAGCTGGCGCGCGCGATCGTTCTGTTTGGGGAAGATGAAGCGCGTTCCGGGCAGATTGCGGTGAAGAAATTCGCCACCGGGGAGCAGGCAAAAGTTCCTCGGGGAGAGCTGGCCGAGGTTCTCCGTAAAAGCTGATTGACGGTGCGAATCCCGCGCACAGATGTTCAAATAACTTGTACGAATATGCAAATAAAGGAAGCGATGGAACTCGATCTTCTTGGAAACTTAGTTCGGACACATACTTGCGGAGAACCGCGACTTGCCGACGACGGCCGTTCGGTCGTCCTGATGGGCTGGGTAAACCGCCGCCGCGATCACGGCAACCTGATCTTTCTTGATCTGCGCGACCGCTCTGGCATCGTGCAAATCGTGCTCGATAAAGAGTTGTGCCCGGCTGCCCATCTAAAGGCAGAAGCCGTTCGCTCCGAATACGTGGTTGCGATAGAGGGAAAAGTTCGCCGCCGCGATGCTGCCGCGATCAATCCGAACATGCCGACGGGAGAAATCGAAGTCGATGCGGGCGAGCTGCGCATTCTGAACGATGCCAAAACGCCGCCATTTTCGCCTGCGGAAGATGCGATTGGAAATGAAGAGCTGCGCCTAAAATATCGTTACGTGGACCTACGCCGCCCGGCGATGCAGCGCAATGTGATGCTGCGCCACAAGATCGCGCTGGCGATTCGGCAATATTTGAACGGGCAGGGATTTCTTGAGATTGAAACTCCGTTTATGACGCGTTCGACGCCAGAGGGGGCACGCGATTACCTGGTGCCGAGCCGCGTGCATCCGGGCGAATTCTATGCGCTGCCGCAGTCGCCGCAGCTCTTCAAGCAGATTTTGATGATCTCCGGCCTCGATCGCTATTTCCAGATTGCCCGCTGCTTCCGTGATGAAGACCTGCGTGCCGATCGCCAGCCGGAGTTTACCCAGATCGATCTTGAAATGACGTTTCCGCAGCAGGAGACGGTTTTTCGCGTGGTCGAGGGCATCCTTGCAGCCGCGTTCGACGCTGCCGGGATCGCGCTACCGGTGCCGTTTCCGCAGATTACCTATGACGAGTCGGTGCGCCGCTTCGGCAGCGACAAGCCCGACATGCGGTTGCCGGAGCTAATCGATGTGCGCGGCGCATTTTCCCCCGCCGACCTGGAATCGCTGGCCATTGATCCCGCGCTGCCGATGGTCGCGGTGCGCATTGAGAAGGTGGGCGAACTGTCGCGGAAAGAGCGCGAGGAGAACCGACCGCTGTTCGATCTGCGCAAAGGCGCGAAGCTGATCGATGATTTGAAGCGGCTGGAAAAGAGTTTTCCGGATGCAGTGATAAAAATTCGCGAGCTAACCCAGGCCGGGTCCGACGATTTGCTGCTGGTGGTGACGGGCGACGCGGTAACTCATATCGAGGCCAGCGATACGAAGATCGCGGGGCGGCTCAGCGAGCGGGAGATTGCGGTTTACTCCGCTGCAGGAATTCTGCGGACGGAGCTTTCGAAGAAATATGCGGAGCGGCATGGAGCATTCGCGAAGACCGAAGAGGTTGTTCAGCAGGCCGCGAGCGGTTCACAAACGCAGGGGGGAACGGCATTCTTTCCCATCTGGGTTACTGACTTTCCCATGTTCGAGCATGATGCCGAAAGCAAGCGCTGGATGCCGGCGCACCATCCTTTTACGTCGCCGCATGAAGAGGACATGGAGCGGCTGGTCTCCGATCCGGCATCGGTTCGCGCCCGCTATTACGATCTGGCGATGAATGGACTGGAACTGGGATCGGGGTCGATCCGAATCTATCGCAAGGACGTGCAGGCGAAGATTTTTCAGTCGCTGGGGATGAGCGATGCAGAAGCCAAAGAGCGGTTCGGATTCTTTCTGGAAGCGCTGGAATACGGTACGCCTCCCCACGGCGGCATCGCGCTGGGGCTCGATCGCATCGTGATGATCCTTGCTGGGGCGCAGAGCCTGCGCGAGGTGATTGCGTTTCCGAAGACGGCGAAGGCGATTGATCTGATGGTGGATGCTCCTTCTCCAGTGAGTGAGACGCAGTTGAAGGAACTGCAAATTCAGAAGCGGCGAAGTTGAATTTATTCATCCCACATCTCAGAATCGAGATGTGGGGCACCCGGCTTGAATGGGACGCCTTCGGCACCTTCGGAATGTTCCACGTGGAACACAAAAGCACGCGAGATGCCAATGGCCCGTGAATTGCGCACGTTTGGGGCCAATCCCGGATTCGATATTGAGTTTCAATACGCAGGGATGCCCGTGATGCTTTGACCGATGATGAGGGTGTGCATGTTGTGCGTGCCCTCGTAGGTCTTTACCGATTCCAGGTTCATCATGTGGCGCATGATCGGATAGTCGTCGGTAATGCCGTTGGCCCCGAGCAGATCGCGCGAGATGCGCGCGCATTCGAGCGCCATCCACACGTTATTTCGCTTTGCCATCGAGATGTGTTCATGGCTTACGGTGCCTGCATCTTTCATGCGGCCGACCTGTAAGGAAAGCAGTTGTCCTTTGGTGATCTCGCTGATCATCCACGCGAGTTTCTCCTGCACAAGTTGATGGCTGGCGATGGGCTGGTCGCGGAACTGCTTGCGCAGCAGAGTGTATTGCAGGGCGGTGTCGTAGCAGGACATGGCAGCTCCGACCGCTCCCCAGCCGATGCCGTAGCGGGCCTGGTTCAGGCACATCAGTGGCGATTTCAGCCCGTCGCTGCCAGGCAGCAGGGCAGAGGCTGGCACACGCACGTCCTGCATGGAGAGGCCGGAGGTGACGGAGGCGCGCAGCGACCATTTGCCGTGCACGTCGTAGGCGGTAAAGCCGGGAAGGTTTGTGTCGACTAAAAAACCGCGAACCTGTCCGTCCTCATCATCAACTTTGGCCCAGATGACAGCGACATCGGCCAGCGAGCCGGAGGTGATCCACATTTTTTCGCCGTTCAGGATGTAGTCGCCGCCGTCTTTTTTGGCGCGCGTGCGCATCCCGGCGGGGTTGGAGCCAAAATCGGGTTCTGTCAGCCCGAAGCAGCCGAGCTTTTCGCCAGTGGCCATTTGCGGCAGCCATTCGTTTTTCTGCTCATCGCTGCCGAAGGCGTGAATGGGATACATGACCAGCGCCGATTGCACGCTGACGAAGCTGCGCACGCCGGAGTCACCGCGCTCGGTCTCCTGCATCACCAGGCCGTATTCGACATTGTTCATGCCGGCGCATCCATAGCCGTGAATGGTGGCGCCGTAAAAGCCGAGTTCGCCCATGGGCTTGATCAGCTCTTTGGGAAAACGGCCTTCGCGGTTGCATTCCTCAATGATGGGGATCAGGTTTTCTTCGATGAATTGGCGCGCGGTGTCGCGCACCATCCGCTCATCTTCGCTGAGCATTGTGTCGAAGCCGATGAAATCTACGCCCTTGAATTTGAAAGCCATGATTTTCTCCACTGCAGACTAATCAGCGTAGCAGAGAGAGGGTAGTAAGCGGGGATCTCCGGTCTGAGACCTGGGTTTTCATCGCTGAATAGTGCTGCAATCCAGGACTGCCGCGGATGCTATCGCGATTTTAGCTTGCCCAGGCCGATATTGAACCCGATGATCGGACCCCAGACATTGATTCCGAAATCCTCATACTTCGGTTGGGACATGTAGGCATTCGATACGTGCATGTACGTTGCTCCGACCTCAACGCTATATCGCGGATTGAAGTTGTACCGCACTCCACTGCCTACCATGTACGTGAATGTCAGATCCTGTCCCTGCGCATACGCCACTCCGTAGGGTCCCTTGGCATCGATATTCCCAACGCCGCCCCGCATCTCAAAGTAGGGCACAACCCTCCAGTTGCGCGGGATAAAGTTGCGCCGGATGCCAAAGTCGAAAGCCACGTAACGTGTTTCCGGCCCTCTCGGAATCGCGGTGAAGGAACCGCTGAAGGTGAAGTCTGTACTGCCCCGTAAAACGCTCGGACCGTGGATGCCATCCACCTGCCAGCGGAGAGAAGCGATGTTGGGCACCAAAGTGTAATGAAGCGGCCATGTCGTGTAGGGACTGCCCAGGAAAACGTCGAAGATAAGGGGAATATTGAAGGGAAGCCATCCCACTTCGTAGGAAAATTCCAGCTTGTTTCTGTAATAGATGTCCCGGTTGAAATCGGTGGATTCGGTGAGTCGCTTTTCCGAACGCCGGCTTTTCGAAGTCTGGCCGCGCATTGCGGGAGTTGGAAATGCCAGTATAAGCGCAAATAATATCAGCCCATTTGTACGCATTCTAGAGCGGTTCTCCTGATGCTATAGATCGCCAATATTCTTTTCGTGCAGCCTTTCTTTGAGGAAAGGCTGCGTGTAGTTGATCCTCCCGATATACACCTGCAGGAGAACCGCTCTAATTGGCCGCACTCCAAAGAACCGGGGTTTAGGTTCAAATCTGTTTGCTATAGATGCGGCGGGCGGCTAAATCGTTGAGTCGTATTTTGCCTGCAAAGCGGAAGCCGGAACCAAATAGGCACAGAATCGCTCATCCGCGGAAAAGTTCATTCCCCGGCCTAGCCTATATATTCCTGGATGTAGGGGTCTTTGGATCGCAGCAGATCGACCAGCGAGCCGGAGAACGCGATGCGGCTATCGCGCAGCACCATAATGATGGTATTGGGATCGACGCCATCGTTGGGGAAGCGCTCCATCTGGTTGGTGGTGCGGTTGAAGCGGTATGTAGCCAGCGTAAAGGCGTCCTGCAGGCGATGCGTGACCAGCAGGGCGGTGCTTTCGTAGACATCGCGCTGCTTCATGATGAGCTGAATGATGGTGGTCGAGGTGATGGGGTCGAGGCCGCCGGTGGGCGAGTCGTAGAGCAGCAGTTTCGGTTGGGTGATGATGGCGCGGGCGATGGCGACGCGGCGCTTCATGCCGCCGGAAAGCTCGGCAGGAAATTTGTCGATGGCGTCTTCCAGTTCGACGAAGCAAAGAGACTCCCGCACTTTGCGGTCGATGTCCGCCGGATCGTCGTGCTGCTCCTCCAGGCGGAAGGCAACGTTGTCGCGCACGGAGAGCGAATCGAACAATGCGCTTTCCTGAAACACCATGCCGATATTGCTGCGGAAGGCGAACATATCGCGCTCAGGAATCTCTTCGAGGTCCTGGCCGAAGATACGGATGTGGCCGAAGTCGGGGCGGATAAGCCCATTGGCCAGCTTGAGCAGAACGCTTTTTCCGCTGCCGGCCGGTCCCAGCAGGATGCACATTTCGCCGGCGGTGGCGGTGAAGCTGATGTTGTTGAGAACGGAGTTTCCGTCGAAGCCGATGGAGACATGCTGAAACTCGACCACGGGCTGCGGACCCGCAATGGGTTGCGGGGTCGGAGCGACGATGGTGCCGGGCGTGGACATGGCGTTAGCGTCCGAAGATGCCAATCGACAGGCGGCTGATGAGAAAATCGCTGGCGATAATCAGCACGGAGCTGTAAACGACCGCCTGCGTGGTGGAGCGGCCAACACCCTGCGTGCCTCCGCGCGTGGACATTCCAAAATAGCAGCCAATGGTGGCGATGATGAAGCCGAAGAAGACGGGCTTGACCAAACCCTCCAAAATGTCGGGATACTTGAGGAACTGGTAGGCCATGTGGAAGTACTGCGAGGCGTCCAGCCCTAGCATGGTGACGGCGACCAGGCCGCCGCCCAGGGTACCGACCGCGTCGGACAGAATAGTGAGAAAAAACAGCATGACCACGGTGGAGATGAGACGCGGCGTAATCAATTTTTTGCTGGGGTCGGTGCCCAGCGCGCGCATGGCATCGATCTGTTCGGTGACCTGCATGGAGCCGAGCTCGCTGGCCATTCCGGAAGCATTGCGGCCGGAGACCATCAGGCTGGTCAGCACGGGACCGAGTTCTTTAATCATGGAGAGGCTGACCAGTTCTCCGGTGACGGACTTGGCGCCGAACTGGGCCAGGGTGGTGGCGGACTGAAGCGCCAACACGCCCCCAGTAAAAAATCCGGTCAGCACGACAATGGGCAGAGAGCCGACCCCGATGAGGTCGGCCTGCGTATATAAGTCCTCCCAGTAAAAAGGACGACGGACGATGTTGCTGATGGCTTGCCAGGATAAAAGGGAATACTCCTGTACGGCCAGAACCTTCTCGCGCAGAAACTCGCCAACCTGCATATCCGCATTATGGCATCCGGGAACGAAACCGCCCAGCGCCCCGGACCAGAACACCGGTGAAGGAGATGGATTTACGGCAAAAGCACAGATACTGGGATGTGGCGAGTTGAGATTATGACGCAGCCATTCTTTGGGGAATGGCTGCGTCAAGAGCGACTATGTCGTCTTACACCTTCTGTGCTGTTGCGTTACGGCATTTTGTTCAGTGTGGCGGCGGCCCGGTTCAACGCGTTGGTGAGGACGACAAGCTGGGCAGCGGCGCGGGCCGAGTTCTTGGCATCGATAGCCTCGTTTACGCCAGGGATCGCAACCGCGGCATATCCGTTGTCTTCCGCGGCAGCATAGATGGTGTGCTTGTACCAGGAGCGATCCGGCAGTCCCTGAGGAGTGAGAAAATCTTCTTCCGCCTGCCGCAGCAGATCGTTCTGGCGGGCGAGATCGCCGTTTGGATTCTTTTGAGCGGCCAACGCCTTTTGACCGGCATTGCGAAATTCGCGGGCGGCGGCCAGAGCGGGAGCGAAGTTAAGATTTTTCATTCCGGCGCCGGCGGCTTTTTTCTGCGCTGCCTGCACATAGCTGACGACGGCGTCGCCATAGACGGCGTAGTCGTAGGGAACAAGGTCGGCATCGGCCATGGTGATGGCCTCGAGGCCGAGAACGCGGGCGGTTTCCTGCAGATAGACAAAGGTAGGATCGGCGAACTTGGTGAACCAGGTATAGTCGTCGAAGGTGGAGTGATACACACCGTAATGGCCGCCGGACGAAATATAGTTTGAAGGCACGCCCAGGTGATCGAGAAACGCCATGTAGTCGGACCCTCCGCCAATGTCGCCCATGCTCAACCCTTCCACCAGCGAAGTATCTTTGGTGGGTTCACAGGGGCATGGGCTGCTGTTTGTGGCCGTTTTGTGTTGTTCGCGTAGCCAGGCATCATACACTGTGCCGCCTTGCGGACTGGATACCAGTTTGGTCATCTCCGCGATAAAAGGTCTCAGCGAGGGAATAGCGCCGGCACCGAAATTGGGGCCATCCACGCCGATATCGATGTTGAAATAGGCTACGGCGTGCGCCAATTGTGAAGCGTTTTGCTCGGCCCATTCGGTGGAACCGATGGTTCCTTGCTCTTCCGCGTCCCAACTGGAAAAGATCAGAGTTCGTTTCGGTTTCCAGCCCTGCTTGAGCAAAGCGCCTACTCCATGCACGGCTTCCAGCATGGCGGCGGTGCCGCTGCTGGGATCCACCGCGCCGTAGACCCAGGCGTCGCGATGATTGCCGACGACAACCCAGTCATTGGGGTATTCCGTGCCGGGGATTTTTCCAATGACATTCCAGATGGTGCGCAGGGCGTAGTCCTGCTGCAGGTTCAGATGAACTTTTACCGGTCCAGGCCCGAGGTGATAGGTGAATGGGAGCGCTCCCTGCCAGGAGCGCGGAGATTCAACTCCGCCGAGAGCCTTGAGGATGGGAGCAGCGTCCTGGTAGGAGAGCGGCGTGGAGGGAATCGCAGGCATGTTGCCGGCCTGGTTCAACGGGATGCGCTTGGCGGCGGGCAGATCCGGCGTGGAGGCAAAGCCGGGTGTGGTAGGATCGCCGGGATATTTCATCAGGTACTGAACCGTTCCGCGCTGCACCCCTGACGGCGGTCTGTAAGGGCCGTCGGGATAAATATCTCCGCGGAAGTATCCGTCGTCTGCCGGGTCGGAATAGATGATGACTCCGGCTGCACCATGCTGCTGCGCCAGATAAACTTTCATTCCGCGGTAATTGTCTCCATAGCGGACGATGACAATCTTGCCACGCACGCTGATGTGATGAGCGTCGAGATAGGCGAAATCCTCAGTGCGGCCGTAGTTCGCGTAGACAACGTCGGCAGTGACGTCGCCGGAAGGCGAGTAGCTGTGATAGCCGGTCACGATTTGCTTGTTGTCCTGATAGGGATCGTCGCTGACATGCTCGGGCGTTGGCCCGGACATGAGCTGCTTTCCATCCGCATCATATGCGGTTACCTGAATTTTTTTCGGATAGTTCAGAGCGATCCGATACGGGACGATTTCGGTTTCGAGGCCGGCGTCGCGGAATTTTCTGGCGACATATTGCACGGTCGCGTAGTCTCCCTTGGTTCCAGAAAGGTGAGGAACGGCGGTGAGGGTTTTCAATTCCTCCCCGGCGAGGGCCGCATCGGGCACTTGCAAAAACGCCTTGTCCAATTTGAGTTGTTGCGCGTAATCGCGAAAGCCGGGTAGGGTGGCGGGAGCGACGGGTTTTTCAGGCGGAGCAGTTTGCGCCGAGACAACTCCAGCGAGCAGCAGAAAAATTCCGATACGGATCGGCAAAGACGTTCTCCTGGGGTGAAAAATTGGGGTGGAAATAACTGTCTAGCATACAGGAATGCTTAGTCCTTGAGCCGCTCGAGATGCTGAAAGCCTCCGCTGGCAAAGAAGATCACTCCGAAGATCGACAGGTTGTAGCAGGCGTGCACGACGGCCGAACAGGCGACCGAGCCGGTGCGGTCGCGGATTGCGACCAGGACCAGGCTGACCAGGAAGACCATCGCCAGCGGTCCCCAGGCGTGCGCCACCTGTTGCGCGTGCAGCAGGGCGAAGGGAACGCTGGTGAGGATGGCGGCGAGAATGCGGCCGGTCCAGGGACGAAGCGCGGGGTAGAGAAATCCGCGGAAGGCAATTTCTTCCGCGATGGGAGCGAAGAAGACGCCGAAGAGCGCGACCAGCCAGGCGTCGGTGGCATCGCGGAAGAACGCGTCGACCGGCAATTCTTTCGGCACGGGGAGATAGTTGGAAGCGAGCTGGATTGCGAATCCCAGGCCGAGGCCGAGCAGTGGCAGCCAGATCCAATTTCTTTTGAGCGCGGGCGAATTCCAGTGGACGCCTTCGAGGAACCCGCACATCCAGACGCGGCGAAAGAGTATGGCGGCGACCCACAGCACGACGCCGTAGGAGATTGCCATCATGGGGATAGTAAATTTCGGATCGTAAACCAGGTCCTTCAATCTGATCCGGCCAAAGATGTGCCAATGCAAAGCGATTGCTGCGCCGGCAGCCTGGATTGCGGTCAACAGGAGCGCTGCCAGAGTGAAGAAGGCCACCATCTCGAGGAACGTGGGCGTCTCTTTGGGAAGCGGGTGCAGGTACGATGCGGGGTCGCCCGGGTCAGGCGGCAGGGTTTCCGGTATGGGGTATGCGTTCCAGCTCATTCAAGAATTCCTAAAGCGGATTCTATCCTTGTTCTTAAGTTTGATACTCCAATTCAAGCCAAAAGCAGGCTTCCACCCCAGCGACGAAAACCTGTCGCCGGGGACCCCGGCTTGAATTGGCGACCCGGCGCCGCTCCGTTCAAAATGACAACCTGCTTATTTGCTGCCGTTTTTTGACGCACGGGAAACAGCACTCTTCGTCTTTCCTGTTCTTCCATGATTTCCATTGGAGGCTTTCGGCGGCTGAGATTGCGGGAAATAGCGACGCAGAAAGGCTCCGGTATGGGAGCCGTGGAGCGCGGCGATTTGTGCCGGAGTGCCTTCGCCGACGATTTCGCCTCCATTGACTCCACCTTCCGGGCCGAGGTCGAGAATCCAGTCGGCGCTGCGGACAACGTCAAGATTGTGCTCAATGATGATGATGGTGTTTCCCAGATCGGTGAGCCGGTGCAGCACTTCCATCAGCTTGCGCACGTCGTCGAAATGCAGGCCGGTGGTCGGCTCATCGAGTAGATAGAGAGTGCGGCCCGTCTGGCGCTTGGAGAGTTCGCGCGCCAGCTTCATGCGTTGCGCTTCGCCGCCGGAGAGCGTGGTCGCGGACTGGCCGAGATGCACGTAGCCGAGACCGACATCGTTCAGCGTGGCCAGTTTTTGCCGCACCACGGGAATATCTTCGAGGACAATGAGGGCGTCGGCGATGGGAAGGGCGAGAATGTCCGCGATGGAATGGTTCTTGAACTTGACCGCCAGAGTTTCCTGGTTGTAGCGGCGGCCATTGCAGACCTCGCAGGTGACGTACACGTCGGGCAGAAAATTCATCTCGATGCGCCGCTGACCGTCGCCTTCGCAGGCTTCGCATCGGCCGCCGGGCACGTTGAATGAAAAGCGGCCGGCTTTATAGCCGCGTTCCCGCGCCTCGGGCAGCATGGCAAACAGTTCGCGGATGGCGGTGAACACGCCGGTATAGGTGGCCGGATTGGAGCGCGGAGTGCGGCCAATCGGGGACTGATCGATCTGCACAACTTTATCGATGTACTCCTTGCCGAGTAGATCGTCGTGCTCCGCCGGTTCTTCGCGCGAGCCGTAAAGGTTCTGCGCCAGCGCGCGATACAGAATGTCATTCACCAGTGTGCTTTTGCCCGAACCGGAAACGCCGGTGACGACGGTGAGCACACCCAGCGGGAAGCGGGCGGTGATGTTTTTGAGATTGTGCCCGCGCGCGCCTTCGACGGTGAGCCAGTGTTTATTTGCCGGGCGCGGCTCGCTGCGCAGAACGGTTTCCAGCGTCCCGTTCAGATATTGACCGGTGAGTGAGGCGGGAGCGGTCATGATCTGTTGCGGCGTCCCCTGGGCGACGATGCCACCGCCCAGCCGTCCCGCACCGGGGCCGAGATCGACGACATAATCGGCGTGGCGGATGGTGTCCTCATCATGCTCGACGACGAGCACGGTGTTTCCTAGGTCTCGCAGGGAAGAGAGCGCTTCGATGAGACGCTGGTTGTCGCGCTGATGCAGACCGATGGAAGGCTCGTCGAGCACATAGAGCACGCCGCGCAGCCGCGAGCCAATCTGGGTCGCTAGGCGGATGCGCTGGCCTTCGCCGCCAGAAAGACTGGCGGCATTCCGGTCAAGCGAAAGATAACCGAGGCCGACGGCGTTGAGAAATTCCAGCCGCTCGACAATCTCCCGCTGCAGGCGATCCGTGATCAATTGTTCGCGTCCGCTGAAATGAAATTTGCGCATGGTATCGAGCGCGGTGTTGAGCGGCATGGCGGTAAAGTCGGCGATGGACAGGCCGTTGACCTGTACGGAAAGAGATTCCGGACGCAGACGCCTGCCGTGGCACTCCGGGCAGGTGGTGGCGGACATATAGCCCATCAACCATTCGCGATAGCTGTCGGAGCGGATTTCGTCGAGGGACTGACGAAGCCATTTGATGACGCCATGAAATCCAGTGCGTGGACCTTCGCCGCGCTCGGGACCGTGAAGCAACAGCTTCTGATGTTTTTCCGGCAGTTGCTCAAACGGCTTTCGGAGGTCGATCTTGTATTTTTCCGCCGCCAGTTGAATCAGGCGGCCAAGATATTGGGAACTTCCTCCGGGTCCCAGGCCGCCTTCCAGCAGCGGCTTCGACCAGTCAACGATGATCTTGGCCGGATCGAAGTCGTAGATGCTGCCCAGGCCATTGCAGTGGGGACAGGCGCCGTAGGTGCTGTTGAAGGAAAAGCTGCGCGGCTCGAGTTTGGGAACGTTGATGCCGCAGTCCGGGCAGGCCATGACGGAGGAGTAGAGTTGCTCCTCCGGTCCGGAGCCGTTGCTGCCGGGCATGGCGACGAGCACAAGGCCGTTGGCCATCTGAAGCGCCTTGGTGACCGCGGTTTCCAAGCGCTTTTCAACGCCAGGTTTGACCGCAATGCGATCGATGATGGCCTCTATCGTGTGATTTTTGCGTTTTTCGAGGAGAATCTCTTCTGCCAGGTCGCGGACCTCGCCGTCGATGCGGGCGCGGAATCCCTGCTGTTCGAGATTTTCGAGTTCTTCGCGAAACTCTCCTTTACGGCCACGCACAATGGGCGCGTAGATCGTAACCCGCTCGCCGGGAGCGAGACCCAGGACGCGATCGACAATTTGGTCCGCGGATTGGCGTGAGATGGGCTTTCCACAGTTGGGGCAGTGCGGGACACCCACGGAAGCGAACAGCAGCCGAAGGTAATCATAAATCTCGGTGATGGTGCCGACCGTGGAGCGCGGGCTGCGGCTGGTGGTCTTCTGCTCAATCGAGATGGCCGGGCTGAGGCCCTCAATGGAGTCGACATCGGGCCGCTCCATTTGGTCGAGGAACTGTCGAGCATACGCGGAGAGGGTCTCGACGTAGCGCCGCTGGCCTTCGGCATAGATGGTGTCGAAAGCGAGCGAGGATTTCCCGGAGCCGGAAAGTCCGGTAATCACGGTGAGAGAGTTGCGCGGCATCTCCACGGTAATGTTCTTCAGGTTGTGCTGCCGCGCGCCACGCACGATGAGTTGAGAGATCGACATTCGCTACTTCTTCGCTGACCTTTCGCCATTGGATGCCCAACGGCCCAGGTTGGAACCAGGGAATCCGCATAGGCAACAAAATTTCAGATTAACGCACTAGTCTATCGCGCCGATATTCGGTTCAATGGGGAGCACAGCACCCTTGCTTTATTGAGCTGTATGTGAATCGTGGAGCGGTCGTCTGTCGATCGATGCCCCGGAGCATTCCCCGTGCTGCCGTAGGAGGAAAGTCAGATGATGTTGTTGGTGGTATCGGCCATTCTGGCCTCGCTTGCTTTAGGAGTCACGATTGCGTATGCAACCTGCTCCATTCTGTTTACCTTGTTTCGAATGCACGTTCACGCAAAGAGTCTGGCAGATAGTCCGGCCTCATTGCCGATGCGGGCCAAAGTTGTTCACCTGTAACTCTGCTTGCCATACTCTCTGATCCTGATTCTCTCTGTGGTTCTCTCTTGGGGTTTTCTCCGCAGTTCCTTATGAGCCTATCGCGGCGCACAGTCGATGCGCTTTGAGAATGGGCGAAATCGGCTTTATAGAATCTGTCTAGCGCTGCGGATGTGCCCGGCGCAATTCATCGAAAATTTCCTGGGGAGTTTTGGCCTGCGGCGGCTCTGTCGGATCCGTGGTCTCGGGATTTTCCTCATTTTCCGCCGGCGGGGGATTGACCTGTGCAGGCGGAGGGGTGGGAGTATTGATGGCTGCGCCGGATGTGCCGGCCGGAGTCAGAATCAGTTTGGCCGCCTTATGTTCTCCCGCGCCGACGATCACATAGTCATATCCAGAGCCATCGAGCAGTTTGGTAACGATGTCTACCATCGGACCAGGGCCGTATTGTCCGTAGATGCGTTGATCGTGATTCAGGCCTTGAATCGCCAGGCCGGTCATTTCTGAAATCTGATTTAGAGTCTGCACCAGGCTCGCGTTGTTTGCCTGTACGCGCAGAACTCCATGGTTGAAGCTGACGGTCGCCGGTTGCGGAGTTTGTTGCGCGGGTGGAGGGGGCGGCAGTGGGGGAGGCGGAACGACTGGCGTGACGACAGCGGGTGCAGCCGGTTTGGCATGCCGATGATGGCGAGTGCTGTGGTGCACCGCCGGTTGCGGTGCGGTCGATGGCGGGGAAGTTTTGTTCTGCGGGGTTTGCGCGGATGCAGTCGATGCCAGCATCCCGAGAAAACATAGACCAGCCGCCATTCCAAAGCTGAAAAAATCTTTGAGCGAAAAGCCCGCGGAACCGGTGCGATGCAGGATGGGAAAACCATACCGTGCGGGCGAGTTGTTGCCCGGCTGCAACGGGCCTGCTTCGCGGCAGGCTTCGTAATGCGGTTCAAATGGCATCTGTGTACTAGACTAACAATGTTTGCGTGGCAGGCGAAGTTACGTCGATAAGTGGCCGCTGCCGCAACCGGCAGGTTGAGGAATTCCAGGATATGAGTTCGGCTGAAAAACCACTTTCTCAGGTTATTGGCGAGCGTCGCGCTACGCCAAGTTTCGATGGCTCTCCGCTGCCTGATTCGGATCTGAAGAAAATTCTCGATGCGGGTTTGTCCGCGCCCAGCGGCTATAACATGCAGCCCTGGCGTTTTGTTGTGGTGCGAACTCCCGAACAGAAAAAACGGTTGCGGGCGGCCAGTTTTAACCAGGCCAAGGTGGAAGAGGCCTCGGCGGTGATCGTTGCCTGCGGCGATGCCGACGGCTGGCGCAACGGCGATCTGGAAGAAATGCTGCGGCAGGGCCGCGAAGGCGGTATGTCGGAGAGCTATGCCGCGCAGGCGAGAGAGAATATTCCGAATTACCTTTCGAACCATCCCAACATGCCGATGTGGCTGAACCGCCATGTGATGATCGCCTTTACCCACATGATGCTGACGGCGGAAACGCTGGGATACGACACTGCTCCGATGGAGGGATTCGAGCAGGAGAAGGTGCGCGAAGTATTAAAGTTACCCCTTAGCTATCACGTGATAGCTCTTCTAGGCATTGGACATTTGCAGGGGTCAGATAAGCATAACGGAGGCCGGTTCGACATGGCCCGGACGGTGTTCGCCGAGGAGTATGGCAAGCCGATCAAGTTGTAGATGGGAGATGATTTGACCGGATCGCGCGAGTATCCGCAAGCGCCGGTTGCCGGCGTTGGGGCTGTCGTCATCGAGCGCGAACGAGTGCTGCTGGTTCGCCGCGGACAGGAGCCGCTGCTGGGAGAATGGGCACTGCCCGGAGGTAAAGTCGAGCTGGGCGAGACGCTGGAAGAGGCGATTGTTCGCGAGGTCCGCGAGGAAACCGGTCTTGCCGTGAAACCGATCCGGATATTGAACGCCTTCGATCGAATCGACAGGGATACAACCGCACGTGTGCGCTTCCATTATGTTCTGGTCGATTTTTTGTGTGCAGTGTTGCCGGGGGCAAAGGCTGAACCGCAAGCGAGGACGGATGTTTCCGATGCGCGGTGGGTTCCGTTACAGGAAATAAGGGAATCGACGAAATTCGTGCTGCGTCCGTTTACGCTGGAAGTGATTGAGCAGGGGTGGCGGGCTATGCAAAGCAGCGGACGACCGGCGCCTGATTTTTAAAAGCAAAAGCACAGATACACCTCCGGCGCTTTTGCTTTCGCATCCAAATTTCAGGACATTTGCAAATTGAATCGACAGGCCGGCGCTGGCTGCCTGCCCAGAAGGAATTATTTTCGCAGCGATGGCCACTCTTCACGCAACCACTCCAAAACGCCGAAGTCGAAAACTTCGGATACCCGCATGGCTAAAAGGGGTGGGCATTGCCTGCGTGCTGGCGGCGATGGTGTGGGACCTGATTTTCAGCGTCGTTTTTTACCGGCGGCCGTTGTGGGTGATCGATGAAGCGATTCACCTGCGCCTGAAGATGGCGGGGGTTCGCAGCGAATATGTAGCCGTGGGACCGTATCGGGTGCATTACTTTGTCGGCGGCACGGGCAGGCCGCTGCTGCTGATCCATGGATTGGCTTCGCGCTCGGAAGACTGGACGCCTGAGATCCCGGAGTATATCCGCAGCGGCTTCCGCGTGTACGCGCTCGATCTGCTGGGCTGCGGCCGCACCGATCATCCTGATATTGCCTACACCATCCAGGAGCAGACAGACCTGGTCCAGGGATTTTTGCAGGCGGTCCATGTTTCACAGGCGGATGTGGTCGGCTGGTCGCTGGGCGGCTGGATCGCGTTTCAACTTGCATTGCAGCATCCAGCCAGCGTGCGGCGGCTGGTGGTGATGGACAGCGCGGGATTGTCATTCCCGACGACATTGACGCCGAAGATTTTCGAGCCGCGAACAGTTGCAGAGCTAAAGCAACTGGAGGCGCTGTTGGTGCCGCATCCCCATGCACTGCCGGGATTTTTCGACCGGGCCTTGCTGCGAGCCATGCAGCGCAATTTCTCTGTGGTGCACCGCACCATGCAGTCCATCGTTACCGGAAAAGATTTGATGGATGGGCGCCTGGGCGAGATTCGGCTTCCGGTGCTGATCGTGTGGGGCGCAAACGACGCGCTGATTCCGCCGAGTGTCGCGCTGCGCATGCATCAGGCGATGCCGCAATCTGTGCTGCAGCTATATAACGGGTGCGGCCACATTGGACCGGCCACCTGCGCGGACAGCATCGTTCCGCATGTGGTGGATTTTTTACAGAGCGAACCGCCAGAGCGGGGCGGAATGTATCGATATTAAGAGCAGTTCAGGCTTTGCCGGTCCATTGGTATGCCGAGGATTGCGGAAGGCCGATGTGAGCCAGCACGCGGCAGACATATTGCCGAGTCATTTCCAGCACAGTTGCAGGTAGTGCGTAGAAAGCCGGAATGACCGGGAAGATCGTCGCGCCTGCGTCGGCCGCGAGTTGCATATTGCGCAGGTGAATTTTGTTGAGGGGCGTTTCGCGCACGCACAACAGAAGCGGCCGGCGTTCTTTCAAAGTGACGTCCGCGGCGCGGACAATCAGATTGTCGGCCAGGCCGTTGGCGATGGCGGCGAGAGTTCCCATACTGCAGGGAAGCACAATCATGCCATCCGCAGGGTAGCTGCCACTGGCTACGGATGCGCCGATATCGTTGGCCGCGTGCTGAGTGATCTTTGCGGCCTCGCGCTCCAGCAGTTTCGCCAGCAAGCCGGAGCGGCCATTGATTTCTAATTCTTCAGCCGCCACCCGCAGGGAGTTTTCCGACGGAATGAAATGAACGCGCTCGACGCGATCGTCGGCGTCAAGCATCCGGAGCAGCTCTCGGGTCAGCACAGCGCCGCTGGCTCCGGTCATCGCCACGGTAAGGATTTTTCCTGTGGGCATCGGGCTCCAGTTCGACTGCGATTCTAAAACAAAAGTATAGATACTGTGACGTGGTGAGCGGAAGTTATGTGCAGTCGCTCTTCGACGGGACGCTGGGGATGGAACGGCCGCGCCAAGAGCGATCTTCCGCCTTACACCTTCTGTGCTTTTGCTCTAAGCTTTTTCGTTGAGCACGCGGTCGAAGATGGTATCGACATTCGTAAGCTGCCGCCCCAGATCGAAGGCGTGCGCCAGCTTTTCCCGCGTCAGCAACTTTTTGATTTCAGGGTCGTTGCCGACTTCTTCCTGAAAATTCAAATCCTGCTGCCAGGCGCGCATTGCGTGCGATTGCACCAGGCGATATGCGTCCTCGCGGGACATGCCGGCTTCGGCAAGCTCCAGCAGAAGCTGACCGGAAAAGATGAGGCCGCCGGTGAGCTCAAGATTGCGCAGCATTCGCTTCGGATAAACGACCAGGCGGTCGATCAGCAGCGTCGTCTTTTCGAGCAGATAATCCGTCAGAATGGTGGAGTCGGGCAGAATAATGCGCTCGACAGAGGAGTGGGAGATGTCCCGCTCATGCCAGAGGGCGACGTTTTCCAGCGTCGCCTGTTGATTGGCACGGACGACGCGGGCCAGACCGCTGATCTGCTCGCATGTGATGGGATTGCGTTTGTGCGGCATGGCGGAGGAGCCTTTTTGCTTCTCGGAAAAATACTCTTCCGCTTCCCGAACTTCTGTCCGTTGCAGATGGCGAATTTCGACAGCGATCTTATCGAGGGTGGCGGTAATGAGCGCCAGCGCGCCGACATAGAATGCATGACGGTCCCGCTGCAATACCTGGGTAGCGATGGGAGCGGGCGCGAGGCCGAGGCGTTCGCAGATACGCGCTTCGTGCTCCGGTTTCAGATGGCCGAAGGTGCCGACTGCGCCAGATAGTTTGCCGACGCGCATGTCTTCTGCCGCCATCTCAAAGCGCTTCAGATTGCGCTGCATTTCGGCGTACCAGTTCAGCAGCTTGAGGCCGAAGGTGGTCGGTTCGGCATGAACGCCGTGGGTGCGGCCCACGGTGGGCGTGTGTTTGAATTCGACAGCGCGACGCTTCAGCACTTCCAATAAGCGCAAAATACCGGCGTGGAGGATTTCCGATGCCGCCTTGAGTTGCAATGCCTGAGCGGTGTCTACCACGTCGTTGGATGTCAGGCCATAGTGCAGCCAGCGCGCTTCGGGCCCGATCTTTTCGGCAACGGCGGTGGTGAAGGCGATCACGTCGTGACGGACTTCGGCTTCAATCTGCTGGATGCGGGCGACGTCAATGGTTCCGCGTTCGCGGATAGCTCGGGCGGCTTCGGCGGGTACGATGCCGAATTCCGCCAGTGTTTCGGAGGCGGCGGATTCCACCTGCAGCCACATGCGGTATTTATTTTCTTCCGACCAGATGCGGCCCATCTCGGCGCGCGTGTAGCGGTCAATCAAGGTTTGGCTCCCTTTCAATCAGGACCTTTTTTAGGTCTATCGATTCGCCCACGTCTCAGATGCAAGACGTGGGCATCCAGTTTCAATCGATTCTCAGGCGTTGGCCACGCCGAGCAACTCGGCCATCTCGGCATGTAAAAATCCCACGCCGGGGCGGTATGGCTGCACCCACTTGCCGTCGACGACGAACTGGGGGATGGCGCGCTTGCCGACATGAACGACGACCTCTTCCGCAGCGCCGGGCGTATTTTCAATATCGATTTCTGTATGGGAAATGTTGTGCTTGAGCAGGAAGCGTTTTGCCTCGCGGCAGTCGCGGCACCATGCCGCCGTATAGAGGATCAATGTCATACCTCTATGGTAAATGGCGGCAGCGGTAGCGTCTGAAAAATCAACCTTATTGAACTGGAGCAGCGGCAGCGGCAGCGGCAGAGGCGCTCGCTTTCAATGCAATGGCCTTCTCGGCGCTCCGCTCCAGAGCTTCGGCCTGAGGGATCAGCGTAATCGCCCGGACGATCATCGGGTCCCATGCGGCGCGAACTTTCAGCCCTTCCTGCTCGCCAAAGACTGAGGTAAAGAGCTCGCTCTTGATGCTCATATCGACCCAGTCGCGGACGCTGCTGATGTCCTGCGGGGTCCAGGGAATGTTCTTGCTGGTGAGATAGGCTTCAAAATCCTTCAACACGCTGTCATCCACTTTGAAGTCCTTGGTAACGGTGTGATCGACCAGGTAGTGGCTGGAGAAATTGAAGAATGCGTATTGCTCCATCAATACGTCCTGGAAGTGGTTCGACTTTGGCGTTTCGATCTTCACGTCGGGCGTGATGCCGCCGCCGCCGTAGACGGAGCGGCCGGAGTCGGTCAGTTTTACTTCACGATTGGCGTCGGTGCTGGGACGGTCATCCGGATTGAAGAAGTAATCGTACATGGAGATTCCGGTATAGTTCCGCTGGATGAGCCGTCCGCTGGGCGTGTAGTAGTGATAGGTTGTCAGCGCCAGGGCAGTGCTGTCAGAGAGAGGATAGACGGTCTGCACCAGCCCTTTGCCGAAGGTGGTTTCGCCCGCGACCAGGGCGCGGTCATGGTCCTGGAGCGCGCCACTGACGATCTCCGCGGCCGATGCCGTTCCACGGTTGACCAGAATCACGATTGGATACTTCCGCCCCTGATCGCCGTGGGTATCGCGATAGGTGATGGGAGGAAATGCGCGTCCGCGCTGGGAGACGATAACCTGGCCCTTCTGGAGAAAATCTCC
>Ga0134128_10001480_pt1 | contig 30155 bp, 28 predicted proteins | sample KB31754_FD_96462 | JGI IMG/M metagenome (GOLD analysis project Ga0134128, IMG submission 96462) | Terrestrial soil microbial communities with excess Nitrogen fertilizer from Kellogg Biological Station, Michigan, USA - KB3-175-4 | ecosystem: Environmental > Terrestrial > Soil > Unclassified ... | reverse complement strand
GACACAGTCACAGCCAGCGCATCGAGATCCGGCTCAATATCGGGCCGCTGCTCGATCAATGGCTCGATCCGCCCGCGAAGCCGATCCTGCCGAGCATCGTCAATTTCCGGCAAGCCGGTATCCACATCACGAAGAATGTCGGCGACGTGCCGCTGCGCAACCTGATTGTCGAATTCAAACCCGAAGCGAAAAAGAGTTAGGGCGACATAGGGTCAGGCCGAGATAGCGGCTATGGAAAAATGAGGCTCTTCGGGTCGGGATTGCCTTTGATGAGGCCTTGCTCCCGCGAGACCTCAACCCAGAAAGCCAGCGCGTCGGGCGTGATCTTCACCCGGAAATCCTTGGGCACGTCGATCACCGCGGCGACCGGCGGCGGCAGCTTGGTATAGGTCGCGAGGCTCGCGCGCACCGATTTATCGTTCGCCGGGTCATTGATATAAGGCGCCGCTTCTTCGAGCGCCGCCTGCAGCGCCTTGATGGTGTCGCGATTCTTTTCCGCCCAGGCACGCGTCGCGACAAAATTGACCGGGCTGGTACCGGCGGGGATCACCGACGAATAGCTGCCGATGTCGTAGCCGGTCTTGTCCGCGATGACGCGCGTGTAGAAAGGATCGACTGAAGCGACGGCGTCGACCAGGTGGCTCTTCAACGCGTCTGCCATCTGCGGAAAGCCGATCTCGGCCCAATTGACCTTGTGATAGTCGAGCCCATTCGACTGGACCCATTTGCGCGTCAGCACATCAATGATGCCACCGAGGCCCGGGACGCCGACGCGCTTGCCTTGGAGATCCTTCGGTCCGTGCAGATTGCTGTCGGCGGCCGCGATAACGCCGCTCGGCGACGCGAGCGGATAGACATTGGTGCCGGCAACCGCGACGAGATCGAGCCCCTGCTCATTCGCCTGAAGCAGGATCGTCGGCGTCGGCCCACCGAGTTGCGCCGTGTCCGCGACCAGCGCCGCCGAGATCAGCGAACCGTTGGTCGTGAGCGTCATGTCGATATCGAGACCGTGCTTCGCGAGGATGCCCTGATCCTTGGCGACGTAGAGCTCGGCCCATGCCGTGACCGCGGTGTACATGAAATTGATCTTGGTCGCGGCCTCGACCGGCAACGCTGTCGACGCGCACAAGACGATCGCCATGCTGAGATTGCGAATTAGTGACATTTCCCCCTCATCGCCACGGACGGCGCGCAGTGTTACCCTGTTATCAGCACGGCATTATAGAGGCAGATGCCTCCGAAAGGAGAGTGCCATGACATTCAAGACCATTCTCGCTGCGGCGAGCGGCGGGAGCGCCAACGACGGCACGATCGAACTCGCCTGCCGCTTCACGCGCCGGTTCGGCGCTCATCTCGAGGCGTTCCACGCCAAGCCCGATCCCCGCGATCTCTTCGCCTATTCGACCGATGGTTTCGGCAATTCGATGTCGGGCGATTTCGTCGATCGCTTCGTCAAGGATTCGGATGCGATCGCGGCAAAGACCAAAGCCGCCTTCGAGGCGACGGTCGCCAAGCACCAGATTGGGATTAGCGCTGCGCCGTCATTGGGCCTGCCCGAAAAGATCTCGGCCTCGGCCGCGTGGCGCGAGGAGGTCGGCTATGCGGCGACGCTGGTCTCCCGCCGCGCCCGCTTTTTCGACCTTGTGGTGCTCGGCCGCTCCGACCGCGTGGTCGATCAACCGCATACCGATGTCGTCGAGCAGACACTGATCAATTCCGGCCGGCCCGTGCTGGTCGCGCCGGCCGAACCGCCCGCCGATATCGGCGAGGGGATCGCGATCGGCTGGAACGGCTCGGCGGCGGCGACCCGCGCGCTCGCGGCATCGCTGCCCTTCCTCGCCGTTGCCCGCAAGGTTTCGATCATCACCATCGGCGACCGACACCAGGACAGCGCTGCCGCACTCGTCGAATATCTCGGCTGGTACAGCGTCGCCGCCAAGCATCGCCACATGCCGACGATCGAAGGGGCGGGCGTCGGACAGCAACTGCTGTCGGCAGCGGAAGATGAAGGGGCGAATCTGCTGGTGATGGGCGGCTATGGCCAGGTGCCGTGGCGCGAATTCCTCTTCGGCGGCGCGACACGCGACGTGGTCGGCGCCAGCCTGATGCCGCTGCTGCTGACCCACTAAGGGGCGCTACTTACGCTGCCTCTGGTTCGGCCGCGCGGATTGTCTTGGCTTTTAGCGGTCGTGAGCCTTTCCGCCCCGCGGCACTCTTACCAGGGCCAAAGTTAAGACTTTATTTTGTCTGAATTCGCTGCCGCGAAGCGGCCAGGGACTCGGCGCGTGCGGTGCGGCAGAAAATCGCAACGCTGTTAATGCGCGTAAACGATTTTTTTGCCCTATGGGGGGTTTAATAGCTCCCGGCCACTGGAACGAATGGGCGATTTGATCGGTTCTTGGGGCAACGGAGGTAAGAAAATGTCGGCTCTGCTCAAGAACCTTGATTCATTCTGTGCGCGTCTCAATGCGGGTCTGGCGGCCGTCGCGGTCGTCCTCGTGATTCTCGTCGCAGCCCAACTGACGGTGCGAATGCCCGATCTGTTCCAGCGCGCGGTCGAAGCCGAGACCGCAAACATCGCCGCGAACACGGCGACGGGCATGAACGCAGCAACCGCCGTATTACCGAACAGCAGTTACTGAGGAATTGATTAGGGCTTGGTCAATTCGGCCAGCGCGGCCGGCTTAACAAGAGTCAATTCGTGCAAGCCATGCTGCGTGATGATCCCGTCGCTCCGCAACTGGCTCAGGACGCGGCTGACGGTTTCCATCGTTAGGCCGAGGTAATCGCCGATATCGGTCCGGGTCATCGGCAGACTGATGCGCCCATCGTTGCGGCGCTTGGATAAATCCAGCAGGAAACACGCGATTCGCTCCATGGCCGTCATATGGCCGAGGAGCAGCATGCGTTCGCGCGCCGCCGCAAGACCCGAGCGCATGATTTCGACGAGGCTCTGGCCGACACGCGGCTCTTCCGCGGCAAGCGCTTCGACCTTGCGCCGCGAATAGCGTATGAGGCTGGCGTCGACGATCGCCTCTGCCGCGAACGCGTAGCTCTCCACCGCGTCAAGCCCGATGAAATCTCCGGCGAGGAAGAATTCGCCGATATGGCGGCGACCGTCCGCCAGCACCTGGCAGCTTCGCACCGCGCCTTTCAGGACCTTGAAATAGAATTCGGCGGTATCGCCAGGACGAAAGAGCGGCTCGTCGCGGCCCAGCGCGATCACCACGCCGAGGCCCTCCAAGGCAGCGAGGCTATCCGGCGAAGCGGCCGGCTCGGCCGCCGGGCGGCGCAATGTCGGATGATAAGATACGGCAAGAGCAGCCGGCATAGAAATGAACCCTAAAACGCTTGACGTGCTGGCCATACAGAGTGATCTCCCTTGGCCATGGGGAAAATGCGCAATTCTGCGTAGGTGAAACCGCGTAAGGCTCTCCAAGAGCCGCGGCCTAGCCCCAATCACTAATCGGCTTGTTTTTTTCGGCCGATCCGAGCAAATTCCCTGCGCTGGGGAATTTTTTTGATGGAAGAGACCAAGGCACGCGTTTACATCATCGATGACGACGATGCCGTTCGGGATTCCTTGAGCCTGCAGCTCGAGGCGAGCGGCTATGAGGTCGCCAGCTTTCCATCGGCCGTCGGGTTCCTCGAGGCCGCGGGCACCCTCCCGCCCGGCTGCGTGATTTCCGATGTCCAGATGCCGGATATGGACGGCATGGAGCTGCAACAGCGGCTCAACGAAATGAAGCTCGATTTTCCAGTGGTGATCGTGACCGGCCATGCCGATGTCGCGCTCGCGGTGCGGGCGATGAAAGCGGGCGCGGTCGATTTCATCGAGAAGCCGTTTGAGGAAAAGGCCATCCTCGATTCCTTGCGTAACGCACAAACGCGTTTTGCCGCGCAACGCGCCAGCGCCCAGGCCGGCGCCACGGCGCGCGAGAAACTCGCCACGCTTACCCCGCGCGAGCGCGAAGTATTCGACGAAATGGTCCGCGGCAAGCAGAACAAGATGATCGCGTACGATCTGGACATTTCGCCGCGCACGGTCGAAGTCCATCGCGCCCGCGTCTTGGAGAAGCTCGAAGCGCGCAGCCTTTCGGAATTGGTCCGCCTCGCCCTCGCCGCCGGCGTTCCGATCAGCTCCTAGCCGCCAAGCGTGGCCCGCGCGGCACTCAGCGCGGCCGCGGTGTCGCCCGACACATCGACTTTTCGCCAAGTCATCGCGCCGAGATCGGCTTTGAGCTGCTGCTCGAGCACGGCGCGATCGGCGTCCGAGGCATCGCCCCGGCGTCGAGCAACGCGGTCGAGCAGCACGGCATCGGGCGCGGTGAGCCAAAGCCCCGTGAAGGGCACGCCGGCGCTCTGCGCTACCGCCGCAATGGCAGCGCGCTCGCCGGGATCGATGAAGGTTGCATCGACGATGGCGCTATAGCGCGCGGCGAGCGCCGCGGCCGCTTGCTCGCGCGCTTTGCGATAAACGCGCTCGCTCACCGCATCCGTATAGGCGGACGGCGGCAGCCGCGTTTCGGGCGCGACCTGCATCATCGTCTTGCGAAGCACGTCGCTGCGCAGATGCCGCGCGCCGGGCGCCGGCGCGAAATCGCCGGCAAGGCCGGCGGCGATCGTCGATTTGCCCGACCCGCTCAAGCCACCGATCGCGATGAGCCGCGGCGGCGCCGGCTGCAACAGCCGCACGGCGAGATTGAGGTAGGCCTTTGCCTGCTCCGCCGCGGCCTTTTGTTCGGCGGCAACTTTTTGCACGTTCAGCGCGGCGACAGCGACCTTGGCCCGGATGCCGGCCCTGACCGACAAAAAGAGCGGCAGAGCGGCAAGACCCGCATCGTCCCCGCTGCGATCAAGATAGCGATTGAAAAGAATGTTGCCGGGACCGCGCAAGCCGCGATGCTCCAGATCCATCAGCAGGAAGGCGAGATCGAACAACGTATCGATGCAGGCGATCTCGTCGCTGAACTCGATGCAATCGAAGAGCGTCGGCTTGCCTTCGAAGAGGCAGATGTTGCGCAAATGGAGATCGCCATGACAGCGCCGCACCTTCCCTTGCCGCTGCCGGAGATCGAGGAGCGCCGCCTGCTTTGCCAAGGCGGCTTCCTCAGCACGGCGCAGCACGTCGACAGTTTCGCGGTCGAGCGGCGGGCAACCCGAGCGCAAATTGGCGTGGTCGTCGGCGATCACCGCGGCAATTCCCTTGCTACCGCCGAAAGCCGCGACGATCTCCGCGCTCGAATGGAATGCGGCGATGATGTCGCCGAGCTGCACCATCAGCATGGCATTGAGCTTTCCCGCGGTGGCGAGCTGGTCTAGCAGCGCATCGTCGTCGAAGCGCGCCATTTCCAGCACCGGCTCGACGAGTGCCCCCTCGCCGTCCCATTCGAGACCGCCATTGGGCGCGCGCGTCAGCCGGCGCACGGCGCGATAGAGCGGCGGCGCGGTGCGGCGATTGAGCTCGAACTCGGCGCGGCAAAACCGCTCGCGTTCGGCAAGCGTCGAATAGTCGAGGAAAGAGAGCTTCAGCGCGCGCTTCATTTTGAAGACGCGGTCGCCGACCAGAAACACGATCGAAATGTGCGTGTCGATGCGGCGCGGCGTTTCCCCCGGCAGGCCGAAGCTCGCGCCGCGCGACAGGAATTCGATCGTCTGCGATTGATCGTCGTCCGCCATAGCCGTTAATAACACGCCGATGCGGGATCGGCTGCTCAAGGATGCGAAGCTTACGTCCGCCGCCTCGGCGGGTAGGTCACCCCATCACGGTGACAAGCATGGTGGTGAACTCGGCGGCGCTCGGGCGATAGGGGCTGCGACCGAGGAAATGGCTCCTGGCGCAGTCTTGCGCCATCTCGTCGAGATCGCCGCCCTGGTAGCCGAGCGCACGCATCGTCGGCGGAATGCCGACCCGCGCGTTCATCGCCTCGACGATATCGGCCGCGCTCTGGCCCGGCTTGGCGCCGAGCGCTTCCGCGACGGCACGCGTTTTCTCCGGCACGTGCTTGTCCATGACGCGCAGCACCGTCGGCATCGCGATCGTAACCATAGCGCCGTGATGCAGGCCCTGATCGCCCGTGGCGTTGGCGATGGCGTGTCCGGGCCCGAGCCCCATATGGATCGCCATGCCGCCTTCGAGCGCCGCGACCATCATCATCTTGCGCGCTTCACGGTCGTTGCCGTCCTTGACCGCACGATCGATGAATGCCGCGACGTGGCGCATACCGTCGAGCGCCAGCGCTTTCGCCGGAGGATTGTCGGCGGTGGTGAGGAAGCCTTCGACACAATGCGAGAGCGCATCCATGCCGGTTGCGGCCGTGAGCCGCGGCGGCAGGGTGAGCGTCAGTTCAGGATCGCAGATCGCGACGCGCGGCACGATGTAATGGCTGTTGAGGCCCGAGGCGCGGCTATGCGCATCGGGATGGATGCCGGCGCCGCGCGATGCTTCGCTGCCTGTGCCCGATGTCGTCGGTAGAACGATCAGCGGCTCGACCTTGTGACCGATCGTGTCGGGTTTGCCCATGTAATTGGTAATCGGCCCGGGATGGCCGGCGAGCACGGCAACCGCTTTCGCCGTGTCGATGACCGAGCCGCCGCCCAGCGCCACGACGCCATCGCACTTCTCGCGCCGATAGATGTCGAAGGCTCGGTTGACGCCGGCAACTGTCGGATTCTCCGGCGTCTCGTCGAAGATCACGACATCGTTCTTGCCAGCAAGCGTGTCGCTGACGCGCGCGAGCATGCCGCATTTGACGAGGCCCTGATCGGTGATGACCAGCGGCCGGGTGATGCCGCAGGCGGCAAGCTCGGCCGGCAGCACGCGCACGGCGCCGAAATCGAGATGGACGCGCGGGAATTGCTGCAGAAAGCTCATCGAGGCACCGGCTTGGCGTCGATCAGGATGAAAGCGACGCGCGCCGGCTTGTCGGTGCGGTTAGCCCAGGCATGGTTCGTGCCGCGCTGGATCAGCACATCGCCCTGCTTCATCACCTTCTCGCCCTCGTCCATCAGCGCGACGATCTCGCCTTCGATGACGATCGCGTAATCGATCGTATCGGTCTTGTGGAAACCGGCGTGCCGCGCATTGCTGCCGGTGCGCTCATAGCCCTGGCTCTTCGCATCGGCTGCCCAATCCTGCGAATTCATCGCGGCGAAGCGTTCTTTATCCGGCGGATATTCGACGACGCGACAGACGCTGCCGTTGGCGGGCGGCGGCAAGCGAAAGGGATGATCGGTCGGATCCTTGTTGCCGCTATTATCGGCCGGCGTGCTGTCGGTCTGCCAGAGCTCGACCACCGAAGTGCCGGACGAGCTGCGCCGCGCCATGGGCGGAGCGACCATTCCGTCCATGATGAAGATCGATTTCCCCTGCGCGTTGTGGCCGCTGACGATGCGCCGGATTTCGAATGCCATTTTCTTCCTCCCTTGAGGGCCTGCGGCCTCGTTGAACGCGGCGCAGAGTGCTTGACGATGCCGAGCGCGTCAAGCAAGCTGCGCCGCGCGATCAACAGCGAAGTCTCGGATTTTCTTGAGGTTTCGCAAAAAGAACCGGGAGGTCGAGGTGATCGGTCGGAGCCTGCTTGCGCTCGTTTGCATCCTCGTTGCCTCGTTGGGCGGGGCCTCGGCAGCCGAGCTGCAGAAGATAAACGTCGGCTACGTGCCGGTCGCCGATTTCGCGCCGCTTTTCGTCGCCAAGGACAAGGGGTTCTTCGAGAAGAAGGGCCTCGATGTCACGCTCACCAAAATCCTCCTCGCCTCGAACGTGCCCGGCGCCCTAGTCGCCGGCAGCCTCGATATCGGCATGGGCACGCCGCCGATGCTGTTGGTCACCGGTGAGAGCGGCCTCGATTTCCAGGCGATCGCCGCGGTATCGCGCCTGGAGAAGGACAATCCCTTCATCAGCGTGATCGCGCGCAAGCAAGACAACATCACGGACGTAGCCCAGCTCAAGGACAAGAAGGTCGGCGTACCCGGCTTCAATTCTTCGATGGACATCACCTTCCGCAAATGGATGATGGATCGCCATATCCCCTATGGCAACGGGCCCGGCCAGGTGCATCTGGTCGAAGCGATCTTCCCGCAGATGCATGATCTGCTCGCCGGCGGCCAGCTCGACGCCGCTCTCGTCATCGAGCCGTTCCGCACCCTCATTCTCAAGGATGGCACCGGCAACAATTTGCGCGACTATTTCTCCGATCTCAGCCCCGATGCGTTGGCGGCGATCTGGATGGCGAAGGCCGATTGGATCAAGGCGCATCCCGATATCGTCGCCGGCTTCCGCGCCGGGATCGAGGAAGGCATTGCCGATCTCCACGCCAACCCGCCGGAATTCCAATCGATCCAGATGAAATATCTCGGCTTCGCTTCGCCGGCCAAGCCGGACTGGTCGATGAAGGTGACGCCAGAGGACCTCGCCTTCTTCGCCGGCATCAGCACACAAGTTGGCCTCATCCATCAGCAGCCGCAGATCGACAAGTTGATCGCGCCTTAACTCGTCAGTGAACCGACCAATGACCAACGCGTTGGAAGCGCGCGCGCTCAGCATGTCCTTCGGGACGCATCTCGTTCTCGACCATATCGATCTAACCGTGGCCGACGGCGAGTTCCTCTCGATCGTCGGCCCTTCCGGTTGCGGCAAGACCACGCTGTTGCGGCTGCTCGCCGGGCTGACGTCCCCGAGCGCGGGCGCGGTTCTTGCCGAGAGCAAACCGATCACCGGCCCGTCGCGCGACCGCGCGATCGTGTTTCAGGATTACAGCCGCTCGCTCCTGCCCTGGCGCAGCGTCTGGACCAATGTCGCTCTCGCCTTCGAGGGCCAGGGCGTTTCACGCGCCGCGCGCAAGACGCGCTCCTACGCGCTCCTCGAACAGATGGGTCTGGCGCAGGTCGGCGAATATTTCCCGGGTCAGCTCTCGGGCGGCATGCAGCAGCGCGTGCAGATCGCGCGCTGCCTCGCGCAGCAGCCGCGCGTTATGCTGATGGACGAGCCGTTCGGCGCGCTCGATGCGTTGACGCGGCAAACCTTGCAGGACGAGATCTCGCGCCTCGCCAAGGAGCAGCGCATCACCGTCGTGTTCATCACGCATGATCTCGAGGAAGCGATTTATCTCGGCGATCGCGTCGTTGCGCTCGCGCCCAATCCCGGCCGCGTCGCCGAGACGATCGATGTCGGCCTGACGCGGCCGCGCAACCAGCTCACCACCCGTGAGGACCCCGTGTTCCTCGCCCACCGTCACCGCCTCTTCAAGCTCCTCGTCGAGCATTGAGATGACGGCGGCGGCCTCACGAGGCGTCGCGGCTCGCGGCGATCGGTGCGCCGGCGAGCTTCTGGTCGGCGGGCACGTTGAAGGTCCATTCGGAGAAGATCTCCGGCGTCAGCTGATGGGTGCGCGCCTTCCATCTCGGCGTCACGACATCTTCATCGGCCGCGTATTCCGCGGCGCCGCCGAGCGGGCTCTTAAAGTACCAGAAGCAGGCAGAGGAGACATAGTGCCGGCCGGGTCCGGCCTGGGTCTGCCAGCCACGCCGCGCAATGAACTGGCCGCCGCCGATCACCTCATGGATGTTGCGCACCTTGAAGGCGATGTGATTGAAATGGCGCTGTCCGTCCAGTGCGTTGAGCAGAAAGAGATGGTGATGGTTGCCCGAGGGCGCGGCGCGCAGGAACACGGCGCGGCCGGCATAGCGGTCAGAGACCCGGAAGCCCAGGCGCTTCGTGTAGAACTCCTCGACCGCTTTCATATCGGGTACGCCGATGACGATATGGCTGATCTCTTGCGGGATCGCGCGCTCGTAATAGGTGGTCGGCTTGTCGATACGGCCGGGCGCGCCCGGCGCATTGAAGCCAAGCGGCTTGATCTTGAGCTTGACGCGCTTTGTGAGGCGGAAGGCAATGGCGTTGCCGGCATCGTCGACCGTATGGAAGGTGCCATTGCGCTCAGCGCGAATGTCGCGGTCGCGCGCGAGGTCTTTGCGGATAGCATCGAGAGCGCGCTTGCTGTCGACGCCCCAGACGATCTCGCGGAGGGTCGAGCCGGGCTCGTTCGCCGGTGGCAGGTCGGGTGCATCGAGCGGCTTGATACGGATTTCGGAGCGGTCGGCACAGCGATAGACGCCGTCAACGATGCGTTTCACGCCCCAATCCTCGAGGAAACGCGTCGCGGTCGCCATGTCCTCGACGCCGAAAGTGACGGCATCGATGCCCGTCATCGTCATGCGGAACTCCTGAAGCAACGGCCGCGAACTTACTCGCCGGTCTCGCCATGACGCAACCGACCCCGAGCGCCGACGAGTTGGTGGCGCGGGCCCGCGCGATGGTTCCGGCGCTGCGCCAGCGTGCCGCCGCCACCGAAGCCGCACGCCGCGTCAGCAAGGAGGCGGGACGGCAATTCCTCGAAGCCGGTTTCTTCCGCGTGCTGCAGCCGAAGCGCTTCGGCGGCTACGAGAGCCCGTTCGGAACGCATATGCGCATTGCCGCGGAGCTCGGCCGCGGCTGCGCCTCGAGCGCCTGGGTGGCAAGTGTTGTCGCGGTCCATTCGTGGATCGTCGGCATGTTCCCGCTCGAGGCGCAGGAAGAAGTCTGGGGCAACGACCATGACGCGCTGGTCGCGACGTCGTTCCTGCCAGCCGGCGTCAAGGTCGAGCGCGTCGGCAACGGCATCGTCCTGACCGGGCGCTGGAAATTCTCGAGCGGCCTCGATCTTTGCCGCTGGGCGATCCCGCTGATCGACCTGCCGCCGCGGGAGCCGGGCGGCAGGAGCGAGCTCGGTCTCGCGCTGCTCCCCTTAAGCGACTGCAAGATCGAGGATACGTGGTACACGTCGGGCCTCGCCGGCACCGGCAGCAACGACTTCACCTGCGAGAGCCTTTTCGTGCCGGAGCATCGGATGATCGCGGTGAGCCAACTCAAAGGCGGCGACACGCCGGGTTCGACCGCGAACCCCTCGCCTTTCTACCGCCTGCCGCTCTGGACTTTCTTTCCTTTCGCGCTGATTGGTGCGGGTTTGGGCGCCGCCAAAGGCGCGCTCGAGCTAGTGGCCGAGGGACTCGCCAACCGCAAATCGGTTGCTCAGGTGAAGATCGCTGAGCAGCAAAGCGTGCAGCTGCGCATCGCGCGCGCGACTGCGCAGATCAACGCCGCCGAGGCGTTGCTGCTGCAGGATCTGCAAGCGGTGAACCGCGATGCGGCGGGGGGCGTGATCCCCGAGCTCGAGCAGCGGCTGCGCTATCGGCTCAACCTGAGCTACGCGATCGAGCTCTGCGTGCAGGCGGTCGACACGCTCTACCCGCTGCTCGGCGGGCGCGGCCTCATCGCGACCGATCCGGTGCAGCGCGCCTGGCGCGACGTGCATGCGGTATCGCAGCATATCGCCCTCGCCTGGGACGTGACCGGCGGGCTTTACGGCGCGGTGCGTCTTGGCTTCCCCTGCGCCGATCCGAAGATTTAGACTCGATGCTTAACATCGTCATTGCGAGCGAAGCGAAGCAATCCAGGGCTACGCCACGATGTCTCTCTGGATTGCTTCGTCGGCCGATGGCCTCCTCGCAATGACGGAATAAAGGGAGAGAATAATGGCCGACAAATACGAGATGGTCGTCGAGCAGGATATCGCCATTCCGATGCGCGACGGCGCGGTGCTGCGCGCGAATTTCTATCATCCCAAGGCCGACGGAAAATTCCCCGTGCTGATGACTTTCGGTCCCTACGGCAAGGATGTGCCGCTGAAGGAATTCATGACCGAGGCGTGGGATACGCTCGAGAAATTCTACCCAGAGATCCTCAAAGCCTCGTCCTGCAAGCATCTCGTCTTCGAGACGCCCGATCCGGAATGCTTCGTGCCCGACGGCTATATCGTCATCAAAGTCGACAGTCGCGGCGCGGGCAAATCGCCGGGACGACTCTCGCCGAACTCGCCGGAAGAGTTCCGCGATTTCTACGACGCGATCGAATGGGCCGGCGTGCAGCCCTGGTCCAACGGCAAAGTCGGACTGCTCGGCATCTCGTATTACGCCGCCGGCCAGTGGAGCGTCGCGGCGATGAAACCGCCGCATCTCGCCGCGCTCCTGCCCTGGCAGGGCACCTATGATTTCTACCGCGACCGCACCCGCGCCGACGGCATTTTCGCCGGCGGCTTCCTCGGCCGCTGGTGGACCAACTCGGTGCTGCGCAATCAGCATGGCAATCCGAAATCGCCCTATCACGATCTCTATACCGGCGGCCGCACCACCGGCAACGACGTCTTGAGCGACGAACAGCTCGCCGCGAACCGCGCCGATTATCTCGGCGATCTCTTGCAGCATCCGCTGAACGACGCATGGTATCAGTCGCGCACGCCGGATGTGCGCAAGATCGATATCCCGACGCTCGTCGTCGCGAATTGGGGCGGGCTCGGCCTCCATTTGCGCGGCACGATCGGCGGCTGGGTCGATATCGCCGCGAAAGAGAAATGGCTGAAGGTCCAGGGCGGCTCTTACTTCCATACCTTCCTCCAGCCGCAGAACGTCGCGCTGCAGAAGCGTTTCTTCGACAAGTACCTGAAGGGCCTCAACAACGGCTGGGAGAAGGAGCCGCGCGTCGAGGTGCAGATCCGCGCCCCCGGAGACAAGATCAAACGCCAGGCGCAGAGCACGAGCTGGCCGCTCGCCGAGGCCAAGCATGTGAAGTTCTATCTCGATGCCGGCGCGAAGAGCATGGGCACGACCGCGCCGGGCGGCGCGGCGAACGCGAGCTATCCGGCGCTGACGCAGGGGGTCAATTTCACAACCGCGCCGTTCGAGAAAGACACCGAGATCGTCGGCCCGGCGATGCTGAAGCTGTTTGTCTCATCGAGCACCGCCGATATGGACATCTTCGCGACGCTCTGCGCGTTCGATCCGGACGGCAAGGAGATGACCTTCATCGGCGCGCCCGAGCGTTTTTGCCCGGTCACGCAAGGCTGGCTGCGCGTGTCGCAGCGCAAGACCGATCCCACGCGCTCGAGCGATTACTTCCCCTATCATCCGCATGACGAGAAGCAGCCCCTGAAGCCCGGCGAGGTCTACGAGGTCGAGGTCGAGATCTGGCCGCTTGGGCTTTATCTCCCCAAAGGCTCGACCCTGAAGCTGATCGTCGCCGGAACGGATTTCGTGCGGCCGGGATCGACGCCGCCGTTCCAGGGCGTCGCCTGGTTCACGCATAACGATCCGCGCGACCGGCCGAAGGAAATCTACGACAGCACCAACACGATCCACACCGGCGGCGCGCGGCAATCCTATCTGCTGTTGCCGGTGATGGGGTAAGCGGCAGGTTGCGCGACGAGCCTGCGTCCTTCGACTGCGCTTCGCTCCGCTCAGGATGAGGGAAAACGAGTCGGGCACCCTCCGTTGGAAGATGCCCGATCAAAAAATCTCCTCACCCTGAGCGAAGTCGAAGGGCGCGGGATGCGACTGCAACGATGAGCGTCACTTGTCCCGCTTGTACTCGCCGAGGCCGGGGCGGTAGCTCTTCTTGTCGAGGAATTCGCTCATGCCCTGCGCGCGCCCCTTCTCGGGGTCGACGAGGCGGAGCTGGTCGCTCTTCGCCATCAGATATTCCGCCGACTCGTCCCAGGTCATCTCATCGACGAATTTGAAAGCGACCTTGGCCTGGCGCAGCGCCGTCGGATTCTTTTTGAGGAGCATCTGTGCGACTTCCTTGGTGCGCTCGCGCAGCTTGGCTTTCGGCACCGATTCCGTGACGACGCCGAGCTCGGCGGCTTTCTTGCCGTCGAAGGTCTCGCCGCTCATGATGTAATAAAGCGCTTTGCGGTAATTCATCACCACCGACAGAACCTTCGAGACATTGCCGCCCGGGATGATGCCCCAATTCACTTCCGACACGCCGAAAGTCGCCTCATCGGCGGCGATGGCGATATCGCAGGCGATCATCGGCGTGAAGGCGCCGCCGAAGCACCAGCCGTTCACCATCGCGACCGTCGGCTTGTAATAGGTCAGCAGCCGGCGCCACTGCCAGGTCGCGGCCGTGCGATAGACTTGGATGCGTTTCCACTGCTCGACGTCGTCGGTGGCGCGAAAATATTCCTTCAAATCCATGCCCGCGGACCACGCATCGCCGGAGCCGGTGATCACGACCACGCCGCAGCGCTGATCGCCCTCGAGCGCATCGAGCGTCGCCAGCATCTCGGCATTGAGATCGGGGCTCATCGCATTGCGCTTCTCGGGCCGGTTGAGCGCCACCCACGCGACGCCGTCTTCGAACTCGACTTTTACGTTCTTGCCCCAAGGCTCAGACGCAGAACGATCGGACATGGACCTACTCTCTTTCTTTAAGACGGAATGGATTTAGAGATCTTGCAGCAATTGCCGCTCGGCATGGAGGCGCTTGCGGCAGGTCACCGCATCGCCGCCCGCCACCGCCAGCGCCATGGCACGACGGAAGTAGAGACTCATATTGTGCTCGGCGGTGTAGCCCATCGCGCCGTGGAGCGCGACGCATTCCTTGACCGTCGTCAGCGCCGTCTCGGCGGCATAGGATTTCGCCGACAGCGCCGCGATCGCACGCCGCGCCGCGGCTGCCTGGCACGCTTCGTAGAGCAGCGCGTGGCTGCCCTTGATGAGGACATAGAGCGAAGCGGCGCGATGCTGCAGCGCCTGGAAGCTGCCGATCGGCACGCCGAATTGCTTCCGGTCTTTGAGATATTGCACGGTCATCGCCAGCGCCTCATCGGCGAGTCCGACGAGCAGCGCGGAATATCCCAAGAGCGCTAGATCTCGGCCAGCGGCGAACGCTTCACGCGCCAGTTCACCGCTCGCCAGCACACTCAGATTGCGGATCGCCAAGCCGGTGAATTTGAGCCGCGTAATCGAACCGCCATCGACCGTGTCTTGCGTCTCGACCGTCACGCCCGTCGTCTCGCGCGGAATGGCGACGAGCCTGTCGTCGATCAGCGCGAGGAACACATCCGCCGCATGCGCGTCGGAAGCATAAGCCGTCGGCGCTGACAGCCCGTCCTCCGCCTCGACCGGCATCACGATCTTTTTGCCAGCGATGAGATCGGCGAGCAGCGCGGCGCCGGCAGTGCCGCTCCGCGCCAGCATGACCGACGCGGCGAGCGCCGGCACTAGCGGCTCGGGCATCAGCTTCTTGCCGGCATATTCGAGGAGCAGCGCGATCTCGCGCGTCGTCAGGCTCGTGCCGCCTTGCGCTTCCGGCACGGCGGCGCCGAGCCAGCCATGCTCGGCGAGCTTGCTCCAAGCCTCGCGGTCGAAGCTCTGCGTGCCGGCCTGCAGCCGCCGAACGCGCGGCAGACCACCGGCGCTCTCCAGGAGCTCGGTGATGCCGTCGGTGATATGGCGGTCGGTATCTTTGAGCTTACGCATTGCCACCGCCGCCGGGCCGCGGCAGGCCGAGCGCGCGCATCGCGATAATGCCGCGCTGGATCTCGTTGGTGCCGCCGCGGATCGACAGACGCCGCGATTGCAGGAAAAGCGTACTGAAATCCGGTGTATCGTGATCGCCGATCCGCGGCGCGCGGATCGCGGCATGCGCACCGCTGACCGCTTGCAGCACTTCGAGCACGAATTGCGTGACCTCGGCGCCGTAGATTTTGAGCCGCGAGCTGTCCTCGAACTCGGCCTCGCCGGCAGCCTGTGCTTCGAGCGCAGCGAGGAACGCGGCTTCGAGTGTGTGGACTTCGATCTCGGCCTGTGCGATCTGGTCCTGCACCCAAGGATCGCGATCGGCGCCGGTGTAGCGCGTGGCTTGCCTGAGGCGATAAAGCGCTCGCAGCGCATGGATCGGCGTGCCGGAGCGGATGCGCTCTTCACCGAGCAGCGCCGTGCCGATCGTCCAGCCCTCACCGATCTTGCCGAGCACATTGCTGATCGGCACGACGACATTGTCGAGAAACACTTCGCAGAGCTCGTCATCGCCCGCGAGGGTGACGATGCCGCGCGGCGTCACGCCCGGCGTCTTGGCATCGACGAGTACCAGCGTGATTGAATCGCGCGCCTTTGGGTCGCTGCCGGTGCGCACGAGCATATAAATCCAATCCGAATATTGCGCGCCGGTCGTCCAGATCTTGTGGCCGTTGATGATGAGTTTGTCGCCCTCGATCACGGCTTTCGTCCGAAGGCTGCGCAGATCGGAACCGGAACCCGGCTCGGAATAGCCCTGCGCCCAGATCACTTCGCCGGTGCGCGCTTTATGGAGATGCTGCGCCTTCTGCTCGGGGTTGCCGTGTTTGATGAGGATCGGGCTGATATGGGTGAGGCCCTGCGCCGGGAGATCGGGCGCGCCGACGCGGGCCAGCTCTTCAATCAGGATCACCTGCTGCACCGGCGTCGCGTCGATGCCGCCATGCTCTCTCGGCCAATGGGGCGCGGCCCAGCCCTTCTCGCCGAGCGTCTTGAACCAACCTTTAAGCTCGGGCGGAGTCAGGCGATTGTTGGCATGGCGCAGCTCTTGCGGCAGATTGGCTTCGAGCCAGCTGCGCGCCTCGGCGCGAAACGCCTGCTCTGCCGCCGTCTCTTCTCGAAGCATTGCCTTCCCGTGCGCGTTTTTGCGCGAATGGGCGCGAGATTAGGGCCGCCCCTCGCGGTTGTCACGGCTACGCCCGTCAGATAAAGGAGCGCAAACATCAGGGAAGGCGAGGATGGCGCTCGAGCTCAATCTTAAAGGGAAGAATGTATTGATCACCGGCGGCTCGAAGGGCCTCGGCCTCGCTGCGGCGCGCGGCTTCGCTGCCGAAGGCTGCAATCTCCGCCTGGCCTCGCGCGACAAAGCGAAGCTCGAAGCCAACACGGCCGAACTGCGCACGGCGCACGGCGTCGATGTGCGGTACTGGGCGCTCGACCTGTCGAAGCCGGAAGCGCGCGAAGAACTGATCGCCGCCAATCCCGATATCGACATCCTCTACAACAACGCCGGCATGATTCCGGGCGGCTCGATCGATGATGTCGACGATGCCGCCTGGCGCGCCGGCTGGGAGCTGAAGGTCTTCGGCTATATCCATTTCGCCCGCGCCTATCTCAATCTGATGCGCAAGCGCGGCAAAGGCGTGATCATCAACATGATCGGCGCCGGCGGCGAGAGCCTCGATTACGATTACGCCGCTGGCGCGGTCGGCAACGCCTCGCTCATGGCTTTCACGCGCGCCGTAGGCTCGCGCAGCATCGATGACGGCGTACGCATTTGCGGCGTCAATCCCGGACCGACCGATACCGACCGCATTGTTTACCTATCGCGGAAGCGCGCCAAGGAAATGTTCGGCGATGAAGCGCAATACAAGCGCTTTCACGAGAAATATCCGCTGAAGCGGCCGGCGACGGTCGACGAGGTCATACCAGCGGTGTTGTTTCTCGCCTCCGATCTTTCGTCTTACACCTCGGGCGCGATCCTCACCATCAACGGCGGCATGACCTATCGCCGCGAGCGCTAATGCGTGTCGAAGATTCGCTGATAGTTTTCGACGGCCTTCTCGATTGCGCCGCGCTCGGCCGCGGTGGGCTTCTCCGGATCGGCTGCCGGCGGCAACGCGCCGAAGCGCATCAGCGCCGCCATCAGCAGCAGCCGCGCCTTGGTGCCGGTGAGATTGGAGCCGGCGACAAGCAGCGGCGTGCGATCGGCAAAGCCTTCCGGCGCGCCGCGCCCGACCTGCACCACCGGCATGCCGGAAAAGATCGCCTTCTCCATCACCTTTTTCCGCGCCGGCGAGGTCATCGCGCCGTAGGGCACCTGCCCTTCGGTGATGAAGCCGCAGAGCCGGCCGGAGGCGAGTTTGTGATCGAGCAGATAGAGCAGATCGAGCTCTTTCGAGGGATCGTCGCCGTAATCATCGGTGAAATAGCCGCCGTCCTTGACGATCGACACGGACGGGATTGCGTCGGGCAGGATGTCGCCTTTCGCGTCCTTCACCGCGATGTCGAAGCCCTCGAGACCGTGCCGGCCCTTGCGCACGCCGCGCACGGCGCCTTCAAGGCGGCTGGTGTTCACCTCGGAGAGGTAGGTGTGTTTGTAGGCGGGCACATACATCAGGATCGGCCGGCCGTTATGGGCAATGCCGCCGAGGATGCCGCCATGGCCGCCGGTCGCGGCATAACCGCCAGGTCGCGCATCGACCTTCGCCACTTCGCGTGCGGCGAAAGCCTGCTGCTCCTGCAGCACGACGACGCCGGTCCGGTTGCGGCCCTGCTCGTCCGCCCAAATGCCGGAGCGGATGAAGTCGAGCGAATGAACGATGTTCTGCGGTCCGTCATTGCTGGCCTGGCCTTGCGGGCGCTGCGCGGCGTTGCCGCAGATCGGCTTGGTCGTGTCGATGAGCAGATTGAACCAGTACGCCGTCTCTTCGACCGCCGGGCTGCCTTGCGTGAAGATTGCGCCGTCATATTGGCTGCTCGCCATCACCTTCTGAGCGATGTTGGTCACGCGCGCGAGCGCCGGCCGTGGCGGTGAGGCGCCGAGATGGCGCGGCTTATACGGAAAGAATTCCTTGCCGCGTGTCTCCGGCGGGATATCGCCCTCGCCGACATCTGTGCGCAGCGCCGCCGGCAAGCCCTTGCGATAGCCGCCCGGCGGCAGCAGGCGATAGAAATCGACGGTCGCTTGCGAGGAGATCATGCTCGCCTTGCCGTCCTCACCGATCGCCATGCGATCGATATCCTCGAAGCTACGCGAGCCGTCCGGGAAGAAGCCCTGCCGCGCCAGCTCGTCGGGCGCGAAGGCGACGCAGCATTCCTCCTCCCATGGCTTGCCGTCCTTCTGCACGGCAACATAGGGCAGCGGATAGAGCCCGTCTTCGGGCTTCAGCTCGATCTCGTAGACCGGCTTGTCCGTGGCGCTGCGCTGGTCCTTATGGAAATGACCGTCGAGGTCGATATAGCCATCCGGCGGGCCGTAGAGCTCGGCCGCGTCGCGCTCCAAAGGATGCGCGGAGAACTGCTCGACATAGACTTTGACCGGCGCGGCGAGACGCTGCTGACGCAGCGCGTCATAGCGCAGGATGCTGCCGTCCTTGGCGCGCAGCGGCGGCAGCCCCAATTTCTGCCGCGCCTTGTTCGAGGTGACGAGCGGCGGTGTGTTCTGGATCGTCGCATTCGGGCCACTGAGATGCGCGACGCGGATTTTTGCCTTCGGTTCCATGGACCACCTCCTCGTGATCGTTGCGGCTTCGGGCCGGGATGCTACTGCACGAATTCGTTGGTGAAGAGATCGCTGTAAGAACCGAGCTTCTCCTCCGGCTTCATGAAGCCCGCTTCGATGTTGACGCGATCGGCATTCCTGATCGCGGTCTCGACGATCAAGGGCTTTGCCGGCATCGACTTCTCGATCGTGGCGAAGGATCGCTCGGTCACGCCGGCATCGATCTGCGGGAAATGCGCGCGCAGCACAGCGAGTGCCTTGGGCTTGTGCTCATGCACGAAGGCGACTGCTTCGACCATCGAACGCCCCATCTTCACGCAGACCGAACGATGATCGGCGCAGAATTGCCCCCGCGTGATGACGACGCCCGCGCCGAACGGCGTCATCCATTCCGGATCGCCCGTGAGGCTGTTGGCGATGATCACGGCGTTGCCGGCAGCGAGGATCTGCTCGCTCCAGGGCGGGTTGGACACGAAGCCGTCGACCGCGTTGCGCGTGAACGCCGCAATCGCTTCGGGCCCGCCGAGCGCTGTCACCGGCAGCGATTCCGGGTCGACGCCGCCGATTTTCTCGATGATCCGGGTCAGCGCGTGGCCGACGGAATTGACCGAATCGATCGCGAAATTATGCGCCAGGGCGAAAACCTTGGCGCGCTGCACAAGCGGTGCATTCGGATTGAAATGCGCGGCTTCGGCGAGCTTCTTGCTCATGATGATCGCCCAGACCGGCTTGTCGGTCATGATCGCAATCGCCAGGAGCTTCTGGCCGCGCGCTGCCGCGCGGGTCAGCGAGGCGCCGTTCGAGAAGCCGAAATCGGCCGCGCCCGAGATGACGCCGTTGGTCGTGCCGACGCCGGCGAGCACGACTTTCTGCACGGCAAGGCCTTGGCGCTCGAAAATATGCTGGTCCTGCGCCACGTAAAACGGCAGGAAACCGAAATTCTCCGCCGGCAGCGAGACGATGGTCTTCTCCGGCGCCGGCGCTTGGGCGAGAGCCGGCCCGCAGGAGAGCCCTAGCACAGCGAATGCGGCAAGCGCACCGCGCCTCATTTCACGAACTCATCGGTGAAGAGCCCGTCATAGGAGCTGAGTTGCTCGCTCGGCGCCTCGAGCCCGGCCTCGACGTTGAGATGTTCGGAATTCTTGAGCACCGCGGCTGTCATCGTCGGCGGCACGGGCGTTCCCGTGACTACGGCCTGGAAGGCGCGCTCGACCACGGCGGGATCGGTCTTGTCGAAATGCTTCGTTAGCAGCGCGAGCGCCTCGGGCTGCTTGTCATGGATGAAGCGCGCGCCTTCGGCGAGCCCCTTCCCCATCTTCACGCAGACCGAGCGATGTTCGGCGCAGAATCGCGGCCGCGTCACGATGACGCCGGAGCCGTTGGGCGCGATCCAATCGGGATCGCCGGTCAGCGGGCTGGCCACCGCGACCGCGGTGCCTTGCTGCAAGACGATCTGTGGCCAGGGCGGACCGTTGATGAAGCCGTCGATCGCATGGCGCGAGAATGCCGCCAATGTCTCCGAAGGCGCTAGCGGCGCAATCGTCATGCTCTCGGGATCGACGCCGCCGGCGCGTGCGATGACTTTGAGATAGCCGTGGATCACCGAATTGATGCCGTCGACGCTCATCTTCTTACCTGCGAGGATCTTGGCGCGCTGTGCGAGCGGCGCCTTGGGATCGAAATGCGCGGCGTCAGCGATCTCCTTGCTCACAACAATGACCCAGACCGGCTTGTCGATCATATTGGCGATCGCCAGCATGCGCTGGCCTTTGGCGGCCGCCCGCGTCAGCGACGCGGCCGAGGACACCGAAAAATCCGCCGAGCCCGCGATCACCGCATTGAACGAGCCGATCCCGGTGATGAGCTGCGTCTTCACCTCGAGCCCCTGGCTCTTCCAGAAGCCGAGATCCTGCGCCGCATAGATGCCGAGGAATTGCATCACGTCGGCCGGCAGCGCAATCAGCGCATGCTCATCCTCGGCGCGACTGGGCGATACTGTGCCGAACAGCGCCAGCGCGAGGAGCGTGGCGAGCCAGTGCCTCACTTCAGATACTCACCGGTCGAGAGACCATCATAGGACGCCAGCATGTCGCTTTGCTTCATGAAGCCGGCGTCGACATTGAGCTGGTCGCCCCTGCGGATCGCGTCGGGATCGACCGCCGGCATGATCGGCGTGCCGGCGATCAGCAATTGCTGCGAATGTTCCAGCACGTTCGGCTTGATCGTGGGGAAGCGCTTGGCGAGCAGCGCCAGCACGTCCTTCGGCCGCTCATGCGCTGCGCGCGCTGCCATCAGCATCGCATGCCCCATCTTCTCGCAGAGCGAGCGATGCTCGGCGCAGAGCTGCGGCCGGGTTACGATGAGGCCGCTGGCGATCGGCACCAGCGAGGACGGCTCGCCTTTCGGCCCGATCGCCACCGGAATCGCGCTGCCGTCATCCTCGACCTGCTGCGGCCAGGGCGGCGCCGAGACAAAGCCGTCGATCGCCTTGCGCGCGAAGGCGGCAAGCGTGTCGACCGGCGCCATCGCGGAAACCGTCATGTTCTCGGGATCGCCGCCGAGCCGCGCCACGACTTTGAGATAGGCGTGGTCGAGCGCGTTGATGCCCTGCGTGCCCATGATCTTGCCTTGCAGGACCTTGGCACGTTGCTCGAGCGGCGCAATAGGATCGAAATGCGCCGCATCCGCGACGTCCTTGCGGAGGACGATGTCCCAGGACGGCCGGTTGTTCATCTGCGCGATCGCCAGCATGCGCTGGCCATGCGAGGCGGCGCGGGTGATGGATGCGCCCGAGGCGAAGGCGAAATCCGCCGAGCCCGCAACCACGGCGTTGAACGACGCGACGCCGGCGAGGACCTGTTTCTTCACCTCGAGCTGTTCCTCGGCGAAGAAGCCAAGATCCTCGGCAACGTAGTAAGCGAGGAACTGCATGCCCTCTGTGGGCAGCGCGAGGAGAGCGTGATCGGTCTCGGCACGCGCCGGCGTAGCGAGCGCGAGGACGGCGGCGACGGCAAGGATCGAGCGTTTCATTTCACATACTCGTTGGTGAAGAGGTCGTCATAGGTCTTAAGGCGGTCGCTTGGTTTCACAAAGCCCGCCTCGATATTGATGCGATCGCCATTCTCAAGCGCTTTGGCATCGATCGAGGGCGACGGCGGCATGGCCTTGCGCATGGCCCCGAAAGAGGCCGCGACGACGGGCGGCGCCGTATTGGGGAAGCGTTTCTGCAAGATCGCGAGAGCTTCCTGCGGATGCTCATGCACGAAGCGGCTCGCGGCCGAGAGCGCTTTTCCCATTTTCTCGCAGATCGAGCGCCGCTCAGCACAGAATTGCGGCCGCGTAATCACTGTGCTTGAGCCGATCGGCGTCAGCCAGGCGGGATCGCCATTGAGTCCGCTGGCGACAACGACCACACCGCCATCCTGCTCGAGGGTCTGAGTCCAAGGTGGACCGAGCGAGATGCCGTCGATCTGGCCGCGCTGATAGGCGGCGAGCATTTCCTGCGGCTGCAGCGCCGAGACGGTGATCGAATCCGGATCGACGCCGCCGGCCATGGCGAGGACGCGCAAGAAGGAATGCGCCGCTGAGCCGATGCCGTCGACCACCAATGTGCGCCCTTTCAGCACTTTGACCCGCTCCGCAAGCGGCGCCTTGGGATCGAAATGCGCGGCATCGGCGATGCTCTTGCGAATCACGACATCCCAGGGCGGCAGGTTATTCATATTGGCGATGGCCAGCATCTTTTGTCCGCGCCGCCGCGCGATCGAGATTGGTGCCGGAAGAGAAAGCAAAGTCGACCGCGCCGCTGACCATCGCGTTGAAGCCGGCATTGCCGGCAAGGAATTTGATCTCGACGTCGAGGCCGCTCTGCTTGTAGAGCCCGGCATCTTCGGCGACGTAATCACCGGTGAACGCGAAGGACACGGCCGGGATCGCGATTGTCGTCTTCTCGAGTGTCTGCGCCCGCGCGCCCTGCGCGAGCGCGAGCAGAAGTGCTACAGCGATCAAGCCACGCTTCTTCAACATCCCCCTCCCCCGCGCCGTCACTTCGCGAATTCGGCCGTGAACAGCCCATCGTAGGTCTTGAGCTTGTCCTCCGCCTTCATGAAGCCGGCGGCGACATTCATGCTCTCCGCATTCGCCAATTCCTTCTCGTTGGGCGTTGGCGGCTGTGGGGTCATATCGCGTACCGCCTCGTAAGACGCTTTCAGCGCCGGATCAGGGACGTTCGCAAAGCGCTTCTTCAGGATCGCGATTGATTCATCCGGATGGGCGTGGATGAAATCGGCGGCGAGCTTCATCGCATGGCCCATCTTCACGCAGATCGATTGATGCTGCTTGCAGAAATCAGGCCGCGTTAGGATCATTGACGAGCCGATAGGATCGAATTGCTTCGGCTCGCCGGCGACGCCGCTGGCAACGATCACGGCACTGCCTTCTACCATGACTTGCTGCGACCAGGGCGGCCCCCCGGCGAAGCCGTCGATCGCGTGCCGCGCGAAAGCAGCAAGCGTATCCGCCGGCTGCATCGGCGAGACCGTGACCGTGGCGGGATCGACGCCGCCTTCCTTGGCGACGACTTTAACGATCGAATCCACCACCGAACCGACGCCGTCGATGCCGATCGTCTTGCCTTTGAGGATCTTCGCGCGCTCGGCGAGCGGCACCTTCGGATCGAAATGCGCGGCCTCGGCGACATCCTTGCGGATGACGAGATCCTGACCGTTGTGGTCGTTCATATTGGCTATGGCGAGCAGCCGCTGACCGTGCGATGCCGCGCGGGTCAGCGAACCGCCCGACGAGATCGAAAAATCGGACGAGCCTGCGATCACCGCATTGATCGAGCCGACCCCGACGATGAGGGTTGGCTTCACGTCAAGCTGTTGTTGCTCGTATATGTGCTGTTCCTCGGCGACGTATTCGAATAGGAACAGCACAACGGTCGCGGGAACGGCGAGCGAAGCATGCTCGACCTCGGCGCGCGCCGGCGCGGAAGGCGCGATCAGCGCCGCCAAGCCGGCAGCCGCGAGCAATCCATTGCGGAAATGGCGAAGCGACATTGCGCGCACAATCCCCTCCCTCTTTTCGGCTGTCATTGGCGCGGGCGCCGAATTTCCCCGCTCTTAGTTTAGCCGGCTTTACTTTACCCGGTTTTTGTGGATGTCTCAGCGGTAATCATCAAGGCATCGAGCGCAAGGGCGCCCACCGGAAAACCCACCAGCGGATTGATCTCGATATCGAGCAGCGCGGGCGTGGCCCGCATCAGCGCGCCCAGCGTTGCGGCGATTTGCGCGATCGCTCGCTTGTCGCTAGCGGGCGCGCCCCGCAGGCCCTCGAGCAGCGCCGCGCCTTTGAGCCTGCCGAGCGCTTCGACAATCTCGTCTTCGCCGACATCAGGCGACAACAGCGCCACGTCCTTCAGCGCCTCGGTCCAGATGCCGCCGAGGCCGATTACGAGCACCGGCCCCCATTCGGGATCGCGCCGCGCGCCAACGATCATTTCGAGACCAGGCTTGGCCATGCCCTCGACCAACACACCGTCGAGGGAGAGACCCGGTTTGGCGCGCGCGATGTTGGCCTCAAGCACCGGCCATTGCCTACGCAACGCAACCTCGTCGGCGATGCCGACGATGACACCGCCGGCATCGCTTTTATGCAAAAGCGCGGCGCTCTGCGCCTTCAGCACCACGGGATAGCCGATGTTTTTCGCGATCGCGCAGGCCTCGTCGACGGTCTTGGCGAGGCCGCCCTTTGGGACGGCGATGCCGAGCGCGCGGAGATAATCCTTGGCGCGATATTCCGCGATTGGACCCCGCTCGGCGATGCGGATCGGCTGCGCCAGGCTGGCTAGCGCGGGCATCGTGCGTGCCCGGGTGCGGCCGTAGGCATTCACCTGCGCCATGGCGCGCAGCGCGCGATCGGGCGAGCGGAAGAGCGGTAGGTTGCGCTCGCGCAAAGTGCGCGGGAACTCGTCGACCAGTCTCGTCTCGTCACCGAACATCGAGAAAGCGACCGGCTTCAGCGAATGCTCGATCGCCGGCAGCAGCGAGCGGCAGCGCACCATCTGGAATTGGGGCGCGCCGGGAATGAAAGCGAGCACGACGCCGCCGACGCCCGGATCGTCGAGCACGGCTTGCGCGGTGTCGCCGAAGACGCGCGGGTTGGCGAGGCCCACCGTGGTGATGTCGAGCGGGTTGTCGATCGCCGCATAGGCCGGCAATATCCCTTTGAGCTTCGCCTTGGTGTCTTCGGTGAGATTGGCGAGCGGCAGGCCGAGATCGGCGCAAAAATCATGCGCAATGCCGCGGAACGCGCCCGAATTGCTGATCGCGCCGATCGGCAATGGCGACGGCTCGGGCCAGCGGGCGAGCAAGGTCGTCGCATCGAAGAGCTCGTCCATCGTATCGACCAGGACGACGCCTTCATGCTGCAGCACCGCGCGCATTACCTGATAGTCGCCCGCGAAAGCCCCGGTATGCGATTTCGCGGTCTCGCGCGCGCTCGCGGTGCGGCCGGGATGCAGCAGCACGATCGGCTTGCCCTCGCGGCGCGCGCGTCGGATGAGCTCGAGGAAGAGCGCCGGCCGCCGCACCTGCTCGATGAAGAGCGCAAAGACGCGATTGCCCGGCCGCTCGAGGCAATCGGCGAGGAAATCCTCGACGCCGAGACCGGCCTCGTTGCCGGTCGAGACCGCGCAAGTGATCGGCACGCCTTTAGCGAGCAGCGCCAAACGCAAATTCGAGGTCATCGCGCCGCTTTGCGCGATCACCGCCGCACCTTCTTTATAAACCGGCACCGGCTCATCGGCGACCGGTTCGAAGGTCAGCGCCACGCCGTCGGCGAAATTACGAAAGCCGATGCAGTTCGGGCCGAGCAGTATTAGCCCGCTCTCGCTCGCGATCTGGGTGATGCGATCCTGCTTCGCCTTGCCCTCGCCGCCGGTCTCGGCAAAGCCGGAAGCGAAGACCACCGCACTGCCGGCTTGCCGCCGCGCGCAAGCCGCGACGGAATCGACAACCACCGCTTCGGGCACGACGAGGACCACGGCATCGACGCCCTGCGGGAGATCATCGATGCTCGGCACGCATGGCCGACCGTTGATCTCCTTGCGGCGGCGACTGACGAGGTGAATCTCGCCTTGGTAGCCAGCGAGGAGGAGGTTTTCGAGCGCGTTGGCGCCGATCGAGCCGAGATCTGGCGAGGCTCCGACGATGGCCACCGAGCGGGGCCGCAGCAATCGTCCGACGGGTCTTGCCTTTTCCGTTTCCATGGCCCTGCATTTTTGCTGAGCGCTCTAGGGTCGCGAAGCTAAAGCAAGCATCCCGGCGGTTCAATGATCGGTCCAGGCTCGGCATTCGATGCGCGCTGAACGAAAGCGGCGCCGCGGGCCGTTTAGCAAATGGTCGGGAGATCACACCGCCACACCTCACCGCGCAGACGGGGCGGAAAGCCGCACTGGGCCAGGCCTTGCATCGGGCCGGGCTTTCTCCCACTCTGGCCTCATCAAACGATCGTTACCTGGAGAGGGAGCTATGCCAGACGCCAATTCGCCCAACCAAACTTCGCCCAGCGATTGGACCGAACAGCCTGCCGGCGACATCGCCGATGCGGTCGTCGGCGCCATGACCGCAGGCGGCGTCGACCACCTTTTCTTCACCTCCGGCAGCGAGATCGGTTTCTATCAAGAGGCGACCTCCAAGGCGAAAGCGCAGGGCCGCAAGACCCTCAACCTCATCACCGTGCCGCTCGAGCATGTCAGCCTCAACGCAGCGCTCGGCTTTGCCGCGGTCACCGGCCGGCCAGCGGCGACTGCCGCCCATGTCGATTGCGGCACGCAGCATTATGGCGGCGCTGTCCATACCGCCTGGCGCTCCGGTCTCCCCGTGATCATGACCGCCGGCGCCCCGCCGACGGCCTACCCCGGCTCGATCCGCGGCGCGCGCAACGGCGCGCATCTCTGGTCGCAACAGCAATGGGACCAGAACAGCATCGTCCGGCAATATGTGAAATGGGACAAGCGGCTCGAGTACCAGGACAACCCCGGCCTCATGGTCAGCCGCGCGATCCAGGTCGCGACGAGCGAGCCGGCGGGACCGGTCTATATGAGCTTCCCGCAGGAGATCGCGCTGCTGCCCCTGAACGGCACGCGCTATCCGACAGCGGCGCAGCTCGGCGTCGCGCGGCCGGCCGCACCCTATCCCGAGGGCATCAAGGAGATCGTCGACCACCTGTTGAAGGCGAAGAACCCGATGGTGGTCTCAATCGCCTCGGGCCGCAACGACAAGACGGTGCCGGTGCTGACCGAGCTTTGCGAACTCGCCGGTCTCCCGGTCGTCGCCAGCGGCCATGGCGGTTATCTCGCGATCCCGATGACCCATCCTCTCTATCAGCGCAGCGGCATGCTGCTGCGTGAGGCAGATATGGTCATCACCTTCGAGTCCGAGGTGCCATGGCTGCCCGGCATGAACGAGCCGCCCGCCAGCGCGTATATCGCGGCGGTCGACCACGATCCGATCCGGGGGCGCATCCCGAATTACGACTTCAGCGCCAATAACCGCATCACCGCGGATCCGCTGCTCGGCATGAAGGCGATCATCGCCGAGCTGAAGAGCCGCATGACCGATGCCGACAAGAAGAACGCGGCCGACCGCAAGGAGCGCTGGGCGAAGCATTCGAAAGAGGCTTGGGCGAAGCTCGAAGCCGACGCGAAGTCGCGCGCGACCAAGACCCCGATCGATCCGATCTGGGTCAGCTATCAGCTCGGCCAGGTGCTTGACGACAATTGCGTTGTGTTCGACGAGACACTCGCGACCCCGCGGCTGCGCGATTTCCTCCACATCACGAAGCCACGCTCCTACTTCAAGCAGAACGGCTCGAGCGGCGGCTGGACACCCGGCGCGGCGCTCGGCGCGAAATTCGGTGCACCCGATCGCGACATCATCTCTTGCTGCGGCGATGGCTTCTACATGTTCGGCACGCCAGGCCCAGCCCTTTGGGCGGCGGCGCACTACAAGAAGCCCTTCATGTCGGTCGTCTATGTCAACCGCAGCTACAGCACCGGCACGCTGGCGGTCTCCGACAAGTATCCCGATTCCTTCGCGCAGAAGGCGGGTTACCCGGGCGGTTATTTCGATCCGCCGATCGATTTCGCCAAGGAAGCCGAGGCTTGCGGCGCCTATGGCGAGAATGTGCGCGACCCGGCCGAGGTCGGTCCGGCGCTGAAGCGCGGCCTCAACGAGATCCGCAACAACAAGCGCCCGGCGGTGATCGCGGTCTGGCTGCCGCGGCTCGGTCAGAAAGACTGATCGTCGCCTAAACGTCATCGACGGCATGGCAGCCTCATGGCCGCCATGCCGTTTTCTTTTGGTACAGGTTGATTGAAGGAGAAACCAATGGCCGACGAGCTGATCTTCTACACCAATCCGCAATCGCGCGGCCGGATGGTGCGCTGGATGCTGGAAGAGCTTGGCCGGCCCTATCGCACCGAACTGCTCGATTATGCGACGACGATGAAAGCGCCGGCGTACCGCGCCATCAATCCGATGGGCAAGGTGCCGGCGCTGAAGCACGGCGATGCGATCGTGACCGAAGTCGCCGCGATATGCACCTATCTCGCCGATGCCTTCCCCGAAGCGGGCCTCGCGCCGCCGCCCGGCAGCAAGCTGCGCGCCCCCTACTATCGCTGGCTCTATTTCGCCGCCGGCCCGCTTGAAGCCGCGGGTAGCAACAAGGCAATGGGCTTCGTCGTGCCGGCGGAGCGCGAGCGGATGATGGGCTACGGCAACTACAAGCTGGCCATGGACACGCTCGAAGGCGCCGTCGCACAGGCCGACTATCTCGTGGGCAATAAATTCAGCGCCGCCGATGTCTACGTCGGCTGTCAGATCGGCTTCGGCATGCAATTCGGCATGTACGAGAAGCGCCCCGCCTTCGAGGCCTATTGGGCCCGGCTCAGCGCCCGGCCAGCCTGGGCGCGCGCCGCCAAGCTCGATGAAGAAGCCGCCGCAGCAATGAAGTCGTAAATCTTATCCGTTGCCGATCGTCGTCTCGAGGTTGCCGAGCTTCTCGATGGTGATCTTGATCTGATCGCCGCGCTTCAGGAACTCGCCCTTTTCGGCGCCGACGCCTGACGGCGTGCCGGTCAGGATCACATCGCCGGGATAGAGCGTGATACGCGAGGAGAGATGCGCGATCTGCTCGGCGGTGTTGAAGATCATGCGGCTGGTGTGTGAATCCTGCTTCAGCGCGCCATTGACCCAGAGCTTGATCGCGAGGTTTTGCGGATCGCCGACCTCTTCTGACGGCACGAGCCACGGGCCCATCGGGCAAGCACCGTCGAACACCTTCTGGCCGATCCAGTCGTATTTGAACGGCGACTGGAAGGCGATATGCGGCCGCGCGCTCAGGTCGCGCGCCGAGAGGTCGTTGCCGATCGTGTAGAAGGCGACGTAATCGAGCGCCTTGTCGAGCGGCACGTTCGACGCCTTGGTGCCGATGACGGCGCCGAGCTCGGCTTCCCAATCCATCTTCTCGCAGCAGAGCTTCACCGCATCACCATTGGCGACGGCGCAGCGCGACACTTTGATGAAGTGCCAGGGATGGAGCCCGAGCATATGCGGATCGGGCTCGACCGGGATGTTCTGGATCTTGGCCATATTGGCCATGTGATCGGAATAGTTCGCGCCGGCGCAGTAGATCGTCGGCGGATAAAGGATCGGCGCCAGCAGCTTCACGTCGCTGAGGAGCTTGCCGCTGGTGTTGACCGCTTTCGTGTAGAGATCGTCGAGCACACCGCGCGCATTCGTCCAATCCTCGAGCACACCGAGCACGCTCGCATAGGCCGGCTTGCCGGAAAGCTGCGCGAGATCGTGCACGGTGTCGTCGACGAGATAGCCCGCGCGTGGCCCGGAATTGGTCTGAAAGCTGAGCAGGCGATAATCGGTCATGGTGCCTTCCTTTGTAATGCCGTGCCACGAAGCTTCGCGGTTGCGGCTTGATCGATCGTGCCGGTGACGGGGTCAACGACGACGCCGTAATT
>Ga0134128_10001478_pt1 | contig 30185 bp, 35 predicted proteins | sample KB31754_FD_96462 | JGI IMG/M metagenome (GOLD analysis project Ga0134128, IMG submission 96462) | Terrestrial soil microbial communities with excess Nitrogen fertilizer from Kellogg Biological Station, Michigan, USA - KB3-175-4 | ecosystem: Environmental > Terrestrial > Soil > Unclassified ... | reverse complement strand
GGTCGTCCAGCCAGAACCGTTTGTTCGATTTTGCTTTCTGCATGGTCATGCAACGCCTCCCTCGTTGGCACAACCATTGACTCATCAACGGCGTGTCAACTCAATAATTGAGTTTGGACCCTAATATCCGTCCTCCTGTTCGTCATTGTTCCGCTCACCTGGATTTCAGACGCGCACGCACAATCACACTTAGGCCATCAAGCTGTCTCAGGCGAAGCAGGTCTGACAAGTGATTATCAAGGTGGACACGTCGGTAGAGGTTGGGAAGGATCAACAGAAGGGATTGCCTATTCGGAGTTCAATCATCACTTCGCCGGCCTCTGTGATGTGCTCTTTGGGCTTGCCGAGTTAGGCTATGCGCTACGGCTCCCGATGCCGTTCTGGACTCGCTTCGTTCTGCCTGGTGCCCTCGCTGTCGTTGGGGGTTTTTTGCTGGTCTGGAGCGACCACGATGCCTGGCCGATCGGCTCACTTGGCTTAGTCGACACATTTTTCGGCCAAGACCGCGAAATCGTCGAACATAAGTTCTATGGGGTGCTTGGCGGTCGTCATAGCTTTCTGTGAGACGCTTCGTCGAATCGGCCGGGCTCGGCACCCGGTCTGGGCGGTTCCATTGGTCGTGTTGACTCTGGTCGGAGGATTCTTGCTGTTCGTCCATTCACCTGGGAATCATCCTGCCAATGCCAGGATTGAGTTTCACCATGCGTTGTTAGGAAGTGTAGGTGTTGGTGCGGCCTTATCAAAGGGGCTGGCTTCCTGGCTGCCAGGGGCATCGCAGTACGCGGTGAAACGATGGGAAATCGCTTGGGCCGGATTCGTGATCCTCTTTGGCCTTCTACTTCTCGTGTATTCCGAATAGAGCGCGTGGAGGATCAGGATGGAGTTTGACACGCTTCTGAAGCCTATGCTAGGTCTAGTCAATCACGGTCAGTACAGTTGTCGGACACATCTCTAACCTGCCTTGAAGATCGGGCCGGATAGAGGAGGACACATATGGGTGGACATAGCCACTGGGCCACGATCAAACGGCACAAAGGAGCCCAGGACGCGAAGCGTGGGAAGATCTTCACGCGAATCATCCGGGAGCTCACCATTGCCGCTCGATCTGGTGGTGACCCCGACGGGAATCCTCGGCTGCGTCTAGCGATTGCCAAGGCCAAGGAAGCCAATATGCCTGGCGACACCATGAAGAAAGCCGTCCAGCGAGGGACGGGGGAACTGCCTGGTGTGACCTACGAGGAGTTTCCTTTAGAAGGCTATGGCCCTGGAGGGACTGCACTTCTTCTGGAGATTACCAGCGACAACCGGAACCGGACAGTTGCGGAGATTCGTAGTCTCCTCACGAAAAATCACGGCAATATGTCGGAAGCGGGCGCCGTCGCCTGGCAGTTCCATAAGAAGGGGCTCGTCGCGATTGAGAAGGGGAAGGTTGATGAGGATACGATTCTTTCGTTGGCTCTCGACGCCGGAGCGGAAGACGTGAAGGTCGGTGAGAAGAGTTATGAGGTGCTCACCAGTCCTCACGATTTTGAAGCGGTGAAGAAAGCGTTGGTCGACGCCAAGATCGAAACGACGCTTGCGGAAATTACATACCTGCCTCAGAATACCATCAGGCTGGAAGAGAAGTCTGCCGAGCAAATGCTGAAATTGATGGAAGTCTTGGACGAACATGATGACGTCCAGAAGGTCCACGCAAACTTCGATATCCCGGATGACGTGATGGAAAAAGTCGCCGCGGCTGCGGCGGGATAATCATCAGCTCACCACCATGGCTCTTGCCCTCGGATAACGAAACGACATGATCGCCTTTCTCACGGGGCGGTTGGCATTCAAGGCACCCACTCATCTCACGCTTGATGTGCAGGGGGTCGGGTACGAAGTTCATATTCCACTCAGCACCTATTACGCCCTGCCGAATCTCGACGAAGTTACCGCGCTGAATATTCATACGCATCTCCGTGAAGATGCCATTCAGCTCTTCGGATTTCTCTCGCAAAACGAGAAGGAATCGTTTTTGTTGCTGACCAGCGTGTCGGGCATCGGCCCGAAGCTCGCCCTCAGTGTGCTGTCGAGCCTGCCGGTTACGGATCTCGTTCAGGCGATCCAATCTGAGGATGTCGAAAAGCTTGCCACCGTTCCTGGGATCGGGAAGAAATCGGCGGGGCGTATTGCACTTGAACTGAAGGACAAGGTGGACAAGATCCATGGTATTCATCCCCCAACCACTGCCGCTGATGCATCTGAGCTGGACGGTCCTTATGAGGATGCGCTCTCCGCTCTGGTAAACTTGGGCTATCGTCCTCAGGACGCCAAGGAAGCCTTGAAGCGGGTGATAAAGGCTGCGACCGGATCCTTGGCGCTGAAAGAGCTCATCCGTAAAGGGCTCAAGGAACTTGCAAGGGGGTAAGCCTATGCCGCTCGACGTCAGGAACATCGGCAAGATGCTCGTGTACAGCATCTCTATCGGGGCCGTTCTCGTGGTTGCGTTCCCCTCTCGGAGTATCGCGCAAGAGGCCACGGAGCCGAAAAGTATCAGAATGACTTGCGGAACGTGTCCGGATGGCTATGCGACGACTGGCGTCACCCAGTCTCGGGAAATTTGCAAAGACGACGACCCGACTCTCGTGCAATGCGTGCCGCTGGGGGTAAACATGCTGGCCGTGTGCGGATCCTGTCCCGACGGCTATGCCGAAATCGGAAGTTCCTCAGTCCCTGCTCGGTGCGGGAACAAAGACGGTGGCCGGCTGACACAATGCCAATTGAAGAAAATGGAGGACAATTTTCCTGACTCGACTCAGGGATATAAAAAATGTCCTCCTGATTGCGGTAGTACGGCCCAGCCTGGCCAAGGGACTCTGCCGTCTCCCCCGAAGTATCAACAGATGCCGGAGCGTAAGTAAACATGGGTGCCGCGCCATGATGGAACGATTCGTGACCAATCGCGCCACGGACGAAGAGCGGGGTCAGGAGAATGTGCTTCGACCGCAGACGCTCGATGAGTACGTCGGCCAAGACAAAATGAAGGAATCGCTTCGAATTTGTATCGAAGCCGCCAAGCAGCGGGAAGAGGCGCTGGACCATGCCATTTTCTACGGACCGCCTGGTCTCGGGAAAACGACCATCGCCCACATTATCGCGAGGGAAATGGGCGCGGCATTGCGGTCGACATCGGGGCTGGTCTTAGCCCATGCCGGCGACTTGGCGGCGATTCTGACCAATCTTCAAGAACATGATGTGCTCTTTATCGACGAGATTCATCGCTTGCCCGCGTCCGTTGAGGAAGCGCTGTATCCAGCCATGGAGGATTTTCAGCTGGATCTGGTGATTGGACAGGGGCCTGCCACGAAAACCGTCAAGCTTGATTTGCCTCCTTTCACGCTTGTGGGGGCCACGACCAGGGCCGGTTCTCTGACGTCCCCGCTGCGGGACCGATTCGGCTTAGTCTATCGGCTGGAGTTCTATGGGGCGTCCGAACTGGAGGCGATTGTGATGCGCTCGGCGGGAGTCTTAGGTATTGGGATTGATCGGGCGGGTGCCGCGGAAATCTCGCGCCGAACTCGTGGAACACCGCGGATAGCCAACCGGCTGGTTAGACGGATCAGGGACTATGCCCAAATTAAGGCTGGTGGGCATATCACTGAACAGGTGGCTAGGGAGGGATTAGCCTGGGTAGGGATCGATGAAGCAGGCTTCGACGAGATGGACCGTAAAATCCTGATCACCATTATCGAGAAATTCAATGGGGGACCGGTTGGGGTGGAGTCCTTGGCCGCCGCAGTTCAGGAAGACAAGGGCACAATCGAGGATGTGTATGAGCCCTATCTGATCCAAGCCGGTTTTCTGGATCGTACCGGTCGTGGTCGACAGGCGACTCGTTTGGCGTATGATCACTTTAAACGACCTTCTCCCTTACTGATGTAAGCCCTGTGCGTTCCAACTCTCTTCAAGACTCCTGATACTCAGCGCTATCCTTGCAATAGATTCAATCGTTCCTGTAAAATTCACCACTTGCCTCTAGGATCCCCGTTGCTCTACGGGGATGAGCAAGTCCCTCCCACAATGGATGTCAGAGGCGAGACTTAGTATGTCCAAGGGCATGTCGGAATATCGTAAGGAAATCGATAGGATCGATGACGAAATTATCCGACTGCTCAATGAGCGCTCGAAAAGCGTCGTCGAAATCGGGAAACTCAAGAAAGAAAAGAACGCTGATGCCAACCTCCATACCGCAGGTCGGGAGGCTGAGATCATCGAACGGCTCACGAAACTTAACACAGGCCCTTTCCCTGGCGAGGCCGTCCGATCGGTTTATCGAGAAATCATGTCGGCTTCCTTGTCGCTCGAATCTCCTCAGAAGGTAGCGTATCTTGGGCCGCGGGCCACTTTTACCCACATGGCCTGCATGCAGAAATTCGGGTCGTCCGTCCAGTATGCGCCTGTTCACAGTATCAAAGAGGTATTCAGCGAAGTTGAACGAGGCCGAGCCAATTTCGGGGTGGTACCGATTGAAAACACAACGGAGGGTGTCGTGAATTACACCCTCGACATGTTTATCGATTCCAACTTGCTGATCTATGGAGAGATTCTTCAAGAGGTCTCACACCATCTTCTATCGAAATCGGGACTTATCGAGGACGTGAAGAAGATTTATTCCCATCCTCATGCTCTTGCGCAATGCCGGAACTGGCTAGAGGCCAATCTTCCGCATATCCCCGCAGTTGAGGTAGCCAGCACTGCTCGTGCCGCCGAACTGTGCATCGATGAACCACCCTCGGCTGCGATTGCGTCGGAAGTGGCCGGCCAACTGTACGGGCTCAAAGTAATTAAGGCTCGCATCGAAGATAATCTCAACAATTTTACGCGTTTCCTGATTCTGTCGCAGAAGCCGTCGGAGCGCACAGGGAAAGATAAAACGTCGTTGATGTTGTCGGTGAAGGATAAAGTCGGCGCGCTGTATGACCTGCTTCGTCCCTTTGCCTCTCACGGGATCAACATGACCAAGATCGAATCCCGCCCTTCCCAGCGAAAGGCATGGGAATACATTTTTTTCGTGGATGTCGAGGGCCATATCAATGAGGAGCGGGTCAATCGAGCGGTGGAAGAAGTCAAGGGACGCTGCCTCTTCATGAAGATTTTGGGCTCCTACCCAATCCATAGCTGATCATGGCACTACAGGTTCATCCAGATATCCTCTCGCTCAGTCCGTACGTTCCCGGTAAACCGATCGATGAACTACAGCGGGAGCTTGGGCTCACCCGCGTGATCAAGCTTGCCTCCAACGAAAACCCACTTGGGCCTTCACCGAAAGCGGTGGCAGCGTTGAGTGATGCGCAGGATATGCTGCATCGATATCCGGACGGGGGTGCCTATCGACTTCGACAGGCGATTGCCGATCGTTGGAAAGTGGCAAGAGAGCAAGTCATTCTAGGTAACGGGTCTGATGAAATCCTAGGCCTGTTGGCCAGGACGTTCTTGACCCCTGGTGATGAAGCCATCATGGCTGATCACACGTTCGTCATCTATAAGATGGAGGTTACTGCCGTCCACGGCAAGCCGGTGATCGTACCACTCGTCAACTGGACACACGACCCCAAGTCAATGGTACGTGCCGTTACGCTTCGAACCAGATTGCTCTTCCTGTGCAATCCCAATAATCCTACAGGGACAATGGTATCGGCGGAGGACGTCGATCGACTCATGGCCAAAGTGCCTGAAGATATCATCGTCGTGTTTGATGAAGCGTACTTTGAGTATGTCCGCAATCCTCAATTTCCCGATGCGATGGCCTATGTGAAACAGGGGCGGAACGCGATCGTTTTAAGGACATTTTCAAAGATCTATGGGCTGGCAGGATTGCGAATCGGGTACGGCATCAGCACAGTGGAGATCATCGACTACTTAAATAGAGTTCGGCCTCCGTTCAATGCCAACAGTCTTGCCCAGAAAGCCGCGATGGCTGCATTAGGAGATGATGAACATGTGGCCAAGAGTCGGACGGTTAACGCGGCAGGGATGGAGCAGATGGAAGGGGGGTTGCGTGCGTTGGGTGTGACCTCGATCCCGAGCGAGACGAATTTTCTCTATTTTGATGCGAAACGGAATGGGCGACTGGTGTTCGAAGCGTTGCTGCGAGAGGGGATTATTGTGCGGCATATCGACGGAACCATGCTTCGTGTCACCATCGGTCAGCCCGACGAAAATGCGGCCTTCCTCCTGGCCCTCAAGAAGGTGTTGGAAGGGGGAAGGGAAGAAATAGTGAGGGAATTATGATCATCGTGTTGAAGCCGGAAGCGTCGGAGAGTGAAGTGGACCATATTATAGACCGACTGAGGGATCTGGGCTTGAAATCGCAGATATCCACCGGCCAGGAGCGCACGATTATCGGCGTCATCGGAGATGACCGAATCTTGCACAATCAGCCCTTGACGGCGCTTCCTGGTGTGGAAAGTGTCCTGCCGATCCTTGCGCCCTGGAAACTGGTCAGTCGTGAGTTTAAGAAGGAAGCGACCATCATCAACGTCGGCGGCGCAAAAATCGGTGCCAAAAAGTTGACTATCATGGCCGGACCCTGTGCGGTCGAACGGCTTGAGCTCACGGTGGGGATCGCTCACGAGGTGAAGGCCGCCGGAGCTTCGGTTCTTCGTGGTGGGGCCTATAAGCCGAGAACGTCGCCTTATTCCTTTCAAGGGTTGGGTCGTGAAGGACTTGATTACTTGCTTGAAGCAAAAAAACAAACTGGGCTACCGGTCGTGAGTGAGATCTTGGACACCAGAGACATTGAACTCTTTCTTGAGAAGGCGGACATCATTCAGATCGGCGCGCGGAACATGCAGAATTTCGAGCTCCTGAAGGAGGTCGGCGCGTACGACAAACCGGTGCTCTTGAAACGAGGCCTGTCGGCAACGATCAAAGAGTTTCTTCTGTCAGCTGAGTACATCATGTCACGAGGAAACCAGAACGTCATGCTGTGCGAACGGGGCATTCGCACGTTCGAAACGCAATATCGCAACACGCTGGATCTCGCGGCCATTCCCACGTTGAAAGAGCTTTCACATCTGCCGGTTATTGTAGACCCCAGCCATGCCACCGGGAAGTGGGATCTTGTCGCTCCGATGTCGAAAGCTGCAGTGGCAGCCGGTGCCGACGGCCTGCTCATCGAAGTCCATTCGAACCCTGAATGCGCTCTGTGTGACGGTGAAGAGTCCATTAAACCTTCCAAGTTCAAAGCCCTGATGAGCGACCTCAGGAATATTGCGAAGGCCGTTGGGCGAGAGCTGTAAAGGCACGATGGCGGTTCATTTTAAGCAAGTTGCGGTTATTGGGGTGGGGCTGATCGGCGGGTCTCTCGGCATGATCCTTCGGCGAAAGGCATTGGCCGATCATGTGGTCGGCGTCGGCCGTCGTGTCGAGAATCTCAAGACGGCGATCGCTTTGGGTGCGATCGATCGATACGTGGTAGATCCTCAAGAGGGTGTGCGAGGGGCGGATTTGGTGGTCCTTGCGACGCCTGTTGATACCTATGAACGACACCTCCATGACTGGGTCCATTGTCTGGCTCCCGGCGCGATCGTCAGTGATGTAGGCAGTGTGAAAGGAACGTTGGTCGAACGGTCAGAAGCGACTATGCCGGCAGGCGTGCACTTTGTGGGAGCCCATCCCATCGCGGGGAAGGAAAAGACGGGAGTCGCGGCCGGGTCGGATCAATTGTTCAGGGGCGCACGCTGTATTCTGACGCCGACAAAACAAACGGATCCGACCGCGCTTGATCGGATTAGGCAACTGTGGGAAGAGGCCGGGTCGATTGTTTTAACGATGGATCCCCATCTGCACGACCAAATCCTGGGCGCAGTCAGTCACTTGCCCCATGTCGTCGCCTTTGCGCTCATGAATGCCTTGGCCGAGCTTCGCGATCAGCAGGTACCTTTATTGGATCTTGCCGGCCACTCTGGAGGAGGGTTGCGGGATACGACCAGGATTGCCGCGAGTTCTCCAGAAATGTGGCGAGACATTTTCTTGTGGAATCGAGATAATGTGGTGTCCTATATCGACAGGTATACACGAGCCTTGGACGAATTGAAGCAATTGATCAAGGCTGGGGATGCAGCCGGAATCGAGAAGTTGCTCGAACGTGCCAAAGGCGAGCGTGAAAAACTGAATCGTTCGGCCCCAAGCAACTCATGACATCGTTGACCATTACCCCAGGCCGGCCACTCAGGGGAACGACCACAGTTCCCGGCGACAAGTCTCTCACCCATCGGGCGATCATCCTCACCGCACTAGCGGAAGGAACGAGCACGATAGCGAGCTACTGCCAGGGAGAGGATTGCCTGAACACGATGAGGGCTTTTCAGGGGCTGGGAATTCCCATTACGCAGACTCCAACCGAATTAACCGTCTGCGGGAAGGGGTTTTGGGGATTATCCGAACCAAGCGCTCCGATCGATTGCGGCAATTCCGGAACCGGCATCCGTCTGCTCACGGGCCTCTTGGCCGGACAAGATTTTTTCTCGGTGCTCACGGGCGACGAATCGATCAGGCGGCGCCCTATGGGACGGGTCGTCAAGCCGCTGCGCGAAATGGGTGCGGTCATCGGAGGTCGCAGGGGTGGAGAACTGGCTCCCTTGGCGATTACAGGAGCTGGTCTACATGGTATCGAGTACACGTCGTCCGTGGCCAGCGCACAGGTTAAGTCGTCGGTGCTTCTTGCCGGTCTATTTGCTCAAGGGAAGACTCGTTATAAGGAGCCGAGCCTGTCACGAGATCATACCGAGCGGATGTTTCACTTCTTTGGAATCCCGCTCACGAATGAAGAAGGTGCCCTAGTCTTACAAGGGCGACCGTCTGTTGGATGGCGAGGCATTGATGTGACCATTCCGGGCGATTTCTCCGCCGCCGCATTTTTCATCGTCGGAGCGACGATTGTACAGGGATCCGATATCACCATTCACAATGTCGGCATGAATCCGACCAGAATCGGCCTCATCGAGGTCATGAGAAAGATGGGAGCCGAAATTCAGGTTCTGGGTCTGCGAGAAGCGGCCGGCGAACCGGTCGGAGATCTTCGTGTGAAGTCTGCCCCACTGAAGGGCGTCACGATAGGCCATGACCTCATTCCCAAAACGATCGATGAATTTCCCGTGCTGTGCGTGGCTGCGGCTGTGGCGGATGGAGACACCGTGATTGTCGGAGCAGAGGAACTTCGGGTCAAAGAAAGTGATCGGATTGCCACCATGAGCCGCGAGTTGAAGACGATGGGGGCTCTGGTCGAGGAACGTCCGGACGGGATGATCATCCACGGATTAGGTCGAGGGGGGGGGAACGGCCGGCTGAAAGCTGCAGTCAAGGCCGAGAGCCATGGAGATCATCGTGTGGCCATGTCTCTCGCCATTGGTGGCCTTACAGCGGAAGAGAGTATGACGATTGCCGACACGAGTTGCGTGGATACGTCATTTCCCAATTTTGAGAAGGCACTCGTCGATCTGTTGGCGAAGCCTGCGTGAAAGCGGTGTGTCGGATGGGACAGTTCGAAATTGAGAGGCGATGAGTGATTATTGCGATTGACGGACCGGCCGGAGTCGGCAAGAGCACAGTAGCCAAATTACTAGCGGCTCGTCTTGGTTACCTTTATCTGGATACAGGAGCACTGTACCGAGCCATCGCATGGAAAGTCTTGCAATCGAGTATACGTCCGACCGATCATGAGCAAGTGGTCACATTATTGTCGACTACCTCGATTCATATGCAGTTTCATCATGGCATGATGCAGGTCTTGGTCGATGGCATCGACGTTACCGGAGAACTTCGTACACCAGAAGTTACCGCAGCAGCCTCCGTCGTGTCCGCTATTCCGGCAGTCCGCGAATGGCTGTTGCCGATCCAACGTCAGATCGGCCAGAGGGGTTCGGTCGTCGCAGAGGGACGGGACATCGGCACCAAGGTCTTTCCAGCGGCACCATTCAAATTCTTTTTGGAGGCAGACGCAGATGTACGAGTTGCACGGCGGCACAGTGAGCTGGTCGCTGCGGGCCGTAGTGGGACGGTTGAAACGACGTTCCGGGATCTGTCGGACCGGGATCGGCGTGATCGGACCCGTTCGGTCGACCCATTGGTTCCAGCGGGTGACGTGCGACTCATCGATACCTCTGCACTCAGCCCTGACCAAGTGGTGGAGCAGATGATTGTGGTTGTGTCGACCGGGTCGTGAGCGGGGTAGTCTATGGAATTTTGTGGGTTTTGGTGCGAATCGGTGGATGGGTTTGCTTTCGGTATCGCGTAGAAGGTCGGGTTCCTCAGACCGGGGGGGTGCTGATCGCCGCAAACCATGCCAGCTATCTCGATATTCCCTTGCTCGGCTGTGGGATACGTCGAAGGGCCTGGTACTTGGGACGGAATGACTTGTTTCCGATTCCAGTATTGAACGGAATTTTGCAGACGTTGGGCTGGATACCGGTGAGGTTGGGACGCCTAGACCGAGAGGCGTTTGGAAAGGCGATCAACCTGATTCGAGCAGGTAACGCGGTGGTCATTTTTCCGGAAGGCGGACGCAGCCACGATGGCCACCTTCGGCCTCCGAAGGCTGGTATTGGAGTGATTGTATCGCAGACGGGATGTCCGGTCGTTCCAGCATATCTGAAGGGGACCTTCGATGTGCTCCCCACGGGGGCACGCTGGCCTCGGTTGCGTCAGATCACGGTACGATTCGGGGATCCTATTCAGTTCGAAACGGGGAAACAAAAAGAGAGGGCGGAAACGAAACACTTCTATCAACAGGTCAGCCGCACGGTGATTGAGCATATTGCAGCCTTAGGTCAAGTCCCCGTTCCAAATGGAAGAAATGACCGGGCTCCGGAAACACCGAACAGGCCGACCGCCGATACTCACAATGCTGAGTGAGCCCGGCGACTTCACCATCAGCACCCGACGAGAGTCGGAAGAGTAGGACGTTCATATGAGTACGGTATCCAACAGCAGTGACGCTCAGTTAGACCGCAATGCATTGGCGGCATTGTACGAAGAAACCTTCCGTAATCTGGAAGAGGGCACGATTACAGAAGGCCGTGTAGTGGCTCTGACCAAAGACAAGGTCGTCGTTGATATCGGATACAAATCAGAGGGCATGATCCCGAGCGATCAGTTCTCTTCCGAGGAACTTCATAGCATCAAGATCGGCGACCGACTCCAAGTGTATATCGAAGAATGTGAAGATGCAGACGGCAATCTCGTTCTTTCCAAGGAAAAAGCGGACAAGATGAAGATTTGGGAAGAACTCGAAAAGCTCTACAAAGAAGAGAAGAGTATCGAAGGCAAGATTGTCTCACGCATCAAGGGCGGTATGATGGTCGATATCGGCGTTAAAGCATTCTTGCCAGGTTCGCAGATTGACCTCCATCCGGTGCGTGATCTGGATGGGCTTGTTGGAAAGACTTTCCCCCTCAAGATCATCAAAATCAACCATAGGCGAGGCAATGTGGTCGTGTCGCGTCGCGTGCTGTTGGAAGAAACCAGGGATAAAAAACGGCAGACGACGCTGGCCAATCTCAAAGAAGGTCAGCTCATTCAGGGCACCGTCAAGAACATCACCGATTACGGGTCGTTCATCGACCTCGGCGGTATTGATGGGTTGCTGCACATTACCGACATGTCCTGGGGTCGAGTTGGACATCCATCGGAACTGTTTATGGTGGGAGACAAGGTTGAAGTCACGGTGTTGAAATACGATCGTGAAACAGGTCGTATTTCTCTGGGACTCAAGCAGAAGAGTGCGGATCCCTGGACGAATGTCGCCGGCAAGTATCCCATCGGTACCAGGGTTCGTGGTCGTGTGGTCAGCCTGACCGATTATGGAGCGTTCGTGGAACTTGAGCCGGGAGTTGAGGGATTGGTGCATGTGTCGGAGATGTCATGGACGCACGAAGTCCGACATCCATCGAGAGTCGTGGCGGTCGGAGATCAAGTGGAAGCCGCGGTGCTCAACGTCGACCCCGCGAGCCGCAAGATCTCATTGGGCATGAAACAGACGGCGCCCAACCCTTGGGATATGATCGAGGGCAAGTATCCGATCGGAACCCATATCGAAGGAAAGGTGAAGAGTCTGACCGATTTCGGTGCCTTTGTCGGACTTGAAGAGGGAATCGACGGACTCATCCATATTTCGGACATGTCTTGGACGAAGCATATCAAGCATCCCTCTGAGTTGTTCAAAAAAGGGCAAAAAGTGGAAGCTGTCGTGTTGCGCATCGACAAAGAGAAAGAGCGTCTCTCGTTGGGGTACAAACAGTTGGCGCGTGATCCCTGGGATGAGGCGATTCCTGCGCGGTATCACGTCGGCGATTCAGTGACCGGCAAGGTATCGAAAGTCGCCGATTTTGGAATCTTCATCGAATTGGAGGGTGGGGTGGAAGGCTTGATCCATGTCAGCGAATCCGGTCTTGAGTCTTCCGTGAAGCTGGAAGAAAAGTTTAAGTTGCAGGACGACGTCACGGCGAAGATAATCAAAGTTGATCGAGAGGAACGCAAAATAGCCCTTAGTCTTCGTGATCATCAACTGGATTGGGAGCGCAAACAGGTTGATGACTATCACTCGGCACAAGGCGCGCTGGACCAGAGTCTGGGCCGGGCAGCTAAACAGAGCCGGAAACGGTCGCAATCGGAAGATCCAAGCTAAGTCGGCTTGTTTGAGGAAGAGTGCAGGATACGAGCAATGGCGGATGAAGCGACACAGACGGAACACCCGCGTAAGCGCCATCTGTTGCGGAAAATCTTTTGGCTTTTCGCGATGGGGCTGGGGGGCTTGATTCTGATCAATCTCTTTTTTCCCGATCTTGATCTGTCAAGCGACGATCGAATCGCTCTGGTTCGAGTCGAAGGAGTCATTTTGGATTCTCAGACGACCATTGGAGAGCTGAAGCGATTCAGCGAGAATCCTTCTGTCAAAGCCATCGTCATAAGAATTGATAGTCCCGGGGGTGGCGTCGTGCCATCGCAAGAGATCTACGATGCAGTCAAACGGATCAGAAGCAAGAACAACAAGGCGGTGATCGCCTCGATGGGGAGTGTTGCCGCATCGGGAGGGTATTACATCGCGGCTGCAACGGATCGGATCGTGGCCAACCCCGGGACTCTGACCGGTAGCATCGGAGTCATCATGGAAATGGCCAACGTGGAAGGATTACTCCAGAAGATCGGTGTGGAAGGGGTTGTCATTAAGAGCGGGAAATATAAGGATGTGGGGTCACCACTCCGGAAGATGAGCGCGGACGAACGAGGTTTGTTGCAAGCCGTGATGGATGATGTCCACAAACAGTTTATCGAAGCGGTGGCCGAAGGCCGTTCGCTCGAACTTCGGGCTGCTCAAGCGTTGGCCGACGGTAGAATTTTTACAGGACGCCAGGCCAAGGAAGCAAAGCTGGTCGACGAACTGGGCGACTTGGAAGATGCCATTCAATTGGCTGCGGAGCTGGTAGGGATCGAGGGGGAACCGAAGGTCGTCGAGCCACGGCGCCGCTTTTCCCTTCGCGAAATTCTGGACTCGAAACTCCACATGATGTTTCCGAAGTTGGATATGCAACCGGGCATGAGCTTGAAATACCTTATGGCCTTCTAGCCGTATCAATGAAGGTGTGGTGATTCTCGAGACGAAGGGAGCGTGGATATGACCAAGGCGCAGATCATCGAAAAAGTTTCTGAGCAAGTCACCACCTTGACGAAGCGACAGGCAGAAGTGGTCGTCAACACCATTTTCGATTGTGTCAGAGATTCGTTGAAAACCGGCGATAAAACTGAGATTCGAGGCTTCGGCAGCTTTCGGTTGCGCGCTCGTCGAATGAAGGAAGGGCGGAATCCAAAGACTGGAGAGACGGTTGCCGTACCGGCCAAGCGGGTTCCGTTTTTCAAGGCCGGCAAGGAGCTGAAGGAATTGCTCAATCAATAGCGAACGGCCGGTTGAAAAGGAACCAATGTCCACATCAGATTCTTCGCAGACGCATACAACGGAAATCAACTGGACAGACGGTGCGCTCAAACGAATGGAGCGTGCACCAATATTTCTGCGCGGCATGGTGCGTCGTTTGGCTGAAAAAAAAGCGCGTGAATTGGGGTACGAGGAAATCACCGAGGAGACTCTCGAGCAGTTTAAGGGACAAATGATGGGACGCATGGGCGGTGAAGCCGGTATGGCATCTGCTGTCGAAGAGATGGTCAATGGTCGTCTTCCATGGACCGCCGCCGCTAAAGAACGGTTGGAAACGGTGCCCGAATTTATGCGAGTGATGATCAAGCAGATTGCGGAGGAAATCGCAAAAGAACGGGGGCATCTCGAAGTGAACGTCGAGTTGTTTGAAAAAGTGGAAGCGCTTGGTGACCTTCACGAGGAGTGCGGACCCCCGATGGAATGGACCGAGGATGCACTGGCGCTGCTTCAAGACAAGTTAAAGCAATCGCCGCCCATCGCGCTGGAATTCGTGACCGATATGTTGAAGCGAGATACGGAAGATTTCGCCAGGGCCAACAAACTGATCCACATCGATGCATCGGTTCTGCAGGACCTGTGGGAAGCACCCCAAGAACGAATTGCCTGGACCGACGAGGCATGGAAGCGGCTTCAGACGTCTCCGGATTTCGTGCGTAGTGGGATCAGAAAAGCAGCCGAACGGCGAGCCCGTAAGATGGGATTGAAAGAAATCGATTCCGACCATCTGACGACGTTTCGGAATCAGGCGATGATGAAAGCCGTCAAGCGTATCCGTTCATTCGGATATCATGAACTGACGTTCGCTGCCTTTGAGACCGCCCTCCAAAAAACCAAACGTCTGCAGGGTAACGATCAGGCGGAAAAGCGTCTCCAAGAGATACGAGGACACTTTGCCGATCCAATGACAAAAAAGCCGGAAGGCGGGACCCTGGGAGCCGAGCTCATGGATCGTTTCCGTAAGTACCTCAAAGGTGAAGGAACACTCTGACGCTTCGAAACCATTCACCCGCCCATTCCAACGTATTTTCCAAAAACACCCCAACCAACCCGGACCAGAATCTCTTCAGTGAGCTTCCACCTGCTGGGGCCAAAACTTGTGTCGGATTTGGGGAAGCGGTTCGTTGTCAAAATTGGGAATGTCATAGAGACAACGATCGATCGTTGCGACCTCGTCTTCGGTCAACGGCAACGTCACTTTTTTCTTCCAGAACTGATCGAGTGTAAAATAGTCGGCCGACTGAGGCTTCTGCGCCAATAACTCCTGCATTTTTTTGAAGCCCGGCGTATCAACGCCAGGGATACGTCCCTTGTTTCGATCATGACACCAGGTTAGCACCTCGGCAATTCCGTACATCGTAATATCGACATTCACAATTTTGCTCATGACTTCCTCCTACAAGCAACGGCGCATCATAGCGTAAGTGGCAGGCGAAATTCAAAGGCCGAGGAAGTCCTGTCGGCAGATTGCGAGGGATAAGATGCCTCTGTATACTGGGTCTTCCGATTCCATCATCATAGGCCCATTGGTCCAGCAGGGTTGGGTATCGAAGGGTTGTGAATATTCTGATTGAACGAAAATCCCACGCGGCCAGACTGCTTCTCTTCCTCCTCTCTCTTCTTATCGGTCACGGCCTGTGGGCTTGTTCCAAGAGCGAGCCCTATAACCCACCTGACCCCTTTTATTATTTTGCCAGCTACAAAGTCGGCAAGAATCCCACCACTATTACCACCGAAGATCTTAATCACGACTCGTTCACCGATCTCGTCACCACCAATATTGCGAGTAATACCCTCTCGATTCTGTTGGGGAATGGTGACGGTACATTCAGGGATCAGGTTCAGCTACATGTCTGTCAGGAACCGCGCTCTCTCGTAATGAGCAATTTCAATCAAGACCGACACGCCGATGTGGCCCTGGCATGCTCCGGCGGGGACGAGATCATGATTTTGCTGGGCCATGGAGATGGAAAGTTTGAACAGGGCCCACGTTATCCGGTGCATCGTGCACCGATTGCACTGGCTGCCGATGATATCAATGGCGATCATCATACAGATCTTGTCGTCGCTCTACGGAACGACAAGGTCAAAGTCTTTCTAGGGAATGGGACCGGCGAGTTTCACCACGGCGCTCAGTACGAACATGGAGACACTCCCACATCAGTTGCCCTGTCAGATCTTAATGCTGATGGGAAATTGGACTTGGCAGTGACAAATGGCGGGCCTATGTCGAATGCCGTCACCATTTGGCTCGGGAACGGTGACGGTTCCTTTCGAGATCCCAAAGACTATTCGACGGGCCACCGACCTCTTGGCGTGAGTTTTGCCGACTTCAATAACGATCATCACCGGGATCTACTGGTCATCAACGGAGAGCAGGATAGCTTCACGACGTTTCTCGGCAACGGCAACGCGACATTCCGACCCGGCAAGGATTCCGGGGCTGATGCCGGTCCCAATTTTGGGTTGGCGCGGGATTTCAATGGCGATCGATTAGAGGATGTCGCGATCGTGAATATCCAGTCGAATGATCTGTCGATCTTGTTCGGGAAAGGCGATGGCACCTTTCATTATCCTCCGAGAAATTACCGTACGAAGTTCGGTCCGTTTGCTCTTTCGTCATTTCGTGTCACGACCTCCGGGCTAGAAGAACCGGGACTAGCCATTGCCGATAACGGAAGCGGCAGCGTCTCGATTTTTCTTCACCATGGACTCAAACCAGTCGCGAAGTCGGAGGCAAGAGAGTAGGAAGCGAACGATCACCGTCTATTCTTGACAGCCTGGAGGGCCTTCGCTAGAGTGGCCGTTGGGTAAAACAGCCCTAAGTTTTCGAGCACTACTAATGGCGCTTCGATCCTTTGCATGGTGGTTCATGATTGGGGCCTTGATGACCCTCTCCGTTCTAATGGTGCAGGGTGGGGTTCGCGATTTGTGGGAAGGGACTCATCCAGCTGGAGGTACCAACGTGTTCGTGTATTTTGGTACGACGCTCATCGGCGGGGGATTACTAGCTGGGTGTGTCGCGTTAATTATGAATCGCCTTCGATAGCCAGAGAGAACAGGAAATGTATGCAGTGCCTCAAGTGCAAAGGGTTCATGCTCGTGGAGCGTCACTATACCCTCGTCAACAGGAGGATATACGCACGTTGCCTCAATTGCGGGTTTTGGATTGATCTGGCCGACCTCCTCCGGTTTTTTCATAAAGTGATTGATAGTGGGCGGAAAGGTGATAAAGTGCGTGAATCCTTCATATTCTAAAAAGAGGCGGTCGTTGTGGCACAGTGCGACCATATTTCGCCCGATTATCACAGGCAGAGCTGGAGAAGCGTCTTCTCTTGCCTTGTTCTAGTTTCGACCATCTCTCTTTCGCCCCTCGCTTCCTCAATATGCCTCGCCTCAGGGATGGAAAATCACTCTAGAAACCAGATTACGTATCCTGTCAGTTATGCTCCGCAACCTTTCCCGTGGAAACGAATTCCGGCGCACAGTATTCTCCTGAAAGAATTGCGATCAGGCCGTATCCTGTTCGAGCACGAAGCTGAGAAACGTCTCTCGCCGGCCAGTCTAACCAAGATTATGTCGGCGCTGATCATTCTTGAGAAAGGGCGTCTGGATGATCTGGCAACGGTGAGCAGGAATGCGGCAAGAGCTCCTAAGACTCACCTACGGCTGAAGGTCGGGGAAGTGTTTCGCCTTGGCGATTTGCTCAAGGCGATGATGATGGTGTCAGCCAATGACGCCTGCCTGGCAGCTGTTGAGCATGTCGGAGGCGATGAAGAGCAATTTGTGACGTTGATGAACGCCAAGGCTCTAGCGCTTGGATTATCGGACACGCACTTCAGCAACGGGTGTGGCTTCGATGGTCCCGACCACTATTCAACAGCTGAAAATCTCGCGAAACTCAGTGAGGTAGCGATGCGAAACGCGGTGTTCCGAGAACTCGTCAAAGAGGAACGAGAAATTATCACACCTGTCAGTGGATATCGCGCCTACGTCCTACATAACACGAATCGTTTACTTGGTCGGATTCCCGGCGTAGAAGGAGTGAAGACCGGATTCACCTCCAAAGCAGGCCGATGCCTGATTGCTAAAGTCTCTCAAAATGGTAGCGATCTGCTCATCGTGATCCTGAACTCTAACCGACGGTGGAATACAGCGAGAAGTCTGATCGATTACGGGTTTCGTCTCACGACCGCCGTCCAATAGCTGTTTTCACCTCTCATCCTGTCGGGCAAATTCATTCTTGAGCACAGCTTCCGATTGATGGCGTCTCGCCTTGGCTGGACTACCGTGGGGCGGTAAACTCGATGTTGATGTCCTTGCCAAGGTAATTCACCTGGAAACCTTGTTTATCGTAGGCCATGACGGCGCCCATGACGTTTTCGTCACCATACTCCTCTTGGCCTAACAACTTTCGGATGTCCTCTGGACTCTCACCATTGAGTACGTTACGAAAGATGCCTCTGGTCTTATACGCGAACCGGTTATTAATGAAAAGGAGATCGACCTTACCATCCTGAATACGCACCCCGGCCATTGGACCGGTCGGTTTTCGTTGATCGAGCAGGAAGATGAAAGTCGCTTCCTGCTCAGCCTTGATTCCAGAAATCTTTTCGTTCACGAGCATTTCAACAGCTTTGGATTCCGCGTCGCCGAGTTTGACGCCGAACAGAGAAATCTCGGCGCTCGAAATGGCCTTTGGTTCCATGACATCGCTCTTGCTTAACTCATACAGCTCGGCATGAGCTGAGCCAAACGCTGCTAGGATGCTCGCCAGTAGAATAATTGCCATACGCGCTTTCGTCATGGTATCTAGCGTTTCTTTCGTAAGGGTTCGTGACTTGATCAGGATAGGTGCATCGATAGAATCAAGATAGGCATATAACACATTGTAGCCAAGAGCTACTAGACGTGCAAGGAACGGGATGCGCGAGCGCGCTGCTGGATAAGAGACTCGCCGGGTGGACGCGGTATCCTCGCATCATGACTGGGGCTCATCGCCCAACAACATCGCCCCGAGTTCCCGAAGTCTGCAGAAGTAGGCTTGGGGCTCGCTGTCCAATGCTTCCGCCAGTTCATCGAGATCTCCCAAGCAGTCTTTCACGATGGCAACCCGTTGGTCGTCAAGGCCCTCGGAACTATCAAGGAAATAGACCACACAGCCGCTAATGACCGTGTCGATCGTCATCAATTGTCCTTGATGTGGGCTCGAAAACTGAGGCCAACCATTGGCACAATGCTGTTCCCACGCTGTTGTAATCATGCTTCGATCCATGAGGCGCTCCTTTCCCCATTCGTCATGTGACAAGCCAGCACCCTAGTGGATGCGGTCGCAGAGGGACCGGCATCAAGCAGAAGATCCAGCTGAAACGGCGTGGAGGAATCGCAGGATCAGGGATACAGTCCACGCTGGAGATGTGCTTGAGCAACTTGATCAATCCCACTCATGAGGGCCGCCATGCGCATTGACACTCGGTGTTCGGTCGAAAAATGAAGTGTCCGCTGAAAGGCGGACGTGATGATGTCTTGCAGCCGATGCTGGATGTCTGTTGCGCTCCAGAAAAATCGCTGAAGGTCCTGCACCCATTCAAAGTATGAGACGATGACGCCGCCGGAGTTGGCGAGAATATCGGGGATGACGAAGATGCCTTTGTCAGCAAGGATGCGGTCGGCTTCCAGGGTCGTCGGACCGTTCGCCCCTTCCGACAAAATTCGGCACCTCAAAGAATTCGCATTCTTGCTTGTGATCTGTTCCGAGAGGGCAGCGGGTACGAGAACGGTGCACTCTAATCGCAGGAGTTCCTCGTTTGTGATCGCATCCCCCAGTTTGGTGTCACGCAGTGGTCGGCTAGGATCGCGACGAAGTAATTCCATGACATCCAACCCCTTGGGGTTGTAAATTCCACCATGTACATCGCTGACGGCAATGACGCGTGCACCTTGTTGCTGCATGATGCGGGCGGTGTGTGAACCGACATTTCCGAATCCTTGAATCGCGACGGTGGCATTTTCGATCGACAACTTAAGGTGACGAAGCACCTCTTGCGTCACATAGACGACTCCGCGTCCCGTCGCTTCTTCACGGCCCAAGCTCCCACCGATCGAGAGCGGTTTGCCGGTCACCACTCCAGGAACGGCGTAGCCGACTTGCTGGCTGTATGTGTCCATCATCCATGCCATGACCTGAGCATCGGTTCCCACGTCTGGGGCCGGTACATCCTTGTCCGGGCCAATCAGTGGGAAAATCTCCGCGGCGTATCGCCTGGTCAGCCGCTGTAACTCGGCGGGAGACAGTTGTTTCGGCGCTACTGTAATTCCGCCTTTCGCTCCTCCATACGGCAAGCCGGCCAACGCACATTTCCACGTCATCCACATCGCGAGAGCGGCCACCTCACCGAGATTCACGTCGGGATGGTAACGCACGCCTCCCTTGGATGGACCCCGGGATGAATCATGTTGAATGCGGTAGCCGGTGAAAACTTCCACGTGCCCGTCATCCATCCGAACTGGAAGGCTGACGACGAGAGACCGCTGTGGAAGCTTCAGCCGTTCACGGAGGTTCGGGTCAAGTCCCATCGCTTCCGCTGCCTGATCGAACTGCGCGACGGCCAGACGAAAGGTCGGTGTATCAAGTTCTCGCATAGGACTCCTCTACGCCAACACCATCCAGGTTCGTACACCGGCTGGTCATGCAACAGTCGAACAGTTTAAGGCAAACACCGTCGCGAAGGTCTGAGCGAGTTCTTGCTTGACGATATCAACTTGGACGGCTGTTTGGCGTATTGCCGCCATGGATGTCACTCGGCAATCTGGAAATCCACAGGGATGGATCCGTTGGAACGGCGTCAGATCCAAATCAACATTCAGAGCGAACCCGTGCAAGGTCACGCCGTGCTCGATTCGTACGCCCAGGAATGCGATTTTCTGTGGCTCAGGAGTCATGATCCACACACCTGGTTTACCAACGATACGGGAGCCGGTAATGTTCCAGAGCTCGAGTACCTGAATGATCACTTCTTCCAGTAACCAGACCAGTTGCCTGGGGCCCGCTGCATGTCGTTCAAGCTTGAGCACGGGGTAGACCACAATCTGTCCGGGGCTGTGAAAGGTCACAGATCCTCCACGATTGACATGATGCAGTTCTGCGCCATCCGCGCATAATGCGGATTCACTGCCCCCCCAATGCGACAGCCTGGTCCTACGTCCGAGCGTGTAAACCGGTGGATGTTCAAGGATCAGAACAGTATCCGGTTGGAGGTCGAGGAGACGTTCCTCATGCAAGCGAGACTGTATTTCCCACGCAATGAGATAGGGGACCGGTTCTGGAAAGATACGAACCGCACCCGCATGACCGTGGGAAGAGCCCAAAAACTGAGACGTCACGGTATTCGCATCGATCATGGGATTACACGCTCAAAGGGTCAGGTCCCTTCATGAGGATGGTAAACCACTCACCAGCGGTCAGTTCCAAGGGTTCCGGTGGTAGAGCAAGAACTGGCTCTGCATGGTGGAGACATTGTTGCATAACTTACCATGTAGAGGAAAGTCGAGTTGCGAAGGTATCGAGACTACCCTCGCAACTCGTGAATCGAAGAGTGTTACTTGATGGCTGCGAAGAGTTCCTTGATCTCAGGGGTCTTCAACTTCTTCAGCGCTTTTGCCTCAATTTGGCGGATACGCTCGCGTGTCACGGACAAGCTTTGGCCGACTTGCTCCAAGGTGCTGGCTTCATCGTAGCCGATTCCGAAGCGGAGCCTGATGACGGTTTGCTCGCGAGGTGTGAGGATGCTCAAGATACGGTCCAGTTGTTCGGTCAGTTCACTTCGGTGGACATGAGCGTCGGGTGGAACTGCCTGTTGGTCTGGAATCATGTCCCCGAATTGCGTATCTCCATCACCGATCGGAGTTTCCAACGCCACCGGCTCCTGAAAGGCCAGTACAGTCTCGCGGAGCCGCTCCGGTCTCATGCGCAGTACATGGGCAATCTCTTCTAAGCGAGCGGGCCGCCCGAACTGTTGCCCAAGTCTCCGCATCACACGGAGGATTCGATGCGAGGCCTCGGTTTGGTGAACCGGAATGCGAATCGTTCTTGATTGATCCGCCAGCGCCCGAGTGATGCCCTGCCGAATCCACCATGTTGCATAGGTGCTGAATTTGAATCCCTTTCGATACTGGTATCGCTCGGCCGCTTTCATCAGACCGATGTTGCCTTCTTGTACGAGATCCAGCAAACTCAATCCTCGCCCCGTGTAATGTTTGGCAACATCCACCACCAAACGAAGATTGCACCGTACAAGCTCATCTTTACCTTGCTCCAAGATCACTCTAGCTGCGCGAATTTCTTCGAGCAACCCTTTCAGGGTCTTTGCTGTGGCTGGTGTAGGCTTCAAGTCTAGGTCCGACGGGCTAAGGGCAGTGTTTAAGGCCTTCTCGGCTTTGTCTAACGCAGTGGCGGAAAGCCCGCTCAATCGTCTGATCAGTTGGAGTACGTTCACGTTGTCTGCAAGAACGGATGTCCGTTTGGATTTGAACAAGACTCTTATGGCTTGACGCAGAGCAGCCCGAATGCGCCTGGTCCCATGGTCCACCCGCTTGGCAATCGCGGTCTCTTCTTCACGAGTCAACAGCCCTCGATCGCCGAACGACCGGAAGTATAAGGCTTCCAAGAGAAACGGGCTGGCGCCGTGGCTTGTACGCATGACCGGGTGAGCCTTCTCATCCGATCCGGATTCCTCAGCCTCACGGCTGATCATTCCCAGCATGCCGCTGGCCTTGGCGTCATCGGCATCGACATCCGGGACGAATGTTTTCTGTATCTCCATCTCGTCAGAGACTCGCAATCCTTCTTTCATCGTGTCACCTTTTGCTCTGGTTGAACGTCATCTGCCCTTATTAGAGCCATATTCAGAGGAAAAGATTCAACCGAATCGTGACTTATACTATGTCTACGAAGCAAAACGGATGCTGGATTGAAGATGAGAAACGGCGGGTGTGATCAGCTCAAAAAATAAGAAAGATTAGACCAGGCTAATGAGGAAAGGAAGGAAGAGCTGTCACACTTATGCGGCATCTATGTAGGATCGGCATCAGCGATCAGGCTGAAATGCCACACTACTTCGGTAACAGTCCTTTCATGAATGAGGCAAGAGTGTCGACCGGAATCGGGAAGATGGTCGTTGAGTTCTTCTCACCTGCGATCTCGGCGAGTGTCTGAAGATACCGCAACTGAAGAGCCGCGGGGTTTTGACTAATGACATTAGCGGCTTCCGCGAGTTTCTGCGCCGCTTGAAATTCACCTTCAGCATGAATGATTTTGGCCCGTCGTTCCCGCTCAGCCTCAGCTTGTCGGGCGATCGTGCGTTGCATGTCTTGAGGGATATCGACGTTCTTCACTTCCACGGCAGCGACTTTGACTCCCCATGGCTCAGTCTGCTGATCGATAATCCGCTGCAGTTCGGCATTGATGTCATCGCGCTTCGCTAACAGGTCATCGAGCTGACTCTGGCCAAGCACGCTGCGCAGGGTGGTTTGGGCGACTTGCGACGTGGAATACAGATAATCTTGGACTGCAATCACGGCCCGTTGAGGGTCAACCACCCTCAGGAAGATGACGGCGTTCACTTTCACGGAAATATTGTCCAGTGTAATGACATCTTGGGAGGGGACTTCCATTGTCACAATTTGGAGATTGACGCGCACCATCTGTTGGAGGACCGGGATAACCAACCGAATGCCGGGCCCTTTCACGGTCTGAAACTTGCCCAGCACAAATACCACAAGCCGTTCGTATTCCATGACGCGCTTAAAACTGGCATAGAGCATGAGGACCAGTAAGGCTAACGGCATGAGCAATGACATAAATGGCTCCTTGTCTTCGGTCGGGTTATTTGTGAGCGGGGGCCACCTTCACGGTCAGTCCCTCGACCGACATCACCTCCGCAGCCTCTCCCTGCAGAATCGGGGTTTGGCTGACCGCCTCCCAGATCTCCCCCTGGACCATAATCTGACCGCGTGGATTGAGATCCGTCCTGGCGATTCCGATCGAACCAATCATTCCTTCAACCCCAGTGACTGGTCTGCCACGAGTGCTCTTAACGGCCGTCCACGCAATGATTCCGATCAGGCAGCCGATCGTCATGACAGTCGGCAATAAAAAGGATAGGGATATTTGCAGAAAAGGCGCGTCACTCTTGATGAGGAACAGACCACCCAACATCATCGCAGCCAATCCACCGAGCGCGAGCAATCCATAGCTGGTGACCGAAATTTCGAGCAGGAGGAAAACCGCGCCGAGTATCACAAGAAAGGCGCCTGCATAGTTGACGGGGAGCGACTGAAGCGAATAGAAAGCCAAGATCAAGCTGATGGCGCCGATGATGCCGGGCAGGATGGTGCCGGGGCTGTAGAGTTCGGCCATAATTCCAATGGTTCCGATAGACATCAGAAGATAGGCGATGTTGGGATCGCTCAAGATTTTGAGTAATTCCAGACGAGTTCCCATTGGGAATTCATGGAGAGTTGCGGTCTCGCTTGAGAACGTGATTGATCCATTAGGAACGGCAATCTTTCTTCCTCGCAGCTGTTTCAACAGCGTAGGGATGTCATTGGCAATCACGTCGATGATTTTAAGCTTCAAGGCTTCTTGCTCTGTCGCGGAGACGCTCTTTCGAACTGCATCTTCCGCCCATGACACATTGCGCCCATGCCGTTCGGCGATGCTTTTGATGTACGCAGCCGCGTCGTTTTCAACCTTCTCTTTCATCGTATTATCCATCTCACCGCCACCCATTGCGACTGGATGTGCCGCGCCTATGTTGGTACCCGGCGCCATGGCGGCAACATGGGCCGCCATCGTGATGAAGACTCCTGCAGAGGCGGCTCGGCCTCCCGAAGGGGCGACGAACACGATCACCGGGATGGGCGAACCGGTCATATCTTTGATCATCAGGCGCATGGAGGTATCCAATCCTCCGGGAGTATCCAGCTTGAAGATAAGAGCCTGTGCGCTCGATGTCTGGGCATACGCAATGGCGTCGTGAAGATATTCAGCTGCAACGGGGTTGATGACACCTTCATAGGTTGCGACGATGATGTCCTCGGCGAGAGCAGGGTTGGTTGGGAGAATCAAACAGAGTACAAACCCCGGTCCTACAATCGCCGCTGTGAGGAAACGGCCAAGCACAGTTCTCGTTTTTTGACCACCTTTAAGCATCGTAAGATGTTGAATGATGAAAGGATCTTACGGTCCACTGGCTACCCTATCAAGGAAGGGCGCTCGGTTGCAAACGATGAAAGGAACCTCCTAGAATGCGCGGCATGTCCCGCTTTTCCAATGGCGAACGCATCCATCTTGTCGATCAAAAACGACGACAGTACGCCCTTACGTTGAAAGCAGGGGAGACGTACCAATTCAGTGGGCAGAAAATCGCACATGATGTGTTGATCGGCCGTCCCGACGGGTCCATCGTCACACTGTCTGGTGGCAAGAAGATGGTGGCGCTCCGACCGACTTTCGGTGAGTATGTGCTCAAGATGCCGAGAGGGGCGCAGGTCCTGTATCCCAAGGATCTCGCGATTATACCCATGTGGGCCGATATCTACCCGAGCGCTCGAGTGTTTGAGGCCGGAACCGGTTCAGGAGCCCTGACCATGGCTCTATTGCGCGCAGTGGGATCAGACGGCTTGGTGGTGACGTACGAGATTCGGGAAGATTTTGCACAGACGGCAAAGACGAACATCGCCCGTTCTCTAAATCCGACTAATCTGCTCTGTTTCAGAAAAAACGCCTATGAGGGCATCGATTTACTGGACGACCAGATGCCTTTCGATCGTGTCGTGCTTGACCTGCCGGAACCATGGCAGGTCGTACCGCATGCCATGAAAGCCCTTCGATCCGGCGGGATCTATCTGAGCTTTGTCCCCACAGTACCTCAAGTCATGCAAACGGTGGAGGCGCTTGAACGCACAGCCGTGTTTGGAATGATTGAAACATTTGAGACGTTGCTCAGAACCTGGTCCGTGCAAGGCAGGAGTGTGCGGCCTGATCATCGTATGGTGGCCCATTCCGGGTTCATCACGGTGGCTCGTAAGGTCCAACCAGGACTCCTTGGACCCACGCATGAGAGGGAAGTCCCCACCGATAGAGACCGAGAAAACACACAGGATGAGGCAGAAGAGGAACTGAACTTATGAATAGGTTAGAAGGCAAGGTAGCCGTGGTGACGGGAGGCAATGCCGGGATCGGTGAAGCGATCGCGAAACGTTTTGTCGAAGAGGGAGCTTCGGTTGTCATCACGGGACGTCGGCAACAGGAATTGGATCGTGTGGCCAGTGTGATCCGGCTCAACAAAGGAAAGGTGCTCGGGGTTGCCGGTTCAGTGACGGATGAAACCCATGTGCAGGATGTTGTCCGTCGAGCCCTCGATAGTTTTGGGCGGATCGACGTTCTGGTCAATAATGCGGGAATCGGTGAATTTGGAAAGCGGCTTCACGAAACCGATGATGCGATCTGGGCGCATGTGTTCGACATCAATGTGACCGGGGTATTCCGCATCACACGAGCCGTCCTCCCCCACATGCTGAAGCAAGGACGAGGCTCGATCATCAATATCTCGTCAATTGCCAGTTTAGTAGGTCTCTCCGGCTCAACTGCCTATACGGCGTCCAAAGGTGCGCTTGACGCCTTGACACGTGCGCTGGCGGTCGAATATGCGAAGGAAGGGATTCGTTGCAATGTGGTGAATCCTGGTCTGATCGATACGCCCATGGCAGCCCCCCTGATGACCAATCCCGACATGCTCCAGCCCATTCTTGCGCAATATGCGATTCGTCGTCCCGGGTCGCCTGAAGAAGTGGCGAATATGGTTCTGTATCTGGCCTCAGATGAAGCAGCCTGGGTTACTGGCGCGACCTTCCCTATTGACGGAGGCATGACTGTTTGTAAAGGGTAATGGTCGCCGCTAACGAGCAGGAACAACTTCCGTTCGAGGTGAAGAGAAGAATGGATATTGATGCACGGACACGGTTTTGCGGGGTGATGGGCAATCCAGTCGGTCATTCACTGTCGCCCGCCATCCACAACGCCGCGTTTCGCAAATTGGGGCTCAACTTTGTCTATCTCGCCTGGCAAGTCGAGACGATCGGCGATGCCATCAAAGGGCTCCGTGCACTGGGAAACTTTCGCGGAGCAAGCGTGACGATCCCGCACAAGGTGGCCGCCATACCGTTTCTTGATCATGTGGAAACGGCGGCTCAACGGATCGGTGCGATCAATACGATCGCTGCTGAACAGGGTGCGCTCACTGGGTACAATACAGATGCGACAGGCGCTCTGAGGGCGTTGAGGGAAGGTGGAGCTGAACTCAAGGGCAGACGCATCGTTGTCCTCGGTTCCGGAGGCGCCGCTCGAGCGATTGTCTTCGCACTGGCGGTTGAATCCGGTGCGGAAAATTTGACGTTGCTGGGAATTGACGACCTTGAACGGACTAGTTTAGCTCGGGATGTTCGTCCCCAGGCAGCATTGACGGTTGAAGACTTTCATCTTGATGAAACCACTCTTCGTCGGGTTCTCCCCGACGCGCACGTGTTAATTCATTGCACTCCCGTCGGCATGTCTCCGAAAGCCGACACCACCTGTATTCCTTCCTCGCTTCTTCATGCCGACCTCTCCGTCATGGACATCGTCTACAATCCAATCGAAACCAGATTGCTCAAAGATGCGAAGCGTGCAGGCTGTAAGACAATTCCCGGGTTGGAGATGTTTCTCCATCAGGCTGTCACTCAATTTGAGATATGGACGAATCAGCCTGCCCCGGTTGATGTGATGCGTGCGGTCTTGGAGTCTCACTTCCGATGAATGTGGTGCTGATCGGCTATCGTGGGACCGGAAAGAGCACCGTCGGCAACATAGTGGCGGCTCGACTTGGTCGCATTCTTGTGTCGACTGACGCGGAGATCGTGAAGTTGGTCGGCCAAAGCATTCCGGAAATCGTTGAAAAGAATGGATGGGAGTACTTCCGCGATCTCGAAGCCAAGGTCTGTCAAGAACTGGCCGGTCGAACCGGGTTAGTCGTCGATACGGGCGGGGGAGCCATCCTTCGATCACGAAATGTCGAGATATTAAAAGAAACAGGAAGGTCGTTTTGGCTGACCGCCTCGGTCGAGACGATAGTCGAACGTATCGGTCAGGATTCACAACGTCCTTCTCTTACGGGAGTCAAGTCTTTCCTGGATGAGATTCAAGATGTCCTTCGTGAACGCACACCGAAATATCAAGCGGCTGCCGATTATATCATCGAGACTGATGGAAAGCCTGTCGCGCAAGTTGCCGATGAAATTCTGGCACGATTGTAGCCGTCTCAACCGCCTCTCTCAGCCTTGACAAGTCTCGCCCTAACATGGTTCATGTATTCACGCTGCGCCCGTAGCTCAGTTGGATAGAGCGCCGGGCTTCGAACCCGTAGGTCGCAGGTTCAATTCCTGCCGGGCGCACCAAGTTCAACAAAGCTACCGGATCTTCACGGGCAGATCCTGCCCCGACGTGGGGTACCTTACTCGTCGAGCCGATCTACCGCTTGCCGATTACCACCAGAGAACAATGCTCGGGCAAGTCGACTGCTATCACGATCGAGTGCATATCGCGGCCCATTTATGGGGGGCAAAATGATGGCGAAGTGGCAAGCGGGGGTGCTGGTCATCTGCATCTTCATGACGTGTCTGCCGGGTGCATGGGCCACCTCAAATGACATACCTGGCACAGATGGCCCGTCATTGGAGGAGACGTTGGCATTCATCAAAGACACGTGGGACGCATGTGCAACGATGCACAGCGGTTTGCAACTTATGGTCGCTAAGGACGGATCCCGCTGGCAGATGGAAAGAATGGCGAAGGTTGATGTGGTGGTCGTCCCTCCATCAGCGCTCAAGATTGCCACGCGTCTGAATGAACGGAGGAAGTTGAGTGGAATATTCGCACTCCAATCTCCAGTAGAAAGAATTCAAGAGTTCGACTTGAACGCCCTGTCTCCTAATGTGAGCCCGGAGCGGGAAGGTGAGAATATTTTTGGAGTTCGGTTGCGCTGTGCACGCGGCGCGTGTGTAACGGAATGGCTGGCGTCTCTCACAATCCCTGGTAAATCCATGCATGAACTAAAAACCGGCAAAGTAGCCATCACGAGTCTTGAGGAGCTTGTGTATGAGGATCGTGCCCCAAAAGACAACCCGGGAGAAAAAAAGGGGGAGGCGTATATTCCCGTCTGTGACATGGCAACCTTAGAAAGCCTTTCGAAAGCTTTTAACCATGCCATCATCAAAGCTGGCGGAAAGAAGCCGCTGTTTTAGGGCGCAGTACGAATTAGTCTTGAGAAGACAGGACGGAGCCGATCCCTGAAACTCCTGCCTTGATTTTCATTCATCTGCCTGTGTAACCTTCCTGTCTGTTGCAATTCCGGTGTCTGAATCGCTCGGTATGACTTCGAACCCATAGGTTGCAGGTTCAATTCTGCCGGGCACACTAGACAAACGATGCTATCTCCATACATTGTTATACATTTCCAATGGGTTAGGATTGTGTGGGTTTTGTCGGTCATTCCGCTAAAGCTGGATAGATTCGTGATGGATTTCATCTATTATAATGTTCATGCGTGCAAGAGGTTATCCCATGCAGCGGTTTTGCCGATATAGAAGGCAAGCGCCGTCTGGAGCGGTATACAGTGAACAGAAGAAGCGGCTTGCCTGGACCAGACACTGTCCCTGTTGTGGAAGACCACTTGAAAAGACGGACCCGATGAGTCCCTGGGTCTGTGAATGCGGATGGCGCAGTCAATGAATCGAGCAAGAAGAGGGAGGTACCATGATCCCAGTTCTGCACGACGTGAGAGCAGCATTTTTCCTCGTCATCGCACTAGCCATGCTGTTGTTTATCTGTGCGCTGGCCGGCTTAGGAACAGTGCTGCGACCGGTCCGTTGGTCTGATCGGAAAGGGTATCGCTGAGCAAGAGGAAGGTCTGGTCAGTTTAAGCTAACAGTAGTGCCTGATTGGTCTCTTCCTCCTAATGTTCCTCGTTTCCTGCTGATCCGATGTCAGTTCTCTATCTAATGCTAATGGGCTTAAGCGAATACTGATCTTCCCCCGATTTTGTGGACACCGGGTTACGCGACAGCCGCCTTTGCTTCGAACTCGGCGGGGGACTGATAGCCAAGGGTCGAGTGGCGTCGCTGC
>Ga0134128_10001477_pt1 | contig 30195 bp, 28 predicted proteins | sample KB31754_FD_96462 | JGI IMG/M metagenome (GOLD analysis project Ga0134128, IMG submission 96462) | Terrestrial soil microbial communities with excess Nitrogen fertilizer from Kellogg Biological Station, Michigan, USA - KB3-175-4 | ecosystem: Environmental > Terrestrial > Soil > Unclassified ... | reverse complement strand
TTCGCCACAGCATTTTTGGACGGAATCAAATATCACCCCAAATTCCGCCTCAACTTCTCTCAGCAGATGCGCGAGCAAATCCTCAACATCGGCGGCTCGATCACCTGCATCAATCCGGCGGAAGCGGAGTTGCGCAGGCTCAAAGCGCTGGCGCGAAATTTTCTGCAGCGTCGTCATTGGACCGTGCGCTGGCATGACCTCCCCGCTGCCTGGCGGCAACTTCCCACCCTGTTTCAGCTTGCCTATCGCTATCGTGTGGAAGGTCGCGCGGCGTGGCCGGCAAACTCCTTTTTCTGGCTGCGTGCGTACTGCGAACAGGAGCCTCTCTCCGCCAGCCGCATCTCCCTCATCAACCAGCGGGATGCAGTCGGCATGTTCCGCGCGCAATTGGACTGGCGCATTTCTCCATTGGAATGGAAGACGATCCGTTATTTTACTGAGGCGGTGCAGCAAAACTTTGCTCGGCTGGGACTGGCGAACCTCGCGCCTCGCGCGGAGCTGACGCAGGCCGATGGATTTCGCAACATCGTCCTTGACGACAGCCACCACCACATGGGTGGCGCGCGCATGGCAAGCAGCTCCTCCGGCGGGGTGGTGAATGCAAACCTGCAGCTGCATGGCGTCGACAATGCATTCCTGTGCAGTGCTGCGGTCTTCTCCTGCTCGGGATTTTCCAATCCGACGCATACCTTGATCGCGCTGGCTCTCCGCCTCGCCGACCAGCTGAAAGGCAATCCCCGTGCTTGAGACCATCGATCTTCCCGGCAGCGGCAAAGCCACCACCCGCCTCGGCTTCGGTTGTTCCGGATTGATGGGCGGTCTGAGCGAGCGAGAATCCCTGCGTCTGCTCGACACCGCCTTTGATGCCGGCATCCGTCACTTCGACGTCGCGCCCGCCTATGGGCACGGGCGCGCCGAATGCTGCCTGGGAAAATTCCTTCGCGACAAAGCCGGCAAGGTCACCGTTACCACCAAGTACGGTATTCTTCCGCCGCGGCAGGCGGGCGTTCTCGATATCGCTCGCCAGGTTGCGCGTCCGCTCCTGCGGCGATTGCCGGGCGTTCGTCATCGCGTTGCCCAGGCCGTGGCTGCGCTCAAAACCAAAGCAAGTTTTTCCGCGGAGGAAGCACAAAGCTCGCTCGATCGCAGCCTGCGGCAGCTCGGCCTGGACTCGGTCGATCTCTGGCTGCTGCATGAAGCTACGGCGGACGACCTCGATCATTCCGACCTGCTGGAATGGCTACAGAAAAAACAGCAGCAAGGCAAAATCCGGGCCTACGGCGTGGGCACGGAACGGCAGAATCTGGCTGCCCTCTGGCAGCGCCATCGCGACTATTGCCCGGTGTTGCAGTTTGAATCCTCGGTCGTCGAGGACAGGCCGTTTTTTCCCGGCGCGCTTTCCATCCATCACCGCACCGTCTCCGGCGCGCTCGGACCTATCGGAGAAGCTTTTCGCCGCGATCCCGGGCTCAGCCGCCGCTGGTCGAATGAACTCAACGTAGACCTGGCCGACGCGCAGATGCTCGCCGCGCTCCTGCTGCGGACCTCGCTATGGCGGAACCTCAATGGGTTGGTTTTATTTTCCTCGCGCATTCCTGCGCATATTCAAACCAATGTGCACGTGGCGGAAAATCCTGCGTGGACCAGCCGCGCCATGCACCTGCTCGAACTGTTGGACCGCGAATCCCGGCCCATAAATCCTCCGCGCCTGCGTACGAATATTCGCAGCGATCATGTACCCTGAAACATCCGGGGTCACGCATGCGGCAGCGCTGGAAGAACAACCTACTTTTATTTCTGGCAGTCCTGGGTCCAGGCATCATCACCGCCAACGTCGATAACGACGCAGGCGGAATCCTCACCTATTCCCAGGCGGGGGCGCAGTTCGGCTACATGCTGCTGTGGACCCTCATCCCCATCACGCTGGCGCTCATCATCGTGCAGGAGATGTGCGCCCGCATGGGCGTAGTCACCGGTAAGGGCTTAAGCGATCTCATCCGCGAAGAGTTTGGTCTGCGCGTCACCTTCATCATGATGATCCTGCTGGTTATCGTGAACTTCGGCAACGTCATGGCGGAGTTTTCCGGCATCGCCGGCAGCCTGCAACTGTTTCACGTCAGTAAATATATCTCCGTGCCCATCTGCGCCGCGCTGGTATGGCTGCTGGTCGTCAAAGGCGATTACAAAGGCGTGGAAAAAGTCTTTCTCGTCGCCTCTGCTTTCTATCTGGCCTACATCTTCGCCGGTTTTTTTGCCGCTCCGGCCTGGCATACCGCTCTGCTCGCCACCGTCAAATTGCCGCCGCACGCGGTATGGCACAAATCCGGTTACATTTACATGACCATCGCAGTCATCGGCACCACCATTTCCCCCTGGATGCAGTTCTACATGCAGTCCTCGGTGGTCGAAAAAGGAACCAACGTAAAGCAATTAGGCGCATCGCGGGCGGACGTGATCGTCGGTTCTTTTTTTACCGACATTGTCGGCTGGTTCATCATCGTGGCCTGCGCGGCGACGCTGTTCGTGCACGGCATGGGCGCGATTCAGGTGCCTGCCGACGCGGCGGAGGCCATGAAGCCTCTGGCCGGGGAGTATGCCTTTATCCTTTTCGCCGCCGGCCTCTTCAACGCCTCGTTGTTCGCCGCGTCCATCCTGCCGCTGTCCACGGCATACACGGTCTGCGAAGGCATGGGATTTGAATCCGGCCTCGACAAACGCTTTCACGAAGCGCCGGTGTTTTACTGGCTGTACACACTGCTCATCGTTGCCGGGGCCGGAGTGGTTCTCTGGCCGAATTTCCCGCTGGTCAAAGTCACCATTCTGTCCCAGGTGCTCAATGGCATTCTGCTGCCTGTGGTCATGATCTTTATGCTGATTCTGATCAACAAGACCGAGTTGATGGGCAAGCACACCAACAATAGCTGGTTCAATTTCTTTGCATGGCTCACCGCAATTATTGTGATTGGCCTATCGGTCTCGCTCTTATTTGTAAAGGGAAATTAAAAATTCGGTGCCCCATTCAAGCCTGTCCTGAGCGAAGTGAATGGGTTGGCTTGAGTGGGGGAGAAGCACTTCGATTCGTGTCCCTAAAGAATCTTCCCGTGCGCCAGATCGCGGATGAATTTCCGGTCGGCGGCCAAAAAATTGTAGGCCGGCAGATCGCGCAGCTCCGCCCAGCGCATGTCTTCAAACACCCGGTTCCGCAGTTCGCCCTCAAACCGATGCACCGCAAAAAAACGCAGGTGGATGGACCCTCCATTGCGATAGTTGTGTAGCACTTCCGCAATGTAGGGGCCAACACTGGCCTCAATTCCCAGTTCTTCTTCCAGTTCGCGGCGCAGCGCCTGCTCCGGGCTTTCTCCCGGCTCGATCTTGCCTCCGGGAAACTCCCACTGCAGCCCCATGGCCGTTCCCGCCTTGCGTTGACAGATCAGAACTTCCTTGCCCCGCAAAATCAGCGCGGCGACAACCGCGCGCGCGCGGGACTTCTCCCGCTCAGGCTGGGAAGCGATTTCAACATCAGGTTCCATCTATTTCAGGATAGTGATTTTTCACCGTCGCGGCGAGTGCGCGGGCAAAATCGCTTTTCCGTCGCCGCATTCGGTTGGCTATGTCGACAGCTCCAGCGGCACCATCGTCAATCGATAGCTGTTCGGATCGTTCCAGTTCCCGGCCGTCAGCGCGATCACCTGCTTGCCGGTCTGAAACTTCGGGCATACCTCCGGCGAGTACCACCCTGCAGGCTCCGAATTGTAGGAGCCAATTTTCGTCCACGGTCCCCAGGGGCGCGGAGATTCGTAGAAATCCCAGACGGTATGCGTGGATGCGTCCTTCATCTTCCCGCCGCCCGCGGGGTAATACCAGGCGATCATGAAGTATCTGCGATGGGCCGGGAGATAGACCGCGCCCGTCATTCCGAACTTGCGCTTCCCCGTTAGAATCGGTTTTGCATGGCTCATCTTGGGGGACCAGGCGGCATCCTTCATGCCATCTCCACCGATGAAATACTCCCAGTCCTGCCCGTGCAGCCGGCTCATCTTCGCCCGCGCCACGCGGCCCAGCACCATGTCATCGCCGCAATCCCAAAAGCCGTTGTTGGAAGTGGCGTAGATATAGTTGCCTGCATTGTCTTCGTTCACTATCCGGTGGCCATACCCATATTGGATAAAGTAGGGAGTCGCGAATCGGCGGCCCGGGAACATCGGCGCGTCGTAGTTTTCCTTGGCCGGGCGGCTCCAGGTCTTCCCAAAATCTGTGCTGCGGATGATGCTCGCGTTCTGCGCCGTCTGCCGTTTGTAAGCGTCGCCGCTCTCCTCTCCATACTTGTGGCGCGCCACCACCCAGTACAACGCCCCGTCCAGCCACATGCACCCGCTTGACTTCCACGTGCAGTGGTCCGGCCCGCGCTCGACAAAGGCTCCGTAGTCGCGCATGCAGTTCACGCTTGTTCCGCGTAACTGAAAAGGATCGTTTCCCTCCAGGCGGTTAAACGCGATATTCGAGTGGCATGTTTTGTTGAATCCATCGGTATCGTTTGACGGAGAATACAGATTGTCGTTCCCGGCCCACGCCGCGATCCAGGTGTCGCCTCCGTTGTGCGCCATTCGTACTGGACTGCCAACATGAACGCCGGTCAGCGGCGGGGCAGAAGCGTGATGAAAAAACCGGGAGAAGGCGGACTGCGAAAGGGCCGCTCTCCCCATCAGGGAAGCCGCCAGCGAGCCGAACAAAAAATCTCTTCTCTGAATCGCCATAGTCTCCAGCCGACTCCGTCGAAATCAATTGTCTTCTGCCGTCAATTCCAAAGCTCAAATTTCAGCAATCATAGCATTCCATGGAAACATTAAAACGATGGTGGCCGCGATTACAGCTCCGCTACAACCTATCTATCGAAACCAGGCGCGGATGCGGCGGAAATAAATCCGGATGGATCGCCGTCGCGAGGCATGCCAGCCCCTCCAGCAGGGTATGCGCAGGGGTGTTCAGAAATTCATCCGGAACGCAATAAACCCGGCCCTCTGTCACCGCCCGCAACGACTGCCAACCTCGTTGTTTCACCACTCGCTTCAGCGGCACGCGGTCGCCGGCTCCGCACCATGCAAACACCAACACATCCGGATCGCTCGCGGCGACATCCTGCGCCGTCGTCGTCTTTCCCGGCTCGCCGACAAATTCTCCCCCGGCCGCACCGACCAGTTCCGCCACCCACGGCTGCGAATGGATCAGCGGCTTACCCCACTCCTCGCAGTACACATGGGGACGAATTTTTCTTCGCGCCCCCTGTCGCCGCACCTGCGCAATGCCGGAGTCCATCTCTGCAATCAGCGCTTCGCCACTCTCCCGCGCGTCCACCACCGAAGCCAGCAGCCGGTTATCCGCCTCGATGTCCGCAAGGGTGTGTGGCGCAAGCGTCAGCACTGGGCAGCCCGCTCGCAGAATTGCTGCCAGCGATTCCATTCGATAGGGGACCGAAGCGATCACCAGATTGGGCTGCACGGCCAGCAATTCTTCCATCGTGGAAGACCAGGAATCCGCGACGATTTTGACCGGTCGATTTCGCAGCTCCGGCAGAGCTTCGACGCAATAACGTGTGCATGCGACCAGCGCATCCAGCCGCCCCAGGCGTTCGAGTGTAAGTGTGATACTGGGCTGAAGCGAGGCGATGCGCAAACCCAATGCTTTAGGGTCGCGCAGTGTGGCCGACTCAGGCATTTGCCAGCCGCGGCTGAAACACCGGCCAGTTCTCCACCGTGGCCAGTTCGCGCAGGGCAATCGTAGGATTCACCACAAACGGGTGCTTCGCGATCGCGAGCATGGCGGCGTCGTGGATGGAATTTCCGAAGACCGCGTCGGGATGCGGAACTCCGCTCCGTTTGAGCGACACCGCCTTGCCTTCATCCGTGGGCACATCCATCAGTTCGTCCGTCACCAGTCCATTCACCACCCGGACGCGCGCCGCCAGCACTCGCTCCGCCGGAATGTCGAAATCGCGCATTGCGTCTTCAATTATCCAGTTGTTGGTCGAACTCACTGCCCACAACGTTACGCCCTTCTCCCGCAGCTTGTGGCATAGTTCGCTCATCTCGGGAAAAACCTGCGGACGAATCGTGCTCTCAAAAAATGTGTGCGCAGCCTGCCGCAGTTCGCTCTCCCGCAGATCGCGATAGATCTGCACCATCTCGCCGCAGATGGCGAGCTCCGGCACTTCGCCGCGCAGATACGCGCGATACCGCGCGTCGATCCAGTCGCCCGCCTCGCGGGACAACAATCCGGACTCCATCGACCACTTCATAAAGCCGACACCGGCATCCCCGCCCCACAGCGTTCCATCGCAGTCAAAAACGGCAACGGCCGGTTGGGCGGCGTCAATCCGCTCAAAGAATTCTTTTGCGGTCAGCGTGGGAAGGGAAGTGGTTGCAAATTCTTGTGTCAAACGAAACTACCTTATCGGAAAAATTGAACGTAGAGAGCCGCGGTTCCAAAGCCTGCAAACCCCGGCGCCTCAGCTTCTATCATGCCGGAACAGATTCAACTCCGCCACTTTTGTAACCCGGCTTCCATCGATCGTTGTTCGGCGTCGCAATCGCCTGGCGCGAACAGGCACGGTATCATAGCGGAGTCGCCATTGCAGAGGAGCTTATGTATATCCCTCAGGCGTTTGAAGAAGAGCGGCTGCCCGTACTGCACGAATTGATTCGGTCTCAGCCATTTTGTTCCTTCGTAACCATGGGAGCTTCGGGTCTGTTCGCTTCCCATATTCCGATGGTTCTCCATGCAGATGAGGGTTCCCTCGGAGTTTTGCATGGACACATTTCAAGAGCCAACACGCAATGGCGCGACTTCAATCCAGACGTTCAGGCTCTGGCAATCTTTACCGGCGCTCACCACTACATTTCACCTTCCTGGTATCCAGAAAAAAGCGAGCACGGAAAGGTTGTGCCCACTTGGAACTACGCCGTCGTGCACGCCTACGGAAATCTTCGGACCATTGAGCGGGCCGAATGGCTGTCCGCTCATCTACGCGAACTGACGGACCGGCATGAAAGCGTCGGGCGGGAACCTTGGAAGGTCACCGATGCTCCCGCCGATTTCATCGAGTCGATGTTAAATGGGATCGTGGGTCTTGAGCTTACGATTACGCGGCTTGAGGGTAAATGGAAGATGAGTCAGAACCGGTCGGAGAGAGATCGGAAGGGTGTAATCGAGGGTCTCGAAGATTTGAATAGTCCTGGAAGTCTGGCGATGAAGAAACTCGTGACTGATCGACTCTGATTGTGGAAGGATATGCACGTTGTCATCGAAGGCGAGGCCTGCGCATTGCTCTTCTTCCCGCAATCTTTTGACAAGCTGGCGAAGTTGATTCCATGCCGAAAGAGTTGGTCTCCTCGCCGCGGCTTCGGCCCGATAATTTATTCAATGGAACTATAGCGTGGATACGAATCGCAATCTCGACCTGGGCAATCTGGAATTGATCGGCGGCTACATCACCTATCTACAGGTGGAAAAAGGTCTGCGCCCTCTTACCTGCGAAGCCTACCGGCGCGATCTGTTGCAGTGCGCCGAATATCTGGAAAAAACAGACGGATCGCTCGCCACCGCAAAACACGACGACTTGGCCGGCTTCGTCGCCCATCTCCAGGCCCATGATGTGCAGGCACGTTCCCGCGCGCGCAAACTTTCCTGCCTGCGCGGCCTGTATCGATGGCTGCTGCTCGACAAACGCATCGCCCACGATCCCACGATTCATCTCGAAACTCCCGCAGGCTGGCGTGTTCTTCCCAAGTCGTTGTCGGAGCAGGAAGTCGTCTCCATGATGGAACCGGTCGCGCATTCCGCTGCCGATTCTTCCGGCGATGTTTCCCCCGGCAGTCCGCAGAACCTGCGCGATCGCGCCATTCTGGAGCTGCTTTACGGCGGCGGCGTGCGCGTGTCGGAGCTGGTCGGCCTCGCCGTCGAAGATATCTCGCTGCAACAGGGCCAAATGCTGGTCCGCGGTAAAGGGGATAAGGAGCGGATCGTTCCGCTGGGCCAACCCGCTGTCCGCTCCCTTATGGAATATCTGGAGCGCGGCCGCAACGCGCTGCTTCCGAAATCGCGCTACGGAAATGTCCGGCAGGTATTTCTATCGCGGCGTGGCCAGCCTCTCAGCCGCCAGACCATCTGGACTCTGGTGAAGGCGCGAAACCATCACGCCAGCCCGCACATGCTGCGCCATAGCTGCGCCACCCACATGGTCGAACACGGCGCCGATCTTCGCACCGTGCAAACCATTCTCGGTCACGCCGACATCGCTACCACGCAGATTTACACCCACCTCGCCCTGGGACGATTGAAGGCCGTGCACCGTGCACACCATCCGCGAGGCGAATTGAAAATCCCAATCGTTGAGCAGCCGCATGAACGTTGAGCAACTGTCCGAACCCGCTATTCCCCAGGCCCCCGCGATCCTCCGTCTCGTCGCGGACTTTATGAAGATGCTGGCCGCCGAGCGTGCCTCCTCGGAACACACTGTCCGCGCCTACCGCAGAGAACTCGATTCCTTCGCCGCATTTCTTGCGAAACGGTGCGGTGCCGATATTCTCCCCGCGCAGATTGAGCACCCCATCATCCGCGAATATCTCGGGACGCTGTACGCAAAAAATCTTTCCAAACCCTCGGTCGCCCGCGCGCTCGCGGCCATTCGTTCCTGGTTCGCATGGCTGGCGCGCGCTGGGCATATTCAGCAGAATCCGGCCCGCCTGGTCGCCACGCCCAAACTGCCGAAGCATCTTCCTCGTGTTCCCGGTATTGAGCAGGTGAATCAAGTGCTCGACGCCCTGGGAGCGATGTCGAAAGCAGGATCGCCACAATTGCACTCGCAGGACTCGCTAGACAGCACAGTCACCCCAGCGAACGTGGAGACCGCATGGCCGGAACGCGATCGCGTCATTCTGGAGCTGCTTTACGGCTGCGGCATCCGCAATGCGGAGCTGGTCGGTCTCGACCTCGAAGATGTTCACTGGAGCAACGAGTGCCTATTGGTTCGCGGAAAAGGCCGCAAGGAGCGCTATGTGCCGCTGGGAGACACCGCCGCGGCCGCCATCCGCGCCTATCTCCCCTCTCGCACGCAAAAGCTTGCTGCCACCAAACGCCCCACTCCCGCCCTGCTGCTCAATGCCCGATTGCGCGGCAAGGGACGCCTTACTACTCGCAGCGTGGGCCGCATCGTCAAAAGCATGGCCGTCTCCCATGGCCTGGCTGCCGATGTCCACCCACACACGCTCCGCCACGCCTTCGGCACCCACATGCTGGAGGAAGGCGCGGACCTGCGCGCCATTCAGGAGATCCTCGGTCACGCTCGGCTCTCAACCACCCAGCGTTATACGCACCTGACCTCCGGCCAGGTCGCTGCCGTGTATGACCGCACCCATCCGCGCGCGAAAGCCTAACACCACGCGGAAGCCTGACACCACCCCTTAGATAAGGTGTTGCAAATAAATCAAATCATTTCCGCATTCTTCACCAACCTGCGTGCCCCGTTCCGCCGGTAAACAGCTTAAAATTGATATATGCGCCTCGGGCATGCCTTCGCATTCCGCACCCCGGCGCACGCCAGATCGGTTCGATCAAGAAGGTTGGATTTCTTTTGACACAGTTTAGCGATGCATTGACCAAAGTCTTCGGCACCAGCAATGAGCGCATCGTCAAGCGCATGTTGCCGGTGGTAAAGGCCATCAACGCGCTTGAGCCGCAGATGCAGCAGCTCTCGGATGAACAGATGCGCGCCAAAACGGGCGAGTTCCGTGCTCGCATCGCCGCTCGCATCGCCGGGGTGGACGATCCCGAGGACCGCTACGCGCGCGAGCAGGATGAGCTCGACAAGATTCTTCCCGAAGCCTTCGCGCTGGTGCGCGAGGCTGGCCGCCGCACCGTCAACATGCGCCATTTCGACGTGCAGCTGATCGGCGGCATGGTGCTCCATCAGGGCAAGATCGCCGAAATGAAGACCGGCGAAGGCAAGACCCTGGTCGCTACCCTGCCGTGTTATCTCAATGCTCTCGCCGGTCGCGGCGTCCACGTCGTCACCGTCAATGACTATCTGGCCAAGCGCGACGCGGAGTGGATGGGCAAGATCCACAATCATCTGGGCCTCTCTGTCGGTGTTATCGTGCACGATCTTGACGACAGCCAGCGCCGCGCCGCCTACGCCGCCGACATCACCTACGGAACCAACAATGAGTTCGGCTTCGACTATCTCCGCGACAATATGAAGTTTGAGCTGGCGGAATGCGTCCAGCGCCCTCCGTATTTCGCCATCGTCGATGAAGTTGACTCCATCCTCATCGACGAAGCCCGCACTCCGCTCATCATCAGCGGCCCCACCGACCAGACCACCGACAAGTACGCCCGCGTCGTGCGCATCATTCCGCAGCTTGAGCTTGGCGAAGAAATTGAAGAGTCGATTGACAGCAAAATCCTCACCGGCGACTACGTCGTCGATGAAAAGCACCGCACCATCGGCGTCACGGACGAGGGCTGGGTCAAGATTGAAAAACTGCTCGGCATCGAAAGCATCGCCGACCCGGAAAACTGGGACCTCAAGCACTATGTCGAAACCGCCATCAAGGCGCACGCCCTCTACAAGCGCGACGTGCAATACGTTGTTAAAGAGGGCGAGATCATCATCGTCGACGAGTTTACCGGGCGCCTCATGCCCGGGCGCCGCTGGTCCGATGGCCTGCATCAGTCGATTGAAGCCAAGGAAGGCGTCAACATCCGGCGAGAAGACCAGACGCTTGCCACCATCACCTTCCAGAATTATTTCCGCCTATACAAAAAGCTTGCCGGCATGACCGGTACCGCCGATACCGAAGCCGCCGAATTTGAAAAAATTTACAAGCTGGAAGTTGTCGTCATTCCCACCAACATGCCCATGCGGCGCACCGACAATACCGACGTGGTGTTCCGCACTACCAAGGAAAAATATTTTGCCGTCGCCGATGAGATTGCGCGCTTGCATGAGAATCAGCAGCCGGTTCTCGTCGGCACCACGTCGATTGAAAAGTCCGAGCTGCTCTCGAACATTCTCCAGCGCAAGAATGTCCGGCACGTCGTGCTGAATGCCAAATTCCACGAGCGCGAAGCCGAGATCGTCGCCCAGGCCGGTCACCTTGGCATGGTCACCATCGCCACCAACATGGCGGGCCGCGGCACCGATATTCTGCTGGGCGGCAATGCCGAATTCCTCGCTCGTCAGGAGCTGGTCAAAAAGGGCCGCGCCCGCGCGGTCAGCGCGGCCGAAGGCGAGATTGCCCCAACCGCCGCCGCCGGAATGCTGCGCTTCTATTACCAGGGACAGGAATTTGAAACCCCGGAAGCTGACTGGCAGGAGGTCTATAGCGTCTACGCCGCGGAGGCCGCGAAAAATCGTGAGGACGTAATCGCCGCCGGCGGCCTCATCATCATCGGCACGGAACGGCACGAGTCCCGCCGTGTCGACAACCAGTTGCGGGGCCGCGCCGGACGTCAGGGCGATCCCGGCGCATCGCGCTTCTTCCTCTCGCTCGAAGACGATCTGATGCGTATCTTCGCCAAGGAGTGGGTCTCGAACCTCCTGCAGCGCCTCGGCATGGAAGAAGGCGTTCCCATCGAATCGAAGCTCATCACCCGCCGCATTGAGGCGGCGCAAAAGGCCGTTGAGGGCCAGAACTTCGAATCGCGCAAACACGTCCTCGAATACGACGATGTCATGAACAAGCAGCGCGAGGCCGTCTACGGCACCCGCCGCCAGTTGCTCGAAGGCCTGGACCAGAAAGAACTGGTCACCGACGATTTCGTTTCTAATATCCTCAGCACGATTCTCGACAAGCACGCGCCGGATAAGATGCATCCCGATCAGTGGGACATCAAGGCACTGCAGGATGCCGTGCTCATGCAGTTCGGTATGGACATCTCCGCCGAGGGCATCCCCGTCGCCGATCTCAATCGTCACGAATTGGGCGAGACATTATTCGAGCGCCTCAAAGAACGCTACGCCGCTAAGGAGCAGATTATCGGAGCCGACCCGATGCGCTATCACGAGCGCATGATCATGCTTAGCGTGCTTGATGGCCTCTGGAAAGATCATCTGCTGGCCATGGACCAGTTAAAAGAGGGAATCGGCCTGCGTGGCTACGGCCAGCAGGATCCGTTGATCTCCTACAAGCGCGAGTCCTTCGAGGCCTTTGAAGCCATGATGAACCGCTTCCAGGAAGACACTGTTCGCTTCCTCTTCCGCATGCAGATCATGGGTGCCGACGGCCAGGAAATTTCCGTTCCATCCCGGCCGCGTCCCGCTTCGGTCGTTCTCAGCGGCGGCTCAGCCAACGCCGCCGAACCTGGGGCCGCATCGCTTGCAGTCCACGGGCTGGACGCGCCCAACGGAGGGTCGCCCAACGGCGGAGCCGCCCGTATTCCCGTTCCAACCCGCGCGCCTTCCACCACCATCGACTCGCTGGAAGAAGAGTTTCAGCGACGCAAAAAGCGTGAACTGCAACAGGCCCGGATGGCAGGCGGCGGCGATGCCAGCGAACCGGTTCAGCGGCGCACCGGCGACAAAGTGGGTCGTAACGATCCCTGCCCCTGCGGCTCCGGAAAAAAATTCAAGAAGTGTCACGGGGCTGAGGCCTAGAGCGGTTCTCCTGCAGGTGTATATCGGGAGGATCAACGAGTAGTTTTCCTGTAGGTGTATATCGAAGCGAAGATCTCCACGCCGTTTTTCCTTGAGAAAAACGGCACTTAGATGATGATTGCGATCTATAGCAACAGGAAAACTGCTCTACACGCATCCTTTCCTCAAAGAAAGGCTGCACGAAAAGAATATTGGCGATCTATAGCATCAGGAGAACCGCTTTAGAAGCTGAGTACCCCATCGTTCAACCCCGACTGAGCCGTAGTCGAACGGGTGACTTATGTGGGAAAAAAACTGAGCCTCATATTTTTTGAGTCGTGTTGTCTGCTAAATTTGCATTGAGCACGCTTGCCGAGATGAGGAACCTGCCTGTTCAATGACAGAAGAAACTCCAGTCAATAGAGAGGAAATTTACGATTTCATTCATCGGGAAATCGATACGATCCCTCATCTGGAGGCATTGCTTCTGATCTGGAAGAGCAGCCCCCGGCAGTGGAGCGCCGAGGAAGTTGCCAAAGAGTTGTACGTATCGGAGGGAACATCTCAGAATGTTCTCCAAAATCTGCACAGGCGAGGGCTGCTGATTGCGGACAACGGGTTGTATCGTTACGCATCCACCTCCATCAGGCGCGACTCGCTTGTTCAGGCGCTTGACGCTACCTATCGCCGGGAACTGATTCCAATTTCCAAACTGATCCACGCCAAAGGAACGGCGGCCATGCGCGATTTCGCTGAAGCCTTCCGTTTCACCAAAGGCAAGGAGTGACATGGGACCAGCCGTTTACATCCTGAACACTATCACCACCGCCCTCTGCGCATTCCTGCTACTGCGCGGCTACCAGCGATCGCAACAAAAACTTTTATTGTGGAGTGGACTCTGTTTTGCCGGCCTGTCAATCTCCAATCTGCTTGTATTCGTTGACCTTGTAATTCTGCCGGTAGAGATCGACCTTTATACATACCGGCTTGCTGCTGCCGCCATCGCCACTTCGATTCTTCTCTACGGACTGATCTGGGAAAGCGAGTGACCCAATGATCCACGGATTTTTGCTGGGCATTATCGTCACGGCATCCATTCTGTCAGGTATTTTTTTCCTGAAGTTCTGGAAACGCACGCGAGAATTTTTGTTTCTGGCGTTCGCGGTGGCGTTCATCACTGAGGGTCTCAGCCGCATTGCGGTTCTGCTGCTGGCGAAACCCAACGAGGGTAGCCCGTGGATCTATCTGGTGCGGCTATTTGCGTCCCTGTTCATCCTGACCGCCATTCTGAAAAAAAATTACGGCAAAGCCCGCCAATAAAAATAATGACAAAAACGGATTTACAGAGCTCGAATCAAAAATAGAGATCGTCATTCTGAGCAACGCCAAGAATATACGCCGAGTGCCTTATTCAAGCCCGCCCTGAGCGAGCAAAGCGAGTCGAAATGGGTTGGCTTGAGTGGGAAAGACGCTTTGTTCGGGAATTACTCCACTTCCGCGAACGTCATATTCTCCGCCTCGTGCCGGGTCGCATTCTTCCACTCCTGAAATAACTGCGTATAGCTCGCGGTCAGATATTCTCGCCCTTCAATGCCCAATCTGGCCGCGGTTCGATCAATCCAAGCTGGTTCGCCTTCGAGCTCGGCAAAATCTCCTATCGGCGTTACGTCGATCACGATGTGGCCCTCGTCATCGGTCCATTCCGTTCGGCGCTTTTCATAAATAAAAACGGGAAAATATCCCAGCTCTTTAAAGATTGCCGCCAGCGCCTCTCCATCTTCTACCGTTGTCTCGGTTTCCACGCGCATCTTATGCATCGCCGCCGGGTCGTATGCGCCCTCGGCTTTATGGGTCAGCACCCACTTTTCGCCATAGCGGCGAATCCGGAGCAGTTGTCTCTTCTGCCACAGTCCTCCTTCCCGGGAGTCGAACAGCACATTCCGTTCCATCGTCTCTGGAGTGCGCAATTGAAATCCCAGCGCTGGAAGCTTCGCCGCGAAGGCGGCGCAATCAGCCAGCCGGACCTTCACTTCGATCTCAAGATTGTCAGCGAATTTGTCGGACATATTGCCAGTCTCGCACGGAGCCGGCCGCGAAGAGAATTTAGGATGAAGAACAGGGAACAGAGGAGCCGCTCGCTGAACAGCATCATCAAAACCACGCTCCGGCTTCAAGTCGCGGCGGAATCAGTGAATTCGCCGCTGACACAGCAGGCCATCGCCCAGGCCGCGCAGCTTCTGCGCGCCGGTGGCACGGTCGCATTCCCCACGGAAACCGTCTATGGACTGGGTGCGAATGCCTTCGACGCGCAGGCCATCGCCGGCATCTTCCTCGCCAAGCAAAGGCCCTCGTGGGACCCGCTGATCGTCCACGTCTCCGGCGCCGCGATGCTGCAAAAGGTCGTCGCCAGCATTTCCCCACGCGCCCAAAAACTAATCGATGCTTTCTGGCCCGGCCCGCTCACACTGCTGCTGCCGAAGTCCGTCGCCGTGCCTGCGGAGGTCACGGCGGGCCGCGCCCTGGTTGGCGTCCGCTTTCCCGCGCATCCGGTGGCGCGGGCATTGATCGCCGCTGCAGGTGTCCCCATTGCCGCGCCCAGCGCCAATCGCTTCGGCCACACCAGTCCCACCACCGCGCAGCACGTTCTCGACGATCTGGATGGCCGCATCGACCTGGTCATCGACAACGGTCCCACTCAGTGCGGCCTCGAATCCACCGTCATCGAGGTCAGCGATCATTCCATCACTCTCTATCGTCCTGGGGCCATTTCAGCCGCCCAGATTGAGTCCATCGCAGGTGCCGTCAGCATCTACCAGCCTCCCGCGAACCGTGTCCATCTTCCACCGGAATCCCTGCCGTCTCCCGGCGTGGGAATGCGGCACTATGCGCCCAAAGCCCAGGTCATTCCGGTGGCTCTAACCGATGGCCCGGAACTCGCCCAGCAGTCGGAGTGGGTACACGCGGTAGAGGCATACTCGGCGCATTCTGCCTGCGTCGGCGTCCTGCTGCCCACCGGCTGGCCCTTGCCGCCTGCATTTTCCGGGGTTCGCTATGATTGGGGAAACTGGCGGAACGATGGGGAACTCGCGCGCGCATTATTTGCCGGTCTGCGCGCTCTCGACAATCAGGGCGTCGAGCAAATTCTTTGCCCGTTACCATCGCCTGCAGGAATGGGAGTCGCCATCCGCGATCGAATCCTCAAGGCCTCCCGCCCGGCTTAAGGGAACCAACGCCGGACTCTTCCGCGTAACATAGAGCCATTCTGAGGAGCAAGGCGACGAGGAATCCAGAGAATGATCGCGGGAAAATCCCTTGCGCCTCTACGCCATCGTCTGCGGAGCGTTCTCTCCCGCCTTGTAAATGTAACGAATGCAATCCTTATAAATCAGCACCCGCGTCCGGCCCGCATTGTGCCCATTTTCCTGCGCGGGGCCATGTCCCCCAATGCCGTGTCCCAGGTTGCGCAGCTTGATCGCATAGCGGTCATACCACTCAATCACGCCTTCAATCTGTTCGCCATTTTCCAGAACCACCACCATACGTGTCTGCGCCTGGATCTGTTTTTGGAAATAGAAGACCTCCGCGTGCGAACTATCCTCGTGCGTGCTTCCCGACTGCACTGCGCGAGCGGTCAGCGCCGGGCTAGAGCCATGCAGCGTTGCCTGCCGCCCCGCGATCGCGTGCTCCGTCATGCTGGGCCGGATCAAACGGCGTTGCCCGGAGAATTCCACCTCTCCGGTTGCATGGGCGTGGGCTTCCGCCGCGGTAGAAGGGCGTTCCGGGAGCTTGGATTTCGGCATGGGCATTCGAATTCCGTCCCCACGGAATGCAAATTCAAACACTCGGCCCGGAAAAAGACGCTCGCTCCGGTCCAAGGAATACATGGAATAACTGATTCAGCTGGTTGATTCGATGCTAGATGAAATCCAGATGTTTTCCAACAGAAGTTTTCCTTGTTTTTGCGAAATCGGAGGGGTCTTAATGAAATGGGAGGGCCGATCTTCACCGCTGCTGCATATTCGCGGCCAGTGCGTCGAGCGAAAGCGAGCGCAGCAGATTCCGCCGCATCCCCGACTCCACCTCCGCGATCCGGCGCGTTGTTTTCTCGATCCACTCGAACGAGACCTGCTCCGCCAGCCGCCGCAGCTCCGGCAGAATGTCGATATTGCGCGCCATGCCCGCCTGCCCGGCCTGCAACAGCATCGTGTCTTCGAGAAGCGTATACAGCGCCCGCAATAAATTCTGCGTCTTCTGCTGGCCTTCCGCTCCGGCGCGATAGGTCTCCGTCATGTGGAACAGCGCCGAATGGTCTGGCTCGGCGACCGCGGTGCGCAGCAGCAGCAGCGCATCCTTTCGGCTCTCGGTATATGCGTCGATGTCGAAGGAAAGCGCCCGTCCCGCTGCGCCTTCCGCCAGTTGCGCCACCAGCGCGCGACGGTCCGGCTTCCATTCCGGGTGTCTTTCCGTCAGGATGGCCTCCATCTGCGGACGCGGCAATGCTTCCAGGCGCATCTGGCATGTTCGCGAACGGATGGTCGGCAGCAGTTCCGACGGGTTCTCCGCCAGCAACAACAAATGCGCGTACTCCGGCGGCTCTTCCAGCACTTTCAGCAGCGCATTCGCCGCTTCATTCATAAATGCGCTCTTCGGAAAAATGTAAATCTTGTGCCGGCCCTCTGACGGTCCGCGTTGCACATTGTGGATCAGCGACCGTACCTGCCCAACTTTCACCAGCATCTGCGGCGGATCGGGCGGCAGCACAAGCACGTCGGGATGCGTCTGGATCAGGATGCGCGTGTCTTTCTTGTCGGCATCGCGCAGGTCCTCGCGCGCTTCGACGGCCTCCGCCACCCGCGCATCGAGATCGAGCGCGGCGGCAATCCGCGTGCAGTTGCGGCAGACATCGCACGCATCCGGCAGACCATGGTACGTCTGCGGATTCAGGCAATTCAGCGTCTGCGCCAGTGCCAGGGCCAGCGAATACTTGCCCGCGCCGCGCGGCCCGGACAGCAGAATGGCATGGGGCACGCGACCCGACGCGACTGCTTCTCGCAGTTGCCTCACCGTCGCGTCGTTCCCAAGAAAACTGCGGAAGTTCACCTTTCGAGCCTATAGCATTTTCACAAAAAGGATAAAGTGGTCAAAATCTCAATGCGACGCGCTCAGAGGGTGCTGGAAGCAGTTGCTTTGTGTCAGGGCACGACTTTAGTCGTGCCGTAAGTTCCTTGGTATAAGTGCGGCTTCAGCCGCTGAGGGAAATCGATTTTGTTTCGCCATCCGCTCCATCACCACCGCCAGAATCAGCCGCTCGATCGCATCAATGGAAGCATCTTCTTCAATTGTGACCACGCGACCGGCATCGCGGGCCGCAATCTCGCGGTACTTCGAAAAGACGCGCTCATAGAAAGCCCGTTCTTCGGCTTCAAAACGATTTTCGTCCATGCCCAGCGTCAGTTGGCGAACATTCCTGCGCCGCGCCCTTGCCAGCGACGCATCCAGATTCGGCAGCAGCAGCAACGTCAGATCCGGCCATAAATCTCCACACACGGCGCGATGCATCTCCAGCACCGGCGCGCTCCCCAGCCCGCGCCCGCCGCCTTGGTAGGCTTCGGTGGAATCCGTATACCGGTCGCACAGCACGATCTGCCCTTCCGCCAGCGCCGGCGCAATAATCTGGTGGATGGACTGCGCGCGGTCGGCGAACATCAGCGCCATCTCCGCCAGCGGAGCGACATTCTGCGTCTTTGAATGCAGCAACACCGCGCGGATCTGATCGCCCAGCTCGGTGCCGCCCGGCTGCCGCGTCGTGATGACGAGATGTTCCTTCGCCCGCAGGGAACGAGCTAGCAGTTTTACCTGCGTCGATTTGCCGGAACCGTCCAGCCCTTCAAAAGTTATAAAAAATCCGCGCGGCATGGCGGGAGTGTATCATTCGCGTCTCTTTCTCTGGGAGGGTTTGCTCCGCGCTGGCCCGGCTCTCTACACTAGGCTCATGTCGCAACAAACCTGGTCCGCCGCCGGATATGCCGAGAATGGCCGCTTCGTCGCCGACCTCGGCGCTCCTCTGCTGGGTCTGCTGGCTGCGCAGCCGGGCGAGCGCATCCTTGACTTGGGCTGCGGCGACGGTGCGCTCACCGAAAAAATCGCCGCCACCGGCGCCAGCGTTCTCGGTGTGGATATTTCAGAAGAACTGCTCGTCGCCGCTCGCAAGCGCGGTCTCGATGTCCGCCGCATGGACGCCCACCAGCTCCGCTTCCATGCCGAGTTCGACGCCGTATTTTCCAACGCCGCCTTGCACTGGATGAAACGTCCCGGTGATGTGCTCGAGAGCGTGCGCAAAGCTCTCAACCCGAATGGTCGTTTTGTCGGTGAATTCGGCGGACATGGAAACGTCGCCGCCATCCATACTGCGTTGCTCGCGGTCTTTGCTCGGCGCGGCATCGATCTCGCCCCGCACCTGTTGTTCTTCCCCACAGCGGCGGAATACGAGCTGTTGCTCGAAGCCCACGGCTTCCGCGTGGAGTCGATTGCGCTGATTCCGCGTCCAACGCCATTGCCTACCGGCATGACCGGTTGGCTCGCCACCTTCGCGCGCGGGTTCTTTTCGCTGCTCCCGGAAGCGGAACACGCTGCCGCGCTGGATGAAACTCTCGCGCTGCTCAAGCCAACTCTCTGCGATTTCCAGGGCCAGTGGACCGCCGACTACGTTCGCCTCCGCTTTATGGCCCGTGCGATTTCCTGAGGCCGCCGACGGGGTCGCGCACCTCCGATTTTCACGCGCCGGTCCAACCTGCACCTCCACCAGAATCCCGCTCCACGCAGCACATCGCACCCGTTTTGATTACACTTGTCTGTCGTCTCTGCACTTTTCAGGAGTTCCATGCGCTATCGACTTGCTTTTCCATTAGCCGCGTTCATCTTCGCGGCCACCATATCCCTTCCGGCTGGTGCCCAATCTAGCCAGAGTCCATCCGCAGCGGCGACTCCAGCGCCCATCACAATCACCGTCGACGCCACGGACGCGCCGCGAAAAATCCTCCGCGCCGACCTCACCATACCGGTTCAACCCGGCGATCTCACCCTGGTCTACGCCAAGTGGATTCCTGGCGAGCATGGACCCACCGGTCCCATCGTCGATCTTGCCGGAATCGTCATCAAAGCCAACGGGCAGACGCTTCCCTGGGTGCGCGACAGCGTGAACATGTATGCCTTGCACGTGCAGGTGCCCGCAGGCGTCACAGCGCTCCAGGTGCATGATGATTTTCTCGCCACCGCCGCTCCCGTCGGCTTTTCCGCCGGAGCTTCCACCAGCGAGAATCTGGCGATGGTCAGTTGGAATGAAGTCATGTTGTGGCCCGAAACTGCTTCCGCCAAAAACGTGCTGGTCACCCCCACCGTCACCCTGCCCGCAGGCTGGCAGTACGGCACCGCGCTCACCGCCACCGGACATGCCGGAAACACGACCCACTTCGCTACCGTTCCGTTGAATCAATTGATCGATTCGCCCGTGCTCTCCGGCCGCTACTTTCGCGAGATTCCCCTGGCCCCCGAAATTTCACCGAAGCATTTTCTCGACCTCGCCGCCGATGGCCCCGAAGACCTTGAAGTCCCGCCTGAGATGCTCGCCGGCTTCAACAACCTGATCCGCGAAGCGACCGCGCTCTACAAATCCCACCATTATGACAGCTACCACTTTCTCATGACGCTCAGCGATCAGGTCGCTCACTTCGGTCTCGAGCATCACCAGTCGAACGACGACCGCGTGCCGGAAAAGACTTTTCTCGATCCCAGCCTCGACATGCTCTCCGCCGGTCTGCTGCCGCATGAGTTCACCCACTCGTGGAACGGAAAATATCGCCGTCCTGCCGGCTTGCTCTCTCCCGATTTTCAAACGCCGATGAAAGGCAATCTGCTCTGGGTTTACGAAGGTCTCACCGAATATCTCGGCGATGTTCTCACCGCGCGCAGCGGCCTGTGGACTGCCGAAGAATATCGCGATGCGCTGGCCGACTCTGCCGCCGACCTCGACCATCGCCCCGGCCGCACCTGGCGGGATCTCCAGGACACCGCCACCGACGCGCAGGATCTCTACAACGCCAACGGCCAGTGGGGCAACTGGCGTCGCGGCGTCGATTACTATCCTGAGGGCGAGTTGATCTGGCTCGAGGTTGACAGCATCATCCGCCAACAAAGCCACGGAAAGAAATCGCTCAATGATTTTGCCGCGCGCTTCCTCGGCTACGGCGGCAACACGGGTCCCATCACCGTGCCCTACACGTTTCAGGATATTGTCAGCAACCTCAACGCCATCCAGCCCTATGACTGGGCCGGCTATCTCACCGAGCGACTCACCACCAGGGTGAACCACGCCCCGCTCGGCGGAATCGAGCGCGGCGGATATCAACTGGCCTACACCGACACCCCCGACGCCGACATGAAAGCGCGCGAAGGTTTAGGCGGGGTCGATGCATGGTACTCTCTCGGCTTCCGTGTTTCGAAGCAAGGGGAACTCGGCGACGTCCTCTTTGACTCTCCCGCGTACAAAGCCGGCCTCGGCCCGGGGATGAAGATCGTCGCCGTCAACGGTCGGCAATACACCAGCGAGCTGATGCACGCCGCCATCCGCGGCTCAAAAGCTTCGCAGTCTCCAGTTGAGTTGATCGTCGAGAACACCGGCTACTTCCGCACCGTTAAAATCGATTACCACGGCGGAGAACTGTATCCCCATCTCGAGCGTGTGAATTCGAAGGCCGACCTGCTCGACCAAATCCTGCAGCCATTGGCGAAACACCCAAATCAATGACAAACGAGAAGTGGAGATAAGGGTGTCCCAGGTCTCGCTGCTTAAGACCTGGGTAAGAATCCGAGAATGGGCAACGATCTTTACGCTAGCGTGTGCCGGCTGGAGTGGGGAAAATATTGCCGGGTGCCCCATTGAAGTCCGCCCTGAGCGAGCGAAGCGAGTCGAACGGGTCGGCTTGAGTGGGAAGAATACTGCTCAGCCTGCCCACTCCGCCGGTCGAAACTCCACAATCTCCAGTTCCATTCCGTTCGAAAAACCGCCATCATTCTGGCGCAGCTTGTAGGCAACATCCAGTAGGGAATTCTCCTCGATTTGTAAGCCCTGCAATTTCTCCGCCAGGTTCCAGCCCACCGCCGGATGAGAAACCGGTCCAGGTCCCTGCGACAGCCGCAACCGGATGTGACGTTCTTTCATAATCCGTGGCGATCCGTGAACTCGCACCCGCCGCGCCAGAAATACCGGCTCCAGATTCTCCATGCCATACGGCGCAAAGCGATGCAGCCAGCTTTCGAGCGCGGGAGTTAACCGGTCGAGCGGTAACTCCGCATCGCAGCGGATCTCCCCTGCCAGGCTCTCCTCGGAAATATTTTCCGCAGCATAAGCCTGCAGCCGTGCCCGCAACTCCGGCACCCGCGCCGACGGCAGCGAGAACCCGACCGCGTGTGCATGTCCGCCGAATCGGGTGAATAGATCGCCGCAAGTCGCAATCGCATCCAGCAGATGAAACCCAGCCACGCTGCGCCCCGAACCGTACGCCTCGCCGTCTTCATGGGTCAGCACCAGCGCCGGCTTGCCGGTGCGGTCCACCACGCGCGAAGCCAGAATTCCAATCACTCCGCGATGCCATGTCTCGCCGTCGAGCACCAGGCACCGCGCCGCCGTCAGCGATTCATCCTCCGCCAACCGGCGTTCAATCTCCACCAGCGCATCCTGCTCGGTGTTGCGTCGCTCCGTGTTCAGGCGATGCAGCTTCTCCGCCAGCGTGCGGGCCTGCACCGGGTCGCGCGTGGTGAACAGCTCGACAACGTCGCTCGCGACATCCATGCGCCCGGCTGCATTCAATCGCGGAGCCAGACGAAATCCAATGTCGCGCGCCGTCAGCCGATGCGGATACGGTTGAATCTCCGCCAGCTCCATCAACGCGCGCAGCCCCGGCTGCACCGGACGCGACAGTTGTTCGATCCCCAACGCGGCAAACACGCGGTTCTCTCCCAACAGCGGCACCGCATCGGCGACCGTCGCAATCGCAAGCAATTTCAGAAATGAGGGCAGCAGTTTCGCCCGCGCGCGTTCCCCGTCCTTTGCTTCCAGCAGCGCCTGCGCCAGCTTAAAGGCGACACCCGCGCCGCAAAGATGTTTGCACGGGTAGCCGCACTCCGGCTGGTTGGGATTCAACACCGCCAGCGCCGCCGGAATCCCCGCCGCCGCGTCCGGCAAATGATGGTCGGTCACAATCAGGTCCAGCCCCAGCCGTGCCGCTTCTTCCGCGGCGGCAAACGCGCGGATGCCGTTATCCACGCTGATCGCCAGTCGCACGCCATCGCCTGCGGCCTGCGTCAGTTGCGCCGCCTGCATTCCATAGCCGTCCCGCAGCCGGTGCGGAACATGGAAGTCGCAGACGCCGCCCAGAATCTCGATCGCGGTCTTCAGCAGCACAATCGCAATCGTGCCATCGACGTCATAGTCGCCGTAAATCAATATTTTTTCTTGTTTGTCGATCGCCCGCTGGATGCGGTCCACCGCGGCCTGCATTCCCCGCATCGAATACGGATCGTGCAGCGCGTCAAATCGCGGCGAAAGGAATAGCTCCGCCTCCGCTACCGTGCGAATCCCGCGTGCAACAAGCAGTTCGGCTACCACGCTGGGAAGGGAAGCGGCCCGCGCCAGTTCTTCTGCCTCCGGTTGGGTGGCTGCTATCGTCCAGCGCTTCTCTCTCTCGGCAGCCGCCCGGCGTGGCGACTCCGGCGGCGAAAATCGCGGCGCTTCTGGAGATACCGGCAGCGAAAACGCGGCCTCTGCGCTCACGCAGGCTCCTCATTGTCATAAGGATGATGGATGATCTCCTGCAAATCCTCAATCGTATCCACCATCTCCCGATAGCTTCGGTACCAGTCGGTCGCGCTCTCATGCACGAAAAGAATTCCCTGATGCGCGAACGCCAGCTCGATGTGTCCCAGCTTGCCCACCTGACGCGACAACCGATCCAGCCGCTCAATCTCCGGACCAAAGGTTTCTTCGCTGGAAACTTCCTCTAGCTCCGACGCCAGCACGTCCAACGTGGTCTTATCGAGCACATCCTCGCCGATGCAGACCAGAGGCGCGCCCGCGGACTTCGCCATCTCGACAAAATCCTTCCAGCTCTCCCGCGCCCCCTCCGGCGCGCTCCTATCCGCCATTCCCGCCTCGGTATCGTTCCACCAGATGCGAGGCGTCTCTTCGGGAATGACGGCGGGGAAATAGCGCATGCCATGACCTTCAATAAAGGCGATCATGTCGTCTTTCAGTGCAAGCAGGTTATCGAGGTTCATCTCTCCCATCCTAGCCGAGCCTGACGTTTATGATGAAAGAGAAACAATCGAATTGAAGGAGAAATTCTTGGCGAAGTATCAGCGACATCTTTTCGTATGTACCAACCAGCGTCCCGAAGGCGCTCCCCGCCCCAGTTGCAATGCAGACGGCAAGGCCGAACTTCACACCCTGTTGAATCAGGCCGTCGCCGCGGCCGGCCTAAAGGAAACCGTTCGCGTCAATCGCGCCGGATGCCTGGACCAGTGCGAGCATGGCCCCAATGTTGTCGTGTATCCCGATGCCGTCTGGTACGGTCATGTCGGCGCCGCCGACGTTGCCGAGATCGTCCAATCCCACTTGATTGACAATCGCCCGGTGGAACGCCTCGCGCTGGCCGAGGGCTGCATCCACACCGCTGCTTGCGAGCATCGGCCGCCAAAGAGTTAATTTGAAGGGTAAGTGGATTTATGAAGGTGCCCATTCAAGCCTGTCCTGAGCGGAGCGAGTGGATTGGCTTGAGTGGGGGAGACATCCTTCCGCTGCTTTCGAAAACCTCTATGCTATATTCCGAAAAGGAACCATGAATTTCTCAAAAGATTATGTTGGTTATCTGGGACGGCGGACCATCAAGCATTTGATGGATGTCAATATGATCCGCACGGAAAAACCGGAAGTCCTCAACAACCGCGTTCACGCCGCCTTGCTGGACGAAATGATGCTCGAAGACCGCATCAACGATGAGGTCCGGCTCATCATGGAAGCCTATCAGGACGAGATGCGCCGCACCGGCGCCAGCTATCAGGAGATGTTCAAGAAGATCAAGCAGGAACTGGCCCGCAAGTACAAGGCGGTGCTGTGAGAATCTCCGACGACAAGCTCAATAAACTGGCCCACGTCATCGCCGACACCCTGGCCGAAACCGACGAGTGCGAATTTCGCGAAGACCGCAACACCATCCGCCAGGAATCGCGCAAAATGCTCCACAAACTCTTTGCGGAAGAATTGAAGATCGACCAGGCCGCCCGCCTCAAGGTGCAATCCCACAAGCGCAACATTCCTGAAGGCAGCCAGGAGTGGGAGATTCTCTACCGCAAGTACTACCAGGAAGAAGTCAAAAAACTCGGCCTCTAGTTTTCGTGCCTTCGGCTGAATCCTGGGCGCCCAGGTCTCGATTCTGAGACTGAAAAGAGGATCGGGGGTTGGCTTCTATGGGAAAGAAGCTATCCTGAACTTGCTTCACACTCAGGAAAATCCATTGCTCTGGTTTCTGCGCGATTACCCTCTGGCCACCCTCATTCTGCGCGCACTCACACTGGCCTTCGACGCACTATTCATCGGCGGACTCTTCTTCCATTCCATTCTTTTGGGTGCCCCATTCAAAGCCCCTCAGCGAGCGCAGCGAGTCGAACGAGCTGGGTTGAGTGGGGAGAAGTCTTCGTACTCTTTCTCCGAAACCGACTTTTTCCAGAAATCCCAAGCCCTGCTGCGAATCTCCGCCCTCGGCCTGGCTACTGCTCAGGTCGGTTTCATCCTGCTCGATACTGCCATACTCAGCAGCACAACCGGCCTCCCATTCACTGCTTTTTTCACCGCCAACTATTTTCTCGCCGGCGTCGTACTCGTCGCTGCTGCCATCCTCTTCCTGGCCGTCCGCCGCTTCGGTTCTCCCACCAATCCGCTCTGGCTGCTCTTCATTCCACTCTTGCTCTATAGCACCGTCTGGACCAGCCACGCGGCATCGCGTCTGGAATATCGGGCGCTGCTGATCGTTCTCACCGCTCTGCATCAGCTGGCAGTGGCATTCTGGATCGGCAGTCTGCCTTACCTCTGGCTCTTCCTCGAAACGCAGGATCGAAACAAATCCACTACCGCCGCAACCGTGCGGCGCTATTCCTTCGTCGCCGTTATCAGCGTCGCCGTGCTTGTCTTCAGCGGAGTTTGCGCTGCCCGCTTCTATACCCAATCGTGGAGCGCCGTCTACGGCACCGGCTACGGTTTCGTTCTGATAGAAAAGTCAATCCTGCTGGCCGGTTTGCTGTTGTTCGCCGCTGGCAGTTTTCTCCTGCTGCGGAACCGGCGCATCCAGCCATCTTGGTTGCTTCGCATCGCGCGATTCTCTGAGGTGGAAATCGGCATTGGCTTCACCATCATCCTGGCCGCGGCCTCTCTGTCGGCCCAGCCGCCCGCGGTCGATCTCGTTCAGAACCGCCTCACGCTTCCTGAAATCGCTGCGCGCATGGCCCCAGTGCCGCCGCGTTTCGAAACTCCGCCGCTTAGCGCCATGCCCACCCTGCCGCCTCTCGGTCGGCAAATACGGCAGGAGGCCCTCTCGCCCGATGACATTCAGCACGCCAACAACCGCGTAGAGCGGGCATGGTCGGAGTACAACCACCACTGGGCCGGCATCATTGTCTTCGCCGCCGGCTTGCTCGCTCTTCTCGGAAAATGGAAGCGCATCCCCTGGGCGCGAAACTGGCCGCTGGCATTCCTCGGCCTCGCCGTCTTCCTCTTCTTTCGCGCCGATCCTGAATCCTGGCCGCTCGGCCCGCGCGGTTTCTGGGCCAGTTTTTACAATCCCGAGGACCTGCTGCACCGGCTATCCATTTTGCTGATCCTGAGCTTTGTTGGGTTTGAATGGGGCGTCCAGACCCATCGTCTTCGATCGCCGAGAGCCGCGCTGGTCTTTCCCGCCGTCTGCGCCATCGGCGGAGCGCTGTTGCTCACCCACAACCATTCTCTCGGCAACGTCAAAGAGGAGCTGCTGACCAATATCAGCCACGCCGGAATCGCTATCTGCGCCGTCTTTGCCGGCTGGTCGCGCTGGTTGGAGGTACGTTCTTCCGCTCCAGCCATGTCCTCCCGCCCCGCCCCATCCCGCCCCGCCCCATCCCGATTGACCCTCGCCGCCGCCCGCCTCTGGCCGGTCTTTTTGATGGCCATCGGACTGATACTGCTGAACTACCGCGAATCCTGAGTCTTTCTCCCGAGCGTGTTCGATAAATCGGTTTTGTATCAGGGCACGACTTCAGTCATTCCGGAAAAGACCGAAAAACAAACGGGCTTTAGCCCGGAGGAAGGCATACCGCGGCTTTTTATGAATGACGCTGGCATCATTGGCGCGAACGATATCGAAAAGATGACGGAACCGATTCGCCACAGGTATCGTATTGAGTGCTAGGAACAGGCATCGCGCGTCTCTATCGCGCACCCCGCATCTCTTGTTAGGAGTCCTCTCGTGCGCATCTCTCGTCATTTCTCCTTCCTCATTTTTGCCGTTCTGGGCACCGCCCTCGCCGCATCCGCCGTTCCCTCCCTGCAGGCCCAGCGGCTGCCCACGAATGTCACTCCGCAGCATTACTCGCTCACGCTCGCGCCCGATTTGAAGTCCGCGACCTTCACCGGGAAGGAAGAGATTGATGTCGCCCTGGCTCAGCCGGCCACCAGCATCACGTTGAACGCTGCCGAGATCACTTTCCGTAGCGTGACCATCACCGCAGACGGAAAGACGCAGACCGCCAGGGTCAGCGAGAACAAGCACAATGAGCAAGTCAGCCTCCAGGTGCCCAGTGAAATCCCCGCAGGCAAGGCCACCATTCAGATCGACTACACCGGCATCCTCAACGACCAATTGCGCGGGTTCTATCTCTCCAAGACGCCCAAGCGGAACTACGCCGTTACGCAATTTGAACCCACCGACGCCCGCCGCGCCTTCCCCTCATTCGATGAGCCGGCCCTCAAGGCCACATTTTCCACTACTCTCATCGTCGATCAGGGCGATACCGCCATCTCGAACACCAATGTCGTCTCCGACGACCCCGGTCCCGGCTCCGGCAAGCACACCGTCCGCTTCGCCACTACGCCACGAATGTCCACCTATCTCGTCGCGTTTCTCGTTGGAGATTTCCAGTGCATCTCCGGTTCGAGCGACGGCGTCCCCATCCGCGCCTGCGCTACACCCGACAAAGTTCAGCTCGGAGCCTACGCCGTCCAGGCGGCGGAGTTTTTCCTGCACTACTATGACAATTATTTCGGCATCAAGTATCCGATGCCCAAGCTCGATATGATCGCCATTCCCGACTTTGAAGCCGGAGCCATGGAGAACTTCGGCGCCATCACCTATCGCGAAACCGCGCTCCTGATCGACCCCAAGACCGCCTCCATCGCCGCCCAAAAGCTCGTCGCCATCGATGTCGCCCATGAGATGGCGCATCAGTGGTTCGGCGACATGGTCACCATGCAATGGTGGGATAATCTCTGGCTCAATGAAGGTTTCGCCACCTGGATGGAAAGCAAAGCTGTCGCCGCATGGAAGCCCGACTGGCCGATCGCGCAGGACGATGCTCTGGCGCTCAACCAGGTGTTGAATCTCGATTCCGGCAAAATTACCCGCACCATCCGCGCCAAAGCGGACACGCCTTCTCAGATCAATGAAATGTTCGACGGCATCACCTATCAAAAGGGAGGCGCTGTTCTCGGCATGACGGAAAATTACGAAAGCCAGGAGACCTTCCGCCGAGGCGTCCACAATTATCTCCAGGCCCACATGTACGGCAACGCCACCGCGCAGGATTTCTGGAACGCGCAGACACAAGTCAGCGGCAAGCCCATCGATAAAATCATGGACAGCTTCATTGCCCAGCCCGGCGTTCCACTGCTCAAATTCACCGCGCCCGAAGCCGGCGCAACCGCCGTCGCCCAGCAGCGCTTCTATATCAGTCCCGACATTCAGCAGACCCAGTCGCAGACCTGGACCATCCCGGTCTGCTTCAAAGCCGAGTCGCCGAAGAAGATCTCCGATTGCCAGCTTCTCTCCGCCTCGCAGCAGAAGCTCGCCGCTCCCCCAGCGAAGGTCTTCTACGCCAACGCCAATGGCAAGGGCTATTACAGAACCGAATACGCGCCTCAGGATTACAGCAACATCGTCAGCGCCATCGAAACTCTCCTCACTCCGCCGGAGCGCATCGTCTTCGGCGGCAATGAGTGGGCCCTGGTGCGTTCTGGGCGCGCCGGCATCGGCGATTATCTCAGTCTCGCATCGGCCCTGCGCAACGATCCCAACGCCGCCGTCATTCAGGATGTCGCCGACTCTATCGGTGCGGTCGATGCTCGCATTGCCACGCCGGAGGAGCGAGTTCAGCTGGCTGCCTGGGTGCGCGCGCAGTTCCGCCCCGCTTACGACCGCATAAAAAATGTGTCGTCGTCCGACTCTCTTGAGACGCGCGAACTGGGCGGAATGCTCTTCGGGATGCTGGGCCAGATCGGGCGCGATCCCCAGATCATGGCCGAAGCGCAGCAGTTGACGCAAAAGTATTTAGACGATCCCGCCAGTGTCGATCCGTCGCTCATCCGGCCCGCGATCTTCGTCGCTACCGCAAACGGCGACAGCCATCTCTTCGATCAGCTGCAGCAGATCAGCAAGACCTCGAACAACCCGGAGGTGCAGACCACCGCGCTTTATTCGCTGGCCAACTTCCATAATCCAGAATTGCTGCAGCGCGCCCTCGACTATGCCGTCTCCGGCCAGGTGCGCAATCAGGATTCCATCATTCTGTTTGTCATCGCCCTGCGCAGCCGTGACACCCGTTCCATCGCGTGGGATTACATGCAGAACCATTGGGACAAGGTCCAGGCCCAGCTAACTACCATGATGGGCAGCTTCCTGGTCCAATCCACCGGATCGTTTTGCAGCGCCGACAAAGCTCAGCAAGTGCAGACCTTTTTTAAGGCGCATCCGGTCACCGCTGCCGAGCGTGCCGTTCAGCTTTCAACCGACGCCATTCAGGCTTGCACCGTTCTGCGCGCCGCCCAGCAACCGAAACTCGCAAACTGGCTGTCGCGGCAAAACCTGTCGACTGTCGGTGGGGATTAGTCTTTCGTGGGGGAAATTGCGGAACAGGAATTTTCAATATCCGTTCGCGATCAAATATTCCATCGTCAACTCAAACGGCGCTTCTCCTGGGGAAGCGTTCAGCCGTTCCGCATACTTCGCCATCACATCCACTTCAATATTCAGCGGACTTCCCGGTGGCAGCGCATGCAGGTTGGTCGCTCGATAGGTGTGCGGAATCACCGCAACTGCGACCGCGGTTCCATTGACTCGCGCCACCGTCAGGCTGATGCCTTCCACCGTGATCGAGCCTTTCTCCACCACGTACCGCGCGCAGCTTTCAGGAACCTTCAACGCGAGCCACCAATCAGTCGTTGAAGGATGGTTTGCGTCCAGTGGCTCCAGCGATTCGAGAGTGCCGACACCGTC
>Ga0134128_10001474_pt1 | contig 30247 bp, 26 predicted proteins | sample KB31754_FD_96462 | JGI IMG/M metagenome (GOLD analysis project Ga0134128, IMG submission 96462) | Terrestrial soil microbial communities with excess Nitrogen fertilizer from Kellogg Biological Station, Michigan, USA - KB3-175-4 | ecosystem: Environmental > Terrestrial > Soil > Unclassified ... | reverse complement strand
TCCCCGAAAAATTTACCAGCGCGGTGTTCGACCGGCTCGATAAAGAATTGCTGGACTACCTCGGCCGCAACTACCTCATCACCCCCGACGACATTCGCGGCACATACCCTACCCTGGCAGAAGCCGTACTAAATGGCCATTGGCCCACCATGAAGGAGGCAAAAGGGAAATTCTTCTTCATCCTCGACGAATCCGGCGAACACCGCGCTGCCTATATCCAGGGCCATCCTTCGCTCAGGGGCCGTGTACTGTTCACGGACAGTCCGGATGGAACGCCCGAAGCAGCATTTATGATCATCAATGATCCCAAAAAAGAGCAGGATCGGATCAGGGCGATGGTCGCCAAGGGATATATGGTCCGGACCCGCGCCGACGCCGATACCCGCGAAGCCCGCGAAAACGACCGGTCCGGTTTTACGGCCGCCTGCAGCTCCGGCGCCCAGATCATCACCACGGACTACTATTACAAAAGCACCTTCTTCCCTTCCGATTATAGCGTGAGCTTCGAGGGGGGCACCTATGTCAGGCGAATGCCTTAACTTAGGCCCTCACATGAAGCACCCCAATATTTTCGACTGGATACGGGTGGACGAATATGCGGCCACCCCCAAATACCTCCAGCTGACCAACTCGATCCTGAAAGCGATAGAGAACGGCAAGATCAGGAAGAACGACCTGATGCCCTCGATCAATGAGCTCAGCTATGAGCTCGAGATCTCCCGTGACACCGCCGAAAAGGGGTACAAGTATCTTAAGAAAATGGGTGTCCTGGGTTCCGTTCCGGGCAAGGGTTATTTTATTCAGAACACCGATTTCCACCAAACTCTCAAGATATTCCTGCTATTCAATAAGCTCAGCGCCCACAAAAAGATCCTCTACGACGCCCTCATCGCCTCTCTCGGGGAATACGCAGTGGTGGATTTCTATATTTACAACAATGAATTCGGTCTGTTCAAGAAACTACTCACAGACCGCAAAGAAGACTATACCCATTACGTCATCATCCCTCATTTCCTCGAAGGCGGCGAACGTGCCCCGGATATCATCAATAGCCTTCCTAAGGACAAGCTGCTGGTCCTGGATAAAAAGATCGCCGGCATCACGGGCGAATATGCGTCCGTATACCAGAATTTCGAGAAAGATATCTATTCCGCGTTGGAGAAGGCGCGGGAGCAGCTGGGAAAATACCATACGGTCAAGATCATCTTCCCAAGCTATACGTATCATCCCGTGGAGATCCTGCAAGGATGCAGCCGTTTCTGCCAGGAATATGCGTTCAATTACAAGGTCGTCCATTCGATTGCCGACGAACCCATCGGTGAAGGAGAGGTATTCATCAATCTCATGGAAGAGGATCTCGTCGTGCTCATCGAACGAATTATCTCACTCAAGTTGGCCGTTGGCCACCAGGTCGGCGTCATCTCGTACAACGAGACGCCGTTGAAAAAGATCATTCTCAACGGCATAACGACGATCTCCACGGACTTTAGAGAAATGGGCGTGATGGCTGCCCGGCAGATCCTCGAGAATACCCATAACCAGGAAGAGGTGCCCTTCTATCTAACGCTTAGGAATTCGTTGTAAGCGCGACCACATAAACCGGCATCAGTCCGCCAAATAACGCACCCCGATGTGTCCCCGTATCGCATCCATCGTCCGGGCCATCATGAGCGAAAACGAATGGGGTAGGGAAGGGCTTTCGATCAATCCCTTATTCAAACATTCCATGACCTCACGGATCTGGTATTCAAAGCCATTCACCAGCGGTTCCAACTGCACTGTGGAAACAGCCTCTCCCGTCCGGTTCCATTCGTAGTGATCATTCTTATACCAGGACGTGCCGATCCGGATCATCCCTTCCGTACCGGCGATCTCGGCGCTTAGCGAGGTCCCGCAGGCCAGCGTGCTGCTGACAACGGCCGTGGCGCCATCTGCAAACCCCAGGATGGCATGACAGGTCTCGTCGCTGCCCGTAGGCGAAAGGCGGCCATAAGCCGTGATCGTCTCCGGCTCACCCAGTAGCTGCAAACACAGGAACAGCGGATAGATGCCGATATCCAGCAAAGACCCGCCGCCCAGCCGGATATTGAACAGCCGCCCATTGGGATCGAAAGCCGCAAAAAAACCAAAATCCCCGCGGATATATTTGATCATCCCGATCTGTCCCGAGCGGGTCAACTCCATGATCGAACGCATCAGCGGGACGTACCGGGTCCACATGGCCTCCATCAAAAATACCCCGTGCTCCCGTGCCGCCGCGACCATCTCACCCGCCTCCCGGGCATTCAGGGCCAGCGGCTTCTCGCACAGCACGGCCTTGCCATGACGCAGGCAAAGGATGCTATGCTCCGCATGAAAACCATGCGGCGTGGCCACATAGATGGCGTCGATGGCCGGATCGGCGGCGAGTAAAGCATAGTCGTCATACACGGTGGCCACCCCGTGACGTGAAGCAAACTCGCGCCCGCGGGCTGCGTCCCGGGAAGCGATAGCCCCCAAACTGGCGCCTTCCACCATCCCCAGCGCAATAGCAAATTTGCCCGCAATCTTTCCGGGCCCGATGATACCCCAGGTTGTTGTCTTCATAGACGCAATGTACATATCTTCGCGAAAAGTACATATGGCCCAAACCAAAGCATTTATTTTCGACCTCAACGGCACCATGATCGACGACATGCAATACCATAGCGCAGCCTGGTTCTCGATCCTCAATGACGACCTTCGGGCCGGCCTTACCCGTGCCGAGGTCGACAAGCAGATGTATGGCAAGAACGAGGAATTGCTGGACCGGGTCTTTGGCAAAGGCCTCTTCACCGCAAACGAGCTGGCCGAGATCTCCCGGAAAAAGGAACTCAGCTATCAGGCCGCCTTCCGGCCCTATCTCCAGCTGATCCCGGGCCTCGATAAACTGCTGGAACGAGCCCAAAAGCAAGACATAAAAATGGCCATCGGTTCAGCTGCCATCAACTTCAATATCGATTTCGTTCTGGACAACCTGCACATCCGGCATTATTTTGGTGCGATCGTCAGTGCCGACGATGTAACCGTTAGTAAGCCCGATCCGGAGACCTTTACGAAGGCCGCCGTCCTTCTCGGCGTGCCGCACGGGGACTGTATCGTCTTCGAAGACGCGCCCAAAGGGGTCGAAGCAGCGTTGAGGGCAGGAATGCGATCCATCGTTCTTACCACGATGCACGAAAAGGAGGAGTTCAGCCGTTATTCGAACGTCATTCGCTTTATTAAAGACTATACAGACCCGTCACTTGACGAATTATTTATATAAGCGCGGTAAGCGCAGGGGCTCCGGCGCAAGAAAAGCCCATAGGATCGCCCTCGTCTGGGCGACCTGTCTTCTTTCCCTGATAGCGTCTGGCCAAAACCGGTACACGGTCAACGGTACCATTCGTGATAAGAACTCCGGCGAAGCGCTAATTGGAGCCACCGTAAGCCTGCTGGAAACGAAGACGCCGGAGCGTGGCATCTTCAGCAATTCCTATGGCTTTTATTCGGTCACCGCTCCCGCCGGTCACTACACCCTGCTCATTACCTTCTCCGGCTACCAGCCGGACAGCCTCGCCATCGACCTGACGCATAATCTGACGCTTCCCATAGAGCTGGCGACCGCCGCAGGCCAACTCGCCGAGGTGGTGGTCAGCGCTCAGAAAAGGAACGACAACGTCACCCGGCCGCTCATGGGTGTCCAGAAGCTGACCACTAAAGAGATCAATGATATCCCCGTGCTCTTCGGCGAAAAAGACGTGCTCAAGACCATCCAGCTGCTACCCGGGATCCAGTTCGCCGGGGATGGCAACAGCGGATTCTATGTCCGGGGCGGCGGCGCCGACCAGAACCTGATCCTGCTCGACGAGGCGACTGTATACAACCCCTCCCACCTGCTGGGCTTTTTTTCGACCTTCAACTCCGACGCGATCAAAGACGTCACCGTTTACAAAGGCGGCATGCCCGCGGAATACGGCGGCAGGCTGGCCTCGGTGGTCGATATCAAAATGAACGATGGGAACGATAAAGAATACCATTTCGGCGGCGGGATCGGCCTGATCTCTACCCGGCTCAGCGCGGAAGGCCCGATAGTACCCGATAAAGGCTCATTTTCGATCAGTGGCCGAAGAACCTATGCGGACCTCTTTCTGAAATTCTCCCCGGACTCTTCGGTAAACGACAACAGCCTGTATTTCTACGACCTCAACGTCAAGGCCAACTATAAGTTCGACGTGCGGAACCACATCTATTTCTCCGGCTATTTCGGCCGCGACAACCTTGCCTTCGGAAATACCTTCGGTATCGACTATGGCAACGCCACCGGTACGGCCCGCTGGAATCACGTCTTCAGCAATCGCCTTTTCTCCAATACATCGCTCATCTCCAGCAAGTATAGTTATAAGATCAGGATCAATAGCGAGAACAACGATATCGGCTTCACCTCGGATATCCGCGACGCCGATCTCAAGGAAGATCTGCAATATTTTGTCGACGCAGCGAGTAAGATCGATTTCGGCTTCAGCGTGATCCACCATATCATCGCCCCGGGGATAATCGACGCCTCCTCGGGCTCCAGTTACAATTCCCTCACGCTGCAAAATAAATATAGTCTCGAGAATGCCGTCTACATCTCGCATCAATGGTCACCCACGGACAAGCTGCATTTCGACTACGGGCTCAGGGCGTCGGATTTCCTTGTCCTCGGTCCCGGGGATTTCTATACCTACGACTCCGCCGGCAACACTACCGATACCGCCCACTATAACAGCGGAAAGATAATAAAGACCTATATCAACATGGAACCCCGATTCTCGGTAAGTTTCCAGCTCGATGAGGAAAGCTCCGTTAAGGCTTCTTATAACCGCAATACCCAGGTACTGCACCTCCTGTCCAACTCGACGTCCTCCAATCCTACCGATCTCTGGATTCCCAGCAGCAACAACGTCAGACCCGAGATCGCGGACCAGGAATCCATCGGTTATTTCAGGAATTTCAAAGATAACCGTTACGAGTTTTCGGTTGAAGCGTATTATAAATCCATGCAGAATCAAATCGATTATAAGAACGGTGCACAGCTCATCGCCAATGAGAACGTCGAATCGCAGCTGCTCTTTGGGAAAGGCCGTGCCTATGGTCTCGAACTCTTCCTCAAGAAAAAGGCAGGCAAATTCACCGGCTGGCTGAGCTACACGCTGTCCCGCACCGAGCTGAAGATCGACGGCGTCAACCAAAACAACTGGTACCCGGCGAAACAGGATCGCACCCACGATATCTCGCTGGTGGGCATCTACCAGGCCGGCCGCAAATGGACCCTTTCCGCAACCTGGGTCTACTATACCGGCAACGCCGTTACCTGGCCCAACGGGAAATATAACATCAATGGCCAAACGGCCTTTTATTATACCGAACGGAATGCCTACCGGATGCCGGCCTATCATCGGATGGACGTGGCCGCTACTTTGCAGGGCAAGAAAAGGAAAAGATTCTCGGGCAGCTGGACCTTTTCCGTGTACAATCTCTACGGCCGTGAAAACGCCTATAGCATCGTTTTTCAAACCGATCCCAACGATCCGACCAAAACGCAGGCATTGCAGTATTCGCTGTTCCGGTTCGTACCCTCGATAACCTATAATTTTAAATTTTGACCGATGAGAAAGACAGCCACATACGGATTCCTGTTGACATTGGTACTCGCATCTGCCTGCAAAAAGGTCATCGATGTCGATCTCAAAAGCGCAACCCCGCAGATCGTGATCGAAGGGAACATCACCGATGCCGGTGGACCCTATATGGTAAAGATTGCAAAAACAGTGGATTTCTCGGCCGAAAATGTGTATCCCCCGGTCACGAACGCGGTGGTGACCATCACGGACAGCACGATGAAACGCACCGAACAGCTGCAACAGATCGACTCGGGAGTCTATGTGACCAGCACGATCATCGGACAAACCCGTCATACTTATGGCATGGCGGTCGATGTCGATGGCCAGCGGTATACCGCCAGTTCCACAATGCCGCGACGGGTTCAGCTGGATTCGATCACGTTCGCGGAAAATGTGAATTTCAACAACCAGACGGAGATCAATGCTGTCGTCAATTTCCAGGACCCGGTTGCCATCGGAAATTACTATATGTTCACGGAGTATGTCAACAGCCGGCAGATCCCTGATATCTTTGTCTTTGAAGACCGGCTCTCGACCGGCCGTTATATCGAGGAACCATTATTCAACGATAGTTCCTATCTGCAAAAAGGCGATACCCTGGTCCTCAGCATGGATTGCATCGACCGGAATACCTACAACTATTTCTTTACGCTATTGAATGTCTCGGGGAATAACAACTTTCAATCGGTCACGCCATCGAACCCTGTGACAAATATCTCGAACGGCGCCCTGGGCTATTTCAGCGCGCACACCGCCCAGCGTACCTCGATAACAGTGTATTAGCGACCGCCGGAGGCGGCTCCGCCCGACGGACAGATCATGGCTGATAACTCTTGATCTTATTGTAGAGCGTCTTGCGATCGATCTTCAGGATCTCCGCCGCCCTGGACTTATTGTAGTTCACCTGCTTCAGCACATTCATGATGGTATCGTATTCCGCCTGAGCCGCCGCATTCTTGAGATCGGTCTCCTTGTGGACTATCGGATGATGAACGGCCGTTATCACAGGTACCTCCGGCTGCGGTATGAAATTCTGCGCATACCCATTGGTGTCGACGATCTCTGCCGGTAGCACCCTGGAATTGACCCTACCCGAGGACGTGAGCAACGCTGCGCGACGGACGACATTCCGGAACTCCCGAAGATTACCCGGCCAGGGGTAATTCATAAAGATCTGCATGACCTCCGGCTCGAATCCCGCCACGTCTTCTTTATTCAGCTCCTTGTTAGCCTTTGCCAGGAAAAACTCTGCAAATACGGGAATGTCGTCTTTGCGGTGACGTAAAGACGGTAACACGATCGAAAATTCATTGAATCGGTGGAACAGGTCCTCCCGAAATCTTCCTTTCCGGTAGGCCTCCTGCAGATTCTCATTAGAGGCGACGATGATCCGCACATCCGTTTCCATTTCCTTTGTACCGCCGACGCGTTTGAATTTGCGCTCCTGGATGACCCGCAATAAAGCCGCCTGGATCTCATAGCTCAGGTTCGCCACTTCATCGAGGAACAAGGTGCCGCCATTGGCCAGTTCGAAGTGTCCCTCCTTGTCTCCAAGGGCGCCCGTAAACGCCCCCTTGACGTGACCGAAAAGCTCGCTGCCGGCAAGTTCCTTGGACAAGGTCCCGCAATCCATGGCGATGAATGGCTTGTCCCTGCGGGAACTGTTTTGATGAATGGTCCGGGCGATAACTTCCTTCCCCGTTCCACTTTCTCCATAAAGGATAATGCTGTAATTCGTGGGCGCCACCAGCTCGATCTGGCGGTAGAGCTCTTTCGTGGCAGGCGCCTGACCTACGAGGAATTCTTCTTCCGTGCCAGGCTTGCCGGGCTTTCTCGCTGCTTGAGCAGCCGACGCCGGCTTCGGCGATTCACCGACGCCATCCGAAGACTGCTGTAACGCCCGCCCGATCACATTCAATACTTCTTCAGGGATCAAAGGCTTGGTAATATAATCGAATGCACCTGCCTTGATGACGTCTACAGCCGTCTTGATATCGGAATAACCGGTGATGATAATAACAATAGCATATGGATCGACCTGCTTGATCTCCTTCAACACTTCGCGACCTTCCTTATCCCCCAATCGAAAATCACACAACACGACGTCGAACTTGGACTCCTTGAATTTCGCGATGCCTTTGCCGCCGCTATGACTAGCCTCCGTCTCATAGCCCTTCTTTTGTAGGAAACGGCCGAGTAGATTGCACATATCCATATCGTCGTCAATGATCAGAATTCGCTTCATAAATGTTATTTTCTAAATAAAATTACTGGAAATAAGGTAATTATCCTCGGACACTATTCCCTAAACCCTGCCAAATTCCAGTGCCTTGGTAAACAAGGAGATTCGCGATTTTTGTGTATTATTTTCCCCATTTTGGGGAATTTCGATTCTCGAAAAATATAAAAATACCCTTATATCGTACTGATAAAAGCGATGCCCGCCAATTTGAACGGGGGATTGGCCCGGAAATTTCGTGGCAATAAAATTGTAAATATTTAGTTATGTAAAATTGAGGAGTCCCTGCTTGGGCCGCCAGAAAGCCCGTCCGTTAGGGACAGACATTTGTAAATGGAAGGATAAGTGGAAACAATTAATATGACAGACGCTAAAAAAGTCCTGATCGTAGACGATGAATTGGATATTTGTTATTTGCTCAGCGGAATGTTGAAACAACGAAATTTCTTAACCGGCTTTGTGAATACCCTTTCCGATGCTGCAATCGCGCTTCAGAACGACGCACCCACCATATTGTTCCTTGATAATCACCTGCCGGACGGGTTTGGGTTGGATTTTATTCCCTACATAAAGAAGAATTATCCCGATGTTAAAGTGATCATGATCACTGCCCACGACGGCGCTGTCGAAAGGAGACAAGCCTACGAGGGTGGGGTAGACCTTTTTGTGGCCAAACCCCTGAATCGTAAAATGATCAACGACGCCATCGATAAGCTTTACAGTCCCGATACCGCCCAAACCATGGCGGTTCGTTCCTCGAAATAACCGGCCGGCATCTTCGGCCTCTCAGCTCGATTCCAGCTCGATAGTGAACTGGGCCCCTTCCCCCTTCTTGCTTTCCAGAGATATTACCCCATTGTGATTCAGAATGATATTCTGGGTAGTGGTAAGCCCCAAACCCGTTCCCGCCGCCTTACTCGTATAATAAGGCTCGAAAACCTTGGATAGCGCATTTTCATCGATCCCCGGCCCATTGTCCCTGATAACGAGAAAACACTTGCCGCCGGCGGCATATGTCCTCAGCTCCAGGACGCCATTGCCCTGCTCCATGGCCTCTAACGCATTGACAATGACATTCAGCAGGGCGATCTTCATGCGCTGTAGATCCACCGAAATACGGCATTCGGCTTCGCTGTAATGCCGGACCACTTGTATGCGGTTCAGCAGCATCCTGTCCTTTACCAGCTCCAGCGTCTGGTCCAGCAGCATATTCGCCGGGACCTCCTGGTACCGCAGATCGGAAAATTTGGTAGAGTTCAGCAGGTCCGTGATCAGCAAGTTGATCCGGTCACTGTTCCGGTGGATCATTCCGAGCAATTGTTCAGTGCTCCCGACCGTATTCCCGTCCAGTTCGGACTGCAGCTGCTCTACCGCCAGGTTGATATTCGTCAGCGGGTTCCGGATCTCATGCGCGATCGTCCGCGCGATCCGCCCCGTGGCCTCGAATTTTTCCGCGCTGCGCATCTGCGTCAGCTCCTTGTTGGCTTTGTCGAGATCCGCTATCCGCTTCTTCAATTTTTTAATACTTGTTTTCATGTTGTTGTCCTCCCTCGCCTACACAATACCCCCGGTACGGTCCGGGCACTAAAGACCTTGTTCGATCCACACAGATACCGTCCGGCTACAGACACGAAACTCGCCTTTCCCTTCTGCATCGATGGTCACACTTCCGGGACATTTACCCAGATGATCGATAAAAGTCTTCCCTGCATGCTTTTTTCCGATCTCCATGGTCTTGGAACCGTCATCCCCATTACTCAGGATAACCGCGCAACCCGGATGCTCTTCATCGCCTTCCCTCGTCCAGCCGATACAATTGGCGTGATCCAGGTAGTCACGCTGGGCTCCATAGGCAAACCGCTCTCGCGCCTCCAGCAGCTTCCCGATATTTTCAACTCCCGGCATATAGATCTCATACTCCTTGCCATCATGCCCCTTGTCGGTATATTTTGCTCCGTAAAGATCAGGATAGAAAACGCAGGGATAGCCCTTCTCCCTTAGCAGCAACAAGGCATAGGCCAGCGGCTTGAACCAGGGATCTACAGGCGCTTCCAGCGATTGCAACGGTTGCGTATCGTGATTGGCGACTACCGTCACGGCCAGATCTGGCCGCGCCGCCACCAGCGTATCGTGAAAGATCGTCGTCAGATCGTAATCCCGCCCCTGCTTCGAAGCTGCCTCGAGGTTGTGATGCAGCGACGCGTCGAAAAGCGACATCCGCCCCTGCGTAGCCTCGATATATTTCAGCAGCAACGGCAGATTCCCCGGCGCCCAATACTCACCTACAGCAAAGAAATTCTTCCCGGTGAAGCGCCGCATATGATCCAGCCACTCGTTCTCCCAGTCCGGGGCAATATGCTTCACCGCATCGAGCCGTACCCCATCAAAACCCGTAATACTATACAGCCATTCGCCCCATTTCTTCAATTCCTCCCGCACATGGGGATTTCGGAATTCAATATCATCGTACATAAGGTAATCGTAATTGCCCTTTTCATCATCGACCACCTCCTCCCACCCTTCGCCATAATCGTTCAGGATACTGTAGATCGCCGTCTCCTTGGTCTTGTTGTCGTAATCTACACCCGTAAAGCAACGGAAATCCCACACGAAAGGAGAATATTGGCCCTTTCGACCCGGAAAAGTGAACCTCGTATAGGCTTCGATATCGAAGGGCTCGCTGATGAATTTCGTCCGGTCCTCCGGATCGACCTTCCGGACCCTGATCAACTCCGGCTCATCGGCGCCGGCCAGGTGGTTATGCACAATGTCCACATAAACCTGCATTCCCGCTTCATGCACCGCACCGATCGCCGCCAGCAGCTCCTCCTTCGTACCGTATTTGGTACGCACGGAATTTTTCTGATCGAATTCACCCAGATCATAAGGATCATAGATATCGTATCCCACGGAATAGCCGCCATTGGTACCTTTGCTGGCCGGAGGCAGCCACACGGCCGTAAAGCCCATCCCCGCGAGCCGCGGCGCTTCCGAAGCCAGCTTGTTCCAAAGGCTGCCGTCATTGGGGTAATACCAATGAAAGAATTGCAGGATCGTCCCGTTTTGCATAATCCCCCTACAACCAGAATGATACCATATTCGTCCCCCGAAGGATCAGCCGTTCCTCTACTCAGAATGTAGAAGAATTTGCACATTTGACGGGCGTGCCGCGTGAATTCCCCCCTTTCAGTAAAATTGGCAAGGAATTTTAACTACCTCAGGAAAGTACACGTCAAAACCAAGAAATATGAATAACAACTCAAAGATCCTATTAGGATTTCTTGTCGGTGCAGCCGTCGGCGGTGCACTCGGTATCCTGCTGGCCCCCGATAAAGGCTCGGAAACCCGCAGGCGGATCGTCGAAAAAGGCAACGATCTGGGCGACAGCCTCTCCGATTTCAGCGATACGGTCAAAGACAAATTCAACGACGTAGTGGACGGTGTAAAAAGCACCTTCAGCAAATCCAGAAACTCGATGTCATAATGCAACACGACCACGACCACGACCAAACAGATCTTGATATTCTACTCTCCGACGCCGGCGACTTCATCGAAACCCGCACCACGCTGTGGAAGTACAAGGGCATCGAAAGTCTCGCCGACGTCTCCGGAGAGCTGGTGGCCGGCCTTGCAATGATCGTGTTCGTTTCGTTCGTGATCATTATCTTCAGCATCGGTTTCGCCCTGCTCATCGGCGATTGGCTGGGAAAAAGCTATTATGGCTTTTTTATCATGGGCGGTTTTTACGCCGTTGTTGCACTCATCCTTTTCGCCGGCCGCCGCCGCTGGCTCAAAGACCCCTTCAGCAATATGCTGATTCGCAAGATCCTTAAATAATGCGCATGGCAAAGATCACTACCATCGAACAATTACGGGAAGCAATACGCGATCTGGAGCATCAAAACTATGTCAACGAACAGCATATGCGCAGCCGGGTAGCTCAGCTGGCGGATCGGCTCAAACCCGTCAACCTGGTCAGAAACCTCTTCAGTCATCTCTTCACCGGCGGCTCGGATGCAAAGACAAGCCTCCTTAAGATGGCCGCCGGCATCGCTACCAGTTTTCTCGTCAAGAAATTTTTTAAGAAAGGACTCAGCGTTAAATAGAGTCTTCGTTTTTCAGCTTCGTCAGCAGATAATACCCAGGGTGGATCAGCAGGATCTTCTGCAGGTGCTCCATCTTAGCCATCTCTCCATGGGCCTTGAGATACGAAAATACATGGCCCAGCACCGCCTTGATGATAAATACCCCTTTGCGGGGGTCGGCGTCCAGCTGCTCTTTTCGCTCCCAGAGATCACTTAATATCTCCCTTGTGAGGATATCGATCTCCCGTGCATCGCCCAGCTGGGCAAGCTGCTCTACCGAGTTGAATACCTGGTGATAATAGGACGCGATAAATTCTTTCAATCTCATGGGATTTGTAGGCGGGAGTAAGATAACGTAGCTTACAGGATAGACAAAAAACTACTGAATTTTCCGCAAATCCGATTGAACAAGTACTATATTAGGGGTATGAGGCTGTCGAACCCTTTAACTTACTGCTTATTCTTCCTTCTCATCGCCGGCACTGCCCGGGCCCAAAGCGCCGACTCGCTAAAAGGGCGTTTGGCGACCCTCTCCGGCCAGTGGCGAACCCATCACCTGAAAGATACCGATTATTTGCGGTCCATGGACTCCCTCGTCCCCTTCCTTGAACAGGAAAACAGCCTCCCCCAATGGCTTGCCGCTTATCGGGACATCGCCTTCGCCAACCCCAAACCCAGCCGGTACAAAGCCTATTACTACACCTTCATGGCGCTAAATGCCGCTAATACGAAAAAGTTGGGCAGCGCCATCTATTACTCGGAAAAGAACAATAACGAAAGGATCAGCGCCGGCCTCTTCGAAAAAGGCGGCCTTTCTCACAGCGATATGTTCGCCCTGTTCGTGTATTTCGGAAACCGCGACTACAACCGCCTCATCCAGAAATACGGGACGATCCTTCCCACTCTCAGGACGATAACGGCAGGCGTTACCGCCGGAAAGATCAGCAAAGAGCAGGCTTTCGTGGCCCTCAGTATCCTCCAGGTCGCCGAATTCACCTACTATAAAAAGAACGATATCGCCCGTATGGACGAAGCCGCTCAGATCGCCCGGGACATAGAGGACAAAATGCGCGGGCAGCCCGGGCGCTTTTCCGCCTACCGGAAACCTTTCGATTACCTGGAGCATAGCATGGGCTTTAAAGAACAGTCCGGAAGGAACCCCGCCGAAGCCGCCCGGCTGCTCGATCTCGCCATCGCCGATGTCAGGGATACGGCCTTTCCGGAGCATATGCGGGCCGATTATAGCACCGGTCTCTTTGAGGAGGCCGTGGATTTCTACTCCGGTCTTCACAAACCGGACAGCGTCCGGCGCTATCTGACCTTACTCGGGGGAATAGGGGTGAACGCTCGCGAATCGACTACGGACAGGGTATTTATAGCCGCAAACGATGCCTTCCTCCTCGGCGACGAAGGGCACTATACGGAGGCGTACCGGCAGCTCCGGAATGCATTCGAAATGCGCGATTCCGCGTTCTATGCTGTGAGCGCGGACAAAGAGAACAACCTCTACGCCCTCGCAGAAGCGGACAATGCCCACGCCGAAATGCTCCGGTCCGAAGAAAAAAAGCGCCGGGCAGAACAGGCGAACCTCTATCTCTATTTCGTCATCTCGCTGCTGGTCCTGGCGGGCGGTGCCCTGTTCCTCGTCAACCGCGAACGCCAGCGTCAACGCCTGCTCAACCTGCAAGTCTCGCTGGCCCGAAATTTCCACGACGATATCGGGCCCATGCTGATCTACGCCAACGCGCTGGCAAAAAAAGCGCTCGACGAACACCCCGCCGAAAGTCTCACCGAGCTCAAGACCCATATCGGCAGGATCATGAACGAGGTCCGCGCCATCTCCCATGACCTCAAATCGAACCACCTCGGAACCATCGGCGATCTGGCGGGAGAGAATGCCACCCTCCTGGAGAAAATAAAGGAAACCACCGGCACCGGCTATACCCTGAGAACGGAGAATCCTCACCAGCCCCTGAGCCATATCCAATATACGGACCTGGTCAAGATCACCCGCGAGCTCATCGGTAACTCGATAAAACATGCCGCCTGCAAAAAGATCCACCTGGAAATAAAAGCGCTCGGCCCGGATCTGGTATTACAATATTCCGACGATGGGAAAGGCATGGAACCGACCGGCAATCCCGTCGGCATCGGCCTGCAAAATATCCGTGAAAGGGTCGCCGGCCTGCGCGGCATTTTCCTGTTGAACAATTCCTGGCCCCGCGGTTATTCCATACAAATCTCTATCCCATTAATATGAACGATCTGACAAAAGCATACGACTCTATCCTGGTGATCGACGATCACAATATGATCGTCAACGGTATCCGACTGCTGATCGGCCAGCGGTTCGGGCAGTTCCTGCATGCCAACACCGGCGCAGCCGGTACCGCCCTGGCTGTCAAACACCAGCCCTCCCTGGTGATCGTAGACGTTGTCCTGCCCGATCTCAGCGGTGACGCCATCGTGCGCGAGATCAAATACCGCAGCCCCGGCACCCGCATCCTCGCCTATTCCTTTAATGCCTACTCCGCCGCCGTGCTCAAAATGTTCAACGCCGGCGTTCACGGCTATCTCGTTAAAAGCGAAGACGACGCGGAATTTGTAAAAGCCGTGACCACCCTGCTGGATGGAAAAGAATATTTCTGCCGCGAAGCCCGTATCCATATCATTCACCGCGTCTTCCCGGAAGAGGAACATCCACGCCTCATCGTCGCCAATACCGGCTTCTCCACCAAAGAGATCGAGATCATCCGGCTGATCTGCCAGCAAAAGAACGCCCGCGAGATCAGCGACCTGGTCTTCCTCTCGGAACGCACCGTCGAACAATACCGCAGCAATATCACCAAACGCATCGGCGCCCGAAATATCGCCGGCATCATCAGGTTTGCACTGCAGAATCACATCATCGATCTGGCCGACCTTTGACTACAAAATGTAAAAATTACATTTATTCCCGGGTTTTTGTAAGATAACCTCCGAAGTGACCCTTGATTTCGAATCGGGTACTAGAATTAGGCGGGACCAACGACACGGCCGCAGGCGACGCCGCTATCGAAGCGCCTTTTATATGTAAAAAAGACAAGTATTATTATCTCTTCGTATCTTTCGACTATTATTGCGGTGGTGAGTTTCGACGATGGCGACTGGCTCGTGTTCCATGGCTATGACGCGAACGACAAAGGCCGCTCCAAACTGCGCATGGAGCCGCTGGCGTGGATCGACGGCTGGCCGGTGGTGATGAGGAAACGCGAACCGTGACGGGGCCGTCCCCTTACGCGAATTGTTCAGGGTCTATCAGCAGGGTATTTTGCAGGATCTGCAGCTGCGCATCATTCCCCTGTTTCTTCAGATACTCCACGACATGTTTGACGAGGATCTTGTAGACAAAGGCAGGTTTGCGCAGAGGAGTGAAGAGTTCTTCGCTGTTTTCCCAGAGATCGACAAAGATTTCCACGGTAAGCTTTTCGAGTACCAGCTTATCTGCCGGTCCGCTGAGTTTTTGCACGCCGGCAAAGATCGAAGGATAGTACTGATCGATGAATTGCTCGAATTGCGTTAGTTTCTCGAGGTCACGGGTATCAGTCATTGAAGCACATTTTAATAAGGAATAATGGCCACTATTAGTAAACACCAATACGTAAAACGTAACCGTCGTATCAGCCTTTTTTTGCTCGCTGCGCTCCTATTGATCAAAACCAATGCGCAACCGCTTGTCGTCGAAGCCGGAAAACCCGGTGCGGCCATCCGGCCGACCATGTGGGGGATATTTTTCGAGGACATCAATATGGCTGCGGACGGCGGCCTCTATGCCGAACTGATCAAGAATCGTTCTTTCGAGTTCAACATGCCCTTGATGGGCTGGAAAGAGCACACCACGGTTCCCGGCGATGGCACCGTCCTCGTCCTCAACCGCTCCGCCGAGAGCCCCGACAACCCCCGCTTTATCCGCGTAACCCATACTACCGGTAATCCTTATGGTCTTTCCAACGAAGGCTTCCGCGGGATGGGCATCAAAAAGGACGAGGACTACCATTTCTCCGTCTGGGCCCGGCCCCGCTCCGGCACCCCGCTGACCCTCCATCTCGAATTGCAAACCCCCGAAGGAAAAGTCATCGGCGAAACCCGGCTACAGTTGCCATCGGCCAATGCCATGGCAGAGTCAACCACGACTTCGGCAATCGCAGGCCCCTCAGCCGGCCCAGCCGCGTCTGCCGGCGATCCCCCCGCCGCCTTCCCATCCCCCTGGCAACACGCCACCGCCAGCTTCACCGCCTCCGCCACCGAACCCCACGCCCAACTCTATATCTGGTTCGAAGGCCAGGGGTCTGTTGACCTCGACATGCTCTCCCTTTTCCCGCAACATACCTGGAAGCAGCGGCCCGGCGGCCTCCGCGCCGACCTCGTGCAATTGCTGGCCGACCTCCACCCGGGCTTCATCCGCTTCCCGGGCGGCTGTATCGTCGAAGGCCGCGACCTGGCGGGCCGGTACCAGTGGAAAAAGACCGTCGGCAGGGTAGAGGACCGCAAGTTGATCATCAACCGCTGGAACACCGAATTTGCCCACCGGCTCACCCCCGACTACTTCCAATCCTTTGGCCTCGGATTTTATGAATACTTCCAGCTCGCCGAAGACATCGGCGCCCAACCCCTGCCCATTCTCAACTGCGGTATGGCCTGCCAGTTCAATACCGCGGAGGTTGTACCCACCGGCGACCTCGACCCCTATATCCAGGATGCCCTCGACCTGATCGAATTTGCCAACGGCGGCACGGACACGAAATGGGGCGCCCTGAGAGCCGCCATGGGCCATCCCGAACCCTTCCACCTCAAAATGATGGGCGTCGGCAACGAACAATGGGGACCCCAATATGTCGAACGCTACCTTGCTTTTTCAAAGGCCATCAAAAGCCGCTATCCCGATATCCATCTCGTCAACAGCACCGGCCCGGACCCCAATGGCGATAGATTCGACTTCCTCAACGATACCCTCCGCAGCCTGCACGCCGATATCCTCGACGAACACTATTACCGCAATCCGGAATGGTTCCTGCAGAATGTTGGCCGCTACGATCACTATGACCGCAACGGACCCAAGATCTTCGCCGGCGAATACGCCGCCCAAAGCGATCATACCGTGTCGCCTGCCAATCGCAATACCTGGCAATGCGCCATGGCGGAAGCCGCGTTCATGACAGGCCTCGAACGCAATGCCGACGTAGTCCAAATGGCTTCCTATGCCCCCCTGTTCGCCCATGTCGACGGCTGGCAATGGACCCCCGATCTCATCTGGTTCGATAACCTCCGGTCCTACGGCACCCCCGACTATTACGTCCAAAAGCTGTACTCCACCAACAAAGGCTCCGCGGTCGTCCCCTTGCTTCGGTATGCGACAGTAGGACAAAGGATCGACCCCTACCAGATGCGGCCGATTGAAGAACCGCTCGAAGGGCAGGACAGCTTATACGGCTCCGCCTGCATCGACAGCGCCGCACATGAATTGATTATTAAATTAGTAAACACCTCCGGCCATGTCCAGCAGCCGGCCATCGAGCTGGCGGGCATCCGCAGGATCGCCCCGCAGGCTCATTGCAAAACGTTGACAGCCAATCTGGAAGACGTCAACTCGTTGGATAGTCCGACCCATATCCACCCTGTGGAAACCATTATGATCTGTAAGGGTAAAAAACTAGCCCCGACTTTGCCAATGCACAGTTTCTGCGTGATCCGGATCAAAATAGGGCAATAAATTCGTTGCCTTTTGTAAAATACCATGTTTTATGGTATACAATTTGTGGCTAATCAGTTGCTTCGCCACAAAACAAATTATTTCCTGTGTTAAACCTCCACTAGACCTGTGCCGCCCGAAGGGCGGCCAAAACGGTCGGAGACCGTTTGTCCGAAGGACAGATTTAAGCGTTCGCGCGGCCTTTAATGCATTCGGCATAAAAAGCCTGTCAAATTCTCCGGGGTAATGTGCGGGCCAGCCCACCCACGCATTACCCCGTTTTTATTCCCGCGACGCACGCCATCATTGACCGCGGCGGACATCTGCATCATTGCCCGCCACCACCAAACAAGGTCCACGGATACGCCTTCATATCGTGTAGCACCTTCTCCTCCCACTGATACTCCGGATGCGCGGCAAAGAACGGCGCAGCCAAAAAATCATCCCCATTGGGATTGCCCATATGCGCCCAGAATTGCATGTTCTTCGCCAGATCGCTGGTCGTAAGCTTGGCCTGGACCGTCCCACCCGGGTAATACGGCGGCCAACTCCATTCCGGACAGCCCTTGGGGTCGGTATCCACCCGGCCGGCGATCACACACCGGTTAGCCTCCCGCGCCTTCGTCAGCTCGTCATAGCTATCGCCCTCGATGGTCTTAGCCGTTTCCGCATCGATCTTACCCTTGTACTCGGTAGTCAACGCTTCCCAACGCCGCCGCCTGCTATTCGGTGAGCTCGTGCTGTCATTCGGATCAAAGGTCGTCTCGTCCTTGATCAGCTTTTCATCCAGAGGAAAATTAGAACCTACATAGATGCCATCCGCGGTACGCCAGACCCGGTGGTCCTTTAACCCCAGCTCCAGCCGCGAGATCTCACCCGTCTTGATATCTCCCACCAGCCAGTCGTTGGCATAGCCGCCATTGTTCCCCGCCGTCATGATCGCGACGAAATCATCGATGCTGTTGGCATATTGCGCCGCCTTCCTCGCCCTGACGAACTCCGGGATCCCCTTTACATCGAACCCCTTGAACCCCGTGATCGTTGTTTCCGTGATCACAATGCCGCTGGCGCTGACTACGAAATCATCGCCGCTATGGATCAGGCCCGGCAAACAATCCATGATGATATGATTCCCCGTCTGCGGGACGATATCCGCGATGATATTCCACCGCTCCCCGTCCATATAATCTGTCCAGTTGTTATGACCTATGGCGATCTTTCCATCCGCCGTATAGCTTCCCGTGGCGATAAACCCGCTGCAATTTCCCGGCGCCTTGTTATCCGCCGCTGTCGACCCCGGATGCGCTTTTTCCTCCAGCATCGGAACATAATACTGCGAGAGCTCGATATTCGCATTCAACACCACCAGGTCGGTGACGTCATAATGTTTCCCCTTGTCCTTCATCCCTTCCACGATGCCCGTGATCTCCTCCTGGTATTCCTTGTCGATCTTATCCCAGAACCCGAGCTTCCCCACCGCGGCACGATAAAAAGCCCAGTCCTTACCGGAGCTATGCGGCAACGTTACCTTGAAACCCCTGATGAGATCGTCGATCTCCCCCGCCAGGAGATAACCATGCTGATAGCCGATATCCCTCGGACTGCCTTCGAGATGCACATAGATCCATCCATTCTTTTCATAACGGGAAGCATTCGCCAGACGTGGATTCCGTTGCTGGCAAAAGCAGGTGGTGGCCAGCGCTAGCGCCGTCAGCAGTGCGGGTAATTTTCTCATACTGGGAAGTTAATCAAAAAACCTCACCCAGATTCACAAAAAACCCACCCGACCCGTGGGTGCCCCAGCCATAGTCCACACACAGGTTCGTACGGGAAAATTTGTTCAGGCTGACCCGGATGCCGGCCCCATAACCCGGGTTGATATAGGCGAATTGACCCGAAGAAGGTTCCGTAAAACTTTGCGCGTTGGCGAAAACGACCCCTCCCAGCAACCCATTTGCAGTAATGCCGAATCGATATTCCGACTCCAGGTACAGCATGTTCTTGCTCCGGTATCGCCCCTGGATATATCCCCGGGCCGTGTTGGTATACGCGTCCCAGCCTGTGCTGGGTAGCAGGAGATACGGGGGATTGCCATTCCCCACCGTTAGCCAGTCGTAGCTCCAGAATGCAAACACATTATGTGTGCTCCCGGGCAACCTGACATATTCGCGCGCATCGAGTAGCAACGACTGCCAGTTATTATCGCTCCCCAGAAAAGTAAAATTAGGCCGGTAAGTCATGTTGAGATAAGTACCCTGCACCGGGTTAATGGGATTGCGGCGATTATCAAAAAGAAAATGCGCCGAAACACCCGACGCCTGCTCCGTTTTTGTAAGCCCATATCGCTGGAAATCGGTCTTCCCGGCCGGTGGATCGATCTGGCGGATATTCCAGAAATAATCGAAATCATACCCTATGCCTACATAAAGATCGCGGGCCACTGTTCGCAGGATAGCCTGATGCAACCGCACATAGCCATAATCGATATTGTACCCGCTGTCGGTACTGGTATTTCCCCCCAATCCGTAGGTCAATGAAGGATAGACGAGATACCGCCAGTCCGTTTGGATATTGTACTTGTTGCCCCTCGTCCAGATATTGCCCTCAATGGGGAAGATCACCTGCTTGTACTGGCTGTACGTAATGCTGGTAAGCACATTGGACATATTCGCCCGGCTTTGCTCGCTGGTATAAAAAGCGAAATTGGAGCTGAGCACCCCCGCAAAACCCGTCTGTAAAGTATAGCCTGCCACCGGCAACGCCGAGATATGAAGTTTTCCCCCCTTGAGCTGTACCGTGTCCTTTCGCGTCAGCTTCCGCCCCCGCATGAGACTGCGGCCGACGTCCACCAAATCGACCTGGCTATTGGCATTCTGCGCGCAGGCTTGCGCAAATGCCAGCAAAAGCAGGAACGAAAGGGTTATTTTGGCTACATTGCTCAAATACGGTAATGGATTAGACGCGTTAGACTCGGAAGGGAACGATAAGTTTATTCAGGGGGTTGCTCTATTTGTCCAGCTTAACAACCTCTTCATAGGCGTTCAGCTTGTGCAATTCCAGGATAGTAGTCTTCCCGTCCTCACTTTCCCTATACATGGGAACGTATTTCCCGTTGAATTTGATCTCCTGGTAGGTATAAGAGGTGCGCTGCTGGACGAAATTGGAATAGACATCGTCGAAACCCCGGATCAACACATAGAGCTCGACATCCGAGGCTACCATATCGTCAGGGGTAAAGCCCAGGAACGGACTCTTGTCGTCGATGGGATGCACCACCGTCCAGTTCATCGGTAAACTCTCGACTTTGTTTCGTTCCAGGTTCAAGTCGTAATACCGGTATTCTGCGCTGCCATCCATCTGAACCTTTAAACCGATATTGACCCGGATCTGGACATCGGTGAGCGTGTGATTGTCCTTGTAAGGGGCGAACCGGAACATCAGCGCCGTCTTGTCCTGATACGGACTGATCAGCGCGAAATCACTAAAGACCAGGAAGGACTTAGGCCGCGAAAAACGCCCGAACATCAAGCCGGTCGCCAGGGCAAAGGAAAGGAACCCGGTCATCGCCTCGATCGCGGCCACCACATTGGCGCCGTCACCCACCGGGTTGACCCGGCCGTAACCCACCGTGGTAAAGGTTTCCGTACTAAAGAAAAAAGCCTCTTTGAACTTTCCCCAATAGCCCGTGGCGACAACTCCCTGCAGTTGATCGATCCCCACGCTCAGATAAACAAAAGCATATAGGAGATTCACGCTCAAATAGGCCACCAGGATCAGCCCGATGAATTTCCATCGCGGCATCGTCAGCATGCTATGATAAATACTAAAGCGGTTCAGAAAAGGCATGCCCTCCTTCCTGAGATTGAAGGTCCCGTCCCGGTTGATGAACCTGCCTCCATAATTGGCGGCGTTGATACCAAAACCGGTATCGTTATTGATCTTGAGTGATGGGTCGATTTTCTGCTTGCTAAGCGCCATGTTTGGTCTTTATTGGTTCACCAGTGCTTCGTATAATATTTCCACGGGGTGTTGAGCCTTACGCCCCGTTCCGTCTTTGATCTGATGCCGGCAGCTCGTGCCCGGTGCCGCGATGATCACCTCTTCACCCTGTTTCCGTACCGTGGGCAACAACACCAACTCTGCGATCTTCTGTGAGATCTCATAATGCTCCCGCTCATAACCAAACGATCCGGCCATCCCACAGCAGCCGCTGGGAATCGTCGTCACCGTATAATTCCTGGGCAGCGAAAGCATCCGCACACTTCCCGCCACCGACGTCAGCGCCTTCTGCTGACAATGGCCATGCAGCACCACCGAACGCTTTTCCGTGGTGAATTGTTCTGCCCGGACCCTGCCCTGTTCGATCTCCCGGGCCAGAAAGTCATCGATCAAAAAGCTATTTTGTGCCAGCCGCTGCGCAGTGTCGAGCAAAGCATCATCGGCCAGATCGGGATACTCATCCCGGAAGGTGAGAATAGCGCTGGGCTCGATACCCACGAGCGGTGCATCTTCCCCGATCACGGGCCCCAACAGCCGCAGATTGGCATTGACGATCTTTTTGGCCTCGCGCACCAGCCCCTTGGACAACCAGGTCCGGCCGCTCTCGAGATGTTCGGGGATCACCACCTCATAACCCAGCCGCTCCAACAATTTCACCGCCTTGATGCCGATCTCCACATCGTTGTAGTTCGTGAATTCATCACAGAACAAATAGACCTTCCGCCCCCCTTGCTTCCTGGCTTGTTTCTTCCACCAGCGGCGCAGGGTCGTCTTATGCAGCACCGGCATCGACCGTTTCGGCGCAAACCCTACAAGCTTCTTGACCAGCGGCATTTGCACAAAGAAATTGTAGACGCCCGGAGCGATAGAACCCAACCGCGCGCTCTGCGAAAAACCGGCGATCATCTTGCTCCGGAACGGTACCCCATTGGCATCGTAATAATGTTGCAGGAACTCCGCCTTCAGCTTGGCGACGTCCACATTGGAGGGACATTCCGACTTACACCCTTTGCAGCTGAGACAGAGATCCATCACCTCATAGATCTCTTTATGGTTGTACCGGTTAGCCCCTTCGCTGCGGGTCAGGAACTCGCGCAGGATATTCGCCCGCGCGCGTGTGGTATCCTTTTCATTGCGCGTGGCCATAAACGAAGGACACATCGTCCCCCCGGAAAGATGCGATTTCCGGCAATCACCGGAACCGTTACACTGCTCGGCATGTTGCAGGATATCCTGGTCATGGAATCTAAAGATCGTGGGGAAGGCCGGCGTCTGCTGTCCCGGGGTATACCTCAGATGCGTATTCATGGGCGGCGTATCCACGATCTTCCCCGGATTGAAGATATGCCCGGGGTCCCAGGTCTGCTTGATCTCCTTGAACAACGCATAATTGCGCTCACCCACCATCTGTGGGATGAACTCGCCCCGCAACCGGCCGTCGCCGTGCTCGCCGCTCAGCGAGCCCCCATACTTCTTTACTAACGTGGCGATCTCCTCCGCGATGGCGCGGAAAAGCCGGTTGCCGTCTTCGGTCTTCAGGTTGATGATCGGGCGCAAATGCAGTTCCCCGCTGCCCGCATGGGCATAATGCACCGAATACAGCCCATATTTTTTTAATATCTCATTGAAATCCCGGATGTAGGCCGGAAGGTCCTGTACATCCACCGCGGTATCTTCGATCACGGGCACCGCCTTTTCATCACCAGGCAGGTTGGACAACAAGCCCAGTCCCGCCTTGCGCAGCGACCAGATGCGGTTCGTGTCGTCGCCGAAAAGCAGCGGAAAATGATATCCCAACCCCGCAGCCCGCATCTCCGCCTCTACTTTGGCGGCGATCGTTTGGATCTCCTCCCGCGTGTCCTTCTTGAACTCTATCACCAGGATGGCGCCGGGATCGCCCTGAACAAAGAATCGGTTCTTGCTTTGTTCGATATTGTCCTTGGTGCACTCCAGGATATAGTGATCGATGAGCTCGCTGGCCGTTGCACCATACGGCAACGCGATCAGGTTGGCCCGCAGGGCTTCGTCGATGCTGTTGAAATGGACACAGAGCAGCCCCGTCTCTTTGGGCGGCAGGGGCGACAGATCCAGCTTGATCTCGGTGAGAAAGGCCAGGGTGCCTTCGGAGCCGGCGATCAGCGTACAGAAATTGAAATCGGGGCTCCCCGCGACAAAAGGCGCCGTGTCCAGCAAAAGATCTAACGCGTACCCGGTATTCCGCCGTTCGACAGACCGCTTTGGGAAGTTCTCGCGGATGCCCACCTGGTTATCGTAATTGCTGAGCTGTTTCCGGATGTTCCGGTATAAGTTGCCCTCGAGACCCGGCGCCTCGCATTTAGCATGGAACCGTTCCGTATCCAGCTGGCCAAAAACGGCTTCGCTGCCGTCGCTGAGCAGGGCCTTGACCTCCAGCAGGTGTTCCCGGGTGGACCGGTAGATGATCGAATTGCTCCCGCAGGAGTTATTGCCCACCATCCCGCCGATCATGGCCCGGTTAGCAGTGGACGTTTCCGGTCCAAAAAGTAGCCCGTAGGGCTTCAAAAATAGATTCAGCTCGTCGCGGACCACCCCCGGCTGCACGCGCACCCACCGCTCGGCTGCATTCAGTTCCAGTATGCCCGTGAAATTCCGCGAGACGTCGACCACGATGCCATGGCCTACAACCTGTCCCGCCAGAGACGTACCTGCCGTCCGCGGGATAAGCGAGGTCTTTTGTTGATGTGCAAAAGCAATGAGCTTCTTGAGGTCTTCGATGGTCTTCGGTACGGCCACTGCAAGGGGCATTTCACGATAAGCGGAGGCATCGGTCGCGTATAATGTCCGCATGGTCGTGTCGGTGTACAACTCGCCCTCCAAAGCCTGGCCCAGGATCTCCAGTTTTTCATCCATGATCGCAAAAATAAGCCGTTTCCCTCTATTTTTGCCGCATGTACCGACTCATCACCCCCCTTTTGATTGGCTGTTTGCTCGCTTCCGGCGCCCGCGCCCAAAAAAGCGAAAGGCTACAACCCAAGCCCGCTTTGCTTCGGCTCATCGATGGCAGCCTCCGCCAGGCCGTCAATCAGTACGAGATCCTGATGAGCCATGTACCCCCGGGGCGTCTCCCCAAGACCTGGTACGCCAATGCCCAAAGGCTCGAGACCAGCGACGCCGGCTGGTGGACCAGCGGTTTTTATTCCGGTACGTTGTTTTATTTATACGAGTTCTCCCACGATACGGCACTGCTCGATGAAGCACAAAACCGCCTGAAACTCCTCGAACCCGAGCAATTCAATAAATCCACCCATGACCTGGGGTTCATGATGTATTGCAGCTTTGGCAATGGGCTGCGGCTGCTGGACAGCCCACGGTACAAAGACATTCTGCTGAACAGCGCCCGCTCGCTGTCGACCCGGTTCAACCCCATCGTGGGCTGTATCAAGTCGTGGGACAGCAAGCCCTGGCATTTCCCGGTGATCATCGACAACATGATGAACCTCGAGCTTCTCCTCTGGGCAACGCATGTGACCGGCGACACGTCGTTTGCCCATATCGCCGTGACCCACGCCAATACGACCATGCGCAACCATTTCCGGCCCGACTACAGCTCATATCATGTCGTGGATTATGACTCGGCTATCGGCGCCATCATCGCGAAAAAAACGGCGCAGGGCTATGCCGACTCTTCCGCCTGGGCCCGCGGCCAGTCCTGGGGATTATACGGCTATACCATGGTCTACCGCTTTACCCACGACCCGCGCTACCTCGAGCAGGCGCGCCGTATTGCCCATTTTATTCTCACCAACCCCAACCTGCCCGCCGACAAGATTCCCTATTGGGACTACAATGCCCCGGGCATCCCGCCTGCAAACGCCGGCGGCGGTGCGCGAGCCGCGATGGGTGGACCGCTACGCGATGCCTCCGCCGCCGCGATCATGGCCTCCGCCCTCATCGAGCTCAGCAAATACGTCGCACCAAAGGAAGGACGCGGCTATCTCGACGTCGCCGAAGAGATCATCGTCAACCTCAGCTCCAACACCTACAAGGCCGTGGTAGGCTCCAATGGCGGCTTCATCCTCAAACATAGCGTCGGCAACCTACCCGGCCATTCCGAGATCGACGTCCCCCTGACCTACGCGGACTATTATTACATCGAAGCCATGCTGCGCTACAAAGAGCTCGCGCAAAAGTAGCCGCCTTCGCCCGATAGCCTGCCGCCTTTAAAAATCCATTAAAAATAGATCTCCCGCCCCATGAAATCATACGCACGCAATTCGGTCGCGCGGAGGGCGCTGACCTCATAATCGCCGCGCGCCAACGCCCACACCATGGTATCCACCGGTTTTCCATACATGTCGGTATAGTGATCCTTGAGCGTCAGCTCATGCTGGAAACCCAATCGCTGCGGGATGCGCCGGCTGGCGACATTGTCGGGCGCACAACGGATCTCCAGCCTGCTCAGCTGCTCGATCTCGAATGCGACCCGGATCAGGGCACAAACGGCCTCCGTAGCAAAACCCTGGTGTACACACCGGACATTGATCCAATAGCCGATCTCGCGCGCATCCTTGCCGATCCGGTTATGTAAACCCGTGCCGCCGATCTGCACCTTCTCCGCTTTGTCGAAGATACCGAAGACGGCGTCCTGACCGAGATCGAATTGCCCACGGAAAAGCCGGATAAAATTCTCCATCCATTCCAGGTCCTTTGGCTCCTGCCTGGCCCAGGGTATCCACGGCCGCAGATGTTCGATACTACCCGTGATCGCCGTATGCATCAGCTGCGCATCGGCCGGTTGATAACAACGGATCAGCAGCCGCTCCGTCTCGATCCGATATGTTTTGGCTAAATCCATGTTCATTGCCTGAGAGATTCCAGAATTCTTTTGACGATCCCATCCATCGCCGCATTTTCTACCCATCGTACCACGGCGACCACATCGTGCTGCGGATCGACATAGATAAAATTCGTTCCATTGCCGATGTGCACAAAGGCCGTAGCCGGTGCGCCTGGCAACAGCTTGTGATCCGTATTGAGGAAAAAGTTCATGTATCCATAAGTGGGCTCTACAGCGGTAGGTGTCAGGGCCTGCCTGAAAAAAAGCTCGGAAATAAGCTGTTTGCCGTTCCAGTTGCCGCGATGCAAGGTCAGCAACCCGAACCGCCCCATGTCATATGCATTTATAAACATCCCGCCGCCCCAGTGACCACCGCCGCTGACGCTCTGTACCGCCTCGCCGTCCAGCACGATCCAGGAGTTGCGGTAACCATACCAACGCCAGGTATTGGAAGCACCTATGGGGTCCATGATATGGGTTTTCAACACTTGCGGCAGCGGCATCCGCCACACGCTGGTCGCTGCCAGCGCCAGGGCATTTACCCGGACATCGTTGTACTTCCATACAGTGCCGGGGGCATTGTGGGGCCGGGTGAGCCAGGTATCGGGCTTGCCCACGGGACGATCCGCCCAGTCCGGCTTGCCCCACAACACGCCTTCCCAATCGCTCGTCTGCCGGAGCATCACATCCCAGGTCAACACTTTGTCATGCGGGCTCGAGAAAGGGAACAGCAACTCCGGTTTCCCGATATCCTCGGGTCGTCGCGCCGGCACCCCCGGATCATAGACCTCGATGGGCGGAACATAGTTCGCAACAGTATCCTGAACACTCCGGATCAGCCCCTGGTCAACCGCCAGCCCGATCACCGTGGAAAGAAAGGACTTCGTAACGCTATGGGTCATGTCCACCCGGGCAGGCTCGCCCCACTCGGCCACGATATAGCCCTTGTAGATGATAAGCCCCGTTTGTTCCCCACGCTCTTTCATGGGACCCACCGGCTCGTCAAACGGTTCGTTACGACCAAAACTTTCGGCTTGTGCCAGCTCCTGGTCACGCGGCGCCTTGGACTCGCTTGCCCGCGCAAATTCGATGGCCTCCGCCAGCTTGCCGCTGTCGAGCCCCAGCGAACCGGGAGACCGGTGTTCCCATTCGCCCCTCGGGGGAAAATAATCCGCACCCGGGGCAGCGGCCACAGTTTTAGGTTTGCGCGTTTGCGCGTCGACAGAAGACAATGCCATCGTCGCCAACACAAGGGGTAAAATAAACTTCATCCCCCAATTTACAAAGGAATCACAATTTTTTTCGAAGCGCGTCCAGATCGAGGGTCTTATCAAATGTCTTCATGCTCCCGGCAAGGCGTACCAGCGTAGCACGTGCCGTCCCCCAGTCGGTCGCCTTGAACACCGGCGCATTGAGATCCATCACCTGGTCATAGAACAGCGTGGACGCATAGACTTGTTTGCTGACGACCTTATAGTTCGCCGGGAGATCGAAATACCAGATGAGGAATAGCCGGTGATTGAGCTCCACCCATTCCGTTTGCAGATTGGTATAGCGCTGATCCAGCTTTTTCCGGTAATATTTCAGCTCGTAGTTCATATAATCCAGCAGAATGGCCTTTTCCTTTGCCTCCGTAAGCGCATGGAGGTCGATGTTTTCAGACTTCGCGACAGGCACCAGGGTGCTTTGCAGAATTTGTTTGTCGATGGTGATGAACCCGGGTATGTCCGAAGGCTTGGCCGTATGCGCGCCGACCTCGAGCGTAAAGCTATGCCCATTTCCGGCATAGGCGATCAGGCTGTGCTTTTTACCCGTCAGCAGCCGGGCATGCTCGTCCTGGGGATCACTGGTTTGCGCATAACCGGCGATACTGGAACAAAAGCCGGCGCCGAGCGCAAGGATAAGGGCTGCAGTCACGGGTTTCATAGAAATATTTACCGCATTTAACGAATTAGCAAGGAAAAATCGTATAGTTTTACTCCCCTCATATGCAGATAATCAAGAACGTACTGAAGAATGTACTGTTGGGCGCGGTTCTGGCCATTGCGGCAGCCACTCCCACCCTGGCTCAACGCAGACATCACCCCCAGACCACACCCATAGACACCTCGAAACCCAAGCCGCCCGTTTTTCCTGGCTTTACCGGGCCGAAACAGGGCCCAAAACCCTATAAAGAGGTCATCACAGATAAAGCCATTTCCCATACCGGCTTGTTCACCATCCATAAGGTAGAAGATAAATGGTATTTTGAAATCCCCGATTCGATGCTGGACCGGGAGTTCATGGCCATTACGCGTTTTAGTAAAACGGCGGCCGGCGATGGCATCTATGGCGGCGAACTGGCCAACCAGCAAACCCTGGAATGGGAGAAGGGGCCCTCCAATACCATTTTTTTGCGAGTCGTAACCCTGGTAAGCATGGCCGACTCGACGAACAAGATCTACAAAGCAGTCAAGAATTCCAGCGTCGACCCCATTGCCGCCGCCTTCGAGATCAGGGCCTATGGCAAGGACTCGGCCAGCGTGGTGATCGATGTCACCGACTATTTCCGTGGTGATAATCTCATCGTGAGCATTCCCAGCGGCATCAAAAGCCACATGAAACTGGGTGGTCTGGCCATGGACCGCAGCTATATCGAGCACATCAACACCTACCCGATCAACACCGAGGTGCGGACGGTAAAGACCTTCTCGGTGGGCGGCGGCATGCCTTCACCCTTTGGCCTGTCGTTTTCCAGCCCCACCGATGCGGCTGGTGCCGTGACGCTGGAGCTCAACACCTCCTTTATCCTGCTGCCCAAGGTGCCCATGAAGAAACGGCTTTTCGACCCGCGCGTAGGCTATTTTGCGGACGAATACGTGGTCTATTCGGACCAGCAACAAAAAGTGGAAAATCAGGAATTCATCGTCCGTTGGCGGCTGGAACCCAAACCCGAAGACCGCGAAAAATGGATGCGCGGCGAGCTCGTCGAACCGGCCAAACCCATCGTATATTATATCGATCCGGCGACGCCGCGGAAATGGGTGCCTTATCTCAAGGAAGGCATCGATGATTGGCAGAAGGCCTTTGAGAAAGCCGGTTTCAAACACGCCATCGAAGCCCGCGACTGGCCGGAGAACGACACGTCGATGAGTCTTGAAGATGCCCGCTATTCCGTGCTTCGCTATTTTGCCTCCGATATCGAGAACGCCTATGGTCCCAATGTCCACGATCCCCGCAGCGGCGAGATCATCGAAAGCCACATCGGCTGGTATCATAATATCATGGAGATCCTTCACGACTGGTATATGATCCAGACCGCGGCCGTCGATCCCCGGGCACGGACCATGCATATCGACGACAGTCTTATGGGCCAGCTGATCCGTTTCGTCTCTTCGCACGAGGTGGGCCATACGCTGGGGCTTCGGCACAACATGGGCAGCAGCAGCACCGTCCCCGTGGAGAAATTACGCGACAAGGCCTGGCTCGACCTGCATGGACATACGCCCTCCATCATGGACTATGCGCGGTTCAACTACGTTGCCCAGCCGCAGGACAGCATTCCCGAGGCCGATCTTTTCCCGCGCATCGGGGAATACGATCGCTGGGCTATCCGTTGGGGTTATGCCTATGTAGGCGACGCGGCGCCCAAAGAAGAGGCCAAGGTCCTCAACCGGTGGATCATCGACAGCCTCAAAGCTAACCCGCGTCTCTGGTTCGGCGGCGAAGGATTCAACG
>Ga0134128_10001472_pt1 | contig 30269 bp, 46 predicted proteins | sample KB31754_FD_96462 | JGI IMG/M metagenome (GOLD analysis project Ga0134128, IMG submission 96462) | Terrestrial soil microbial communities with excess Nitrogen fertilizer from Kellogg Biological Station, Michigan, USA - KB3-175-4 | ecosystem: Environmental > Terrestrial > Soil > Unclassified ... | reverse complement strand
GCTTCCCCAGGTTGCCGGCAGGGGGTGAGTCGTGGAAGAGACAGCCATCGATCCCTTGCGTCTCTATGCCTTCGCCGAGGCGGCGCAGCGCATTCCCAGTTGCCGGGCCGGCAAGAAGCTGGCTACCCGCACACTGCATCAGTGGCGCAAGGCCGGGCGACTCAAAGCAGTGGCCCGGCCCTCCGGGGGCACGACCTACTGGTTCGTGTACGGGGCGGAGATCCTGCGCCTGCTGGGAGGCGGACCGGACTTTCACGGTCCGACGCCCAGCCAGCAGCGCCGGCAATACGAGGCCGACATGCGCTGGTTTCGCCAGCGGGGGTTCAAGGTTTGACGCCTGGGCGCGGCCGCGTGCAGTGGAGGGACGCACGGGCGGGGAACCGACAGGGCCGGTCCACGGTCTCGCCTGAGCATTCACGCGGACAGCGCAAAGGAGCGCGGCATGGCGAAGAAGCGGGAATACGAACTGTGGAGTAACCGGAAAATCGGCTCGCGCCGGACCTATTACTTGCTCCTCATGACGGAAGGCTCTCGCAAGAAACGCACCGCGATTTATCAACTCTGGCCCCTGCCCTCTGATTTTGGCCGGGCCTTCGCACTCCAGCTCCACATCAAGGATCTGGAAATAGTCTCGCATGCGGACATTGTCCGCCAAGCGATCGCCTTCAACCCTGCGTTGCCGGGAGAGAAGGAAGACGTCTACCACGTCGTCCTCGAGGGTCGCCGCTCGCAATGCGACTGCCTGGGATTTTTGCGATACGGCAAGTGTAAACATCTCGCATCGCTCGAAAGTCTTCGTGCGCGAGGGGAGCTTCCGTCACCCGAGAAGACGCAGGCAAAACGGAAAGAGGGCGTGCATGACTAGGAAAGAAGAAAGCGTCGATTTTCATACGCTCGCGAGGCTTCCCGACTATCGCCTGGGGTTTCAGAATCAAATATCCGCATGATTGGAGAACGGAAAACCTGGAAGCATGTTCCTTAGTCTGGAGGCGCTGCAAACGCTGCGTGCGCGGCGGCAGCTGCCCTCCCCGGACGGAACGAAGGGGCGCACGGAGACGCAACGATGATCGACGCCAACCTGGGTTACGTGTGGCAAGTCTGCCCGTCCTGCGAGGGGAGGCCCCGGCCACCGCAGCGCATCTGCGCCGTGTGCCGGGGCGAGGGCCGCCTGCCCTTGCCGGTGGACCCCAACAGCCAGGCGTTTCTGGCCGGCAGCGAAACCTTGCAGCAGTGGCTGGTTCGCGTCCTCGAGGTGGCCAACCTCTGGAAGCGCCAGGAACTCCTCTGCCGGCGCCTGGGCGAAGCCGCCGAGGCCGCGGAACTCGCCCACAGGCGCGCGGGCTTGCTGATCGCCGCCCAGGCCATCGAGGCCATCCTCGAGCGCGCGCTGCCGGCGCCGCGCGTTCGCGAGCGCCCACGCCTGCGGTCACGCTGAGCCACGCGGGGGATCGGCAGCTGCGGTGGAGCAACTGCCAGGCGGCGCAGGCTGGTATAGGCTAGGCATCGCCAAAGGGAGGGAGGTTGCAATGGCACGCGCAAAAAAGTTGCTGCTCGTTTGCACGGGCTGCGGGAAGCGTCACTGGGTCGAGGCCACGCAGGAGGGGCTGCCGCGCTTGCCGGCTGGCTGGAAGCGTCTGGGGAGCGACGCCTATGAGCGCGACTGCTGGAATGCGGCCTTCATGCTCCGCACTCAGGTGCTCCCCATCGCCGCGCCGCTGGCCGATGATCCGCAGTCGGCCTGGGAGGAATTGTGGACAACCTTGCGGCCGCTGTGGAAGCGCACCGGACAACTGATGACCTATCTCGTGCAATTGTGCGCCGCCGCCGACACCAAACCCCTGGTGCCCTGCCAAACCAAAAACGGCAAAGCGGGCTGGCGCTTGCCGCCAATGCCGTGGCCCGACCTCAATCCGCTGGCCCGGCGCTTCGCCCCTGAGTTGGATAGCCAGAGTTGCTATGCGGTGGTCCGGCGAACGCGAAAGGCCTACGACGAATGCCGCTTCGCCGTTCGGATACTCGCCAAGGAGGCGTGGCCGGCTTGGAAGGATATGACTCCGTTGCCGTTTCAGGCCAAGGATGCGGCGGTGCGGCTTCGGGCCGCACAGGAACCCGGGGAGGAGGGCGGCGACGCGGCTTCGGACGACGGCGACAATCAGCGCGCCGAGCTCTCCCTCCGCCTGGCGAGCGGTCGCCGCTTCGAGCTGCGGCTGCGCGGCGGCTCGGAGTTTCACCGGCAAATGGAGGCTTTGCGCCTGGTCCATGCGGGCAAAGCCCTGCAAGGAGAGGTCTCCATCTATCCGCGTCGTTATGGCGGCGGTCATTATGGAGCGGGTCGCGGCCGCGAAAAGCCGGGGGCCAACAAAACCCGCTGGCGCATCATGGTGGGCATCGCCTGCTGGCTGCCGCGGCCGGCCTTGCGCCAGGGGGGCCATACCCTCCTTGTCATGAACCACCCCGAGTCGTTCTTGGTCGCCGAGTTGAGCGGCCGCAAGAAGAAGGGCCGGCCTGGCTTTCACCCCTGGCGACTCAACGGCGATCAGGTGAAGCGCTGGGAAGCGGAACACGCCCTTTTCTTGCAGCGCTTCCGCGAGGACATGAAGTACGAGAAGCGTTGGCCCAAGCCGGTGCGCCAGGCCATGAATGACTTCCGCCGCAAGCGCGTGCATCAACACCGGGAGCGCATCAAGGACTGGAACTTCAAAAGCGCCGCTTCGCTCCTGAATTACGCCGAGCGTCAAGCGGTAAATGTGCTGGTCTTCGATCACAGTTGCCGGGACTTTCTGCCTTCCTATCCCTGGGCAGAATTCGCCAACGTCCTCCGCGACGCTGGCGAAGGGAAAGGGATTTCCGTTCGCATCCAGGATGAGGATGCCTCACATGAAGGAGAATGAATGGCTCGCAAAAGAAGTAGAAGAGCGGGCGCGAATGCTCACGCGAATGGTGCGCCTGCTGCGGCAGCGCTGCCGCTCGCAGGCGCGGGTTCGCGCACGACCTCGGACCTCAACGCCGAGTTACTCGCGGTCTTCGACGGCATCACGAACAAGACCGTGAGCCTGGCCGAGGCCAGTGCCAAGGCACGGCTCGCGAGTGTCGTCAGCAAAAACGTCCAGCTCGAATGCCGCTATGGCCCACAACAGGAGCGCCGCCAGGCGTTGCCCCTCATCAGCGCGGCCTGAATCAAGCCCCAGCGCTCGTTCCGTTCGAGACAGGGCGGACGAGCGCAAGCCGCACATCTTGCGCGGCTTAGGAGTCGAAGGCGAAAAGCAGATGCGTGAAGAGGGTAAATCGGATGTCCCGAAAGAACTTATGGCCACGCCAAGGCCAAGCCCAAGCCAACCCCTGGTCTTCTACCGGGAGGTGCTTGATGGGAATGCCGCTAAACTGCGGAATAATCAGCCTTTGCGCTGACGGCTCCGCAGCGGACTTCTGACAGTCAGAGGAACGGGCGGCTTCCGCCAGAGGGCCGCACACCTCGGAACCCGGCCCCGCAGCGGACTTCTGACAGTCAGAGGAACGGGCGGTTCGCCATCCATGCCAAGGTCGAGGCGTTCAAGCAGGCCGCAGCGGACTTCTGACAGTCAGAGGAACGGGCGGTGACAGCGCGCGACCGGCCGCTGACGGACATCCCCCCGCAGCGGACTTCTGACAGTCAGAGGAACGGGCGGGCTCCTCAAGCGCTTGCTGGTCCGTGGACAGCCCGGCCGCAGCGGACTTCTGACAGTCAGAGGAACGGGCGGCCAAACAGGGTGACGCGGTGGCGGCTGTCCAGGCCGGCCGCAGCGGACTTCTGACAGTCAGAGGAACGGGCGGCTCAGGACTCGTAGGGTCGCCGGCCTGGACGTGTCCCGCAGCGGACTTCTGACAGTCAGAGGAACGGGCGGCGCCGGTCTACCGATGCTCGCCACCCACCGGGCGCTCCGCAGCGGACTTCTGACAGTCAGAGGAACGGGCGGAGCACTTCGTCCGCTTCGCGCCGCGGCGAAAGCCGTCCGCAGCGGACTTCTGACAGTCAGAGGAACGGGCGGCCGGATGGTGGCCATGTCGCGCGGCGGAGGAGCGGGCCGCAGCGGACTTCTGACAGTCAGAGGAACGGGCGGGCGAACTGCTCGCCGAGGGCGGGATCATGCTCGGTCCGCAGCGGACTTCTGACAGTCAGAGGAACGGGCGGACACAGGGCATCATCATGCGAGCGATTCTCGACAACCGCAGCGGACTTCTGACAGTCAGAGGAACGGGCGGAGTACGTCGCCCCGCTTGATGATGACGACGAGTGGTCCGCAGCGGACTTCTGACAGTCAGAGGAACGGGCGGCTGGTCGGCGCCGGCGGGGCGCGCCGCGAGTATTGCTCGGCCGCAGCGGACTTCTGACAGTCAGAGGAACGGGCGGAAGAAAACGCCGGCGTCGGCAACCAGCACGATCTGCCCGCAGCGGACTTCTGACAGTCAGAGGTCCGCTGCCGAGAAGGAGAAAGGATTCTTCCCATGCACTATTCGTCCGCCTCCCTGAGCGCCCTGTGCGCCGCCGGTCTCGTGGCCCGGCTCCTGGGCTGGTGCCCGGCGCTCGAGTGGCTGAATTACGGCGTCTGCCTGGTCGCGGGCCTGCTCCTGGGCATCGGCTGGGTCTCGACGCTGTGGCAGCGCGCCGAGGGGCGCCAGCAGGAGCGGCTGGCGCGGGCCACGCCGCGGACGCGCGAGGAGCTGTTCTTGCTCGATTTCTGGGCCGACAGCCCCTGGCGCGGCGGCGGCACGGCGGCCTATCACCTGAGCGACGGCCCGCGCGGCGTCGTCAACGACCACTAAGGGTTCGCCCCACGGCCGGAGCGGCGGTTTCCGGCCGGGCGCGCGCGTCACGGGAGCGCGGGCGCACTTTGACCGCCAGCCAGGGACGGGGCAAACTCGTTTCCCCGCCCGCAGGAAGCGCTGGCAGGAGCGCCTCAAGGGAGAGGATGGATGCGCAGCACGCGGCAGCTCTCGCCCCCTACGGACAAGCTGGGTTACGTCGGCCTGCTGGGGGCCACGCACGCCCTGGTCGAGTTGTGGCGCCTGGAAGCCGCCAGCGGCCGGCTGGGACTCCTGGGCCACTACCCGACGGTCTTTGCCGCCCAGGAGGTGGCGGCCGGCGAGCCGCCCGGCAGCTGTTTCTTCACGACGGGACCGGGCCGGCTGCTCTTGCGACTGGAGACGGGTTGCCACTGAAAGCCCACCCCAACGGAACGGAGGAGGGCCATGGCGGAGGCGAAATGGTGCGAAACGCCCGCGCAGGCGGTGGAGGTTCTCCTCTACCTGCGCCAGCGTGATGTGGAGATGTACGCGGCGTGCCTGCGCATTCTGGAACGGCGCTGGGTACGTCGCCCCGAGGTGTGCGAGGGCGGCACGGAAGCCGCCCCGCCCGCGCCGCCGGCAGCGGCGTGAAGCGAAGCGAGGAGGCAAGGATGTCGAAGACTGCGGACATACTGCGGGGCCGGGCGGGTGCCATGCCGCTTGAGCTGCTGCACGATTTGACGGAGGGCCGGCGGCTGTTGGCCCAGCGCGAGGCGGCGCGGGCGGCGCAACGCGAACGGCTGTGGCAGGCGTTTCAGGCGGCGGCCGCCGCCGACCTGGGCGTGTTGTGGACGCTCTCCTGCCTGGCGGAAGCCTGGCAGCCGGAAAGCCGCCGCGTGGACCTGCTCGTGATGCTGCCGCGCTGGCGCGTCCAGTTGCGCGTGCGCTATGCGCTCGTGGGCGACAACCCCGTCTGGCAGCGCGTCCGCTTCGGCGGCGGCGAGCCGGCGCGGTGGTGGGCCGTGCTGCCGGTGCCGGGCGCGTCCTTTTCGAGTTGGCAATACGCCCCCGACCGGCCCGAGGCGCTGGCGCGGGCCGAACGCCTGGAAGTGCCGAGCGCCTACGCCAGCGCGCCGGCTCCCGGCCGCGCCGACAGGAGGGAGTCGTGATGGAATCCCTGCCTCCGGCACCGGCCAACACGCTGGCGGCGCGGCTGACGCTCGAGCGCCGCAACCTGCTGCACGAGCTCAAGGAGTTGCGGCACGAACTCGCCCAGGCGCGCCGCGAGGCGGCCAGCTACCGGCGGCTGTGGACCGCCAGCCAGCAGCTTCAAGCGATTACCGCCGCGCAGTGACAGGCTTTCTTGCACCAGCGCGACGAATTGCGCGTCAAATTCGCGGCCGCCCGCGAGGAGTTACTCGATCGCGTGGGGCCTTATGCCGTCAAGAATGAACCGTGAACCCTGAACCCGGCGCGGCCGCTCCCAGCGGCCGCGCTCCTTGGAGATCCCGTCCATGACGCGAGGAAACGGAAGCCCCTCAACCAACCTGCCGGCCCCGGCCGCGGAGAAGGACAGCCGCGCGCTGGAACGCCTGCCGGACCTGTCCGGTCCGCTCGGCCTGGTCGAGCAACTGGCCAGGGACTACGCGCTCGGCGCCCTCAAGAACAAGGGGCACTTCGAGCGGGCCATCATCCTGTCGCGCGGTATCCGCGACCTGCGCCAAGCCTTGAAGCCGTTCCTGGGCGATATTATGGCGCTCATGAACGAGCCGCTGGGCTTTTTGACCGACCGCGATCCGCGCCGCAGCAAGCAGTCGGTGACGCCCTACGGCGAGGACGTGGTGCGCGACTGCGTCATCCACGCGCTCTTGAAGGGGTTGTACCCGGTCGGCAACGAATTCAATATCATCGCGGCGCGGCAGTACACGACCAAGGAAGGCTTCGAGCGGCTGGTCCGCGCGTTGGCGGGCCTTACCGACCTCGACGTGGCGCCCGGCGTGCCGCGCTGCAGCCAGGGCGGGGCGGTCGTCCAGGTGCGCGCCACCTGGCGGCTGCACGGCAAGCCCATGAGTCTGCGCAACGAGAAGGGGGCGCCCTTCGTGGACATTCCCGTGCGCCTCAACGCCGACATGGGCGCCGACGCCGCGTTGGGCAAGGCGCTGCGGAAAGTCTTCGCGCGCATCTACCAGAAGGTGTCGGGCACCACCCACCTCGACGGCGATGTCGGCGACCTCGATTTGCCGCAATTGACGGTCCAGGACGCCGGCCGGCTGCTCGAACAGGCGAAAGCCAAGAGTCCCGAGCCGAGGGCCAATCCGCCCGGCCCCGGCGTGCCAACTCCGGAGCGAGCCACGCCCAAGCAGTTGGGCCAGCTGAGTGATCTCACGCGCTCGCTGGCCTGGGAGGAAGCGGAGTTTCTGGGCCTCGTCGCCCACTACGGCGTCGAACGGCCGGAGGAACTGACGCCGCAGCACGCTGAGGAGATCGTCACCCACTTGCTGGACGAGGCGCGGCGCCGCCAGGAAGAGGCCGGCGCGCCCGACTAACCCTTAGCCCACGAGGAGTCCTGCTAGGGACGGCAACCCGCACCCCGTCTGCCAGGGTTGTGGCAAGACGCTCGCCTACGTCGCCCAGACCGCCATCCTGCGGCTTGGCCGTGCGGACCGTGAGGCCCGGGGGCGCTGGCTTACTTGCTTTCTGCCCACGCCTGAAGCCGCCCACTCCCTTACCCCGAACCGAAAGGAGAACCCATGACCGAATTCACCCGTCCCCTGTCCGACGAACAGCGTGCCCTGGCCGAGATCGCCGGCCTGCACCGCGACTTCGCCGTGTCCCGCTCCGACTACGAGCAGGCCAAGGAGCACGCCGGCGCGCTGAAGAAGATCGCCGACGCCAAGGCCGAGAAACTGTTCGCCTTCATCGAGGCCCGCAACGCGCCCGCGCCCCTCTTCGACGTGTGGAAGCAGACGCCGGTGGCCGAGCTGGGCCTGCCCGACGGCATCGTGGCCCTCTTGTGCGAGGCCGGCTACGACACGGTGGGCAAGTTGGCCGACCTGACAGCGCGCGACCGGCCGCTGACGGACATCCCCCACATTGGCGAGCAGAAAGCCAACGCCATCACCGAGGCACTGGAGCGATTTTGGGCCCAGCGCAAGGGGCAGCACGAGGTTTAACCCAGGAGATTGCCATGACCGGACCGCAACTGCTCGACACGAGCGATCTCGCCGGCAAGACCCTTGCTCCCAACGGCGTGGCCGACTTGAACGACTGGCTCCTGCTGCGCTTCACCGATGGCACCTTTGTCGCCTTTATCGCCGAGGAAGGCTTCGATGGTGACGAGCCGACGCTCTTTCTCACGCGGAGCCTGCCCCCTGCCAAAGCCTTGCACGCGGCGGCCGTCCTCAGTGACGCCGACTACGCAGCCGCCGTTGCCCACGCGGAGGACCAACGCCGCGTCCAGCGCCGCGCGCAGTGGGACGCGCTCAACAAGGAGTTTGGCACGCCCGGCAACCCCTGAGAGGACATCCGGAACGGACGCCTTGGCCCTGACGCTCGGAACGGAGGCGGCTGTGGCGAGTTGGCACTGGTGGCAGCGGATACGCATTGGTTTGCGGGAGGAACCCGAAGTGATCGCTATTGCAGACGCCCTGGGCATGGACCGCGACCTCGTGGTGGGAAAGCTCGTCCGCTTCTGGGGTTGGGCCAAGCGCGTCTCCAACGAGGGCCGGTTACCCGGCTTCTCCTCGGCGCGCTTGGATGACCACCTGGAGGCGCCCGGCTTCGCGGCGGCCTTGCTCGATGTCGGTTGGCTTGTCGCGGACCCGCACGGCCTCAGCCTGCCCCGTTATCGCAAGCACAATTACCTCGACCCCGCCCGCCAAAAGGAGCTGACGCGCGAGCGCGTCCGCCGCCACCGCGCCAAAAAACGTAACGCCGGTAACGCCCCGGACGCGCCAACTCCGGCGTCCGGTAACGCTCCCCTTGTAACGCCGGATGTAACGGCAAACGACCGTTACATTACCGTTACAGGTAACGCACCTGTAACGGGGGATGTAACGCGCGTTACACGTTACCTTTCCGCGCAACCTCAAGAGGGGAAGGCATCTGCGGAAAGCGCGGTAACGCACGATGTAACGCACGCGGTAACACGATGTAACGCTACTAAAGGAGATCTAGATAAGAAGAATCCCCCCCTTCCCCCCCTTAGGGGGAAAGAGGGTGGTGGCAAAGAGCTGGAAGTCGATCCGCGTCTCTTCTCGTCGCGCTCGAACCTGCCCAGCGACAACCCGGAGTTGTTTGTTCTTGCCAAACGGGTCGTGCAGCACTACCAGCGCACGGTCCGGCCCGCGCACCAACCCAGCCACTGGGGGGAAGTGCTCATTGCCCAACTCAAGAGAGGGCGTTCCGAGGCCGCGCTCTGCCGCGCCGCCCTGGGCTATCTCGACTGGTGCCTGCGCCACGGCAAGTCGCCCCAGCATCGCCTCGCCGTGGCCAACTTTTACGCGCCCGACGGACCGTGTGGCGACTTTCTCGACTACCAGCCCGCCGACCCGGCCCTATCCCGCCGCGCCAAGGTCGAGGCAGCCCGTCGCCAGCGGGAGGCGGATGAGGCGCGCAAGGCCGCGATTCGCCAGGAAGCCAGCCAACGGCCCAGCCGGGGGGACAAGGCATGACCCCGGACCGCTTACCGCCGCACGATACGAATGCCGAACAGGCCGTGCTCGGCAGCCTGCTGCGCGACAATGGCGTGATCGCCGAGGTCCACCTGCTCCTGGAAGCCAGCGATTTCTATCTCGACGCGCACCAGAAAATATTCGCCGCCATCCTCGGCGTCCACGAACCCGGCGCGCGTCCGGTCGATCTGGTCCTGTTGCACGAGGAACTAAACCGCCGCGGCCATCTCGAGGATGCTGGCCGCGGCGCCTACCTCGCCCAGCTCTGGGACGCCGCCCCGACGGCCGCCAACGCCGTTTATTACGCGCGCATCGTCCGCGACAAGGCGGTGGTCCGGCGTTTGATGCACGCCGCCACGGAGGTGCTGCGCGATGCTTACGATGCCGCCGCGCGGCCGGAGGAGTTGCTGGCGGCCGCCGAGCAGAAGATCCTGTCCGTGGCGCAGGCGGGCGCCCTCGGTCAGACCTACACGCTCGACGCCACGCTCCCCGTGATCCTGGCCCGCATCGACGCCCGCCAGCGCTGCGCTTCCGGCGTGTCGGGACTGCCCACGGGGTTTTCCTCCCTCGACGAGTTGACGGCGGGCTGGCAACCGTCCGAGCTCATCGTCCTGGGCGCGCGGCCGAGTGTCGGCAAGACCAGTCTGGCCCTCGAATTCCTGGGGCGCGTCTGGTCGCAGCCGCACGCGGTTTTTCTGGCCAGTATCGAGCAGTCGCGGCTGGAACTGACTGAGCGCCTCCTGGCGCGGCAGGCGCGCGTCAACGGCCAGGACGTGCGCCGCGGCTTGCTGTCCAACCAGCAGATGGACCAGCTCTTCCAGGGGTCGCAGGCGCTCTACGGGCTGCCGTTTCACATCGACGACGCGCATGCGCAAACCGTGTCGCGCATCGGGGCCCTGGCGCGGCGGCTGCATCGGAAGCACGCCCTCGCCCTCGTCTGCGTCGATTACCTGCAACTGGTCACGCCGGAGAACCCCAAGGAGCCGCGCCGCGATCAGGTCGGCATGGTGGCCCGCCGCCTGAAGGCGCTGGCGCGCGAGCTGGACGTGCCCGTCCTGGCCCTGGCGCAACTCAACCGCGAATCGGAGAACCGCGTGGACAGAAAGCCGCGTCTGTCGGATTTGCGCGAGAGCGGCGAGATTGAGCAGCATGCCGACCTGGTGATGCTCTTGCATCGCGACGACGACCGGCCGGACTTGCTCGAACTGCTCGTCCGCAAAAACCGCAACGGCCCGACCGGCGAGGTCACGTTGACCTTCCACCGCGAGACGTTCCGCTTCGAGGATCTGGCGCCCACGCCCTTTGACTGACGCCTGGGCTTGCGCAGACGGGGCGATCGGCTTGACGGACGCTATTTTCGTCCTCTGTTGGCCGCGGACGCGGTAGCGAGCGATTCTGGACGCGGCCAAGGGCGTGATGGTTGTAGCGACCAGGCAAACTAGGGGAGACGCAATGACGGAAAAGACAGCTCCGCAGCCGGTGGCGCTGCACCAGTGGACGCACACCGGTGAGCGAGTGCTCCTGGTCAAGTGCGTGGACAAGGGCGGCAAGAGCCAGGGCGGTTTCCCGTGGCCGACGAGCGGCAAGACGCACTGCCCGAAAGCCGCGTCCGACCCGGAAGCGGCGCGGCGGGTCACGGGCGTGAGAACCACGGATTGCGCCAGCGGCGGTCTGTTTGGTTGGCCCTGGGGCGTCAACCTGGGCGGCGGCAAGGCACCGGATTATCGCGGCGACTGGATCGTCTTCGCTGCCGCGCCGGGCGATGTCATCGATCTCGGCGACAAGGCCAAGGCCGTGGGGGAGGTAGAGGTTCTCTACTACGGCGATGTCCTGGGCGCGCTCATCTTCACCTTCAACGGCCGCATCGCTTGGATTGAGCTGAACGCCAAAGGTTCGGCGTCGGCGACCGGATGGAGGGGTTCGGCGTCGGCGACCGGATGGAGGGGTTCGGCGTCGGCGACCGGAGAGAGTGGTTCGGCGTCGGCGACCGGAGAGAGTGGTTCGGCGTCGGCGACCGGAGAGAGTGGTTCGGCGTCGGCGACCGGATGGAGGGGTTCGGCGTCGGCGACCGGAGCGAGGACGATTGCATCCCTGACGGGTGAAGACGGCGTGATCGAAGCGGGGTCAGAGGCGCTGGGTGCCGTCACAGCCCAGTCCTGGACCTGGCGCGTTCGGACGGGTGCCGTCGTGTGCTGTCGCTGGCAAGACGATGCCGGTGCCTGGCACCAGCGGTTGCTCCTGGCTGACAACTTGGGTCTAACCGACGGCAGCACGGTGGTAGTAGAGAATGGGCAACTGCTCGGCGTGGAGAAGCAGGAGCAAGCGTGATGCTTTCGACCAAGGACAAGGACCGCCTGTAGGCAGCGGCCTGGCGCGTCATCCGCGAACGCCAGCTGCCGCTGGTGCCGGTGGCGCTGGGCATGGGCACGGCAGAGGACGCCAAGCGGCTGGTCGTGGCACGGGAATTTACCAAGCTGGCGCAGCCAGCCAGGGAAAGCGAGTGAGACCATGCCGACGGTTTACTGCAACGACAACGACGCCCACGCCGCGGCCTGGCTGCGGAATTTGTATCCCCTCGCTAAAGTGGACGACAGGAGCATTGCCGATGTGCGAGCAGCCGATGTTGCCGGGTTTCGACGCGTGCATTTCTTCGCCGGCATCGGCGGCTGGGAATACGCCCTCGCGCTCGCGGGCTGGCCGGCGGAAAGAGAAGTCTGGAGCGGCTCCTGTCCCTGCCAGCCGTGCTCGGCAGCGGGGCGCGGGCAAGGCGACAAAGACCCGCGCCATCTCTGGCCCGAGCTGCGCCGACTCCTCGCCGAGTGCCGTCCTGCAACGATCTTTGGCGAGCAGGTTGCGTCGAAAGCTGGCCGCGGCTGGCTCCTTAGAGTACGTGCTGACCTGGAAGGTCTGGGCTATGCCGTCGGGGCCGCCGATCTGTGCGCTGCGAGCGCGGGCGAGACGGCCCAGGGATGGCTTTGTCGTGGCGATCAGCTGGTCCACGAACCCGTCCTCGTCGGCGCTCCCCATATCCGCCAGCGGTTGTTTTGGGTGGCCCACGCCGGACGCTTCCGCCAGAGGGCCGCACACCTCGGAACCCGGCCAGTGGAAGAGGCCGAGCGGGGCGAATCGCGCCAGCACCCTCCAGCGCGCGGCGTGGTTGGCGGGTTGGGTCTCCCCGCTGCGCGGGGAGACCGGCAGAAGGCGATCTCCTCAGGCGCTGGCCAAAGCGAGGGAGAAGGGCGGCAGCGCGGCGTTGGCTTCTGGTCCGTCTTCGACCTCATCCCCTGTCGAGACGGCAAGGCGCGGCGTATCAGTGCTCAACCCGGAGATGAGCCGCTGGCTGATGGGCTTCCCGCGCATTTGGTCCGAATGCGCCCCGACGGCACCCTTGAAGCGCCGACGCGGGCGAAGCTCCTCAAAGGCTACGGAAACGCAATAGTCCCTGATCTCGTCGCGCTTTTCATTCGCGCCTTTTTGGAAGCGGAAGCGGAAATCGGCGAGTGAGAAAAACCAAGGAGGTTTCGCATGAATCTGGACGCGGCCGAGGCGCTGGTGCGCCAGCACTGGTTCTATCTGGAAAACCTGTGGTGCCAGTACGCCGACGTGGAGACGGTGGCCCTGCGCGCCGCCGCGGCCCAGGGGCGGCTGCACGAGCGGCTGCGCAGCGAGCTGGCCTGGGACAACTGGCGGCCTCTCTACGCGCGGCTCTGCCACGAGCCGCACGCCCGCGCCGTGGCCACGCGGCCGGGCAGCCAGCCGCTGTTGACCCGGCTCTGGGAGGTGCTCGACCGGCGCAAGGAGTTCGGCATCCCGGAACCCCGCGCCGGCGTGTGCTGGCGGGGCGGCAAGGGTAGCCCGCGGCGAAGGAGTGCCTGACCATGACCCGCAAGAAGAAACCCCTGCCCTTACCCGACGGCAGCACGATCGGCCGCAGTGTCCGCGCGGCGCTGGCGGCGCTGGGGTTGGGCGACGCGGCCCCGCCAACCAACAAGTACCACAACCAGCCCGTCGTTGTGGACGGCATCCGCTTCGCCAGCAAGCGCGAGGCCCGGCGCTGGCTCGAACTCCGCGAGTTAGAGAAAGCGGGCGTCATCCGGAATCTGCGCCGGCAGGTGAAGTATCCCCTGTCGGTCAACGGGCAGCTCATCTGCACCTACATCGGAGATTTTTCCTACGTGGAAGCCGCCAGCGGCCGCGAACATCTGGAAGATGCCAAGGGGGTGCGGACAGCCGTCTACCTCCTGAAACGCCGGCTGCTCCTGGCCCTCCGCGGTATTCGGATCGAGGAGATCTAGCCGGGGCGCTTACGCGCCCCCGCTCTGTCCGCCCCGAGAGAAGGGGTTTCTCCGGGGCTTTTTCCGAAGCAGAGGAGAACGCGAACATGGATTACGTCGATCGGCAGGGCCAACCCCTGACGCGGCCCGAATGGTGGCGGAAGCTGCACGACCGCGAGTACGTGCAGCTGTCGCAGACCGTGCTGCCCACTCTGGGCGCGGTGGCCACGGCGAGCTGGCTGGGCGTGGTGGCCGAGGGAGAGGCCGAAGCGCGGCCCTTTGTGGTCACGGTGCGCGTGGCCCGGCAGCGGCGGCACAACCGAACCCTGTGGTGCCGCACGGAAGCGGAGGCGCTCGAGGCGGCCGACCAGGCCGTGCTCGACGTGCTCGACAGCGTTCAGGAACCGCAGCAGTGCGAGGGCAAATAGCCATGCAGCACCCCGTGAAATGGCACAACTTCGATTGAAAAACAAGGCAAAAAGTGCTAGAGTAAGCGGGTCCGTAAAGGGCGTTGGCACCGCCCGCCGGACCCTACACCCAAGCCTTCGTGGAGGCGAGAATGTCTCATCAGTCTAGCACTCCGTCTGTTGTTTTCAACGATATTCCGGCCTTCCCCGGCTATCGCGCCGGCGAGGATGGTTCCTTGTGGACCTGTTGGCGGTTCAAGGGAAGAGGCTATGGCCGTCCGTGCGCCTGGCACCTTGGTGATTTTTGGAAGAAGCTGAAACCAGACGTGCGGAAATCCGATGGACGCAAGCGCTACAATCTTCGGGCCGAAGATGGGAAGCGTGTACGTCACTACGGCAGCTATTTTGTCTTACTCGCTTTTGTTGGACCGTGTCCGGAAAACTGCGAGGCTTGCCATGAGGATGGCGATCCAAGAAACGACGCTGCCAACAATCTGCGCTGGGATAGTCATCAGTCGAATATCGAGGATAAGCAGCGTCACGGGACGCAACAGAGAGGGATACAGATTCACACCGCCAAGTTGACCGAGGCGGAGGTGATAGAAATCCGGAGTCTCCGTGAGGGTGGCGTGTTACTTCGCCAGCTTGCTGATCGGTTTGGCGTCACGGAGACGATGGTTAGCCGCATTTGCAGAAGAAGGAGCTGGAAGCATGTCAGCTAATCAGAAAGGAGTTAATGCCACTTCGCGGATCAATCCTCCGTTGAAGTGGCATTAGCTTGGTGGCAAGCATTACCTGGCACCACGGATTGTCGCCCTCATGCCGTCGCACTTGCATTACGTCGAACCTTACCCAGGCGGCCTGTCCGTCCTGCTGGCCAAGGATCCCGAGGGGGTATCCGAAGTCGTCAACGATTGCCACCAAGCGCTGGTGAACTTCTGGCGCGTGCTGGGGGACGCGGTTGCCTTTGCCCGTTTCCAGAGGCGCATGGAAGCAACGCCCTTTAGCGAGTGGCACTGGCTCGGCGCGGCCGGCGGGGAAGCCCCGGAGGGCAACCTTGATGTGGATGCCGCTTGTGACTTTTTTGTCCGCTGCCGGCAATCCTTGGCGGGGCGTCTGAAAGCCTTTGCTCCTCTCTCGCGCAACCGGACACGGCGCGGCATGAACGAGCAGGCCTCAGCCTGGCTGACAGCGGTGGAAGGTTTGCCGGAAGTGCATGCCCGTCTCAAGCGTGTCGCCATTCTGGAACCGCGCGACGCGCTTGAGGTAATCTGCGGGCAGGACGGCCCGCAGACTCTGTTTTACCTCGACCCACCCTATTTGCACGCGACGCGCGCCAGTACCGACGACTACCACCACGAGATGACGGCGGCCCAGCACGAACGGCTCTTAATTACCCTGCGCGGCATCGAAGGCAAGTTTCTACTCAGTGGCTACCGAAGCGAACTCTACGACGACTGTGCTGCCGCCAATGGCTGGCGCCGGCACGACTTCGACCTGCCCAACAACGCCGCCGGCGGCGACAGCAAACGCCGCATGACGGAGTGCCTGTGGCTCAATTACCAGGAGGCCGCGTAGATGCACCGACCCTGCTTACCCGCCGTGTTCCCGCGCCTACATCGCCGTCTGGCCCAGACGCGGCGACAGATCGCCCTGCACGACAGCCAGGCCGAGGTCTATCGTCAGCGTCTCCAGCTCCAGGCGGCGCTGGCCGGCTTGCAGTCGGCCAGCGCGCACTTGCAGAGGGAAGAGCGTTTGCTGGCGGGCGTGCTGGGCGTGACTGCGGCGCCGGCCGCGAAACACGGGAAGACACCCAAGGGGAAACCATGACCAAGATTCAGTGGACCGACGCGACCTGGAATCCGCTGCGCGCCCGCGACAAACGGACGGGTAAGGTTGGGCATTACTGTGAGATGCTGTCGCCCGGTTGCGCCAACTGCTATGCGTCGGCGCTGCAGCCGCGCCTCTTTGGGCTGCCCCGCTTTCCCGGCCAGGGCAAGCGCGTCGCGTTGCCGCTGGTCGAGGACCGCGTGCCCGTATCCGAAGATCGGGAAGTCTTTCTCGACACGAAGGTGTTGCGGCAGCCCTTGGCGTGGAAGAAGCCGCGCATGGTCTTCGTCTGTTCCATGAGCGACCTCTTTGGCGCCTGGGTCCAGGAGAGTTGGCTCGACGCCGTTTTCCGGCTGATGCACGAGGCGAAGCAGCATACCTTCCAGGTGTTGACGAAGCGTTCCGAGCGCATGCGGGACTACTGCGCGCGGCGCTGGGGGCGCTTCGACGGCAAGGATTACCCGCTGGCTCCCAACATCTGGCTGGGCGTCAGCGTCGAGAACCAGAAGGAGAAGCAGCGCATCGAGCACCTGCGGCAGACGCCCGCTGCCGTGCGATTCCTCAGTTGCGAGCCACTCCTGGAAGATCTCGGCGACCTCGAACTCAACGACCTGCGGCTTCTTCGCCGCGTGCCGGAGCTGCCGGTGGGCAACCAGCTCTATCCGCGCCGCGGCGACCTCCACTGGGTCATAACCGGCGGCGAGTCGGGGCCAAAAGCACGGGCCTGCCACGAGGACTGGGAAGCGGCAATTTTACGCCAGTGCCAGGCGGCGCATGTTCCCGCCTTCCGCAAGCAGGCCGGCAGCAACGCCTGGAGGGGCGGCCAGCGCGTGAACTACCGCGATCCCAAGGGCGGCAACCCGGAGGAGTGGCCTGCCGCGTTGTGTGTGCGACAGTTCCCCGAACCCCGGAGATCGTGACGTGGAAAACCGCAACTGTCTCTCCTACTGGTATCCGCGCTTGCGGGCGGCCGGCTTGCCCCTGCCGGCAACGATGATCGTCCGTACCGAGGTGCCGCTCATCGAGCTGTGCGACGGCCAGGCCCCCGACGGCTTCGACGCCTTCCTTCAGGCGTTGCACGCGGCGGCCGACGGCCTGGGCGGCTATCCCGTCTTCCTGCGGACGGGGCAGGGATCGGGCAAGCACGACTGGAAACGCACCTGTTTCGTGCAAGCTGCCGAGGAGCTGCCCGCGCATGTGGCCGCTCTCGTGGAGTGGTCGGAGTCGGTGGACTTCCTGGGCCTGCCCTGGAACGTCTGGGCGGTTCGTCAATTCCTGCGCCTGCCGGCTCCGTTCACGGCCTTTGGCGGCATGCCGGTAGCGCCCGAATGGCGCTTCTTCGTCCGCGACGGGCAGGTTGTGTGTCGCCACTTTTATTGGCCTGCGGATTCGATTCAGCATTGGCGCGGCGAACCGGAGTTACCGGCCAACTGGCAAGCCATGCTGGAAGACATGCAGCAGGTGCGCGCGGCCGACGCCGCGCTCCTGCAGCGGATCGCGGAGCGGGCCGGGGCTGCCCTGGGTGGCGCGTGGAGCATTGACCTCTGCCGCGATCGGGACGGCACGTATTGGCTGACGGATTGCGCCGAGGCGGCGCGGTCGTTTCACTGGCCGGGCTGCCCCCAGGCAGCGTCTTTTCAGGAGGGCCAGCCATGAGTCACGCACCCATCTACCCTTACGAAACGCGCCGCACCTGGGAGTGCTACAGCATCCTGAACGACGGCGACGGCGAGCGCGGCCAGCGCGTCGTGGTCCGCTTCCTGCATCCGGTGGCAGCCGCCGAGGCCGCCGAGGCCGCGGCGGAAGAGATCAACGAGGCCGAGCTGCGCGAGCAGAGGTTGGACTGCCAGGAATGCGCCTTTCACCGGACCAGCCAGGTCATCGAGGTGGTGACGGCGACCGGGCCGCAGCGCTATCGCGTCTCGTGCCGGGCCAAGATGGAGTACGCGGCCAAACCCGAAGCCCAGGCGAAAGGATGAGCGATGTGCCAAGAGGAACGTCAGCACGATCCGGTGCGGCAGGCGCTGCGCGAGCGGGACGCCGAGGCCCTGGAAGCCTACCGCCAGAGCGGTTGCTTGACGACGCGCGTCCTCCAGGCGGCCCTGCTGGCGCAGAACCACTATGAGGCGAGCGAGCCGCGGCGGGCCTTCCCCATCCCCGTCGTCCCCATCGACGACGCCCGCCGCATCACCGATGCGGTCAACCGCCTGTCTGCCCTGGTCAAGGTCTTCGAGGGGGCCATCTGGTATCTGGGCGGCCTGCAAGGGCGCGTCAACGCCAACGCTCACCGGGGCCTGTCCGGCCAGGGCGACGGCTGGTCTATCCTGGTTTACTCCTGCGCCGGCCGCTGCCTGTTGGCCCTGCGTGCCACGGCCTCCGCGCAGTCCTTGACCCTCATCACCGCCGACGATGAGGAGCCGTTTTACCGCCAACAGTGGGGCAACCTGAGCATGGGGCCGATGGGGATTCAGTCGCTGGAGTCTACCGAGGCCACGGGACGCTGGCTGTTGGAGCAAGCCATCCGGGCCTTTCCGGAGCTGCGCGGGGATGACAAGGTCGGTATCCTCTGAGGAGGTTAAGTGATGCCCTTGCCCTCGACCCCCGACATCAACGCCGTGCTGGCGACCCTCGCGCCGTCCTGGTCCTTCGAGAACGAGGGCAGGGGCCGGCTGATGCTCTCCGGCGGCACGACACGGCTCCTGGTGCGCCTGCGCCGCGCGGACCGCCTGTGGCTCCATCGCGCGCGGCGCTTCAGCTTCTGGGGCGGTACGACCGAGCAGGCCATCTGCCAACTGGTGTTATGGTGGCGCGACCTGCCGCGCCAGCCGCTGTCCTGGTGGCGGTACTGCTGCTCGCCGCGGGTGGGGTTGGGTACGGCGGCGACCCTGGAGCTTCTGAGCGACGTCGAGCCGGGAGGCTATGCCGACCCGGCGCGAACCGGCTGTGTCTTGTGCGGCGCGGCCGCGCCGAACGACTGGTGGGCGCTGGGCAAGGTCATCGGCCCCTGCTGTTTCGCGGGAAAATGCCGGCGATCCAGAGAGGCGACAGGATAGTCCCTTACTGCACGAGGAGAAACGATGACGGCCAACGAGATAAGGCAAGCCTACAGTCCCGCTGCGGAGTGGGTGCCCTGCGGACGCGCAGTGCCCCCAGCGGGCGAATACGTGCGCGTACTCTACGCGGATGGCATCGTCGCCGTGGGCTATCACGCGGGAGGTGCCCTGTATCGGTGGGATAATGACACCTGCCGCTACGTGGAGGCGTTTTTTTGGCAGCCAGTCCTGGAGGCGACCTGATGCACAGCCGCGACCTTCAGGCGCGGCGCTGGTACGTGAGCGATGCCGACGGCCGTTGCTTCGTCGTGCGCGTCTTCGGACGCGGCCGCCACCGCCAGGTGACCTACATCGCCGAGCGTGCCCCCGACGCCAAGCATACCGTGCCCGTGCGCAGCTTCGCCCAACGCTTTCGCCCGGAGGAGGGCTGATGTTTTCGCAAATGCAATTGGTCGAGTCTATCCTGAAAGCTATCGACAAACTCGGCGTGAAATCGCTGAACGAGCGGCAGATGAACGCGGTCATTGGCGCCGCCGATGCCATCGTGGCGGAACTTGCCTCGCCGCATGCCGAGGTCAAGGCAGGGATGGGCCTGTCGGCCTGGCTGCGCTCGGACGAGACGGGGGGCAATCCTCGCTGTACCTGGCGCATGTCCTGGCGCCGCTGGCCGGCTTGCGACGGCCGCCGCACCCGGACCCCGACGACCCGCACCCGCACCCCTACGATCCCAGCGACTTTCATCGCTGCATGCAACTCTTGGCGGCAGTCCCGGAGTTGCGGCCGCACCTGCCCGCGCTGGCGACGGGACATGGTCCGGTATGGGCGGCGCTGGCGGCGGCCTGGCCGGAGTTGGAGGCGATCTATCAGGAGGAGCTGGCCTGCGGGGAGGCGCCGAAGTTGTACCAGCGTCTGCTGGCCCTGCGAACTGCGGCCGGGAAGACGACGGAGGGCGAGGCTTGAAACCCTGTTGTGTCCACTGCCAGCAGCGCGCCGCCAGCCGGCCGCGACGGCTCTGCTGGTCGTGCTATCACCGCCCCGGCGTGCGCGATCGCTACCCGGTGAGCAAGTACGCCCCCAGGGGCGAGACGCACACGATCCTGCCGCCGCTCGACCACTACCCCAACCCGGCCGCGCGGCAGCGTTGTCCGTGCCGTCGAGGTTGGGAGGGCGAGTGTCCGGCGTGCGCACGGGCGGAACGGGCGCGGCTGCCCGCAGCCCCGCGCTTGCCGGAGAACGCCGACGGCATCGTGGCCTTCGTGCGGGGGCTGCGCGGCAAGGCCACGGGCCTGTAGGGAGGAGCGAGCATGGCGACGACAGCGTATCGCGCGTTTCTGGAGGCCAAGTGCCAAGTGGCCGGCGGCGGCGGCTTCGAGCCGGTCTGGCTGCCGGATTTTCTGTTCGCTTTTCAGCGCTGGCTGGTGGAGTGGGCGCTACGGCAGGGCCGCGCCGCCATCTTTGCTGACTGTGGCCTCGGCAAAACACCCATGCAACTCGTGTGGGCGGCAAACGTCGTCCAGAAGACCGGCCGGCCCGTCTTGATCCTGACGCCCCTGGCCGTGGCGCAGCAGACCCAGCGCGAGGCGGCCAAGTTCGGCATCGACTGTCACCTGTCGCGCGACGGCGCCGCGCGGCCCGGCATCACGGTGACCAACTACGAACGCCTGCACCATTTTGATCCCAGCGCCTTCGCCGGTTTCGTCTGCGACGAGTCGAGCTGTCTCAAGGCGTTCGACGGCAAACGCCGCAAGCAGATCACGCGGCTGATCGCCAAGGCGCCCTACCGCCTGCTCTGCACGGCCACCCCCTCGCCCAACGATTACATCGAGCTGGGCACTTCCGCCGAGGCGCTGGGCGTCATGGCCCAGTCCGACATGCTCAGCTACTTCTTCGTGGCTGCCGAGAATATGCGGCACACGCTGCTCAAGGAGGACGACTTCTGGAACAAGGTGAAGTGGCATTTCAAGCCCCACGCGGAGCAACCCTTCTGGCGCTGGGTGTGCTCGTGGTCGCGGGCCTGCCGGACGCCGGAGGATCTCGGTTTCGACGGTTCGCGCTTCCAACTGCCGCCCCTGGAATATCGCCACCACGTCCTCGACGTGCCGTTTATCCCTGCGGGCGAGCTGTTTCCGCGCCCGGCCCTGTCGCTGCATGAGGCGCGGCTGGAGCGGCATCGCAGCCTCCGCGAGCGCTGCGAAAAAGTGGCGGAACTGGTGCGCCACGACCAGCAGGCCATCGTCTGGTGCCACTGGAACGAGGAGGGCGACTTGCTTGAGGAATTGATCGACGACGCGGTGCAGGTCGCCGGCTCGGACCAGGACGAGGTCAAGGAGGCGCGGCTGGCGGATTTCGCCCTGGGCAACGTCCGCGTCCTCGTGACCAAGCCGAAGATCGGCTGCTGGGGTCTCAATTTCCAGCGCTGCGGCCACATGACCTTTTTTCCTTCGTTTAGTTTCGAGCAGTTCTACCAGGCCGTGCGGCGCTGCTGGCGCTTCGGGCGCACGGACCCCGTCGGGGTGGACATCGTCAGCGCCACGGGCGAGTCGGGGGTCATGGCGCGCCTGGAGGTCAAGCAGGAGAAATACGAGCGGCTGTTCCGCGAACTGGTCGCGCACATGCGCCACGAGTGGACGCTCTGCTCCAACGATCAACACACGAAGACAGCGGAGGTTCCGGCATGGCTGCAATGAGGGCGCCGGAGTTGGACAGGAATCGCTAAAAACAAGGCGTTTCGCCGCAAACGCCGAAAGGAGGTTCATCCTACCGTGCCTGTAATCGACCAAACTCTCACCGAACAGTTCGCGCTTTACCACGCGGATTGCATGGAGGTACTGCCCCAGTTGAAGGGCGGCTCTGTGGATCTGTCGATCTATTCCCCGCCGTTTCCAGAGCTGTACCAGTATTCCAACGACCCGCGCGACATGACCAATTGCACGAGTTACCAGGAGTCGATCGAGCAGTACCGCTACGTCGTCCGCGAGGTAGCGCGCCTCACGAAGCCGGGCCGCCTGACGTGCGTTCACTGCACGGACCTCAAGCGCGGACAGTTCTTCCAGCGCGATTTTCTCGGCGAGGTCATCCGCGTTCACGAGGAGGCCGGCTTGCGCTTTTTCTGCCGCATCACCATCTGGAAAGACCCCTGGCACTTCGCGCGGCGGACGCGGCTGCTGACCTTGCGGCACAAGCAGATCGTCGAGGATTCTTCCCTGTGCCGCATTGCGCCGCCGGACTACCTGCTGGTCTTTCGCCAGACGGGCAAGAACGCCGTGCCGATTACGCACGCCGACGGCCTGCGCTCCTACGCGGGAGAGACGCCCATTCCGGCTCCGCTGCTGCGCAAGTATGGCCATTACAAGGGGGACCAGCGCAAAAATCTCCTGTCGCACTGGATCTGGCGGCATTACGCCTCGCCGGTGTGGATGGACATTCGCCGCAAGCGCGTGCTGCCGCACCGGGACACCAAGGAGAAAGCCGAGGAGAAACACGTCTGCCCTCTGCAACTGGACGTGATTGACCGGTGCCTGACGTTGTGGAGCAACCCCGGCGAAGTGGTGCTGTCGCCCTTCATGGGGATCGGCTCCGAGGTCTACTCGGCCGTTCGCCACGGCCGCCGCGCCATCGGCTCCGAGTTGAAGGCCACGTACTACCGGCAGGCGGTTCGCAACGTCGAGGCCGCCGTGAAGCACCGCGACGAGGACGACGCGCCCAAGGAGTCCGGAGAAGAGGCGCAGGAGTAGCTCCGCGTCTTCTAGCCGCCGTTGTGTGCAATTAGGGAGGGTGTATGTCCGTGAAAATCGCTTTCGATGTCGGCGGCGTGCTGAGTAAGTACCCGCAGGTGTTCCGCCCCCTGCTGAACGCGCTCCATCTCAGCAAGGGCGTGGAAGTCTGGATCATCAGCGACATGCACCCCGAGCAGAAGATCATCGACATGCTGGAGCTAAACTTCGTCTCCTTCTACAAGCACCGGGTGCGCTCGGCCGACTACCAGGCCCACGGCGAGATGTGCAAGGGGGTGCTCTGCCAGGAGCTGGCCATCGATCTCCTGATTGACGATTTTCCCGGCTATGTGGCGGCGGGCGAGCATGTGCGGCTGCTGGTGATGCCCAACCCAGCGCAGCCCTACTACCACGACGACTGGAAAACCGATGGTAGCGAAGGCATCTTTGGCCGCCGTCCGCGTCCGACCAAGGGCGACCATCCCTGGAAGTAAGGAGAAGTCGTGGCAAGCGAGAGCAAACCCGCTGGCGCTTAGCGGATGGGTGGGGCCGTTCGTGGACCCCGCCCTCTTACCCGCCCGCCAGGATGGCGGCGGCATCGGAACAAGGAGGAATGCCTTGCTGTACTGTTCGATCGACTGCGAAACCTCGGGCCTGGACCCGGCTCGCTGCAAGCTGCTCGAAATCGCCGCCGTCATCGAGGACACGGCCAACCCGCTGCCCTTGCCCGATCTGCCCTGCTGGCAGGGCGTCCTCGCCCACCGGGACATCCCCGGCGACGACGACGCCCTCCGCCTCAACCACTACCTGGTGCGGCGCTCTTTGGCCGGCGACGATTGCCTGGCGGCGGAGGAAGTGGTGCCGGCCCTGATGGCCTTTCTGGCCCAGCACGGGACCGAGCGCTGGACGGCGGCCGGCAAGAACTGCGCCACCTTCGACCGGCGCTTCCTGGAAACGCTGCCCGGCTGGCCCACGGGCGAGCAGGCGCTGTTTCGCCAGCGCGTGCTCGACCCGGCGCTCCTGTTCTGGGAGCCGGGCGACACGGCGCTGCCGGACACGGCGACCTGCCTGGAACGCGCCGGTCTACCGATGCTCGCCACGCACCGGGCGCTCGACGACGCCCGCGCCGTCGTGGCTCTGGTCCGGGCCGGGATGCAGCGCCTGATGGGTGGGCGTGGTCTGCAAGCGCAGGTCGAGGGACTGGCGCCGCGGGTGGCGGCGCAAGCGGAATTGCTGACCCGGCGGGCGGAGAAAGGAGCCAAACCATGAGTGGACACGGTTTCCTGGTGACGGGTCCGGACACGAACCTGATGGATTTCCACTTCGCCGTGTGCCTGCTGCTCAACGGCCTCGACCGGCGCGGCCAGACGGTCCACTACACCTGTCTGGGCGAAGACGCCGACCTGGCCCGCGCGGCTCTGCAAGAGACCGACTTCGCCCAGGCCTGAAAGGAGACCTTCCCATGAAACGCTGGTTCCTGTACCTGTTCGCCGAGTACGTCGTGGGCGACCCGTGGTGGGCGCTGGCGCTCTGGCGGCAGTAGATCTTGCTGCGGGGCGGCTTGCTCGCCGTGTCGCTGTTCCGCGCGACTGTCCGTGTATCCCCCTCTCACCCTTCGGAGGGAATCCCATGTCCGCCGCCCTTCGTGGCCGGTCGGCCCGCGCGCGGGCCACAAGCGCCCGCGACTTGACGGTCAACAACAAAACCGGCCACTTCGGCCGGGCCTTTAGCGACTGCTTTGAGAGGGGCGACGGCGAGGAGGTCGTCCGCCTCCTCGTGGCGCGCCTGGCCTGGGATGGCGACTACCGCGCGGCGGTCCTGCGGCACGCCGGCAGCATGCCCGTCGCCGTTCTGAAGGCCGCTCACGACCCTCAACCTCGGCAGAAAGGGCTGTTCTCATGACCCCAACCCTCAGTCCCGACGAACGCAGCAGCGGTCTGGAAGCCTGGAAATATGCCTGGCGGCACGGTATCGCCCTGTCGTTGTCGACGCCCGGCCTGCGCGCCCTGCGCGCTGCCCTGGCCACGGGCGACCCGCGGCTCGTGCAGGGCTACACGTCCCTGCCGTGGGCCGCGGACCCGAACACAGCGCCGGCCGCCGCCTGCGCCGTCGGCCTGGCCGGTTGGCTCGGCGACGGCCTGGACACGATCGCGGCCGTCGAAAAGGCTTTCGTGCGCGTCTGCCTGGACGCCGACGCGCGCCTCGATGAGCCAGCCGGCTGTCGCTACTTCCTCACCTGGCACGATGAGACGCCGCTCGCGCGCGTCCGCCAGGATCTGCTGCCGGAGATCGACCGCGAGCTGGCCCGCCGCGCCGCGGCGGACTGACCTCTTTCCCCACACGCACAAGGAGGCTGACTCATGACCACCCCCAACGGATCGCTCATTCCCCTGGCCTCCGCCACCTCCAACGGCCTGGACCTGCCGCCCTCGCGCGCGGAGTTGGAGAAGACGGCCACCTTTCTGGCCTCGGAATACCAGGAGGCCACGGCGTCGATCCAGCGGCAAATGACGGCCATCCAGGAACAGTGTCAGCGGCTGGCAACCGCCTTTGCCCAGGCCGACGACACGCCGTCGAGTTCCTTCGCCATCAACTTTCACGCCGGTGGCCGCAGCTTCCACCACGACGACGAACGCCTCTTCGAGCACATGCGCCGCCACGCCTGGCAGGTGCTGGTGCGCCAGCTGGGCATTCTCAACATCATGTCCGTCAAGCAGCGCGAGCAGTTCGAGAAGCAGCTTCAGGACGACCAGTTGCCCGACATCACCCCGGAGACCGTCCTGGGGCTGGTCGGCAGCCTGGCGGGGCAGGTCAAGGACTTCGCTCAGGAAGCCTGCCGCGAGGTCTTCGATCTCCTGATGCCTGGCCGCTCGGCCTACTACGAGAAATTCAGGTGCAACGACCCCTTCCGCATCGGCCGCAAGGTTATCCTGTCCTACTACGTGGAGCACTCCTACGGCCCCGGCAAGTTCCAGGTGCGCTACTACCACGAAAAGCACGTCCGCGCCATCGACGCGGTGTTTCACCTTCTGGCGGGGCGGGGAGTTATCAGAGACGGCAAGCCACCACTCCTGCGTGCCATTGAGGAGAGTGAAGACGGCAAAGGCGAGACTGAGTTTTTCGTCTTCAAATGCTTCAAGCGCGGAACGCTCCATCTGGCCTTTAAGAAACTGGATCTTGTCAAACAATTGAACCTCAAAGCAGCGGGGGAGTATGTACTTGGGGCAGATGCTGCCAACCTCGAAAACGGATAGTAGGGGTGGTAAAATAAGCAGACCCGAACGGCGAGGTAGTGACTCGCCGACGGGTCCTACACAACGCCTTCAGGGAGGCATCATGTGCAGTCAGTTTAACTATCGTTTCAAAGACATCAAGGGTCAGCGGTTTGGAAGACTGGTTGCCGAATCCTTCCATCACTGGGACGACGACCGAGTTGCCTACTGGCTCTGCCAGTGCGATTGCGGCGGCACACATATCACGTCGGGCAGAAGTCTACGGCGTGGGCACTGCCTGTCTTGTGGATGCTTACTAAAAGTCGCCAGAAAGCCCCTAGCTTTAGCTATGGGGATGAATGGCGACGCCTCCAAAATATCTACGGACATTGGATTCGATAGCTTGCTCTGGTATAATGCCCGTATGAAGTACAAGAGCAACAACAACGTGGTCTATTCCTGTAAGTACCACGTCGTTTTCTGTCCCAAGTATCGACGCAAGGTCTTGAGCGACGGCATCGACGAACGGCTCAAGGCCATCATCCGTGAAGTTGTCAGGGACACCCGTTCGGAACTGCTGGAGATGGAGGTCATGCCGGACCACGTTCATCTTTTGGTTGAGGTCGATCCGCAGTTCGGCATCCACCGTTTCGTCAAACTCGCCAAGGGGCGATCCTCCCGATTCTTGCGTCAGGAGTTTCCGAAGCTCCGTTCTCGATTGCCGACGCTCTGGACGAATTCCTACTTCGTTTCGACGTGTGGGGGAGCGCCGCTCGCCGTCATCAAGCAGTACATCGAAAATCAGAAAGTCGTCTGAGCCATGCCCATCCTGCAACGCGCCTATCGATTCCGCATGAGACCCAACCGGGAGCAGGAACAAGCCCTGTTCCGGCAAACGGGGGCGCGTCGTTTCGTGTGGAATTGGGCGCTGGCCCGGCGCAAGGCGTATTATGCGGAACACGGCGTCAGCATCCCCGCCGCGCAACTCTCCAAGGAACTGACCGTCCTCAAAGAGCAACCGGGAACCGTCTGGCTCAAGGAAGCCGATTCTCAAGCACTGCAACAAACCTTGCGCGACCTGGACACAGCCTTCCGCGCCTTCTTCGAGAAGCGCGCGAGGTTCCCACGCTTCAAGTCGCGCAAGCGGGATACGCCGTGTTTCCGCATCCCCCAGCGCGTCAAGGTTCATGAAGGGCGCGTCTACGTCCCGAAGGTCGGCTGGGTACGCATCCGTCAGTCTCAAACTATCGACGGCCAGACCAAGAGCGCCACGTTCAAGCGGGATGCCTGCGGCCATTGGCACGTCACCTTGACGGCGGCTTTCGAGATGCCCGCTGCGCCGGAAGTCTTCCCCGATCCGGCGAACGTGGTAGGCATCGACACCGGACTGAAAGACTTCGCCGTCTTCTCCCAAGATGCCGAGTCGATCCCCGCGCCCAAGTTCTTCCGTCAGGGCGAGCGCAAGCTCCGCAAGGCTCAGCGGTCGTTCTGCCGCCGCCAACCGGAAAGCAACCGCAAGAAGAAGGCGAAAGCCCACGTCGCTCGCGTTCACCAAAAGATCGCTCGCCGAAGAGGAGACTTTCTCCACAAACTCAGCACTCGAATCGTGAAGCGATTCGCGGGCATGTGCATCGAAGACCTGAACCTTAAAGGGTTGGTGAGAACCAAGCTGGCCCGGAGTTTCAACGATGCTGCTATCGGTGAGTTCTTCCGTCTGCTGCGCTACAAAGCGGTGTGGTACGGCAAGAGACTCATCGCCATCGACCGCTTCTTTCCTTCGTCGAAGACCTGCCATGCGTGCGGCGCGGTTAATGCCGCGCTGACGCTGGCGGATCGTCAGTGGGTTTGTCCGGCTTGTGGGGCGGTTCTCGATAGGGACCATAACGCCTCTCTGAACATTCGGGACGAAGGTTTGCGGCTTCTCGCCGTGGGGCGCACGGAGAGATTAAACGCTCAGGGAGCCTGTGTCAGACCGGCTACACACCGGCAACGGGCGACGAACTGAGAATCCCCCGGCTTTAGCCGTGGGGAGTGTCAAGCCAACTACATGCTCGTTAAACGCCACGGCAAATTGGTTTGTTCCACGCACACGACGAATCAGTTGTTTGTTCCCGGCGCGTGGATGGAGTATGTGCGGCAAGCGGCAGTCTCAGCGCGTCAAAGAAGCGAAGGGGATGAATGCCGTCAAGAGCAAACCGAACGCTGGCGATTGCTCGATGAACTCGGCATGGCGGAATAGACAACACCAGGGGCCACGGACGGTCCGCTGTGGGAGGGTGAGACGATGGAAAACGCTGGTCATTGCTTCTTGCCCAATGGCGACTTGCTTGTCGCCTACCGTCGGCAAAACGGCAACCGCCCTCTGTTGCTGTACAAGGTCGTCGGCTTCCGGGACGGCGAAAAGGTACTGGTAGACAGTTGGTGCGAGGAAGCCTGCCGGCACTGTGGCTGCCCCAAAGAAAGGTATCACGCGGTAGCGTGCTCGATGACGAAAGGGTGAAATTATGAATCGGACGATTTTGAGCAAACTGGCCGGCGAGCATCCCGGCATGCTGCTACTGTTCCAGGAAGGTGACTGTTACACTGCCTACGGAACCGATGCGGAACTGCTATATCGACTGCTTCTAAACTGGACGCGACCGGCTTGGACCGAAGACGGCTTGGCAATTTTTCAGCTGTGCAACATCGACCTGGAACAAGTGCTTCGCGCCGTGCTGAAAAGCGGTCGGCGTGTGGCAATCCTGGAGCAAGTGCGAGGCTAACCCGATGCCGACACAGCACGCCTGCGCTTCCTGCGAAGCTCGCGCCGTCACCGACGACGACTCCCTGCCGCCCAGCTGGGCGGAGCATCCGCGTACTGAGAAAGTGTATTGCCCGGATTGTGCGGTATTGGCACAAGACGACGATCCGGGCTACGAGCCGCCGAACTGTTACGTGCCGGGCGATGGCTGGCGGGTTATCTGAGACTACCAACAATAGGGAGTATCGAATGTCTCATTTTTCCGTTCTCGTGCGTCTTCCCGCGTCGGTCCGGGAAGACGAATTCACGGATCGTATCACAGAGTTAATGCTGCCGTACAAGGAGGCTGGCTGCGGCGATAATGACCCTGCCGAACTCGAAAAGTATCTGACGTTCCACGACGTTGAAGACGAAGCGCGCTCTGACTACGAGAGCAAGTCATCGCCGAGAGTGCGACTGCCTAACGGTGAAATCCTGTCGAAGTATGACGATCGCTTTAAGAACCCAGAACTATTTGGCGAGCCGAGATACATCATCCCAGCAGACGCCGAAGAATTCGAAATGCCACATCGAGAGTTCTACGCCACCTTTGAGGAGTTCATGACGGGCTGGCGAGGTGAGAAACGGGACAGCAAAACCGGACGCTATGGCTACTGGCAGAACCCGAACAAGAGGTGGGATTGGTGGACGATCGGCGGGCGCTGGACTGGGCATCTGAGCATCGGGTACGAGCTGGTCGCCGATCGCGACAACTACGAACGCTGCTGGCTGTGTAATGGTAGCGGCACGCGCGCGGATGGGATGGACTGCTCCCATTGCAGAGAATCATCGCTTGCTGGCCATCCTGTTGTTGGTCGTGGCTGCAACGCTTGTGGCGGCACCGGCTGGCAACTGAAATCCGCCCACAAGTTCAAGCCAATCGGTAATCACCTGCGCATCAAGCATCTGGATTGGGAACAGATCGAGGCCAAGGCACGCGAGAAACTGGATACGTTCTGGCGCGACTGGCAAGCGCTCTGCGAGGGCAAGGAATTCGATGCCTTTGAGGGACCGCGCGAGCGTGCCCTTAGCATGGGGTTGGTTGAATGCAAGGACGCCGGCGAATTAACCGGCGACGAATGGAAGATCATTCCGTGGGACAAGCCAGACACGCCTGCGGAGAGGCAGCGCAATCGCTTCGATGTCCTCAAGCAGACCACGAAGGCATGGATCGAGCGGAACTACCTGGATGCTTTCCTTCCTATTTCGACCTGGGCGCGATTGGACTCAGCAGAAGGTTGGCAGGAAAAGGGGGAGATGGGATGGTTCGGCTACGGCTCCGACACACCGGACAGCGCCAAAACGCACGCATCTGGGTTGCGCGATTGGCTGGCGCACGGCGATCCGAACGATTGGATTGTCGTTGTAGACTGCCACATCTAACGAGACAAGGAAGCCAATGTCCTCGTTCCCGCGCCTCCGCGTTTACCGCGACCACGACGCCGACGGTTCGCTGTGCTGGCGCGGCGAGGTGAGCGTCTACGGCGGCACCTGCTGCGAGATCGTGCTGTACGCCACGCGCCTGCTGGCGAACGAGCGGATGGCGTGGAGCGAGGCGGAACGGTGG
>Ga0134128_10001471_pt1 | contig 30286 bp, 16 predicted proteins | sample KB31754_FD_96462 | JGI IMG/M metagenome (GOLD analysis project Ga0134128, IMG submission 96462) | Terrestrial soil microbial communities with excess Nitrogen fertilizer from Kellogg Biological Station, Michigan, USA - KB3-175-4 | ecosystem: Environmental > Terrestrial > Soil > Unclassified ... | reverse complement strand
CTGTCGAAGGGAAATATGTGCGCATCGCATACTCTCGCACCATGCGATTGACGTTGAACTGCGGGCAAAGATCAACCATCGAAGTCTTCATGCGCTGAATCCAGCTACGCGGAACATTGTCTTTGTCGCGGTCGTAGAACTTGGTGAGGATCTCCTTCTCGAGCAGATCGTAGAGCGCGTTCGATTCGACCTCGTCCTGATAAGCAGGATCGCTGTACACCTCACCACGTCCGATCGCCCAGCCGGCGCGAGGCGTGTAGGCTTCGTCCCACCAACCGTCCAATATGCTGCAATTGATGCCGCCGTTGAAGATCACTTTCATGCCGCTGGTGCCGCAAGCTTCGAGGAAGCGGCGAGGCGTGTTCATCCAAAGATCCACGCCCGAAGTGAGCCAGCGCGCGACGTTCATATCGTAGTCTTCGATGAAGACAAACTTGCCTTTTACCTCCGGCAATCGGGAGAACTGTATGAGCTGCCGAATCAATTCTTTCGCCGGCGCATCTTCCGGGTGAGCTTTGCCGGCAATGATGATCTGCACGGGACGCTCTTTATTGTTGAGAATGGCAGCAAGCCGTTTGGGATCCTTCAGAAGGAGCAAAGCCCGCTTGTAAGTTGCCACGCGTCGAGCAAAGCCGATAGTGAGCACGTCATGGCTGAGTATCTCCGATGCTTCCTTCAATTCAGAAGGCAGAGCGCCGCGGGCTTCCATCTGGTTGCGCACGCGTTGACGGCAGAAATTCACCAGCCGCTCGCGCCGGCGTTGTCTGATCCGCCACATCTCTTCGTCCGGCACATCTTCGAGTCGCTTCCACATCGCCTGATCGGTGGTGTCATCCACCCAACGCGTGCCGAGATAACGATCGAAGATATCGGCCATCTCGTCCGATATCCATGACTTGGGATGAACGCCGTTTGTTATATAAGTGATCGGCACTTCGCTTTCCGGCACGTCTTTCCAAACGCTCTGGAAAAGTTTTTGCGAGACTTCACCGTGCAGCTTGCTGACGGCGTTGGTTTTGTTGGACAAACGCAATGCCAAATGCGCCATGCTGAACGGTTCTGATTGATCGAAGGGATTGGCGCGACCCAGACCAAGAAACTCCTCGCGGCTGAGTCCGAGCGCGCGGTAATATTCACCGAAATAACGCTCCATCAATTCGGCGGAGAACTTGTCGAGCCCGGCAGGAACAGCGGTGTGCGTGGTGAACACACTGCCGGCGGCCGCCACTTCGCGCGCTTCATGGAAGCCGAGCTTGCGCTCTTCCATAATTTGGCGAATGCGTTCCAATGCCGAAAATGCCGAGTGCCCTTCGTTCATATGACATACGGTGGGCTTGATTCCAAGCGCCTTCAGTACACGCAAACCGCCGATGCCCAGAATGATCTCCTGACGGATGCGGGTGTCAGGATCGCCGTGGTACAAGGCATCGGTAATGTCTTCGTCTTCTTTGCGTCGCTGCGCAACGTTGGTATCCATGAGATACAGCTCGACGCGGCCGACTTGCGCCTTCCAGACCTGGATGTTGACGGGGCGCCCGGGTAAATCAACCGTGACGATGAGCGGGTTGCCGTTCTCATCCCGGACTTGCTTCATCGGCATGTTGTAGAAATCGTTAACCGGATACCGCTCCTGTTGCCAACCATCGGCATTCAGGTACTGGCGGAAGTAGCCTTGCTGATAGGCAATGCCCACGCCGACCAGCGGAAGACCCAGCTCTGACGCCGCTTTCACGTGATCGCCGGCCAGGATGCCCAGACCGCCTGAGTAAATCGGCAAACATTCGGTAATGCCGAACTCTGCCGAGAAATAAGCGACGCAGTCTTTGACGCCACGGCGCGACTGCTTCTTGTACCAGGTGCCAAGCCCCTTCAAATATTCGTAATGTCCCTGGCAGATGCGGTCGAGATGCGCGCGGAAGCCATCGTCCTTCGCCGCTTCGTCCAGGCGAGCCTGGCTGATCGTGCCCAGCATCAGCACCGGGTTGTGTCCGGTAGTCTCCCAGAGTTCGCGGTCGAGACGCTGGAAAAGGTGAATCGTCTCGTGGTCCCACGTCCAGCGCAAGTTGTAGGCAAGCTCTTTCAAGCACTCCAGCTCGGGCGGCAGGAAAGGAATCACTTCAACAGTGCGAATCGGTTGCATAAAGCCTCGGGTTGCCTGGGGCGAGAAGCCGACGTCCTGTCGGCAAGGGTGAACAACAATTCTCGCATAACGCGCGCACGGAGTCAGCCGTTTGATAAGAAGATCAGCGGGCTTCCGCCCGCCGCTACAGAGAAGCGCAGGCTACCAGCCTGCGAAGGTCGGCGTTACAGCCGGAGACGCGCATGTTTCCAAGAATATATGATCGCTCCGGAAGCAGCTTCAGTAAGGGCTTTATGGCAGCAATTAATCCCGGCAACAAAGCACCCGTTTTTAATCTGGCGACCACAAGCGGCAGCAAGAACGACCTGTCGCAGGCTTTGGGAGACAATCAGCTCGTTGTGCTGGCATTCTTTAAAGTCGGCTGCCCGGTTTGCCAATTCACGTTTCCGTATTTGGAACGGCTGCATCGCAGTTATCCCTCCGTGCCAATCTGGGGAATTTCGCAGGATGACGCGGATGCAACCAATGCGTTCGCCAAATCTTACGGCGTCACATTTCCCATGGTTCTGGATGAAGCACTGTCCTCAACGGTTGATTACGGCTTAACCAACGTGCCGACAACCTTCTCAGTCGGCGCCGACAAAAACATTCAGCAAACTATCGTCGGATTCGACAAGAAGGCGCTCGAAGAGCTCAATCAAAAGATGGCAAGCCTTGCCGGAACGCAGGCCAAACCCCTTTTCACCGAAGCGGACGAAGTGCCAGACCTGAAGCCTGGTTGAGGATCCAAACAGCCCGCTTAGGATAAGCAGGAAGGAATTTAAAACAATGGACGTGCTAGGAAGAATTTTGCGAACCGTGTCGCTGGCTATGCTCTTCGGCGGTTCGACAGCGATTGTGTTTGCGGCAATCGTTCTGGTAAACGCAGCCAAAGCCAAAGGTGTTCCGGTACCAGAAGCAGCGGCCAACAACGCGCCGGTGTTTATCACATACGCGTATGTCAATCTCGTCTTCGGCATTTTGCTGTTGGTCGGCGAGGCGCTGGATTTTGCCAAGCGCCGCGTGTGGAACGGACCAACCAAGGGACAGTATGTGTGCAGCCTGCTCTGTGTGATCGCCACCATGGTTTTCGCGTTCGCAATCGTACCGCCGATGGAACGGCTATTGCCTCACGTCAAGGACGACAAACAGGCTCAGCAAGAGTTCCACCACTGGCACGAAATTTCGCGCGGCGTATTCGGCAGCGGCATCGTCTTCGCGTTGGCTTCATTGATATTGCCCATTTTCGGCGCCATGCAATCAAGCACGCCTGCCACCACCGGTAGTGAGAGCGCATAATGACGCAAACAGTATCGCAACACACAACCCGCAAACGGACGTATCTCGATCCGATACATCACGACATCGTGCTCGATCGTCATGATCCGGCCGAACAAATGATCATCGACCTCATAGATACGCCGGAATTCCAGCGCTTGCGTCGAGTCCACCAGCTCGGCGTTTCCTTTTTCACATTCCAGGGAGCCGAGGGCTCGCGTTTCACACACTCAGTCGGCGTCATGCACGTGGCGACTAAATTGCTCGGCATGCTTGCAGAACGCGCGCCGTCCGTTCTCGATCATCGCAAAATCATTATGGCCAGTGCCCTGCTGCACGACATCGGACATGGTCCGTACAGTCACGTCACTGAAAAAATCCTCGGCTATGATCATGAAGACTGGAGCTGCAAAATTATCAGCGGCAACACAGAAGTAAACGAAGTGCTTCGCAGGCATGATCCTAGATTGCCCGAGCAGATAACCTCGGTATTGAAGAAAACGTATACGCCCAAGTACATCAGCGACATGGTCTCGAGCCAGCTTGACTGCGATCGCATGGACTACTTGCTGCGCGACAGTTATCAAACCGGAACCGCATACGGTTTGTTCGCGCTGCAACGGATTTTGTCGTCGCTGGAAATCGACGCCGGCAACCAGCGCATCGTCGTCGTCGGTGAGAAGGGACAAACAGCAGTCGAAGATTACCTGTTCTCCCGCTATTCGATGTACTCGCAGGTTTATTATCATCGGAAAAACCTGGCCGCCCGGGCACAGCTCGCCAAGATAATCAATCGCGCCAAACAGCTTGCGTCGAATGTTTCATTCATGGATGAGCCCACCGGCAAGTTCTTGCGCGGCGAAAAATTGGACGTCTCTGAGTATCTATTTCTCGACGACGTGCAAATGACTTATCACATCAAGCGCTGGATGTCGGACAAGGACAAAGTGCTCAGCGATTTATCCAGCCGTTTCCTCAATCGGCAATTGTTCAACACCGCTCGCTTACGCAATACCGATGCGAACGCGGTCAATGTAATCGAGGAAGAAACGCGCGCCGCCGTCAAGGCTGCCGGACTCGATCCTGATTTCTATGTTTCAGTAGAACGCACCGGCTTGCGCCCTTACGATTACTATCGCCCCGACGTCGACCATCCCCAAACCAATATTATGGTGCGTTTGGAAAACGGCGAGATCAAAGAGTTGTCGACGATATCGCAAACGGTGGAAGCGCTGGTGCGTGGCAGTTTCGACACACTGTATTTGATCTATCCGCCTGAAGTACGCGACCGGATTGTGGAGATTTTGGAGCGTCATCCGCATTAGCGGGCTAAGCCCGCTGTCGCTGCCACCGCATTTGGTGCCGCAGACAATTGTCCGCGCGTCCGATAATCAATTTGCACAGGATTTGGCCGATCCTATGCGTAATTCACCCATTGTTTTTAGTGGCCGGCATTCGTAATATCCAAACCGTCCACCCTTGAAAGGTCCAATTCTTCATGCATCCGAATTCCCGAGGCGCCCGCTCAGCGCGCCTTTTGGAACGCGTCAAAGTTTACTCGAGCGACCAATTCGTCTCGACGTGGGCGCCTGCCCTGTTGGCGATAAGCCTCACAATGACTTTGTCGGCGTGTCTGGCGGCCAATGCCGTCTCATGGGCATCGATAACCAACCTCTTATCGTTTCACTTGGGTTTACCGCCTAATCTGTTCGGCTGGCTGCTTGTTCTGGCCGCCGGCTATTTCGCCGGCGCGATCAATTCCGTAGCCGGCGGCGGTAGTTTACTCACCTTCCCTGCACTGATGGCGGCGGGAGTTCCGCCGCTGGTAGCCAATGCTACGAATTGCCTGGCTCTGGTACCGAGCCAACTTGCATCCGCCTACGGTTACCGCAGCAAATTGAAAAACATCTCGGGCACGCTCGCCACAGCAGCCGTTCCAAGTCTTCTAGGCGGATTGATTGGCGGCGCATTATTGCTTTGCGGCGGCGAGACAACGTTCAAGAACATCAGTCCCTGGTTGATCGTATTTGCCTGCGCTCTAATTTTCGTACAGGGACGCATGCACGACAAAACGGCGCTCAAGTCTGAGCACTCGCTAGACCAAATACCTATGGGCGCTTCTGCGCATGCGGTTCTGAGAATGAAGCGCATGCGAACGGCGGCGCTTGTGCCAATCATCCTCATCATCGCGACTTACGGAAGCTATTTTGGCGGCGGCGCCGGCTTCTTAATGTTGGCGGCGCTCGGCTTCGGCGGTCTCAGCAACATTTATCAAATGAACGGAGTGAGAAGCATCCTCGGTGGCGTGTACAACGGCGTCGCCGCATTTGTATTCGTCTGTGCCGGGCGCATAGACTGGCTCGCCGCCGCCGTCGTCATTAGCGGCATGGTGTTGGGCGCACTCAGCGGCTCGAACCTGGCGCTGAAACTTGGGCCCAGACGCGTGCAACAACTTGTGATTTTCATTGGACTGACAGCGGCAGTGTGGGTCTTTCAGCATCGCTGTTAATGTTAAAGACCTATGCTAGGAGCCGCGAGAGACTTCCGGCTGGAACCTTCACCATATCGTGCCGTCAGACTGGCGGGGACATAAGCGTGGAGGCATGATGCGTATTTACGGCTATGCTCGCTGGATTGGTATCGTGGCATGTGCAGCGACAGTCGCATGTTTGGGCGCTTGTTCGAGCCAGCATGCCGTCGAGCAGAAGCGCGCAGCAGCCGAGACCATCAAGACAGCCCAAAATCTCGCACACATGAAAAAGATTCTCGGGTTGAAACTGCAGATCAAGCACGCAGTTGACCAGAGCGCAAAAGATAATCAACAGATTCCAACGATCCTCGCACAAAGCGACGTCGCACTGAAGCAAGCACAGAAGCTTCAAACGCAAGCAGCACAAGCAAAAAACGCAAAAACACGCAAGTCGCTGGAGGCTCGGGCAAAACAAGCACAAGACCTGGCGGACACCAAGGCGCAACAGCTAGTCTCTCTCAGGCAGGACTACTACGCGCAGCTTGCCGCCATAACGGACTTGCAAAATCAGGTAAAGGGCTTGTCCGGAGAGGACAAGACCGCGTCCGAGGTTGCTGTTTCTCAAGATGACTCCGCCGGCAAAAAAGGCAAGTCGAAGCGGACGCGCAAGGTAGCCGGCAAGAGCTCGAAATCTAATATGTAGTGCGTTGTTCATGCCGTCAGATTAACGGCAGCGGGCGCTGAAACGCTTCTTTAACCGGACACTATTAAAAGTGTCTGCCTGATGGCACGTCTTCATCGGTGTCGACGATGAAATCGTCCACATCTAGAATTTCCACGGACGAAACGGGCTTCGAAGAAACGGTGGTGAAAGTGCCATTTTGGAAAACGATAGAACCGCCGCTGCCGAGAGCGTTGAATTGCATCACGCCCTTATTTGTGAAGTCCAGAGTCGCAGGGCTGGTCATCCCCAGATTGATCGTGCCGACGCCCGGCGTCAACAGAACGTAAGTCGTCCCCAAAATTGTGCCTCCGTTAATCGTGGCACCGGGAGTTGGTGCGTGCTTGAATGCAGTGCTGATGGTGCTCTTTTGCGTTGCGCTGTCAATTTCGATGCCGCCGGTGGCTGTGTTGATCACTCCCTTCGCCTGCAAAGCATTGGTTGTTCCACCGCTGACTGCACCTTGAGAGAGAATGACGATGTTGCCACCCATATCACGGAAGATGTTGCCATTGCCTATTGCAACTCCGCCAACAGTTGATTTAATGCTCATGGTCCCACCAACCTCTAGGAAGTTGGGAGTGGATCCTGTAGCGTTGCCGATCGCTATGCCACCAGGCCCGGTGCTGGTCAGCGAGAAGGTTCCAGCCTGACTGATGTCTGTCTTTTGCAACAATGTGCCGTTCCAGCTTGTGGCGCTGCTGCCATTCTGATTCAACAGACCAGCCGACAAGCTGACACCATTTGTGCTGGCGATGGTCAATGTCCCTGTCGCAGATATAGAGAGCGATTTCGACGCCGCCAACGTGGTTCCGTCCTGTACCGTAATCGAGGTGACGACGGGGCTCTGTCCTTTAACTGTAGAACTGGTGCCATTTATCGCTATGGAAGCAGCAGAGAGCGAGCCGCTGATTTCAGGCAGAACCGCTGCTCCGCCCGAATTTTGCAAAGCGAAGCCTAGAGTGGCTTTGCGAGCGACAGTAGCGTTGGCAGCTATCGCAGTGCTGTTGGCCAGATACAAAGTGGGCAGCGGCACCGGCGTGAAGTCAATCGGAAGCGTCGTCTGTGACGGACTTGCCGCTGTGGAAGCAAATTTGAAACTCATACCGACATCTATTGAAGGGTCCAGCACTACTTGCGCAGCCGATAATAACCCGCCCTGTCCCAGGCTGAACGTGAGCGCTCGAGTAGTCGATCGCGCAAATGCGACATCTGACGATGCACTAATTGTGCCGCTGTTATTCCAGCTGCCACCGGTACCGGCAATAATTAAGGAGCCGGCTCCATTCTGCAATGTCGCGGTCGCTGCAACAGAAAGAGCGCCCGAGTTGAGATTGAGGAAGCCATCGGTGGTGCCGTTGATGTTGAGCGTGCTGCCGGAGGGAAGCGAGAGTCCGCCCGCAATGTTCAGCGTCGGGCGTGCGCCGCTTACAGTGATTGATATTGCAAGTCCTGCCGGCATTTTGAATGCGCTGAACGTAAGAGCGTTGACGTCTGTTTGGGTAAATGTCGCTGAGCCGGAGCTGGCAGCTCCGCTAGTTGCGGGCACGAACAGTTGAGTCAGTCCATGGCTGACTTGATAAAACGCCACTGCTTGCGCAGGTGTGATCATAGTGCGGACGCCGGTGGTGACATTGGCAAAGTCGGGTGCAAATGTTGTTGCAGAGCCAGACTCATTGATTTCGCTAGTCGGTTGTTGAGACAGTCCGTGCACGGTCACAGTCACGTTGCCGCTGGTAGCGGCGCTTGTGCCGAATACAAATTGCTTGGTGCCAAGGACATTGGCATCGCTGACAATCTTACCGGACACTCCATTCACCGGGGCACCGGCAGCGATGCTGAACATCCCGCCGGCCATTAACGGAATGCTCGCTTTTGTGCTGGTCAAGTCGAAGGCGCTGGGCACCGCCTGTACTGCGAATGTATCAATGGCAATAGATTGTCCCGCACCCTGAGCACCACCTTTGCTGCCCAGACCTCCGGACGCGTTTATGCTGGCACCTGAAATGTTGCCCTTCACGGCAAGCGTTCCAGCAGTTACAGAGATAGACCCGCCACTGCCTCCTGCGCCTGCCACCTTGGCGATTGATGAGCCGCCGCGGCTGTCTATGAATCCATTCAACTCGACTGTGCCTATTGAGTTCGAGCTACTGTCGAGGGCCGTGCTGATGCTGACAGTGCCGCCGATGCCGCCGCCGCCGGCTCCGGAGTTACTTCCGCCTCTAGAAACGAGACTGCCGGCGATCACCAGATCCGGACGTCCGAATGTTGCGCTGCCGAGCGTAATCGCGCCGCCGGTTCCCCCCGTGGAGGCGTTGCTGTTCACCGTGTTAGCACTGCTATTGATACCACTGCCGCCGATTGAGATCAGCGATAAGGATGTAACGAGCACTGCACCGCCGGCAGTAGCGCCTCCGAAGTCCGACACGCCAGTGGCTATGATTCCCTTCGTCACAATAACTTGTGAGTCCGCTTCGATTCTCACCGCGCCTGCCGTTAGCTGACTAGCGCTCGTGGTCACGGCTCCGTTGACGACAATGGCGGCGCCGTTGTTGGCGCTGGCCGCAAAAGCGCCGAAGCTTCCGGACAAGGCGCCGGCTGAAATCGACGGAGGGGTGACGGTACTCGGCGTGGGCTGAGAACCGAACAAGTTTACGGAACCGCCGGTGCCCCCTTTGGCGGTTATTGCGCCCGTCGATATACCACCGCCCCCGATGATCACCACGTTGCCGGCGTCCGCGCTCGCTCCGCCTGAAGTGGTTATGGTTTTCAAAAAGATGGTGCCGGCGCTGTTTGTTCCGGCATTGGCAACGATCGTGACATTGCCTCCGCTGCCCGTTGCCGCCTTCGACGACGTATCAATGCTTACCTTCGGCAGGTAAATCGAGCCGCCCTTGCTATTGGCGGCGAAATTGTCGTATGTTCCCGGCGCAGGCGTTGTTGATGAGGCGTCGCCGTCCTCAGCGGTGAAATCGAACCCGGCCACCATGGTCACAGTGCCCGCATCCCCCAACTTGCTGGCGGTTGTGATTTTGCTGACGCCTTTGGCTGCAAGAATGTCTCCGGCTGCAAGGATAGCCAGATCTCCGGAGGCAATCAGGTTTGTTGGTATTGTCAAATTGCCATTCGGGTTGGCGAGGGTTCCACTCACCGAAATTGACGAAGCGCCGTGCAGGTTCGACACATCGCCTTCAACCGGATGCCCCAAGAGGTTGAAGTGGGGCGCCGTCAGGCTCACCAGTCCGGGGTCGCCCAAGAACAATTCCGAGGCGGCAGTCAGGTTAGCTGTTCCAGTAAAGGTCAGGACGGTAGGTGCATTGTCGTCGAATAGAAGCTCTCCGCTTGAGGTAATATTCGTCGTCCGCGCCGAGAATCTGCCTGTGCCCTGAACATCAAGGTCTTGTCCGGCGGCCCCTAGAATACTGACGGTTGTGGTATTACTGATGGTGCCGCTATTGTTGACGGTGCCGTGAACAGCCGGGGTAATTTGCAACGTCAGCGACGAACCGCCAGACTGCATCTTGCCGCCGGCATTCACCGTGAAGCTGTCAGCGACGAAAGTACCGGAACTGGCGAAACTAACGGTGCCGCTGACGGTAGCATCGCCGGTGGTCGTCAATGTGCTCTCGGTTATATTGTTGGTGACGCCCGCCGGTAATGTGTATCCTTGCAGCGGCGTGTTGCCATTTGCCGGCAATCCGGGATCATTAGCCGCCGTAGTCGTAAAGCTTCCGCCAATGGCATTGGCGGAAGTAGCACCGACTACCGGACCGGCGCCGAGAATTAGTGTTTGTCCGCCCGCATTGGAAGTGTGTCCTGTGTAGCCGACTTCCGTTATTGCTACAGCTTCGGCCGGTACAATTGGGGTTGCATTGGTGGTCATCGGTGCCATCGCACCGTCTTCTTGAACGAACAGCGTCTGAACTCCGGTGATGCTCGCTGAAGGAACGGCTGACCCAGTGAACAGCCCAGCCGTGGACCGCGGGGTAATGTTTTGGGCGAAGGTACTGAAGTCAGTTTCGCGGTCCTGGTAGTTGGCGTCGGAAAGATAAACCTGATCGGGCGTTCCGCCGTAGAATTCAATTATCGGCTGCATATCATTGCTAGTGTCGTCGCTGGTGCTTGCGCCGACGCTGCCCGCTGTAGCAGCCTTGCCATCAGTGGCGCCACTGCCGAAGGTGCCGCCGTTTCCTCCGACCCCGGTTGTAGAGCCGGCGGCGCCTCCTTGGGCCGGCGAGCTGCCACCACCTGCTGCACCTGCTGAGCCCCCGGCACCACCGGCGCCGCCACTGAATGCCGTATTTAAACCACTTTGCCCGCTGCCACCGCCGCCGCCGCCGCCGCCCTGCGCAACCGTTCCACCCAGGCTGCCACCACCGCCGCCGCCACCCCCGCCGCCACCTGGCGCGCAGGCACCAGCACCACCGCAGCCACCGGTGCCGCCTGCAGATCCGCCTTTGCTGAACACTTGTCCGATCACCATAACGCCGCCGGCTTGTAAGGTTATCGATCCTGCGGCGCCGCCAACGCCAGGTGCGGCACTACTTCCGCTGGCACCAACACCGCCGGGCTCGGCGCCACCACCCCCGCCTGTACCTCCGCCGCCGCCACCGGAAGCATTGACGCTGGTTGCATTAATATCGCCCAGAGCGGACGAAACTATTATTGTGCCGCCCGCGCCGCCGCTGCCACCGTTGCCACCACAGCCTGCTTCATTGCCTTGCCCATCGCCGCCGGCGCCACCACCGCCGCCACCACCTCCGCCGCCATATGCGAGGATGTTTTTCGCCGTAATCGAATTACCCGCATAGATCGTAATATTGCCGGGTGCGGCCCCGTCGACGCCGGCGCCGCCGGCGAAGTCGCCTGCGTTAGCGGCCGTCCCGCCTGTCCCGCCGGCACGTGGCGATGCGTTAAGGTCTCCGGTGATATTAATCTTCGCGTTCGGTCGCACGGCTGGGATCAAATTCCCGTCCGGGCCCACCGATGACTGCAACGTCGTGACGTATGTGATGGTGTCGCCGCCCGAGGACTGTCCGGTCGAATCATACGTTATCTGCGGTGAATCAGGACTTTGGGCGCTGGTTGGTTGCGCCGTAACGATCAGTATATTGCCGCCGGTTCCCGGACTGCCGGGATCCGGCGCCGTACCATCCGCTCCGGTATTAATGGTGCCCAGCGTTATCGTGTTACCTGGAGAAGCAGGATTCCCGCCGGCAATGATCGTCACATTTCCGCCGGTGGCAAATCCGCTGCTGGAAGTCCGAATTTCTCCAGGTACGTTGATGGTGCCGCCTTTAGTGCCGTTGGCGAATGCCGCTAACGTGACGTTGCCGCCGTTGGTATCAGCGGCGTTGGCGCTCGTATCAATGACTACTGCCGCATTGCTGCCCGACAAATTTATGTCTCCACCATTGCCGGTTGATAAATCTATTGTAGCCGTGTCGGCGCCGGTGACCTGCCCACTGGCGGGTACGTTGATGGTGCCCGAATTACCGCCGCCACCACTGAGGGTGATTTTGGCACCCGCGACCAGCGTGACGTTGTTGCCGTGATCGACGATGCTACCGCTGCTACCAGCGGTAATATTTCCCGCGGCTAGAATCACCAGATCTTCCGTCTCGGTAAGCGTGCCGTTGATGACTATGCTTCCGCCCGCGTTGGCAAACGTTGGATCGCCGTTCACGGACGAAGAACCCAGCGAGAGAACACGCGTCGACGTCAGCACGTGCTCGACACCGGCCTGGGTGTTCAACTCACCGGAAATGCTACCGACATTTACTTCGACATCGCCATTGCCTGCATAAAGGTTCATCTGTCGGGACAGCCAATCACCGCCAGTCAACGTCAGATTGCCCGAGCCGGTGAAAGAAGAATCATGAAAGTCAATGTTGCCTCTGAGCGCTTCAACCAGTCCCCCGGCATTGTTGAACAGTACATCAGGGGTGTCGTTGGCAACATTGATGTTTCCGCGCAGAGACTTAATCAATCCCGCGTTTGTTATCATGCCGGCCGCCGAACTCAGACTTATATCGTTCCGCGCCAGTATCAAAGCTCTGCCCGTCGTCGTGACGGCGTTGTTTTCTATTTGTCCGCCGGCGCGAAGGCTCAAACTCCCGGAGCTGCTGATGGTTCCAGAATTGATGATATCTCCTAATGCACTCAATCCAAAATCAAAGATAGGAGCGATGCCTTGTATCCCGAAGGAGCCTTTGGGCATCATGCTGGAAATCAGGGCACCCGGATTGTTGTATATGTCGAAGGCGCTCAACGTGCCCGCACCATGGACGGTGCCGACGCCATAAGCAAATACCCGACCGCTGTTTGTCAAATCGCCACTAATGCTCCAGTCGTCGCCGCCGGTCAGATTAACCAACGCGGAGACTCCGTGCGGAATCACTAGGTTGGAATTACTGGCGACGTCGTTGCGCAAGCTCAAGGTACCGCCTATGGCATTGCCGAGAGATCCCAAACGTAGAGTTTGATGTCCGTTGTTTATTACTTGCAACAAAGCGGCCGACTCCGCCGGCGTTATTGCATCGCCGGCGTGCACTGCGAGGGCATGCCCGGCTACGCTGATTGTGCCGCCGGCGCCGGCCACTTGCGAGTGCGCTGTCGAACCCAGATTGAACGTTTGCGACGCCGGTGCGGCAGCGGCACCCACGATCGATTGACTGATGAGCCACCAACAACTGAAAAGCACATTGCACAAACGAGCGAACGATGTGTTTCTAATGCGCAAAGCCATAAGTCCCTCTCATTTCAACAGCAAGTTTTCGACGTCACCAGGTAAAATCGTCGAGCACAAAAGTTCTATTCCCACCAAGAAACAGCACCAAGCGGCGGCGCCAAGCAACACCGGTATCGACGGCACGTTATTCCCCGCGATTCTGAATTTGAATCTTTCAACAAACCTGCGCGGTGCGCAACGTTACGGAAGGCAGTCGTGGAAGTAGGCGCGCAGGTTAGTATAGAGTTGCGGATCGGTGACTGTGAATTCGGCACCGGCTTCAGTAAGGGCACGGGCAATCTCCTCGCCCGCCGGCAATTGCAATTTGTCGAGGTGAGCAGGTAGTGCGTTGGCAAGGTCGGAAGCTAAATCCACAGATCGCAGGGCGGCGTAAACAGAATCGACTGCTTCACCGACGCGCTGCCTGGTAATTGCATGCGCAAAACCGATTGGGCGGACGTTGAATTGCGATGAGAACTTTTTGCCTGTAGCGATTTCCGAAACCGCATCAGCGACGTAGTACGTCCCATCGCTGCGGTCGGAAACATACTTGAAATGATCTTGTCCCTTGATGAAGTTCTGACGCCTGCCCAGAATCTCCGTCAAATATGGCGCGATCTTCGCGCCCTGGGGCGAGTGGCTCCACTTATCGAGATTTTCTTGTTCAACAGCGGAGGTAATGTAGTTTTTGACGCCGCACTCGGAGAGGTGGCGTAAAAGTTCTACCGCGCCCTCGAAATAGTCGCACTGCTCAGCGGCGATGGCAGCTAAATCGTTGTACAGTGAAACGGCTTGCTCAACGTTGCTCAACAAGTTGTCGCGTTCAAGGTTGTACAAGTGCATTTTCTCCGCACAGGAAATGCCCGATTTTTCGAAGCCGAAGTTGATCAGGTCTTCCAATAGTCCGGGGCGGCGGCAGTGCGTTCCGCTCCCCGCCATGTAAGCAACCGCGAACGCCACCGGATTGACGTGCATGCGATCGACGAGCACGCCGTCGCGAATCCACATAACTGAGATTACAGACACGGAAGCTCCGCTGTGCGTTCGAGACGAAGTGAATGTATGGTCCTGTCCACGCGCCGCATTATTCTAGCCTAAAAAGCCGCTCAGAGAATGGAACGAACCACGCCACCGTCGACGCGCAATGCTGCGCCATTGGTCGCTGCCGCAGCCGTGCTGCACACGTATACAACCATATTCGCCACTTCCTCAACAGTAGCAAATCGTTTTAACAGCGAGGACGGCCGAATCTTCTCGAAGAAATCTTTTTCGGCCTGCTGCTGAGTGATGCCTTGCTGTTTGGCCATTTGCTCGACGAACACGCCGACGCCTTCAGAACGCGTCGGACCTGGCAACACCGAATTGACGGTTACCCCGCTGCCGACCGTGAGCTCCGCCAGTCCGCGAGACAATGCCAACTGAGCCGTCTTCGTAACTCCATATTGGATCATTTCAGCCGGTATGTTCACTCCCGATTCGCTCGAGATAAAAATTATTCGTCCCCAATTGCGCTTCAACATCTCGTTCAAGTAAGCGCGGCTGAGCCTGACCCCGCTCATCACGTTCACGTCAAACGTCCGGGTCCAATCGAGATCGCTAATCTGCGTGAATGGCTTCGGTTCGAATATCCCGACATTATTCACTAATATATCGACGCGCGGATGCTGCTTCACGATCGCGTCGATGCCGTGCGTGGTGCTCATATCCGCCGCCTTGCCGGATACATCGGCCTTGGGGTGCTTTGCCTTGATTTGCTCCACCGCTTCGGCAATGCGTTTTTCCGTGCGGCCGTTGATGACAACGCGCGCGCCCTCAGCCGCCAGCCCGGCAGCGATAGCCAAGCCAATGCCTGCCGTCGAACCGGTGACTAGCGCCAATTTTCCCTGTAATCCAAAATCCATGGCAGCCGATTATACAGGACAAACAGTCGATTAACTGATCTTGCAGGCATCGGCGGCAGTCAATGGGCGGGCATAAACTGAAATAAGGCATTAGCGTGGCGAGGCGAGGTTATGACCGTATCCGGCGCGGAACTGCATCGACCATCACTGTGGCGTTTGCAAAAATGGACGCCCAAACGCACAGCAGGGCTGATTTTGTTTTCCTTCAGCCTGTTCTATCTAATCGTGCCCATTGTGCTGCACACCGCGTTTTACCAAAAGGTCATTTTGATGCCGTTTCCGGCGTCGGAGAATGAATACAACCAAGCAGATCGGACAACCGGAAAGAAACACGAAGATTGTTTTTTCACCAACGCCAACCATGACAAGCTTCACGCATTCTTGTGGCGAGTTCCAGGCGCGAAAAAGATAGTCATCTATCATCACGGCAATGCCGGCAATATCGCCAATCGCGGTCCAGCAGCAGCGGCAATCCTGGCAATTGGCGCCAGTGTGTTCGCGTACGATTATCGCGGCTATGGCAAAAGTACGGGCGAGGCGACACTGGAAGGGCTGCTTGATGATGGAACCGCCGCCTATGATTATGTGAGAAACGAACTCAAATATGCACCTGACGACATCGTCAACTACGGTGAATCCATTGGAGCCGGCGTGGCATGCAACGCGGCCAGTAAACGCCCAACCGGCGGGTTGATCTTGCAATCGGGGATACCATCATTGCCAATCGTAGGCCGCGATCATTTCGCGTTCCTCAGGCCTTATCCTGATTTCTTTTTCCCATCACCACGCATGGACAACGTCGCCCTCGTCCATGGTATTCATTGCCCGATCGTGGTGATTAACGGCGCGAAGGACACGACCGTTACAGTGGAGATGGCGCATTTGATTTACAACAATGCCAACGAGCCGAAGCAGTTGTTTATTCTCAAAGATTCCGGACACAACTCCATACTTTCAGGCGACGATTTGCGCGTTTACATCAAGGCCGTACGCACAGTGATTGGTGGTACCACATCCGGTGCGACTTAGCTTCACTTCCCGTTGCCGCCATATAGTCGAAGCAGCTTTCGGGCACCGTCAGGCGCATGCTGACGACTGCTCAGCGTAGGCTGGCGGTATCCAGCGATCTTTGCTTCTTCATCAGCTCGACGTTCAACGTCAGGTCGATTGCATCACGCACCGTGGTGGCACCGGGCAGTCGACCGCCATCCATCCCGAAATCGCTGCAGGCAACCTTGCTGCGCGCATGCACGGCAAGATGAAGATTTCCGTCTTGGTCCATGCGTACTGGAGCCGGCGGGTCAAGATTAAAAACGACCGGCCTGGTGACTCCATGCATTGTCAGATCGCCGTATAACTTGTAGCCGGAGTGTTCCTGGTGAATGGATTTCGACTGAAAAACGATTGTAGGAAATTGGTTTACGTCGAGAAAACCTTGCCCGCGCAGCAAGCTATCCACATTTGAATCGCCCGTGCTGATTGCTTTTCCGTCCGCTTCGGTGCTGACACGAAAAGCCGAGAGGCTTTTGCCGTCGTATTCAGCTTTCCCATGAATGCCTGAAACAGACCCGCAGACCTTCAGCGGAAAACAGAACCTGACGATGCGCACGCGGAATTGCGCTCCCGATCTAGATCCGTCCAATTGCCAGCTATCCGCAGCCTGCGCGGGTATCGTCCATTGCAACAGCGCAAGTATCAGAAACAGAATCTTGTTTCTCATGTCCTACTCCCGTTTTAACCCGGGTTACGGCTGATTCCACCTTTACCAATATCACGCCGGACTCCAGCAGAAGCGCATTTCATGCGGGTTGTTACAACCATGCATTAAGATTTGGGTGACACCGAGCTGATCCTTTAGTGAAAGAAGCGCACCAGACGCCTGTCGCGGTCGACTTTGAATCGCCAACCCGACATGAAATCCTGTCCGATGCAATTTCCAGCCTGTCCGCCTATCATCACCGTAAAGTCCTTTTGGTGGATTGGACCAAGAGTGATATCCACCGGCACCGCGCGCATGATCGTTGACCCGCCGACGCCGGTGAACCTTTGGCTTGGCGCATCGGGTGGAATTTCGATGCCCAATCTATCGGCGGTGGCGGCGTTGATGATCGTTGTCGATGCGCCGGTATCGATGAAGACATCGCACTGTCTTCTGTTGACTGTCATTTTGACAAACACATCGTGCCCGTTGGTAGTGCACGGCAAATCATAGAGCGAGTCGAGCTTGCTGGTATCGCCACCGAGCTTGGTGCGCTTCAAATTCAAGCACTTTCCGGCCCTATCGATTTCGACCTCGTAGCCGCGAGTAAAGTCGGTGCCGATCAACGGCGGCAGGTTGCTATGCTCCTGAACACTGATCGGTAATCGACGTGAAACGTCGCCCATTCGCACGTCGGCATAAATATGCCAGATAGGCACGGGCGTGCCCGCCCATCCGGATGTGTAGCCGTCCGGTCTTCCTTGAGGCACAGGCACGCCGATAGCAGCCAGATCGTTTTTGCCTAAATGTGCGGTAGCTCCGGTGTCAAACCACATTTTGATCGGGCGGCCGTTTATGGACGCATTCACAACCATGTGTCCGTCGGATGCCGGCTCGAAGTACACACGCGCTTGATCGGGTAGACGGTCGTGCGGGGAGTCGGCTTCATAGCCGCCGTCTTCGTTGAACACATATTTGGCGTTGCTCGGTTTGGCTATCTTAGAGATGTCTTCGCCCTTCATCATTTTGTCGGTGAGCATCTTAGCGAACGCAAGCGCGTCTTCCTGTGTCTTGAGTGTCTCGGGGATTTGATCTTTGGAGGGCGCCGAGGCGTTTTGATTCATCGGTAGCGGACTGCCCATGCGCTGCAACATTTGCGCTGACAATTTTGCTTCTTCTCTTGTTGGATAAGATTGCACAACGGCTGCAAAAAGTTTCTGTGCATCGTCCAAACGATTAGAGCTGTAATAGCAGCAGCCGAGCAGATAATAGATGCGAGCCGATTCAGCGGCGCTCGGTTTGCCGTTTTTCAAAAGATTATTCAGCTCGGTGACAGCTGCTGTATAGCTTTTGGCGTTGAATAGTTGAGTCGCTTTGCTAAGGTCGGCACCATATGCGGTGGCGGGGATTAAGAGGGCGACAAGAAGAATCACCAACGGCACGTGCCGGCTTCGCACAGCGGGCTTCCGCCCGCCGCTACAGAGGAGCGCAGGCGGCTCGCCTGCGGAAGCGGGCTTGCGCCCGCCGCTACCATGCGCGCTCAGATTCGGGATTTTTAACACTGGCTCCGCCGTTGTCATGCCCATGGGCTTTATTCCCAATCAATGCTTACCTTTAGATATAGACCGGGCAGAAGGGGCTCCGTTTTTGTTAGCCTAATATCAGCGTTTCAGGACTAATGCATGTTTGACACACTGACAGATCGTTTGCAGGGCGCGCTGCGCAATATTCGCGGAGACAGCCAGCTTACACCCGAAAATATCGACGAAGCGATTCGCGAAGTTCGCAAATCGTTGCTGGAAGCCGATGTCAGCTTGAAGGTGGTGAAGCTCTTTATCAGCCGAGTTCGCCAGAAAGCGCTCGGCACCGAGGTTTTAGAGGCGGTATCTCCGGCCCAACAGTTCATCAAGGTTGTCTATGATGAGCTGGTCGAGCTTCTAGGCGGCGAAAACGTACCGCTCAACATGAAGGGCGGGCCCTCAATTGTGATGATGCTGGGCTTGCAAGGCTCGGGCAAAACGACAGCCAGCGCCAAGCTTGCTCTCAGGCTGAAGAAAGATGGTTTTAATCCCTTGCTGGTCGCTTGCGACCGCCAGCGTCCGGCGGCAATCAAGCAATTGCAGACGCTGGGCAAGCAAATCGAAGTACCTGTATTCGACGTTGAAGGCTCGTCGGATGTCGTCGATATCGCGCACAAGGCAATTGAGGAAGCGCGAAAAGTCGGACAGAACCCGGTAATTTTGGATACCGCGGGCCGCTTGCAGATAGATACCGATTTGATGGCAGAGCTTTTGCTTCTCGACCGCGCCTTCGAACCGGCTGAGAAGTTGCTGGTTGTTGATTCGATGACCGGCCAAGAAGCGGTGCATGTCGCCGAGACATTCAATACGCAGTTGGAAGTGACAGGCGTTCTGCTGTCTAAAGTAGACGGCGATGCGCGCGGCGGTTCAGCCCTTTCCGTGCGCGAAGCCACCGGCAAGCCTGTCAAGTACATGAGCGTCGGCGAGAAGATGAACGAAATCGAGCCGTTCTATCCGGACCGCATGGCCAGCCGAATTCTGGGCATGGGCGACGTGCTCACTCTGGTTGAAAAAGCTCAGGCCAACATCGACGAGAAGGAAGCCGAGAAAGTCGCCAAGCAGATGATGCAGGGCGAGTTTACCCTTGAAATGTTCATCAACGCCCAAAAAATGATGAAGCGGATGGGCTCTATGGGCGACCTGATGAAGATGATGGGGCTCGGCGGCGCGCTCGGCTTAAACAGCGATCAGCAAGCCGAAATCGCCGAGTTTGGTGAAAACATGATGAAGGTCTATGAAACCGCCATCAATTCGATGACCGTCGAAGAACGCCGCAAGCCGGAAATCATCAACATGAGCCGCCGGCGCCGCATTTCGCGTGGATCCGGACTGGCGGAAAACCAGATCGGGCAAATGTTGAACGAATTTGAACAAATGCGGCAAATGTTTTCTCAATTTCATAAAATGATGGGCGGCTTTGCCATGCCGGGCATGCCTGGCATGCCGGGAATGGGTTCGGGCGGCGGCGGTCAAATGCCCAAAGGCGGCATCCCGCCTGGTTTTGGGCAGTTGCCTGGTGTCAGCAATCCGGGTGCTATCCCGCCGGGATTTCCGGGTGGTTTGCCAGGCAGACGATTGCCTCCAGGCACTCCGCAGTACCGTCCGGGTGGCGGTGCTTTCAAGAAGAAGGGCAAGCGATAGATATCCCTTTGATAAAATAGGGCGACATTGAAGAATTCGAGATTCGACGAGGAATAATCTAAGTGGTTAAAATCAGGCTTAAGCGGGTGGGCATGAAGAAGGCCCCCTTTTACAGAATTGTAGCGACGGACAGCCGCAATCGCCGTGACGGCGCACCGATTGAGGAGCTCGGCACCTACAATCCCCGCTCAAAAGAACTCAAGCTCAACACAGAAGCGGTCAAAAAATGGATCAACAACGGCGCCCAGCCAAGCGAGATGGTGGCAGGTTTAATAAGAAAGGCAGAGGCGGCGGGGGCGGCCGGTTCTTCGGCAACCGCAACCGCGTAGTCAGCGACTCCACTGCTGCTGAGGATCTGGCTGAATACGTCATTACCGTTTTAGCTCGCGATCCCGATGCTGTTCAAATCACCCGTCAATTGGGCGGCGGCGGGCGTGCACGCCTGAGCGTCAGCTGCGACCCATCGGTTACCGGTCGTTTGATCGGCAAAGAAGGCAGAACCATCACCGCGCTGCGGCAGGTAGTCCGAGCCGTCGCCGGCCGCTACGGCAAGCGCGTGGACATCGAAGTGGCGCTGCAGGGTGACCAACATGACCGGCATGACCGAGACGACAGAGACGATCATCAGGATCGAGACGATCATCAGGATCGATACGACCGACACGATCGACATGACCAGTGATGGAATCAACCTCGCATAACACTCGTCCAGGCTTAGCTCAGCTGCTCATCGAGAACAAGCTGATATCCGAGGCCCAGGCTGATTTGGCCGTGGGCGACCAGGAAATCACCGGCATGAGCTTTGACGAGGTCTTGCTTTTGCGCGGCTGGATCGATAAACCGACGCTGTACAAACTCGCGCCCTGGCTCAACGAAGCACGGAGCAGCGACAAAGAGATGATCGAAATCAGCACATCGATCGGCACACATTACCAGGAAAACCTGAAAGTCTATCGCCGGCTGATCGAGAAGATTCTCGGCAAGGGCTGGGATTAGACCGGCAGTTTTTACTTGCATTAAACGACTATCGACGGCATAATCTTGGCAACCCTTACTAAGGTTCACGTCTTCCTTGGACGTGGCACGCCACTCTGTCATCGCCTATGAAAACGCTCCGGGCAACGAAACGTCGCCCTCACCACCAATTTGAGCGCCAGCCCAGCGGCGTCATGGGCACCGCACTAACTTGCCTCGGGCTGTTCGTGGTGCTGGTCGCGGCGCACTACATGATCAATATGGGTCACCTGATGATGGTGCGCCAAGAGTTGCAATCCGCCGTGGATGCGGCTGCTCTGGCCGGAGCATCGTCGCTCAACGATACGCCCGACGCTGTGGAAAGTGCGGCGATCTCGGTGGCTTCGGAGAATTACGCCGATGGCGTTCCGGTGTCAACACAATCGCCGGGCATCCAAATCAAAGCGACTGCCGTCGCCGGCGATCACATCATTCCGGGCTGCGTCAAAGTAGCGGCGACGCGAGAGATTCAGTTTTTCGGCGGACCATTTTGCGGACTGCCGGACAGTGCCAACATTACTACCGTCGCCATGGCCGGCACCGCCGGCAGTGTCACCACCGTTAATCAAGATCAGCTATTTCCGTTGGCCGTCAGCATCGATGTCATCCCCGTGGACCACACGCTGGCTCGCAGCCCACTGACGATGCGACATCTCGGGGATCAGATCACATTGTTCACCGACGCACAACACACCCGCAACGTCGCCTTCACAACCTTTGATCATTCATCGATGGATGTCAGTTATTTGCGACAATCAATTAATCAGGCTTTGAAACCGGATCCCGAAGCGCACGGATTGATTCCTCAACTTAGTGTTGGCGATTCGATCAATCTGAATAACAGTGCGTCCGGCACACGTTTTCTTGCAGAGGGCGATCACGCCAGACTTTTGACACAACATGCATTGTTAACGCTGCCTGTGATCATGGGCAACCCGCAGGACCAAGATAAGGGCACCGTGATCGGATTTGCCACCTTCAGAGTGGTTGGAGTCGTGTTGAGCCGCAGCGGCCAGGCGATTGAGAGCATGTCCGTATGTCTCGTAAAAGGAATGGTGCACGGCAGCAGCAAGCCGCTTCCGGCGATACACGGCGCCGAGGTGGATCGCGCACTCGCGGAGTTGTCCGCCGGCGTACCGAAGCTGGTCTCACTAGATTACATGGAAACGAAACCATGGCTGCAGCGGCCGGATCTGCCGGTAGGAGAACCGGCGCAAGTTTATTCAAGAGCAGCTTCACCGGAAAGCAGCCAAAGCGCATCCACTGCCGCGGACAGCGACGCACAGGTTGAGACATGCCAAGCGCCGACAAGCAAAGCCGCTGCTTCAACCAGCATAAGTGAACGGCCGTCCGATGACTGGCAAGAATATTCGCTCGGACCAATCGACGTAAAAGCCAAACCGTGGATCGTCGATATTTCCCTTTCGCTTCTCATCGCATTACCGTTTGTGTTGGCAATGATCCATGCGTTCACCAGACAGCCGGCATACGCCAAGAGTTACAAGAAGCAAAGTCAGGCAGCCAACCCCGCTAGTCCGTACGTCCGTAGATGGAAGAAGTCGGGACGGGTATTTGCCGGCCGCTTTTAGAGGAGCGCAGGCTACCAGCCTGCTCCTACTTTACTCGTCGTCGGCTGCGTCGATGATCATTTCCTCGACGAAACCGACGGCCGTTAGCGCATCGTGCTCAGCGGCAGATGCCACCATAGTGGAACGTCGCTTGCGATTGTTGGGCGAACTGTGGTCCGTATCATCGTCTTCCATGACAATCGTTCCATTGTTCCCGTCTCTAGCAAAGGTCGAGGTGTGTGACGTGCCAGGTCCACCACCATCAGTGCCGCTACCTGCGGCACCGCCGTGGGCACCAGCGCCGAACGCGGTATTAACCGCAGGACTCAAACCGGCTACCTCGGGCGCAGTGATCGTGCCACCATTGCCACCAGCTCCGCCCAATCCGCCATCGCCACCCCCGCCTCCGTTGGCGCCGGACACACCGGCACCGCCGGCGCCACCCTGTCCGCCGGTGCCACCGCCTCCGCCATTAGCGGATGTGTTAGCGGGATCAAGATTTGTTTGTCCTTTAGTTACGACGGTTATTGTGCCCGCAATACCGCCGACTCCACCTTTTCCTCCCGCGCCACCGACGCCACCCTGCGGCGAGGTGCCGGTCGGGTCCGCCGGTCCGCCGATGCCGCCGGCAGATCCGCCGGATCCATCAGATGCGTTCGCTGTGATTGGAATCCCTGTGGTGACAACGTTTGCGGAACCAGCATTGATAGTGATGTGTCCGCCATTGCCACCGTGTCCGCCTGTCCCGCCAACACCGCCGGTACCACCCGTACCCGTAGAAGCGGATTCGCCACCCGTGCCACCACGGCTGGTTCCACTGAACGTGGTGATCCCGCCGCCGTCAGCGTGCAATGAAACGATGCCAAAGCTGGCTCCTTTATAGTTGATGGTTACCGAACCGCCATTTCCAGCCGCTCCAGCCAGTCCGCCGTCGCCACCGGTGCCGGGACCGCTTTGTGCACCATGCGCGGTAGCCGTTCCGGTTTGTGCGCCGCCGACGCCGCCGTTGAGGTCAATTGCCGAAAGGCTTCCTCCTGACGTACCGCCATTAGAAGAAGCAGCCATTTGCGAAAACGTTGAGGCGGTAAGAATCACTGAGCCACCAGTTCCGCCTGCGCCCGACGCTCCGGCCGAGCCGCCCGTGCCTCCGGATTTTCCACCGCTGCCACCATCGCCACCGAAGCCACCATTGACTGTGGCGCTGCCCAATCCGCCGTCGGCGGATGCAACATTGGTTTGCGAGCCCGCCGCGGTGATCTGGGGAGCAGAAATTGATATGATGCCACCCGTGCCACCGGCACCGCCAATGGCGCCAGAGCCACCGTTTCCACCTTTGTTGTTGGTGCTACTGCCGACGTCGCCGCCGATTCCACCGCCGCCAAAAATATTTCCTCCCGCTCCGCCCTGAGCCAGGACCGACATGCCGACTTGTACAGCGCCTGATACATTCGTCGAGCTAGTTATCGTAATCCTGCCGCCGGTGCCGCCCATTCCGGCAATAGCTGCATTGCCGCCATTTCCGCCCGTGCTGTTGGTACTGGCTTTGGCCAACCCACCGTGCAGATCACGGGAACCAGGGAAAGTCTCGCCGCTTGTGGACGCCGCACCTCCCTGTCCGCCGAGATCATTTATCACCGCGACGGTTATCACGCCAGGAGTTTTGATACTGATCGTTCCACCAGCGCCGCCGGTTCCGCCGACACCACTGTTGCCGGCATTGCCGCCTCTGGTTGAGCCAGCTCCGCCAATTCCGCCGATGCCGGCGTCGCCGCCAGCACCACCCACTTGCTGGAGCGTCGCACCAACGTTACTAATTCCGATATTATCATCGAGGTCGATGAAGCCATGAGGTGCTGAGAACGTCATCGATCCTGCCGTACCACCGGTGCCACCGTTGGCACCAAGCGCTCCAGCGGTCCCGTTTCCGGTGCCCGCATTTCCGGTATCGCCACTGCCGCCTGCTCCGCCGTCGCCGCCAGCTCCCCCAGCTCCGCCATCCTGCTCAACATGCACAGCCGGTCCCGCACCTCCAGAGGTAATGCTCAAGAGGATGTCTTGATTTTTAGCCGTAAGAGAAATCAATCCGCCGCTACCGCCGCTGCCGCCGTGCGCTCCGGCGATTGATAAGCCACCCCCGTTGTTGGCAGCGCTACCGCCATCGCCACCATTGCCGCCTGCACCACCGGCGCCACCAATGAACTGCCAGTCGAAAGGCGCGCTCGTGGTGTTGTTCATGTTATCGATTTGCACGTTATTGCCGGCACTAACTTTGAACGAGCCGGCTGAACCACCCGGCGCACCGATTGTGGGAACGCCGCCGTTGCCGCCGACACCAGTGCCGGTGCCTGCGACTACCGTGCCGCCATTGCCGCCAGAGCCGCCGCTGCCACCCGCGCCGCCGAGCATGAATACCTGCGTGCCGAGTCCCATCGTGAAATCGCCACCGGCAGTCAAAGTAAAGGTGCCAGCCGAGGCACCCGCGGAAGCGACGCCACCAGCGCCGCCATTGCCACCATTCGCGGTGCTTGACCCTCCAAGGACGTTTCCACCGACACCACCAGTGCCACCTGAGCCGCCGGAACCGCCTTGAAGTTCGAAGCTCGGCTGATTGGCGCCGCCATCGGCTTGCAGCGTACTGAAGTTTACAGTAAGAGATATATTCACAGATCCAGCAGACGCTGCCTTTCCTCCGCCCCCGCCCGCACCACCGATACCGCCAGCGGATAGCCCGTTGCCTGCCGCGCCACCGTCGCCACCATTGCCGCCGTTACCTCCGAACAAATCGACAAAACTACCGGAGGTACCATCGTCCATCTCAAAGAAAGCCGCCTTGATCGTGACTGCTCCTGCAGTACCGCCATTGCCGCCACGTCCGGCCTTTCCGCCATTGCCGCCAACCCCGGTGGCTCCGCTGTTACTCCCGGCACCGCCATCGCCTCCCGTACCGCCATCATTACCGGCGAATATGTTAGGCGGTCCGAAAATGCTGTCGACGCTGGCGCCGTTGAGTCCTGATCCAAAAATCGGAAACCATTGCATGGAGCCCTTTACCGTGATTTTGCTGGCGAATCCTTTGCCGCCGTTGCCACCATTGCCACCGTTTCCTCCCGCGCCACCTGAAGAGGTAGTGGCAATAGCTCCAAGATTGTTCGCGGTTACACCGCCGGCGTCGCCGCCTTGTCCGCCATTTCCACCAATACCGCCATCATCGTTGTATGGCAAATTGACACCGCCGGCAATCGATCCTGCATTGCAGGTAAACGCGCCGGACTGCCCGCCATTGCCACCATTGCCGCCCGTGCCGCCGGCACCTGCAGCCAGTAGAGCACCGAGACCACCAGTTCCTCCAACACCGCCATTACCGCCCCAGCCACCAGCATTTTCAAACCGAATGAACTCCATGACATTGGTGACCATCTCGCCAGGAATCGAAACAGTCGACTTACCACCTTTTCCGCCCAGTCCGCCTCCTCCGCCATTGCCACCCCTGCCGCCGGCGTCGGCCGCTGCAGCGGTGTCACCGCCCGTGCCACCACTTCCTCCGACGCCACCGCCGCCGCCCAGCGTTCCCAACGTCAGGTCAAAATCCGTGATACTGATATCCTGCAAATTGACATCGCCCGTTTTCGATGACACGGTTATTGTGCCGCCGGCGCCCCCTGCTCCGCCTTTGCCTCCGGCCCCGCCTGCTCCGCCTGTGAGTTGTAGCCCCCTGCCTCCGGTGCCGCCGTCTCCGCCGATGCCTGCAGCAGTCACTAACATGTCGCTAGCGTTCGAGTCGCCGTTAGTGAAACTGCCAACCCCGGCGTCAGCCTGAATGGTTCCCCCCGCGTTGGACAATATCGAACCCACAGCTTTGAATGTTATATGACCGGCAGCCCCCGAATTACCGCCGAATCCTCCGATTCCACCGGCACCACCGGTGGTGCCGGTGCCGCCATCGCCGCCGCGACCCGCCTGGCTGCCACTTCCACCGCCAGAGGGAGCGGGTACTCCGCCGTTGGCTTCAATATCCACTTCCACCTCAGAGGAGCCGTCGAGCGTAATCTGGCTGGGCGAAATCAGCGTGATGTTGCCGCCCTTGCCGCCCGACCCGTTCGCTCCACCGGCCCCGCCGGCTGCGCCGACGCCCGCTGCATTATCGCCGCCGTTTCCACCGTTCTGCCCGAACCCTCCATCGCCGCCACTTGCAAATACCTCGTTAACTTGTACACCGCTGCCCGTCGCAATCGTTGTAGAAGTCGATATCGTTCCGCCGGCACCACCTGCACCACCGGCCCCCCCGTTGCCTCCTTTGATCGCGGTCGATGGCTTGGGGCCTGCCGTTCCGCCGTCACCGCCAGTACCACCAACCGCATCCAGTGTGAATAGCGACAGATTGACTTTATTGCCGGCCTTTAGCGTAATCTTGCCGCCGGCACCGCCGGCGCCACCTTTTCCTCCGGAAGCTCCAGCCGCGCTTGCATTTACTCCGGTATCACCAGTCCCCCCAAAGGCCTCCACCGTCGGTGACGACGCGGGGAGCGTATTAATCGAATGTACGGCGGTGATCGAAATCGACCCAGCCTTGCCGCCGGCTTTGCCTGTTCCCGTCGTCGAAAAACTGAATCCGCTGGCATCGAGTGATTGCAGGATGATCTGATCTGCAGTCATGCTAATCGAGCCGCCGTTTGCACCGGACAGCGCGCCAGCCTGATTGCCGGCGACACTCAGCGATCCATTATTCAGCATGTTGATCGCACCGGATGTCCCACCAGCCACGAGCTTTGCAATTCCACTCGGGACGGTGATAACGTCATCGATGGTTACTACGCCGGTCGCATTAAGCTTCCCGGCGGTGAGCGCCCCCGACACGCTGCCGTTGCCTTTCGCGGTCAGTGTGCCACCGGCTTGACTGGTCGTCACTGTTAGGATGGGATTGCCCTTGACTCCTTGCATACTGATCGGTCCGGTTGTAATCGCCAAAGGCGCGAACATGGAGACGCTGCCAGCCTGTCCCGTCGAGCTATCCGTCTTCAGTGAGATGAGTGATCCGGATCCATTGTCTAGAATGATCTGCCCGCCGGTAGGCGAGCCGCTTTTTGTCAGATAGGCGACCATGAGTATGCCGCCACCATTGCCGGTGGTATTAGATGTGTCTAGAGTCGCGGTGTGATTGCCGCAGGGAAGGCACTGGATGAATCCTCCGGCTCCCGGACCAAGGACTTTAACGGTACCGGTAATTGGGATGCTGCTGGGAAATTGAGTGCTCGGGTCCAGAGTCGTAGCGAGCGAAGCTCCGGCCACAAGACGAATAGAGTGTCCGCCACTGGCCGTGATAGAAGGACCGCTGTTGCTCGTGTCGAAATCGATATTGCCGCCCGCCAAGAAGTTGAAATCGGCTGGCGAACTGTAAGTGGTGAGCGGTGAAATTGTAATGTCGCCGGTCAGGCTATAAAATGTCGGATCACCGGTAACGTGCATCGCGCCGAGGTTGAGGGCGCCGTTCCAGGTACCGAGCTGCGCACCGCATGCAGTGGCGTTTACCAAACCGGAGACGTTCGCCGCACTCAAATTGAGCGACCCTTTTCCAGCGTTTAAATTCAGTTGCGGGCTCAATAAATTGCCGCCAAACAAAGTGAGCGAATTGCCCTTCAGAGACCCGGTAGTGGCGATGTTAATGTTGTTTGCCGCTGCGAGCGTGCCCCCCGCATTCATAATTCGCAGATTTCCGGACGGCGAGGTGATATTCAAATCGCCGGCGCTCGAAATGGTGCCATAGTTAATCAGCTTGCTGGTTATCAACGACAGGCTTAAGTTGTTTATCGCAGCATTGAAGCCGTCCAACCCACCCGACGGTACGACCGTAGTCAACAAGCCGTTCGTACCATTGAAGATGCTCGCAGCAGAAATAATTGCGTTGTCGTTTGCGCTGTTCGTAGATAGCACGTAGAAACCGCCATTGTTAACGAGGCTGCCATTCAAAGCTCGCGCAGAACCGCCCGAGACGTCGTCGACGACCTTAACTCCGCGGGGTATGTTGAGAGCCAACAACGCTCCCGGCAACACGAGCGAGCCACCAACCGCGGATCCGGTTGTCCCAATCGTCAATGACTGACCGCCATGCAGTATCATCTGCGACACCGCTGCGGCTTCAGCTGGAGTCACCGCCATGCCCGGCATCACAGTTAAAAGTTTGTGACCCACCAGGATTGATGTGGGCTGCAAGCCAACAGGCTCGATCACCGTTTTCCTGTTTGATGCCAAGTTCAGATTGCCAGGCAATGTATAGCCGGCCGCCTTCGCGGGCAAACACTGTCCGGCTATGACTAGCAGCGAAAGCAAAGCTGCGAGCGGCGACGAGATTTTCTTGGTGATCATGAAAACAATTCTCCAGAGAGGATAAAACCGCCAGGCGCGACGCACTTGGCAGTTGTGGACTGTTCCACACAACGATGATGAACACGCCGAGAAAGGACCACTACCCCATCATTACCCGTTTTGAGTGAGCCCGTAAATACTCTGGTATGGTCAAAACCGTCTTAGTGTAACTAAAGTTAGAAGTTTAATTATTGTATTTCAACTGCTGCCTGTACTTTAGGACAACATATCCCCGAATCTTTCAGCGGTGAACCGATGAGAAAACCGTTTGCTATTGCATTGTCGTTTGCGTGCGTCTTCTTTCTGCTGCTCTCAGTCATAGTTGTCTTGCCTGCCTCGTCTCAAGTATCAAGCTTTTCGGGACAAGTGATTCCGGGACATTACATTGTCGTTCTCAACAAAGGTGTCGATCCGCAGTCGGTGGTCAAAGGCCACGGACTCGCCGCTTCGGCAGTATGGCAGCACGCAATCAACGGTTTTGCCGCCCCTGCATCGGTGGAGCAGCTCACCGGACTGCATGGCGACTCACGGGTAAAAAGCATCGAGCCAGATCGGCTAATCCTGCTCAACCCCAGCGAGCTGAAAGCTAACCGAGCAGGCGGAGGTGGTTCACCGCCGCCGCAGCCGGCGCAAGTTGTTCCGACTGGTGTCAGAAGAATCGCCGCCAATCAGAACATGATGGGCTCCTATAATGGAACAGGCAGCACAACGATTTCGGTGGTCGTGGCGGTCATCGACACCGGCATTTGCCTGACGCATCCTGACCTCAACGTGAAAAACAATGTCACGTTTGTCGCCAGGACAGCCAGCGGCAACGACGACAACGGACACGGCAGCCACGTGTCGGGGATTATCGGAGCAAAGGACAACACAATTGGCGTGGTCGGTGTCGCTCCTGGAACGCCACTATGGGCGGTGAAGGTTCTTGACTCACGCGGCTCCGGCTCACTGTCGCAAGTAATTTCCGGCATTAATTATGTCACCCAGAACGCCGCCACCATTAAGGTAGCAAACATGAGTCTTGGAATGACGGGGACGAGCAGCGCCGGCGATACAGCGCTCGCCAATTCGGTGGCAGCCGGAGTCACTTACTGCGTTGCCGCCGGCAACAGCACTGCCACCGCTACGGGATTCTGGCCGGCGAGCAACCCCAATGTCATAACAGTATCTGCATTTTCTGATTACAACGGCTTGGGTCCATCAGG